>Ga0075466_1000096_pt1 | contig 28500 bp, 50 predicted proteins | sample DEB08_DNA_16_FD_71486 | JGI IMG/M metagenome (GOLD analysis project Ga0075466, IMG submission 71486) | Aqueous microbial communities from the Delaware River and Bay under freshwater to marine salinity gradient to study organic matter... | ecosystem: Environmental > Aquatic > Marine > Coastal ... | reverse complement strand
CGGTATATTTTAGATGCAAAACTGCCATCATTATAATTATTGTTTTTATCATCTTTGTTTTTATTTGTTGCTATAAGTCTACCAACTTTCTTCTCCCGTTACGCAAACATTAGTGCCTACATAAGCGGTCATCCAAAAATCTGCGGAAAAACAGAATCTTTTAATATTTTTAGAGCAGTCATTTTTTAGGTCTAACCAATAACAATCATCTGTTATTCCATCATTTATTACTGCACCACAGTTACATTCCATTGGAGCGATTTCTATTTCTTCTTTTTTACACGAATACATTAGTCCGATAATCATAACTAGCATAATAAATTTTACTTTTTTCATCTTATTTGTTTTATGGTTTAACTATTAATTTTATTTTTTTTAATTTTAATTATGTCGCACTTTCTTCGATAATTGTCGTTAGATTTTTAATTTCTTTATCTTTAAAATATATTGCACTTTTATGTTCGCATTTTTCGGCATACAATTTATCCTTCATTGTTTTGATTATTTCATGCAATGTTTTTCCTTTCAACTCCTCATTAATATCAGCCACTTCGTCATGAGATTTAATTCTAATTCTTGTTTCGATTTCTTGGGGTATTCTAACCAAAATTTGCTTTTCTTGTGTTAATTTTAATTTCATAATTTTTAGTATTTAATATATAATATTTACTCAAAGATAATAAAACTTTAAGTAAACACAAATAAAATCATATTTTTTTACAAACTTTATTTGTTTATCCAATTATTTGTTTACCTTTGAATAAAAATAAATAATTATGAGAACCTATGAAATTCCAAATTACCGACAATTTAAGGTAAAATTTATTGCACCTACTAATCACAGAGGAGCGAGGGTCAAGATATACGAACCTAAAAGATATAATGACGATAAAACAACGTCTATAACACTATCTTATAATTATGAGATAGGAGACATCCTTCAACAAGCAGTTAATTGGCTTATTGATAATGGATTTACTAAAATTATTTCAAGATGCAGTCAATATGAAAATTATACATTACTTGTTGATAGTTGGGGAGAAGAATTTAAACCGCTAACAAACGAAAAAACATAAGATTATGAGCAAAGAACAGAACTTAAAAGATAATGACAAGGCATTACATATGGGTCGTGTTATAATTTCGTTGCCTTTTCGTGAACGATTCGAACTTGTTTACAATGCAACCAAAAAGGCTACTGAAAAACGAAAAGAACAAGGTTTTTCGATGACATATAAAAAAAGGGAAATGTATGAAATGGGATTTAAAGATGCTATTGATTGGATTTTAAGCAGTGAACACTTTCACAAGTGAAATGGGCGAGGGACAATTATATACCGATGTCTGAAATTGATGATAAAATTAGAATATGATTAAATGGTTTGAAATAACTTTTGGTTGGTTTTTTATCAACGGAATGAAACAAGAAAATTGGGATAATTATTTAAAACAAAAATATAACCTACCATATGAGGACAAGAAATCATCAGCGAATTATTAGATTATGGTAGTCTCTATCCCTCAATGTTTTTTATAAGCATTCCATTTATAACTGAGAACACTCCAACAATTAATCCAAGTTTAATCAAAGATTTAGTAGGAGGTAAAAACCCACTTGTCTCCTCATTTTTTTTCGTCTCATTTTTTCCTTGATTGTAATGTACAATTGCCTCTATCATAAATAGACCGAAAGTAGTTAGTATTATTTTGTTTTTTAAATTCATGATGTTTTTATAATTGCAAACCATTTAGTGCCTCTGCCTTTATCTATATACCCCTCTGCGTTTAACGGAACATTCTTTTTTGTTACTGATTGTCCAACATTACCACCGATTACTTCTAATTTTTCTTTATCTTTAGAAACCACCACATCGCAATGACTTTCATACGAAGAATCTCTATCGAAAGGGTCTGATGAAGTTGTGCCTCTATAATAGCACACTAAATCTCCAACATTAGGTTTCTTTTCATTTACTCTATAAGCCTTAATTGGATTACTATTATTTTCTTCTCTGTTTTTTCTTGCCTCTCTTATATATGCTGAATGAGATGCTGAGTAATTAAATTTATTACCCGCACCCGCCTTTTTCATTATATAAGATATAAAAGCACTTGACCAAGCAACAGAAGAGGGAGTCCATCTACTTTCTTTCCATCCAACAGAATCCCAATAGGATTTTAGGCGAGAATACATAGAAGAAGAGGTTTCTTTTGTGTTGCCACTATCCCAATCAGAATATTCTTTATTTGCAATGTCAACAAGTTTTCTCCCTAGTTTTGACTTGGCTTTATTTTTCCCGCCTCTTTTTATAATTAAGCCCGTAACAACTAACGCTGATGTACCAATTAAAAACCACATTAATATTTTCTGAGATTTACTATTCATCTTTTCTTAGGTCTTGTGAAATACCAAAATGTAAAAGCAAAACCAATTACAACAATTGAAGATAGTAATATAACATTTCGCTTTTGCTTTCGTGTTTTTCGTGTTTCTTTAAAATTAACTGATGGTTGTGATAAAATATTAATCCACAAATCATATGTTTCTTTTGCTTTTTGCCATCCCGAACTACTTCCTTTAACCGATTTTCGTGCCATTGGAAAATTTTCCTCATTAGCATATTTATATACTTTTCGTCTCTTAAAATATGCAGATGCTATATTGTATGAGTTTTTAGGAACAAGAGCCTTATCTCCATCTCCAAGCAAATCAACGTCAATAATATCTCCATACGTCTTGTAATTGCTCTTGCCCGTTAATTGGATTAGTCCACGACCAAAATAAGGCATATCGTTTTTATCCGTTCCTAACTCAAAATAATTTCTTTTGTTGTTCGTGCTTCGATAGTAATTTATTGCTTTATCGCAAGGTTTGTCTTTATATGGCACTCCCGCTTTCCCGCATAAAAAATCACTCTCCCAACGGGAAAGAGAATAATCCGATTCCACTTTTGCGGTAGCAAGAAGCCAAGCAACCTCATTCAACGTAGAGAGGTTCTTGTCGTTCTGCATATATCTTAAAACTTGCTTTAGAGAATCGGGAAACTTTGTTTTTCCACCCATTTCTTTAAAGTCATTAAAGGCTTTGTTTACGTTGAATTTTACTGCCATTATATTATTTTTGGATTAAAACCCCGATAATCAATCCACTTGCAATTCCGAATGAATACCAAAAACTTTTTTTATCATAAAATTTTAAATCGTCTTTTATTACAATGTTTTTCATGGAGGTGGTTTGTACATATGGACTGCTATTTTCTGCAATAACTACGGGTTTTGGTTTTTTTAAAAACCCTTGAGATTTTAGTCCGATTGTTAAACTTAATTCATTTTGAAACCGTAAACTATCTATTAGCACCCCCTCTTTAAATATATTACCACTTATACTATAATCAAATTCAGTTAAAGAAAATCGTTTAGGAACAGAAATGAAATTTGTTGACCTAGTGGTATCGTGAAAAACGATTGTATCAAATTGATTTTTGGTTTGCAACGAATTATCAAAAGCAATAAAAACACTATCAATTTTTGTGGTATTACTAATAATAACTTGACTTTGGATTTCTTTTAGTTCAGATATTTCTAATAAATTATGAGCAAGGGCATCTTTTTGCGAAAGAATTATTTGCTCTTGCTCTATTATTTTATCGCCATTTTTATTTAACTTCTCAATAAACACTTGTTCTCCTAATGAAAATTTTTGCATCTGCGTTTTAAAAGCCGAAAGTTGTGCCTTTTGTTCGCATCCCTTCCAAACCAATAAAAGCAACGCAACAATAAGCACAACAAACGACAATAACAGTTTTTTCTGATATTTTGGAGATAAATTCAAAATGTGCTACCCTTTCTTATTTAAGCCACTTCCAATGTGGGCAACTCCATTACCTATTGCATAAGAACCAAATACCCATAAGCAAAAGTTACTCCATTGGTCAAAATTACATTTTTCGGTATATAAAAATACACTTACTACCACCATCAAAATTAGGGCAAAAAACATCTTTCTTCCGCCTAACAATTTAAAAAAATTATTCATATTTATTTTTTAGTTAATAATTTATAATTTACTACCGCACCTAACGTAAATCCAACAATGGCAACTATCACGAAAACCATGTCTAATTTTTCTTTAGTTGTGCGTTCTTTCCACTTTGTCTTACTTTTATCTTGAATCAACATATTTATATTCTATTTACATCCTCAGTAACCACCTTACCCGCAAGTCTATCCCCCTCTTGTATTTCGGCTTGTAGTTCTTCTGATAAGTCTTTAATCTTATTTTTCGCACGATTTAACGCACTCTCCACTTCTTTTTTCTTGTTTAGTGCCAAATACCATCCTATTGCTACTCCGCCACCAATTATTAATAAATCCTTCATAATTATAATTTTAAATCTTCCTCCTTTATTAATGTATAGGTAAAGGAATTTCCCCACCCTTCTCTTGATTTATTACAAATTTCCATAAACTCATTAAAGTCATCTATTTTCTTAAAAACTTGACATCCCGCACTCCATTTCTCCACTTTCTGAGATTCTGTGTGAGGATTTGAACGATGAATGTTTATACCGAAATAACCCCATTGCTTAGAGACATCATTAAAATCAAGTATTTGGTCTTTATTATCGTCTCTCCATACTTCTACCTCGCCATTTCTTTGGCATAGAGCATAATATTTACCCAAATGTTTATCTATTTTATAAACCCCTCTGTATTGATTGGGAACAAGTATAGCAGTACCTTTTGAGTTCATTGGGTGTTGAAGCCAATATTTACCCGCATCTGTTGTGATTTGCCATTCTTTTACAATCCATTGGTCTGAGACTTTGTAAGCACAAATAATTGTGTCATCAAATGAATTGGCAATTTGATTTGGATTACGAATACCTATAATATTTACGTTATAATTGCCATTCGTAAAGAAAGCATAGCCTTTATCCTCAATTACTGATTGAAGATATTGAACACTCATTTTATTCTTAAAATTATGTATCATTTTTCGTTTGCCATTATCTTTTCAAGTTCTTGCTCCATATAATCAACCATTTTTAAAATGTGATTACGTTCATCATTATCCATCTTCTCACGATTTAGCATTTCTTGATTAACTAGAATTGCCCTTGCTAATTTCTTTTTACCCATCGACATAACATCCTTAACCAACTTTTCGGGAACTTTATTTTCTTTAGCAATAGACTTAGTGTCTACACTATCATCGGACATTCCTATAACGTCTTTTATTTCACTTAGCGGTTTATTAAAATCAATGTTTTGGTTTTTTAATTTTTTTCTTTTCCAAATAAAATAACCTATTCCCAATAAGCCAACTAATACATAGGGGTTCTTTAAATACTTCACTTTTTTATGTTTTTTCTAAAATTAAATAAATTCCTTTTATTTTTTATTGCATCCCACATTATAACCGCAGTCATAGAGGCTACCACTCCGAGAATAAATAATTTTGTGTCTTGTGGATGAATAAACTTCATATCTACTTCTTTTTATAAACGACAATTCCCGTTTTTGTTTTCTTTGCTACATAGGTGTTTCCTTTGTATTCAAAACTTTTTGCTCCACTTTTACGAGCCTTATTCATTTTGTTAAAATATTCATTTGCCATAATTCTTATTTTTTAGATTTTGCTTTTTTTCTACCATAGGAAGATATTGTTTTCCCCGCTTTTTTGTGTTTTTTTACTTTCTCACAAGTTTTTGAGCCACCTTTTTTCTTTTTTGAACTTTTTTTTGTTGCCATAATTTATTTTATTTATTTAAAAAATGTAAATACCATACCCCAATCCAACACAATTTTATCGGGGTCTACCCGTTCTACTTGACCACCTTGCTCCATTTCATTAGGTTGTTCCATAGAAACATCCTCATCTTCTTGAGTTTCCACTTTTGGTTGCTCCATTGGTTGCGGTTGCTCTATTGGTTGCGGTTGTATGTTATTGGTTGTCATTGTTATATTGTTTTATTTCTTTTTTGATAAATTATTTATACTTTTAAATTTTCCCGATTTATCTCTATAAGTTCCTTTGTTGTATTCTGACAAGTTCTGTATTTCATTATAATCAGATTCGGTTTCGGGGTTTTTAAATTCGTTAAATTGATTTGTTTCGTAATAGTGGTATTCGTCTTTTATTGAGTCTGAGGCGAAATATTTAATTAATAAAATAAAGACCCATAAGCCTATAAAAAGTGTGCTAATAATAATAAAGTGAACATTCATAATAGTTTGGTTTGATTTAATTTATAAATTAGAAAAGTGATTCCAATACCTATAATAATATATTTAATTTGTTGATTCTTAGTGAATTTACTCAATTTATTTGTTTTTTCTGCTATTTTCTGCTTCGGAATTTTTAAAGTAATAACTCTATTTACATTTTGCCTTTCATCATACCTCGCAATTTTCTCTTGTTCTTCTCTTGCTTTTGCCAATCCATACTCAGTATCAAAAACTAAATTGGTTATTTTTGCGTAGTTAAATGTTAGAAAAACTGTTGTTTGTGCTTGAACATCATATGCGAATTTTGTTTGACCATCTAGTACATATTTGTCGCTTTGTGTTGCCATATCAATAACTCCATAAGAATTTTGGAATTGATAAGGGTCTTTGGTAGGGACTTTACAATATGACAACTCATCCCCGTTAATATTATTTTTAGTAAAGCAAAATGTTGAGAGCATTTGTGATTCTTTTGTTTCTTTATTTGGAGAAACACCTAAATCTAATCCCATGCTTATAACGTCATATACATTCCCCGTTTGACTTCTTAAAATTTCCTCATAAGATATTCCTTGAGTTTCGTTAATCAACACTCCATTAGCAGATGCGGTAAGAGTCAACGGCATAGGAATACTTCCTTGTGTTATTTCGGGGGTTGAGGGGTTTGGGAAATTAAAATCCTTCCATATTTCAACAGAATCCGTAGGGTATTCTACACTAACTCCCCATGCGTTTCTTGAATAAGTCTCAGTTTGTGAAAATGGTAGTAGGGATAAAAATTGATTAAAATAATTTTCATCAAAAAAAATTCTTATTTGAGTAAACTTACCGCTTGGAGACTTAAAGTTTGACGTAGTGGCGGTAGTTTCGATTGTTGATTTAATTTTTGCATTAACTTGACTAATAGTTTCCCCTTGTACCAAAGGGACACTTACAGATGAAGCCGATACTGTTGATATTACTAAGTTACCCGTTGTTTGATTTTGCCAAAGATTTACATCGAAAGGTGCGGTTATATTAGCACCCCCACTATAATAGAATGGTTGAGACGAAGCAACGCTCCAAATTAAATTAGGCAAAACTAAATTTCCCCCAAAGGCAACTTCTTTTCCCGCATTTACCTCTCTTGCTTGGTTTAATCCCCCACCCCCTTGCTCGAATAATGATACCCTATTTATAGCATTAGTAGTGTTTTCCAATTTGAGGGTAAACGAATTTTCTATCGCTATACCTCTTTTTTCTTTCATTAAAATATTTTGTCCCAAAATTTAACAAGCAAACCGCCTAAAGTACTACCCACCACAATGCCTCCATATATTTTAGCCATCATAAATCTTTGTGCGTTAATCCATATTTCGTGTTTTTTCACCATTTGTACTATTCCTTCTTGTTCAAATTCTTTATCCCCAACAATCGCAACATGGATTTTCTTTATTGTAGTGCCTTGAACTTTAACACATTTACTTAAATCAGAAATCTCTTTCTTCAATTGATTATACTCATTAGATTCCATAATTTATACTAAATTTAATTCATTTACGCTTACTCTTTCCAATTTTTTATTTTTGGATTGAGTAAGCATATATTTCATTGCGTTTTTTGTTTCATCTGTGTCTTGTTGCATAATCTCTAAAATCGTTGAACTCACACATTTTGGATGAACGTACCAATCTTCGTATGCAGAACTATTATCGGGAGCAATATTTCCCACCACCATAACATAGCCTTTATCTTTTAAAAATTTCCTTGACTTTTCTCTATAAACGCCATCTATATCTGTATAATGGTCGTGTTCATATGTTATGACTGAAAACTTTAATTTATCAAATGGAAGTTTTGTAAGTATATCGTATGTTGTAGCGGGAGGCTCACAATCTATTTGTAAATAATCAAAATCTCCCTTTAGTGATTGATAGTCATATTTAGTTGCATCACAAAGAATTACATCATTGTTTCTATGTGATTGGAATTTTTTAACTTCTTCTTCTAATATCTCTAAAGACAATCCCGACCATCCTAACTCCTCAAGTAATGCGGTATTACTACCATAATAAGGGTCAGCAGAGCCTATTTCTAAATATCTTCCATCTTTTTTGCCATCAAGCATAGATAGAACAAACATATCTTGAAAAGTTTGAGAATAATTTTTTTCTATTTTTTGATAATCAATAAATTTATATTTAAGTCTATTCGACATAGAATTGTCATAAGGCAAGAACGGGTCGCTCGAAGAACCTAAAGAGGTTATATTCTTTTGAATTAGGTTTTTATAAAATTCATTAAATGGATATGTAGAGTTCCCTAATTTTAAAAATTTACTTCTTGCTTCTTTTCCTTGACCTAAGTTCCAATCACATATACATTCTTGAAACAAAAGTTGATAATAATGTATATAACCTAATTCAGAACATATAGGTACATGATTATCTTTAAATTCTAACCCAATTTTTGCAAAAGATTGTGCTTCGGAAAACTTACCAAATGATTCATAATATTGAGATAAAAACAAATATGCTTCGGGTCTTGTCGGACAAAATCTAAGTGCATTATTCCAAAGTGAAAGTTCTGTGTTTTTTCTACGACCTAAATTGCTTATACATTTTGAAACAAAAAGTAAAGATTCATAAATAAGGTCTTTATCTGTATGAATTTCTGAGGCTCTCAAAAAGAAAGACAATGAAGAACACCATTGAGATTGCTGATAATAGAATAGCCCTAAGTTAAAGTTGTTTTTACCATTATTACAATCAAGTATATACTTTGTAAATATGTCTTCGGATATTTGTATATCCAAAGATTTTATTTCTTTGGACATCCCTACTAATTCTTCAAAATAAGTATTTGGTACTTTAAGAATAAAAGCGGTTGAATCTTGAAACCCAAATGTTATTAATAATTCACTTTTTTCAAAATGAATACCACACGAAAATTCTATACGAGCATCTGCAAACTTAAATTCTTCTGAATTATAAACAATATTCCAATTTTTATCCCATACTATAAACCTATGATAATATTGTGCATCTTTTCTGCCTTGCTCGTCATTCCATAAATCCACTTCGTGAGTTAATGCTACATAATAGCCTTTATATTTAACTACTTGAGAACCTCCTCTTAAATCACGTTTAAAAGAAATGTTTTGTTGAACCAATGATATTTGTTCAGTTATTTCTGAAACGGGATTATACTTTACAATTTCAGTAGGAGATGTCCATTTTACATAATGGTATGGCATATCTAATATAGGCATCCAATTCTTTTCACAATAACTGTTTTCATCAGTAGATTCGATTCTTTTTCGGGAAATCTCTTTAAAATTGTTTTTCAACTCTGACAACTCCATTCTACCAACTCCATTTTTAGTAGTATCTCGTCTCACACCCGTTAATTGCATTTTATTATCCCAATTAACCAATCTTGCATCTTCTAAACCCACAAACTCCCAAATAGGCTTTTCATCTAAAAGAGATGTGTCTACCTCTTTATAGTTGATAATTTCTAATGAATTTGGATTTAATTCGCAAATAAAGTTCTTGGTAGTTAAAGTAACATCGTCTTCGGGATTCAAATAACTTAAAGCACCATAAGGACTTTGGAATTTTTGTTCTTTTTCAGAATGATACAATGCATATTGAACGTGCCTTATGTTGACGAAAAGCCTATCCTTAATTTTTAATATTGTAGGATTAGTTAAACCCAAGCCATTGGTTGATTTAAAAGGTAAAATTAAAGGAATTATTTTCCCCCCTTTTAATATAGATTTTTCACAAATGTTATCTATACTTTTTATCACGACTTAAATGTTAAAATAATAAGTATTTTTGTAGCACTTGGATTAGAAGTAAAAGTTGGAGTATCAAGTCTAATCCAACCATAAGACTCTGTAACCGCTACTGATTTAGTACCCGTAATCTTATTATTTCGAGCATCAAACAAAACCGCATTAGAGAGTAATTCTTCACTTGACCCATCTGCCCAAACAAACGTAACACTTGATGCTTCACTTGATGCAAAAGAACCACCGACATAAGAAACAATTGAATAATTTGTTAATGTTCCCGCAGGTATTGGGATTTTAGTTGAACTATTTTCGGTAGCACCCATTGATGTGCCTACGGTAATAAAATAGTCCTCTGCATTGGCTAAATTTGAGCCATTTGTGTTGAAGAACATAATGTTGTTGCCACTATTTACTCCTTGAACACCTTGAACACCTTGAGAACCTACTGCACCCGTTGTCCCCGTTGTTCCTTGTGAGCCTACCGCACCCGTTGTTCCCGTTGTTCCTTGTGAGCCTACTGCACCCGTTGTCCCCGTTGTCCCTTGAGAACCTACTTGTCCCGTTGTCCCCGTTGTTCCTTGTGAGCCTACCGCACCCGTTGTCCCTTGAACACCTTGAGAACCTACCGCACCCGTTGTCCCCGTTGTTCCTTGCGTACCTTGTGAGCCACCCCCACCCGTTGCTCCAAAAACCGCATTAAATTTATTATTATTATCCATACTTTTTTTTTAAGAAGTTATAACATTTGCGGTAAGACCCGTTCCCGTAAGTGTTATATTAGGTAAAGTAAACCCCGTTGAGGCAGAGATTGTAATTGTCTGACCCGTTCCTAATGTTATATTGTCAGCACTTCCGCTAACCGCTAAGATTAATGTATTAGAGGCACTACCATTCAATATAGTAATAGTATTTAAACTCGCCAAAGTAGTTGGGGAGGTAGTAATTGTTCTTATTGAAATGTTTTGTGTTGCCATAACTATTTATTTAATTCTCCAAATATAAAATCAAATCCAAGTGGTTTAATTGCTTCATTCCCTTTAAAAAAATATAAGTAAGGATTATTGGCATCACTTGATTTTTTATAAATTAAAATGTTTAACTCCTCAGATTTACATCCATGTTCTCTTCTAAGTCTTCTAAGCCCACTCGCTATAAAGGGAGCAACTATTGTCTCTCTTCCTAAAAAGTCTATTTTTACATTTAATATTTCATTAAACGTAAGGTCTTTTTTTACTTTGTTGTTTATTAAAAGTTGATAGAAAGGGGTGCAATTATCGTCTCCCGATTTTATCATTAATTGTACGTCTGACTCATGTACATCATACTTTTTTGAGTAGTTCTGAATTGCAGTCAGCATTACTTTTTTGGTTTGTTTTTCTATATCCATCTTAAAAGGTTTATGTTTTTTCTTGTGAATTTACATAAAATCTTTCATTTTAAAGGTCTCATCAATAGGTAAATCTTTAATTTTTATCAAACCCTTCTTTAATCCGTAAATTCCTTTAAGAGTTAAAGTAGAATTTTTAAAATTGGAAGTTAAACCCGAAATTAAACCACTACCAAATAATGCCCTATTTTTAATCCTTAATTTAGGATTAAACATAGATAAACCTCCAAGACCTTTTAAGTTTTGGTTTACTTTTGCGTTTTGTATTACCCCAACAAATATATCATTCAAAAACACATCGAAATAATAATTAGCAATCGTTATAGAAATATCGCTATTATTTTTAACCTCAAGTTTGAGACTTATTGAAACAGAATCTAAGTTTGCGTTCTCTAAAGAAACACCTCTTAGTTTATATGTCAGTTTCTCTAATATTTCAAGTTGCTTGATATAGTAAGAATATAATCCAAAAGCAATACCTCCTACTCCTAGTAAGATAAATAATCGCTTCATAAATTTTATTTTCTAATTCCTAACTTTTTCCCAAATGCAAAATATCCAATAGCCAACGCTAAGACTAATCCGCCTCCGATTACTGCTATTTTATTTTTAGCAAAGAAACTTTCTGTATCATCATCAGCATCATCTTGACCACCTTGACCGCCTTCTGTCGTATTAGGCAACGCACTAGCCAAATCACTTACTGATGCGTCTGCTAGAGCATTGTTTTGCTCCATATTCAAATCGTCAGTATTAGTGCTTTTGCCTTGTTTCAATCTTGCAAGAATTGTTTTTAATTTCTCTCTTGGAATTTGCTCTAATGCTAGTGCTTTGGCTTCTTTTTTATCCATACCACCCGCTATTAAATCTTTTTTTGCTTGCTTTCTTTCTCTCATTTTCTTTGTTAGAAAATTATCATACTCATCTGTCTCTCCATCATCAACAAAATTTGTATAACCACCACCGAAGTTGTTATAATCTCCATCTTCGCCATCGAAGTTATCTCTATGTAAATCTAACCCCTCCATTTCATTTGTTATCGTTTCGCCATCGAAACCATTTGTACATCCACAACTCATAATTTTTTATTTTTTAAATTAATGTTAAACTATTATTATTTATTTATTTACTTTATTATTATTACTACTTATTATTTTCTAATGAATTTGAAATAAACAATTCCCGCTACAACTAAACCACCAACTATCATTATCATTTTTTTATTTGCGTTGAAAAATGAGGGTGGAGCAGTTTCTACTATAATTGCATCCGTACTGTCTGCTTTGTTTTCGTTAGGTCTATCTAACTCTCTTAATGCATCTATTTCATCTTCCGACATTCCCATATCCATCAACATCTCTTCTTTCTTACTTCTCGGATTAAGAAGAGATTGTAAGCCTTTAGCATTCGGATTGCTTGAAGTTTTCAGCCTTTCCCCACCATAAACAGTTCCAATTTTACGAGTTGCTCTAGTTTTACGTTTTGCTCCACTTTTACCTCCATCTTCCTTTTTCTCTTTATTTCTCTCTTCTAACAATAATTTTCTTCTTTGTTCCTCAACCATGTCTCGAATAGAAACTGCTCTTTCTGTAAGTTTCTCCTTCGCATTTTCTCTCATCTTCTTAGTTAAGAAGTTGTCGAAATTAACATCGTCAATATCATCGACAAAATTTGTATAATCACCAAAATTCTCCATATTATTTATTTATTTATTTATTTTTTATTATTCTTGAGGCTACAAAAATTGCCACTAATACTACGCCACCTATAAGAGCGTATTTTATTATCTTTCTTTTATTTCCCGAATCTAACGCATCTTCCGTTAACGCAATTGCCTCCTTTTTTTCTTGGGGAGTCAAATTTGGATTATCTGTTATTGCTCTTATTGGGTCTCCTTGTGCAATAAGTGCTTTTTCTGCTAGTGCAATTCTTTGTTTTTCTATTGCGGTAAGACTATCAAGTTCTTTTTCTGCAATAAATTTTTGAGCGTTAATTTCTTTTTCTTTGCTCTTACTCATAGCAATTGTCCCCATAGCGGTTGTCATTGCACCTAAGACCGAACTTCCTATTGCTACCCATGTAGAAACTGTTATCGTAGATGTTGCGGGTTCTAAATTGTAAAAATCTGCATTTCCTTCAACAAAATTTGTAAAACTTTTACTTAAATCAGCATCAAGTAATTTTTTCTTACATTTTTTACCACAGAAAAAAGGTTTCCTACCATCTCCTTTGCTTATTGCTTTTTGGAACTTCCCGTTTAACCAATTGCCACCAAGTTTATTCCACTTGGCTTTGATATTTTTAAGTTTAGATGCGTATTTCGGGTTAGTCATAGCCTCTTTCATCTTCCAAGCCATACCCCGAAAGTTTATCATCATTAACGATAAAAACGAGGCTCTTGGAACTGCTAATGCACCTACTTTAATTGCCTTTCCTACTTTTCCTAATCCTCTTTTTAGAATATCTTTGAGTTTATCTTTTGGGATTTCTTTTAAAGCATCTTTTCTTGCTTGTTTTCGTGCATCACTACCCGATAAACCCTCAGACTTTAAATCTTTTTTTATTTGTCGCCTCTTCTTATTTCTTTCTCTTGCTTTTTTAGTTAGAAAATTGTCGAAATCATCCTCAACAAAATCAAAACCATCAAACCCATCGGTTTGATTGATTGACTTCCATTTTCCATTTACCGACATTCTACTATCTGCGGAATCTAAATCGTTATCGCCTCCATCAAAAGACAATTCGTCATTTGCTTTTTCTAGGTCTGATGGCATAGGAAATCCGAATGCTAATGCACTTCTATCTTCATAAGATAATTCTCTCGCTAAATCTTGTATTCTTTCTGTATTCATGATTTCTACTATTTAAACTATCTAACTATTGCTTTGCCAATAGCAATTAATGGATTGTAGCCTTTTCCCACCTTTTCAACAAGACCTTTTTTAGATGCAAACTTGCCCTTTCCTTTCGACACCTTAATAACTGTACCGCCTTTGTAATAATATCCCGACAAAGCGGCTAATACATCATTTATCCTAACAGTAAACTGACCATCATCCCAATATATAACCGCTACACCTTTACTTGTTATCCCCAAACTATTAACGGGTTTACCCGTTAATTTCGCTATTTCAGAAGCGGATTTTCTTACAATTAAACGGTTGTTATATGTCGCACCCGAAGACCCAAAATATTTTTTAACCGCATTGAAGTTTTCAGCCTTTGATTGTTCGGGAGTCTTAGCGGGAGTATTACTGCTTGAAGAGTTAGTTCCTTGCGAATCATCGGTATCATTTTCAATTGAGTCATCCCATTGTCCCTCTTTAGATTTGTTCTTAACCTTTTTATAAAGCATATATATACCAAACCCCGTTACACCCAAAGTAAGAATGCCTATTGTAATTTTTAATCCTTTATTCATTGCCATAACTTTACTGATTTTCTTCTGCTTGTGCTTTTGACTTATTTACTATATTATATATTAAAATACCCATGCCTACTACCATTACAATTCCAACTCCAATTACTAATTTATTATTCATGCTTGGGAATTAATTATTTTTTTACCTATCGGGCTATATAAAAAGAAAATTAATGCACCCCCGATTAATAATGGCATTTTATATTTATTCCAAATTTCAGTTGTAGTTGAACCTCCACTAAAATTTTTATATTGTTTAGCATTTCTTTTACCTCTACCACCACAATTACATTGCTTCTTAGATTTTTCTTTTATTAGTTGACCCGTTAATTTATCAATATCAATCGCCATTCTTTTTACTTGCTTATAAACGCTTGGATGATTGTGTCTATTTGCTAAAAACTGAGGAGACTTTAGAGTTCTTAATACTTTTTTATGCTCTACTCGTTTCTTCCCTTTCATTTTTGTTAAACTTGAGGCTATATTAGACATCCTTTCTTTGGAAACATTGTGTTGTCTTTCCCTTACCTTATCTTTAATAGATATATTTCTTCCTCTTCGGCTTGGCTTTCTTTTCTTCCAAGTTAAAAAGTTGTCAAATTCATTCTCAAGTTCAAAATCCATTTTTTTCTCTATTTATTTATCTTAACCCTAAACTATTTAGTCTATTCATAGGAACTTCGTAACAATTGCTAAAAAACCCACAATTATCCCACTCTTCATCTAGTTGTTTCCACATTGATAATTTATGCTTTTTCTTAAAAGCAGTATTTAAAATCTTTAGTTCAGAATTTGTTAAATTATTAACTAAAGACTTAACCTCGTCTTCATAAGTTAATACGGGATTATATCCAACAACATAATCCTCAAAAGAAGATAAGTCAGATGCGGGATTATATGTTTTTGCTTGTTCTTGTTCAACAACCGAATCGTTATTAATTTCCTCTTTTAATTTTTCCTCCGATTCTTTTACTTTCTTTTCTTTCGCCTTCTTTATAATAGTTCTTGTCAGTAAGAAAATACCGATTGCACCTCCAACACCTAGTCCTATATATATTATTGTACTTCTTTTCATATTTACGACTTTTTTATTTTACTGATATAATCATCAATATTAGTCCAATCTTCGGGTTCTAAATAGTCCATATATGACTCCATTGATTTTCCAAATAAAACATTGAACTGATTAGCAACATAACTTATGTTTACTTTGCTTCCCGCACTTGTTATTGCACCAACCCCCATATCCTCATTATCCCAAAAAGTCCCTTTCCCATCATGCATATTGGTAGCAAGTGTATTTGCCTTTGCACTAGAAATACTCACTAAACTTTTATTATCTCTATAAAGTTGTGGAGATAGAACTTGTTTACGACTTAGTTTATCTTCTGCTCTTCCGCCTTGTCTGTCATCCTTATCCTTAGTTAAGCCTAACTTATTTGTTATAGGTTTAATAATTCCAAAGTATGCCAAAGCAAGAACGAGGATTCCACCTACACCAATAAGTGCATATTTTATATTTTCATTATTTCCCGCCATTATCTTTTAAAATTTTTAACCAACTTATCTAATTTTTCATACCTCGCTTTGTTTTGAAGCGATGGACTGCTTTTAAATACATTTAAAAACACATTATAAATATCAATTTTTGGATATCCGAGTTGTAGGTACAACCTTAATCCATTCAAATCCGCCTCAGACTCATTAGATGGGTTCTTATTCAAATAGTAATGACTATACTCATGTAGTAAAATAGCCATTCTCATGGGAATAGTATATCGTCTAAACTCCTCTGCACTAACCTCTATTTTTCCCGTTATTTGAGAAATTCTTGCGGGAGTCTTAATAACTCTCTTAGTTTTGTGAGAACGAATCACATCAAAATAATCTATCCTAAACCGACCGTTATTGCTTTTATAAATATCCCCACTTTTAGTGGCAGATAAATAACCGCTTTCATCTGCAAATTCTTGAGCAAACTTGATAAAAGACTTAGTTTTTTTACTTGCTTTTAATGGCGGAAGAATTAGTGCGGTGCTAGACACTTCTAAAACTTTAAAAGTGTCATCTCTTCTTATTCTGCCATTCAAGTCATTGTAAATAGTTACAATAGCATCTTCGGGTGCTTGAGGCATATAAACAAAGAACGACTGCTTACCATCAACAAACGCATAGCGATTCGTGTAGTAAGTGTTTTTTCTATCGGCATCCTCTACTTTTATCCAAAGTTTTTCCTTAGAAAAAGTTTGGATAACAATTTTTAATTTTGATGGCTTATCGTCTAATTCAATTTTTTTTCTCATTTATACCCTTATTCACTTGAACTTGCCTTAGTAAGACCATAAATTAAAATTCCTAAACTTGCTAATCCAATTAGGTTTAACATTCCATTCTTTTCTTTCGCTTTTTTAGTGGTAATTTTTTTATTACCATCTCCATCAGCGTTAAACATTTTTTCGTGGGTATCTAAAACCCCCACTTTCTGTTGAGACTTCAACCATTTTTTAAATGGTAAATCACTATTACTTGCTCTATATAGTTGGTTTGCAGATGCTATCATTTTTTTACTAATATTAATCTCCCTATAATTAATCCGATTATTCCACTAACAATTAAGTTTTTTCTTGTTGCGATTCCAATTACTATTCCTAATCCACCGCCAAGTATTGCACCCTTTATGTTGTTCTCCATCCGTTTTTTAACACTACTTCCTAAATTGTTATTTCCAATTTTGTTGATAGTGTTAATATTTTTACTAACTATTTCTTGTTCAGAAGTTGTCATTTATTTTTTGGTCGTCTTGCTAAATAAACTACAATGCCTAATACCGCTAAGATTCCAACTCCAATAGCAATTTTAATCCCTATTGGGGTTGGTGTCTTGTCATTGTTCGTATTTCCATAACTCATATTGTTTGGGCTACCAATTTGTTGTTGCAATCTATTTGATGCTCCTATTCCCGATAGTCCACCTATTAATCCCCCTCCAATATCTTGTATTTGGTCTTGGTTATCTTTTAAAAAACCTCCTATTTTTGACCCAAACTCGCCACTTCTTGAGTTTCCACCCGATTGTTTTCTTGCTCTTCTTTCTTTAAAGAAAGCACCAATCTTTTTAAATATTCCATTCTTTTCTGTTCCACCTCCCCCGCCTTTATTTTTACCAAAGAAAGAATATCCCCCATTGACTTTAGCGTTAAGTAGAACTAAAGAAGATAAATTATCAATTAAATCTTCATTATTTCGATTCTTATATATAATCTTTGCAATACCTCTTTTATTTGATTTATTATTTATCGGTACACTTGCATCCCTCATTGCCTCTATAACCGCAAGTGGTTGTTTATTTATTAATTTTCCCAACTCTCCAAGAGCCATGTTTTCTTTTCTACTGCCCGAAGCATTAGAAAAACTATCTATAAAATTAAAATTTTGAAATCTCATCGTCTCATTATTATTGCCACACCTATAAGAGCCATCCCACTAAATATTAACGCTTGACTTAATGTTATTTGGCTTTTTCTTAATTTATCGTCAACTAAAACATCAGAGCCATTAGCATTTACAAATCTTGATTGGGGTGAAGTTAATTCTTGGTCGTTCCCCGAAAAACTAGATGATGATTTACACGAAGCACAATTAACCACTAATAAGTCTTTGTCGGGATGAATCTCTGCTAATGCATTTAACCCATTTTCTCCAAATTTCTTGACAAAGTTCTTTAGTTGGTACTCTAATTCTTTCGGACTTCGTGCCATTCTGTAATTATCAAATTTATTGATAGTAAAATGAGCATCCGATGGAACGTTAGTTGCTATGTATTCGTATAGAGTAATATTTTTCAAGTTAATATTTTTTAATAAAAAAGGGGTTAGCCAATAGACCAACCCCTTTCATGTTAATATTGAAAGACAACATCTATTAAATGTCGGACAAACCGAAAGGTTTATCTACTAAAATATGTTATGCACAAAACCTAGACTTATCTTCGTCTACGTCCACCACTCAATGCTCTTGTTGCAGAAGCAGACAAAGAAATCTTGTCTGATTTTACGATGTTTGGATTACCATATCCACTAACTGCTCGTCTACCCGTAAGTGTTCTAGCGATGCTAGAAGTCTCTGCGGGATAGAAGTAAAGTTTTGCGGTTGCTCCGCCTAACAATGAAGAAACTACAACCGAAGTAAATCCATCAATTTTATATGAGAATTTAATTGCAATTATTGTACTTTGTTGTTGGTACGGGTCAATGGTAGGCACGAGAGTCTTTTGACTTTCGTTTCCATTTACATCTTTCTGAATAAGAGTTAAGGTTTCAAGTACTTGATTAGCAGTTGATGATTGATAATACGTTAAGCCAACCACGAATGGTTTATTCATCGACTGATACAAAAATTCTTGATATGAAATACCCGAAATTCCCATAGTAATCGAAACCGCAACAGAATTTTGATAATTCGGTGCAGTTTGACCTAAAGTGTTATACGACCCTAATATAGTAACGGGATGTGCAACCGCAGTCGAAGTATTTTTAATTACAACGATATAAGGTTGAGACGTTGGTGCGGAATTTCCGCCACCACCCGTAGCCATATCAAAAGCATCATCATCATCGCCATCAAACGAATCAAACTCATCCATTTCATCTTCTACGAAGTCGAAATCATCGTCCCCATCATAGTTGAAAAAGTTGTCATTTGCATCGTCTTGTGCTTGTGCGAAATAATTTCTTAAATTGCTCACTTGATTTAACTTTATTAGATTAATAATTTATTGAATAAAAGGCACTTAATACCTCTTATGAACACCACTCCTAATGGCTTGAAAACTTTGATTGTCTTACAAAAGACTACTCTTCGCCCTCATCTACTGATGCTGATGTCATTGACTTCGGCATTACCTTCGCTTGGATAAAGCCTGCTGCTAAAATTCCTACAACAATTGCACCCGCAGTAAATAACATTCCTTTTACGTTACTATTCATAATGTTTTTATTAGTTAATTTTTCTCCACTACAAAGTGGGGAATTATATCAATAACAAATGTAGTCATATATTACTATGTTTGTATTAAGATATAAAAAAAACTAAGTTGAAAATTAGGGTAATTTACTGATTTACAGTAAACTTATGATTGAAAAAGAGATGAAAACTAATTTATATACATCCGCATTAAAGAACCTTTTACTTCCTTTGTTGCGGAGACTACGTTATGCTTCTTTTTACCTTTTGCATCTATTTGATTAATTAAAGGCTTAATAAGTCTTGTGTGGTTTAATGCAATATACTCATCAACCGCTTCACTTATCATTTTAGTGCTAAACGCACCTCTTATTTTCTCTACATCAGTATCGAAAGTAACGTAAAAATATTTATTACCTCCAAAATATTGCTTGTTTACTAAAATTTCACAAATCTTAAAAGCCTCCCATTTATCCTCGAATTTCTTTTTGTGTCTATCTACACTATCAGTATTTTTATGGAATCTGAGCCAATTTATATTTTGCCAAACTTTTGTGCCAACTCTTCCGATAGATTGAAAATGTAAAATTATATCTAAACTACTATGTCTGTTCGTGCATAAAGCACCTACCAAATCATTACTTAAATAATCCCCCACATATTTATTAATATCTTCTACTAACAACAACCCTCCTTTATATTCTCCTAATACTTTCCATAATGCATCTGCGACCTCAGAAAGAGTCATCTTAGTACCATCGTCATTGTAAGGTCTGATTCTTCTGCATTCAATTTTAGGATGGTATGTAAACAATTTAACATCGTCTAATTTGATGGCTTTAACGCTTTCAAACTCATCATTTACGTCTAATATTAATGCTCTTCGGGGTTTATTATTTAATCCACCTTTTATATAATGGTTTATTATCTGTAAAGTAGTATATGTTTTTCCAATGCCTTTCTTACCGACTGCAACTCCTAATAATGCTTCTCTCATAATTCAATTTTAAATTTGTTATGAACTCTTTTTAATTCAAATGGTTGTAAACCTATAAACAAACCACCATCTTCGGGTTTACTAAATGTGTCAAAGTGAAAACAGACTTGTTTTTTAGATATATTATCCATTTGTGCTGATGTGTTTTCAACTTTAGATGCTAAGTTGTGTCTTACATACGCATAATGATACATTTCAATTTCGTCTCTTTGATAAATACGAGAATATCCCGCTTTGACTCTACGGGTAGGGTCAATGTTTACGGGATAAGGATTCGTAAATTCATAAGTGAACTTAGTGTCTTTTTTTATTCTATAAAATAGTGGGCAATAATATTCTTCGGGAGGGGTTACTTCATAAATAGGCTCTTTATAAAATGTTCTCATTTGAGTAAATGAAGTATCGTACCCGCCTTGCTCAAAATCTTTTTTAGCAAAATTAAATTGTGAATTATCATATAATTCATCACAATCTATCGTCATAAAAGCATCACATTTATTTGCTCTACATATATCTAGCCCTATATTTCTTTTTTTAAACTCATTTTCAGTTCCATTTTTCCAATCTATTTTTCCGTTATCGTCTTTTTCTATTTCGGGATTATAATGATACATGAAGTCAATTAAACCTAATGCCTTATATGATTTTAATACCTTTTCAAGATTTGTGTTTTTATTCCCAAAATTTGATGTAGTTTGATATACGACACAGACATAGTCCACCATTGGACTTAGATTTCGTAAAGAATGAATCAACATTTCTTCTCCATCAAATATATTATATGCTACTCCTAATTTCATTGGTTTGGTTTTTTAAAGAAAATAATTCCTTGTCTATTATTATAGTGTTGAATTTTATCTCCCCCTTTTAGGTCAACGTCTGTAAATTTCATTACATAGTCAACGGGAGGGCAGATGTCTATTTTCCAATTTTTTATAATATTATTAAATGTGGGTTGTTTTAATATATTTATGCCACACATCTCCATAGTCAATGGCTTACTTTTTATTAAGTCATCAAAAAAGAACTTGTCCTTTTTATACAACCCAAAGTTTGAGTTAAAATAATCAAGGAAATTTTCGTTAAATTGTTCTTTCATAAAAACATCCTCTACGACAAAATAACCATTTCTCTTAATGAAGTCTGTGTAATTAACTAATGAAAACAATTGATGATATGGATGATGACTACCATCGTCTATTACTATATCAAAATCAACACCTATTTCTTGTTTAAGGTATTCTACATTAATATCAACACAAGCATCTAATTCAAGTAATTTTATACGAGGCTCATCTTTACATAACTCTTTGGCATTAACCCCAAAATTATGAGGTGTATAATCAATGTCCACACCATATATCTCTGCATTAGGGAAGTATTTTTGCCACATCAACATACTATGACCTCTAAACACCCCTATTTCCAACACTTTCTTTACATCATATCTAATGTCATTAAAGAATTTAGCATAATGTAAGTGATAACTATGATAGCCTATTTCCCGAAATATTCTTTCTTGTTTTAACGGATGATACCACCAAAAATTTTTGGTTGGGTTTAATTTGTCCATTGTGTACATATGTTCCTTAAATAAATAATCTTGGAACTCAGTAAAGAAATTATATTTCGGGTCTTGATTCATTATTATTTAAACAATTTAAACTTGAAATTTTTTATCATCCTCAAGTTCTTTTTTTCTTTTTTCGTATGCACTTTCTAATCTTTTAAGAGGCTTGTAAATTTGAACAATGTATTCTTCATTCTTCTGCTTTTCTGCGGAGCATTTGTTCCACCATGACAACTCAAAGTTTATTTTATCACAAATACTCGCAAACTCTTTGTCCTTTGTTTTTATAATGTCTTTAGCGACCTTAATAGTGTTTTTGTAATTTTTTAGAGCCTCTTTACTTTCTCTTTTAAACTGAGGTAAAAACACATTATCGTAATGTGTTTGCTTGTCATCAATTAATTTTCTTTGAATTGATGATTTACCTTTCATATCTAAAACTTTAACTTGCGTTTCCGCCCAATCACAAAGTTTATCAATGTTATTAATAATTAAATCTCTATCGTTTTTTTTGATAATTTCTTGACATTTTTCGCCAAGTATATCTTGCTTTATAACATTAAACTCTAACGCTTGATTTAAAGTATTGTAATACAATTTATCATGCTCCATGACTTTTAAAAAGTCTGTTTTTGGCATTATTCTTTCAGAAAGAATTTCAGTTTCTTTCTGTTCTTTATCGGTTAACTTTCTCATTTTTTAAATTATTTATTACTATTTTTTTTATTCTGATTTTGCATAACTAATATGCTCTGAATGTCTCCCCCAATCTTCTAAATTCCAATGAAAGCATAGCATACCCGTATGCACCCAATTTTGCACCCCCGCAAATCTTAAATCTTCCGCAAAGTATGTGTCGGGAGGATGACCCTCTGTATCGTTTTTGTCAATTCTAAACTCAAAGTGTTTCATTACTTTCTTTTTCATCAAGCAACACCCTATACCCGCTACAAATGTAGGTTTCAATGTGCCATCAATCCAAAAGTGATGAAAATTTCCTAACTCCATTGGAAACACAAATGAGTTAGATAATTCATGTTTCCTATCTTGAAGTCTTATACAAGGTTGTCTCCAAGAGGCATCAAACACTTGATATAATGCATTTACTATTGGTTTTCGACACCACAACAATTGTTCTATTATATCGGATGGAGGAAAAATATCGCTTTCCAAATGAAACATATATTCATTATCAGACTCTAAAAAATATCTTCTTAGTTGATTATGACTATCGGCTAATTTTTCCATTAAAGGAATATTTGTGTAATCTTTCCAAAATGTTTTTACCTTGAATTTATCTCTTATATATAATGCGTTAGCGTTTGTCTTTGAATTATCCGCAACATAGATTTCAATTAGATTTTTAGGATAACTAAAATTTCTAATATTATCCATAAATTGATTTAAACAATAATTCTTCGCATCGTAAGTTGGTACTGCTATTAATATTTTAGGAAGTTTATATTTAGTCTTTGTCATCTGATTTTTTCTTATTACTACGGGTTCTTTGTTCTTTTTTTAATTCTCCCCTAATTTCCGATGGATGTTCAGATAATGGATTTGTGGGGTTTTGAGGCATATTTATTTCCATATTAGAGGTAAAACTTTCTTGCTCCATTATAGATGTGTTGTCTGTAATTGGTTCGTATGCATCTATCGGTTCTTGGTCTACCTCATGTTTTTTAGGTTTTGGTGGAATTTCTTCCGCCTCATAAACTTGAGAATAACCTCTATCGGATTGTTTTCTTTTATGTGCTTTTTCTAAAGTCGAAATCGTTGAGTTGATTGATTTTTTTAGTTGATACATAATGCCCACTTTTATCGCCAAATCTTTTCCAAAATGATACATCAAGAATTGCTCATCGGACATTCCCCAACCTTTTTTCATAAACACCCTTATCATGGCGGGTCTTACTTTAATCCCAAAATCTTGGTCGTATTTTAATGCTTCAACGGATTGCTCGTTAAATTGTCCTATAAATTCCCCAACAGACATTGTATCGCCATTTTCTGTTACGGGAATAATTTCTTGTAAGTCAATTTTACCTTGTGCTTGTTTTTCCATTAAAGCCTCTTCATCTACTTTAACAACATATTGAGCATATCTATGCAACTGCTCGTAACCATCCAACGCAGTATCTACAAGCGATTCACAAGCAATTTTCTTGTCTTTATTGTCAAGGTCATTTAATGCGGTATTTGGATTATCAAATGGGTTTTCCGAAAATGGTTGTTCTTGTTCTCCTTGTACACCCTCTTTCTCAGCGACTATATCCTCATAACTTGGAGGAACAAATGATGGCTCTATAATATCTTCTACTACTCCACTTGCTAATTTTGGTGTAGAATATTCTCTTTCTACAACATTTTCCATTAGAGGATTATAATCCGCAAAAGTACCATCTCCAACAACAGAACTATCATCTTGAGTCGGTGGTTGTGGAACTTCCTCTGACTGTATGGCTTGGTCAGATTCACTATTTTTTTTAGCAATCTCTTCGACAGAATTATCTAATTTTACCTCTTCGTTTGATTCAAGTTCTTCTAACGGAATGGATTCAACAACCCCATTAGTTACTTTTCTTGGTCTACCTCTTTTAGCCATTTTATTTTGTTTTATTTATTTCGTAATGCCTCATACACTCTTCCTCAATGAGTCTCATCTTAATTAACAAATCATTGTCTGATTTAAAGTTAACATCAAGATTCTCAAATCTTTTTATGTATTTATTGATGTTGGTGGCTTCTTTGCGAAGAATATAAGAAATCTCTCTTTGGGAATACTTACACATTTTCTTTAACAAAAATGCAGATACTCCAATAGCATTTGTTCTGTCTGCTATGTTTTTTCTGCCCGTTAAAAGAGTTTTTTTGGATATACCAAAAACACTACAAGTGGTTAGTAATATTAATTCTTGAAAAATTTTTCTATCGTCTGTGTTCTGATAACTTATCTCAAGAACTTTAATCGTTTTTTTAATCCCCACTTTATCAATGGTTCTAAGTAAAACTTCAATTAACGTAGTGGATGTGTTTTTCACTTTACATTTGTTATTTCAACAAAAGTAGCGAAAATAAATTGAAAAAGTAAGGTACATTAAAATTAAGATAAATAAAAATCTATAATAGACTTTGCTTCTGCATATCCTATTACAAATTCTGCGAAGTAACCTTTTTGTTTTAGTTTGTGTAATATTTCTTCTTGCTCTTGTAAATGCTCATCTTTTCTTATGTCTCCATCTTTTTTAAAAATAGTTGTCCCCTCTTTTTTTATTTCTAAGAATAATCCATAATAAGACTTACGAGGCTCTAAAATCATTAAATCGGGCAATCCCGAACATGACCTCATTTTTTTTAACTCTCTTGCTTGGTTCATTGGTACACGAACACCGCTACTTTCCGATGTAAATAAGATATTTGGGTAGGAATCTTTGATGTAATTGCAAATAGCGATATGTAAGCGTTTTTCTGACATCAAAAAGTCCGATGGCTTTGGGAGTACTCTCAACCTCCACCATCGGAGAAAAAATTAACTTAGGTATATGTTAAAGCCAAATACAAATTTAGCGGTGTTCCGTATTTAATCCCAATTCCAAAATCCGATTGAAACCTTGCCACCCTCTGCTTTTTGTTCGGGAGGTAAGTCATCGTTAGCATTTGAAACTGATTCTTCTTTAGAGGTGCTAGGCTTACTGTCTTGAATAGATTTTGCATCTTCATGCATATTTTCCATTTTTTCTTTTACCTCTTCTCTCTTGTCGTCTAAAGCACTCTCTACTTGCTTACTCTCTGATTCATTGATTACTTCTTGATTCTCAAGATATTCAAAAATACCATCACAAATGTACCTATCGTAAGTTTCAATTTTTTGCTGAGTAGCGGGAGTTAATTTAACCGCACCGTTCTTAGATTTATTTAAAACTAATTGTAACGCTCTATTAAGGTCTTTCTTTAATTGATTCGTGTGGCTTGACATATCATTTATGCTTAAACCATACTTTCGCATGAGCAGTTCGTGAGGTAGTTCTCTTGGATTTAATTCTTCTGACATAACTGAATTGGTTTGTTTTTGTAAATATAATAAAATTATCCTTTTAACAAGTCTTGAACGTCATAAGAAATATTACCGCCCTTACCATAATTTGTATGGTTTAAATCTCTTTCCCTTGTAACTTCGGTCTCTTCGGTTTGAATTTTTATACCAAAATCTTTTAACCTCCAACTTGAATAGTTCATTTTCCATTTATATGGAGGTAAGAAATTGTTCCATAATATATCCATGCCCGTTTGAACATATTGTTCTCCATAACCATATTGAATTTCGCTAATACCAACAATTTCATTATTGACATAAACTTTAGTTATATGATATGTGTTTCCATAACTTTTTTGAAACCAAGTTTTACCATATATATAAACTTGGTCTCCTTTTTTAAGTCTTGGCTTTCTAACACCTCCACCCTCTGCGTAGGTAAAACCGCCTTTTGACGTAGGATTTGGAGTTATAGAACTAACATCACTTATTTCGTACTCAAATATTTCTTTTTTCTGAAAATCTTTCATCTTGGACTTGTCTTTTGGACTTCCGAAATACACCCCTAATTTTTTATCAAGTCTATCAACAATAATTTCATCCCCTCTGTTTCCTTTGTAGCCATAATTTTTGAGTAGATACATTACCTCTCCACCCTCTGCGTAGGTAGAACCGCTATTTGTGTTAGGAATTTTTGTAATAACCTTTGCGTCTGTATTTTTAGATATGAAATTTTGTACGGCTACTTCGTTTTTTTTCATATAAATTGTTCCTTTCATTGTATTGTTAGAAGTGTGTTTGATTTCTCCAACAATAATATAAATATCTTTATTCCGATTGTACTTTTTAAAATTATCTGATAATAACGAACCACCACCTATTGCAGTATAGCCTTGATTAGAATACATTTCAAGTATTTCATCTTTGGATTGAGTTGTTTTTGTCGTATCAATAAACACTCCATTAGGCAAGTTTACCTCACCACCCTCTGCGTAGGTTAAGCCTCCTTTTTGGGTTTTTAAAAACTTTTCATAAGTCTTTATATAATTATCTAAAGAAAGATATAGTACATCTGCACTTGCTCTATTGAATTTTGGATTTTTATCGTTCTTATCACTATTCAAATCATTTTCTTCTGACATAAAATAAACTCTACCATTCAATATATTTATTTTAACAAGTGGCATTTCTCCACCCACCATATTGTCCGTTTCTACTCTCGCCAAAATCTCCCCATCTTTAAGTGGGATATGTGAATAATAATTCTCATCATAATTATCTAGTCTATATAAGTAATAAGAACCAACCATTCGGTTATTTATTTTATGAGAAAAAGAACCGAATGAGTTTTGATTTGTGTTTTTTGATTTTCTGCTTTCCCATTCTTTTCGTGATTGTGTATTATCGCTTAAATCGGTAAATATTATCTCTCCACCTTTAGCGTAAGTATAACTTATCATATCGGGATTGAAACTATCTAACTCTTTTTTCGCCCATCTTTCTGCATCTTCATATGTTTCAAAATACTTTCGGTCAGTAGAGTAGTTTTTATCCTTATTCATAAAATCTATGTAAACCTCATTTACTTTCCCGCCTTTATCTTTTTTAGGAACAAATGCAGTAGGCTCAAATGTATAATGCTCTTGAACTATATCTTCGGTTTCTTCAATATTGTCAAACTCTTTATTTGAAATATTTCTGTCTCGTTTTACATCCGACAACACACTCATTGCGTTTTTCTTAGATGCTTTATGAATACTCTCTTTTGCCTTTTCTTTTGTGTAGTGAGCAACCGCCCTACCTTTTTCATAGGCTTTACCACCGACTTCTTTGGCTTTACCAAAATACTTTTTTAGTTTACCACCCTCTGCGTAGGTATTTTCAAATAAATCTTTCAAATCAGTAGTAGAATAACTTACTTTCTTCCCTTTAGTTCTTTCCAATTTACTTAAACTCTTTTTGTCTTTCTGAATACCTTTATAGCCATTTGATGTTTCTTCTGTAATCTCAAAAGTCATAGTTGGAATATGTTTATGCCTATAAATCCGTCCACCCTCTGCGTAAATATTTTTTTCGTATTCTTCTTTAGATATTTTTTTAGCGTTGGGTATGTTAGGAG
>Ga0075466_1000095_pt1 | contig 28594 bp, 27 predicted proteins | sample DEB08_DNA_16_FD_71486 | JGI IMG/M metagenome (GOLD analysis project Ga0075466, IMG submission 71486) | Aqueous microbial communities from the Delaware River and Bay under freshwater to marine salinity gradient to study organic matter... | ecosystem: Environmental > Aquatic > Marine > Coastal ... | reverse complement strand
ATGTTTCTGTGAGTATCCAAGTATTTTCTAAAGCGAGTTTTTTGAAATCAGCTACTGAGATCTTATTTGTATTTACTCGGATAGATTTCTTAAGTGGAGTATTAAGAGATCACTCAAAATCTGATATTTCATTATCAGAGAAGTTAAATTCACCTTTGATGTAATCAAGAAAATCTTGTTTCATTTTATATCATTTTTTATTAAGTCTCTCCCTTTTTTAAAAGGGAGTACCCGCAGGGGGAGGGATTATGGAATGATTGTAGTGAATTTGATTCAAAAGCCAAAAATAAATTTGACTCATAGCTTAGTTTTTATAGAATACCTAAGCTTTATACAAAGCAAATGCGGGGGTAACATAATAGAGTGAGTGTACTAAGGCTTCAACCCTTGGGTGTGCCAGTTCAAACCTGGTCCCCCGCTCCAATTAAACTTTTAAAAAAAAAATCTCTTTAAATAGAGTTTTTTTTTGATTTAATATTTGCCAGCTTAATATTTTACAATTTTTATTACGCAGTGTGTCTAATTATATCCAAGCCTATCATATCTATATGTGTATACGAATTAATGCATTATAGATTAGCTTCATCAGACATAGCTTTCTCATCTTTAATTTCTATTTTAACCGGCTTTTCAGGAGTAACAACAGTCTTTGTTGGGATTATTACAACTGGTTTCTTAATTTTCACCGCATGAGTTTTTTGAACACTAATTGTATTTGCTTCTTCTTGAAGTTTTTTTTGTTCTTCAATTGCTACTTGTTGTAGTTTTAGCTTATTAGCTTCTTCTAATTTTTTCTTTTTATCAGCCTCTTTTTTTCATAGAACTTCCTTATCACACATGTTTTTTTCTTTTTCATTCAATAAATCAGAGTACTTTACAATAAATTTTTGATCAGGAAGTTGATAAATAGGACTTGGAAAAAGATTTTCACCTCAATAAAATTTTATAAGCGCACTCTTATCTAGTATCATACATACGTCAGTTTTCATATTAACTACTCTATCTCATCTATGATCAGATCAATTTATATCTATATGTATATAATTAATACACGAAGTTAGAAAGAATAGACTCAATAATAATAAGGATTTTCAAATGTATTTCATAATAGAGTTAATTAGATGTAAATATAATTAATACCAACTATACAAAAGTAAACTAATTATACTAAATATTATTAAAAATAGGCGAACAAACACTCATGATATAATATTCCTCGTAAATGAAGAAGAAAAAGAACTTGGTTGTTCATACCGAGGTGAGGACCTTTTATTGGTCTGAAAAATAATCATAAGTACACTCTTCAAAACTTTCAATGTCAGTTTCAACAAGCTTTACAATACTCCACCATTAAGTACCACCTCAGTTTCCACTTCAATCACTAGGGTGCTCCAATTAAATTTCACTAAATAATCTCTATAATAAGCGATTTTTTTTGATGGGAAAAGTGAGACCCCTAGCGAAGTGAGAACTTATATATTGACATATTAGTATATTATATATAATATACTAATATTGTATTAAGAAATATAAAATGAAGTTGAGAAATGCTCTTATAAATGCATGAGATGATAGTGCTAATGAATTATGTAAATTAATTGCATATGTATGAGATTCTACGTTTGATGCAACAAGAGAAATATTAGATTGACATAAAATAGCACGAGATGATGTAGCAGAGTATAAAATGCAAGTTCTTCAGAGACAGCAGATTATTAATCAAAGACTTGTTGATTGGTGAGGAGTAGGCGAAGGTGATCATGTATTAGATGCCTGTTGTTGACCAGAATGAAGCTCTTTAGCAGTGCTAGGGAAAAAGGCAAATTGGTACGGAAATGAAATATCAGAAAAAACTTACCAACACTTACTGACTTTAGGTCTGAATGTAAAAAATGGAAAAGCCGAGGAATTACCATATGATAATCAATTGTTTGATTACTCAGTGTACTGTTATTCTATAAATAATATTCAAGCTACACCACGAACTTTCCAAGAGTCATCTAGAGTCTTGAATGAGAATTGAAGCATGCTAGTAGCTGATCCATGAATGACTAAATGGTTAACCGATATTATACTTTTTTCATTAAAAGACTCCATTATAGATGATCCTATTGGACTTAAGAAGATGATAGATAATTCAACTAGATTTAATAATGCTATTCCAGGATATTTTAAAGATAAAGACTTTGAGGCAGATGAATATACTAAAGTATTATTTAGTTGACTATTGTGACTAAATAGAGAGTCTTTATTGAATGAATTTCCAAAAATTTTTAGACTTCTTCAAGAAAGATATGCTTGACGTAAAATTAAAACTTGAAGTTTGAGTAATTTTTTTCATATGTATCTTAATAGTATTTATTGGGAAAACCTTGTGAGTTCGGCTGATATAACTGGTATGAACTTAGAGAAGATGGCATTTTTTACATGTAGTAAGGGAGTTTGATCTGAAGATTGGTGAATTAATGATGCAATCGAGTTGAGTACACAAGATATGTGAGTTTTCCAACTAAGAGAATTATTTATGCAATTACAGTCTCCAGGTGGTGAATATTCTAAACAATTACAGGTTTGAGAACCTGGGATAGAAAAACTCTTGCCAACTATTATGTTTAGCTTTAAGAACCCTTAATAATTCATCATCTCAGGTCTCACTTCATTCACTAAGGTGCTCCAATTAAACTTTTAAAAAAAACTATCTTGATTTCAAGGTAGTTTTTTTGGTGTTTTAATTACTGATTTTTTCTAAATAGATTCCATATCAATCAATGTTATTGATTTCCATAACATTATCAACATGCCCATCTATTCATTTTTTGGTAAATATATCTTCTCCTCTTTTAAGCGCTTGGATGGGGTTGATATCAATGACCAGCATATATGTTCGTAGTTCTCATTGAATGATAGGTAACACCTCTTCTCTCTGGTAATATCAAATATTTAAGACATATAATTTATTATCTGTAGAGTGAGCATATTTTTTCTCTAGACTGCTTAAATTATCAGCAAAATCATCAATTCCGTATTGTACTACTCATTCATCTTTAGAATGTTTATTTCACAATATGATGTTGTATCATTGCACGGATTCAAGAAGGACTATACTATCAATATGGTATCCTTTTTCCCTAATATTTAATTGTGCATCAAATAAATTATTCTTATTAAGATCATGCTTTAAATATGCAGAAATATCATCAATATTATCTAAATCAGAAACAAATACTTTTAAAAGATTATTTTCGGTATGCGAAATATCTTCTCATATTTTTAATCTTGGTACATATCCAAACATAGCTCAATATAATTTTTTCATGACTGAAGGTGAAGTAATTAAATATTTTGTGGTACACACGTCTAGTTCTCTATCTGATTAAATAAGGCAACAGGAACATCAAGGTCTTTGATGAATACAGAAACTTTTTTATCTATGATATCGCCAGGTACTTCACGGTAGAGTGTGGCTGTATATGTTTTATTATTTCTTTCTAGTTTTATACTGAGATTTTTTAGACTATGGGGTCACTGTTTTTCTTGTTTTATAGCTATAACGACACCCATTTCTAGTCTTCATTTCTTTTGAAAAGAAGACATGCTCTTCATATTTTTTATGTATAGATAGGGTACTTTTATTATCAACAATAATATAGGAATAAGTACCATGATCAATAGAGCTTTGAGTCAGAAATGGAGTTGATCTGATTGTAGAGCTATGCTAGCGAAGTATGACATTACGATGACGCATCCAAGCGAGAGTATGGTGAGAGTAAGGGCGGTAGTGTGTTTGTTATTCAATGTAGGTATAGGTAAGGATATAGAGTGTGTATGGATTATAAATTTTATTGCGTAAAATACAAAGATAGTTTTTTTGATGACTCCTTTTTACTTTCTCGAGAAAAAAGGTAATCTACTAGTAAAATCTTAACCATATACCTATGACACTAGTTCCACATAGTAGCGCAGAGCTGATTGGCTTTATAGAATCTTCTGACTATACAGATATTATTTTTGATTTTGATAAGACACTCTATCACTTGATTATAGAGTGGAGCAGCTTTAAAAACAATATGATAGCCCATAAGCAAAAAACTTGATTTTGAGACTATCCAGGGAATCTCCATGCCATGATCGTAGCTATGCTAGAGCAGTGAGGAGCTACGCAGAAAAAGATAATAGATGCTATGTTTTTAGATGCAGAGACGCATCACCTAAAAAGTATCGATACCAATGAGAGACTGGTAGATTTTATACAGCACAACGCAAATAAATATAATTTCTATATTGTTTCAAATAATATGGAAGCAACTATTGAGTGAGTTTTAGAGGACAGAGATATGAAAAAATATTTTCAACACATACTCTGACGCGGCAGTGCTTTATTCTCAAAGCCCAATCCAGAAGCCCTAGAGCTAGTGATGAGTAAACTACAAAAAGACAAAAAAAATTTCCTCATGGTAGGCGATAGTATTGATTCTGATATTGAAGCTGCTTCTAGAGCTGGGATAGATAGCTATCTCATTGATATGTATATATAAGACAGCTATTGCATTTTTTCATATTTTTATTATAAATATAGTATTATTTACATATAAAGCTTATGAAATTAACATCATCAAATGAAGATAAAATAGCTGAATTTAAAAAGATTCTAGGAGATCGCATAGAAATAGTGAAGGGGCCTGATTTGAAAGAGGTAGAGTGAACCGCGAGAGAAGTTATTATCTATAAATCATTAGAAGCAGGGGAATTATATCTAGTAGAAGATACTATTCTCACTATCGATTGAAAAGAGGTGGTTGGGATTCGTTTTGAAATTGAAGCCCTGAGAGTTCATATATGAAAGAGAATGGAGTTTATTGTGCGTATAGGGCACCACACATGAGATCAAATAGAAATTTATAGATGAATGGTTGCTTGAGAGATTAGGGCACCAAGATGAGAGGGCTGATTTGGTTTTGACCCTTTTATTATTCCAGATTGAGAAACTCAGACATTAGCAGAATTGGCTATAGCGTGAAGAAAAAACCAATTTTCTGCTAGAAAAATAGCGTTAGATAATGTGTTAAATGGCGTAACAGAGGAAACGGTAGCAATAATCGACATCGCTCCATGGGAAGGTTGATATCAATCATAACTTTATAATAAAATTGAGTTAGTTTTTTATACTTAAACTTTGAGCACCTCTATTTTTTATATAGACTAACCTCAGTATATATTTTCTTAAAATATTTGTATGACAACAAAAAATAATTTCTTGGCTATGCTGGAAGAATTTTCGACGAGACATGCAGATAAGTCTGAACTCACGCAGAGATTTATATCTTTGCTGAATAATCATGACGATGAAACGGCATTTTTAAGAAACTGCTTTGATGATGGTCATTTTGTGTGATCTGTGCTGGTAACTAACACAGATAGATCAAAGCTTATGCTGATGCACCATAAGAAATTTTGAACCTGGCAACAGTTTTGAGGTCATGCCGATGGTGAGATGGATATGCTCAATGTAGCACGAAGAGAACTCGAAGAAGAAGCGGGAATAGTATGAGGAGATGTTGAAATATTGCCCATTATTTTTAGTCTTGATGTGCATGGCGTACCAGCACATCATAATGAACCAGCCCATTATCATTATGACGTCACTTTTCTCGCAGTAGTAGATGAGAGCATTATTGTAAATAAACAAGAGGCAGAGGTGCTGGACATTGAATGGTTTGATATAGATCTTTTACGAGCAGAACTTCATGGTGGAAAATTTTCTTCGTGACTCGAAAATAATCTTAACTATTTATAGACCAAGCTTTTTTATAGCAAGATTTGATTTTAGTGCACTGTTGTATATAATTCTCACATTAAATAATTAAATCATTTCAAACACATGGCCAATAGTCACGGATTAAAATCTAACATCGTTAAAAAACAAGCAGCTGCTCGTAAACTAGCAAAGGGGAAAAAGAAAAAAGACCTGAGTATATATATAGGAGGAGAGAATCCTCAAGTTCGAAAGAACATGGCCTATAAAAAGCGAACCCATCATCTAGAGAACAAGATGAAATTCCCAAAGAAAAAACTCAAGACCAAAGATACAGCCTCTCTGATAGAGCAAGGAATTATCGATGAGAGAGGGTTTTTCGTAAAAGGAAAAAAGAAAAACTTTCTCACAAAAACAATGGTCGATAAAACAGGGCTAGATTTTTATGGAATGCCTCGATAGGCTTATAGAGATAATTATGTACAAAAAAAGAGTGGTATATCCACTCTTTTTTTATATAATAAATTATATGTATATTTAAATATAATGTAGTTATGAGAAAAATTATTTGAACACTATTAGCTGTATTGCTTACAGGTACTGCGTTGGCCGCTCCTGAGATATCTCTTTGAGTACCAAGTGAACCAGTAGCCCTATGAGAAGTATTTGAGTCACAAGTCGTTCTACAGTACGGATCAGAAGATAGTTTAGGTAATATATATCTTGATGGACTAGAGAACTTTATCCTTACCAAAGAGCTCAGGTCAGATTCTCAAGTATTTACAGATTCATGAGCTATAAACATTATCACACTCTCTCTTGAATTAGTTGGGAAACAATCAGGGGAATATATTATTGGTCCAGTGCTGCTCGATGTAAACAATATTCGCTTATCAAGCAATAGTAGTGTAGTAAGTATTACATGAGATGATGCTCTCGTAAGTACCACGTCATACACGCCTATTCGTAGTATCTACTTTCAAGATAAAGCTATAAAGGTGTCTACGCTCAAAGCTTTAACTGTTTTATTGAGTATTATCGGTGCAGTGATATTTTTAGTGATGTTTTGGGTATATAGAAAAAATCTTGAAATGAGGAAATATGGTTATGTTCAAGTACTCTACAGTCTTGATGCGCAAGCAGATTCTAAGAAAGCCCCAAAGAAATTTTATACAGATATATATAATTTGTTTAAATCATATCTCAAAAATGAGAAAAAAGCATGATTTGGAAGCAAAAATATCAAAGATATGAAAAGCAAGCTTTCTAAGAAAGAATTTGATATACTCGACCTGGTCTACAACGTAGAATACAATCGAGGAAAAGATTCTCCAAAATACCGAAAAAAAATACTCAAAGAATTACATGAATACTTTGATAAAAATATTGTGTAGCTTTTTATAGTGTGATATAATAGACAAAACCCATCCCCCTACGGGTACTTCCCTTGAAAAGGGAAGAATTATCAGGGAACAATATAACACAATATATAATGTTAGAAAAAGAAATAAAAATACTTGATATCAATCAAGAAGAAATTATTGCAAAGCTAGAAGCTTTTGGTGCCAAGAGAACCTTCGAAGGATTTGTTCATGACGTGTATTATGATTTTCCAGATGACCAAGATCACAAAATGGAAGAAAATAAACGACTCTTTCGAGTTCGAAAAAAATGAGAAGTACACATGTATACCATCAAGAGAAAACGAAACAAGAAAAAAGATGGTGGTGAAGAAGGAGTAAAAATAGCTGATGAGGGAGAAAGAGAAATATCTGATGTAGAGAGTTTTCAAAAAGTACTCGATAAATACGGTATGGCAAAGATACGAGAAAAAAAGAAATTTAGAATCTCGTATCAACTTATGCATCTCGAGTTTGATATTGATGACTACTTCATCTGAGACAATTCAAAAATTATTCCACCTCTGCTAGAGATTGAAGCTCGAAGCAAAGATGAACTTGATATTATGGTTAAAAAACTATGACTCCAAGATCACCAGATAGAAACATGGGGTTCTCGAAAACTCTTTGAACACTACGGACAAGAATATAACTACTTCTAGTCTGATCTTCAAAACATCAAAAATAACAAAAAAATCGCTGTTTGGTCTGCGATTTTTTTGTTATTTTTGATGTTTTATATACTGATCTAATCAGTTTTTAATAGATCATAGATAGCAGCGTAGTTATCGATATCTTTGATTCACATTTCTTTGTTACCACTTCATAGTGTATAGATTCATACGTTTCAGTTCTTGAATATCTTGTTTACAAATCCTTGATTTTTATCGATGAAGTTAAACTTTCTATAGAGTATAGAATGACGTTTTTTGTAAATAATTCATGAGCCAAACATCACTCGGTCTTTTTCAAAGTTGTAGTATTTCACCTTGATAGACCATACCGTGAACCCGATAAGTATCAAACCTGGTATAAGTGCTATTCAAACAGTAAATACTGAGGCTATGAGCGTCAGTAATATTAACCCGAGCACACTGTTTCATATATCTTGTTTAGCTGTCTCTTGTAGGGTCGTATCAATGCTTTTAAGATTAAGCATGCTGTCTATGCTATCGTGGGTAGCAAATAGGTCAGGAGTATATTTACAGCTAAATGAGTTCGACGATATGATCATATCAGTTATCTGAGATCATACACCCAGCAGACCCAGTACTCACATTTTTTTCTTTTGAGTATTATCAGCGACCGCTTCTTCTCATGAAATATTGAGAGAAATATCTCAGAGCGCTGAAAGAGGATATTTTTTTGTTTTTATTCATTTTATATGTCGTAGCAGAGAGTATTTTTTCTCGATAAATATGATCCCAGATCGAGAGAATACAAAATTTTCTCTTATCTCTCTGATGTATCTCTTTGCCGCAAAGTAGAACATGTTATACGCATATTTGAGTCCAAATAAAACAGCAAACAAGGCCATGAATCATGTGGCAGATCATAGTATAATTCAGCTCATTCCACTCCCTGCTGATAGCATGGATGCTAGAGTAGTGGTAACAATAGCACCTAGAATAACAATAGCTATAACTATAGCAGCGCCAATATTACTTTTTAAATAATCGAGTAAGTTAAAATTTGCTTTGAGGTCTTGTACCAGTTTATCTGGTGTACCATTGTTAATACCAACTTTTGAAAGAATATCTGACTCAAGAGAAGCTGTTTTTTTAATGTTAGCAAATGTGATAGGAGTTTGTGATCCGATAGAGTAAAACTTTATACTACAGGTTCAAAGTGCTTTATCTAAAAGATTTTCTTTTATAATAACTGACGTTATTTTTTCTACGCTAAATGAGGTATGGTGGTTGGCAAGGCAGTTGAATTGTTTCTCAATACTTGAAGTATCAACTATAAAGCTAGTATATAATATAGCAATTGTTTTCATTGTAATACCTGCAATAAGCATTGGTATTATAATATAAATAAAACTCGGCTCAATAATATATAGTAAGAGTCCTGTTAAAATAGATGAGCTGATTATCCCGATAGTAGTCCTCAGGAAATTCATTTTGTAGCTAGAAGTAAATTCTTTGTTATAATTGAGCGCTATTTCAGTCTTATCTATATATCATATCAGGCTATCAGGATTGTTAGATTTTGCTTTGAGACTAGCATCTTTTTCTCGAGGTATAATATTATCTTTGAGGTATTTAATACTCTTCATCATTTTTTCTCATCCGGTCATGTTTTTAAATACCACCTGGTTGTTTTCTCACTGACAACTCACGACAATATCATGAAGTCCAAATATTTTAGAGAAAAATCATTGTTTATTTTCTGTGTCAGCGACGTTTTCCATTGGTATAAAAGCAAAATGCTTTGAGAGAAATCATTCTTCGTACACAATAGTATCTTTAAATATACTGTATTCTCGTTTTTTAAGGTCCATAAATTTTATATATATATAACCAACAACAAGTCAAACATATATGAATACTATAAAGTAGATAATAGGGTATTTAGATAAAAGTCATATTATACTATCAATTCAAAATCTTTCAAGAAGACCTCGTATAACATACATAAGTACGAATAAGTTTCATATAAATGCTCCAAATATTTCTCAAACAATACCAAGAATATGAGGTTTTGCTTTTTGTACGAGCTCGTCTTGTTCTAGATGAAATCCATTTTTCTGCATCATAGCTTGCAAGTGTGTATAGACTCAGGTCGTGTTGTTTATTTGAGAAAAAGCAATTTCACTACTCGCTGAACCAGCGGTTTGTACGGCTATGTTACCGGTCTTAAATATTTTGTGTTGTACAAAAGGGAGAGAAGCTCATACAATACTTACTTTATCCAACTGTACCTCTACACTGTTATCACTAAAGAGTGTCCCCGAGTTGTAGATAATTTTGGTAGCCGTGATGATGTAGCTCTCTTTTTTGTATTTAATGAGCGTGAGTCCATAACTCACAGCTGCGAGGAGAGCTGCGATAGCGGTTACTATGAAGGCAGGAACAAAGAAGGCTCATGCGAATATTGATAACACAGCGACTACTCCAAAGAAAAATACTCATCCATTAAAGAGTATAAAACTTGTTTTATGAGGTTTTATATTTACATCTTGTTCAGGAGCTTGTGCAGCTTCTTGTTTCACCGGAGCAGGGCTTGGTGCTACAGGGTCAGCTGCTACGACAAATACTTCACTACAATTGGCACATTTTGCTTTTTTTCATAGGTTAGATTCATTCAAATTGTAGTCCTTGTTACAGTGAGGACATTGTGTATGTATAGACATTTCCAGAAAATTAAATAATATATGTGTATATCTTAGCATTATTTAGCTTAAAATCAAAATGAATAAGAAAACTATAACACATCTCAAACTTCCAATACAAGATGATAGCGTTACACCGGGGCGACCTGACATGAATTGGTGAATAAAAATGTTTGTACTTGGCTGAGCTTTTTTTATTGGAATCTATGCTCTATTTTATGGTTTTGCTCATCTAGTCGTTGGAAATATTAGTCTCGAGCAAGAAGGGAAGTATTTTGGAGACAGCTATATTCAAGACGATGCACAGTTGTTTGACTTTAATAGCCTTACTTCCTACACTGGCTGACTTTGAGAAGACTATAGTGTATATATTCAAAGTATGTGAATGGTAAATGCACTTGCCATACCAGGTTGAGACATTATCCTCACGACAGAGTTCTTAGAAGAGATAGAGTATGAAGAGGAGCTCTTGTTTGTATTAGGTCACGAGAGAGAACATGTCAGTGAACGACATGTTATGAAATGAATGCTCACTCATATACCACTCCAACTCACGCTCGCGTTTTTAGGTTTTGAGTTTGATAGTTCACTCATAACCGACCAAGCAGGGAAGTTTATCGATAAGTCTCTTGAAACCCAGGCTGATGTAGGTTGAGTAGCGTTTATGAACGAACTATGACTCAACCTAGAATGCAGTACAGCATTTTTTACTCGTAATTCATGATGACTCCTAGAGACCTACCTAGAATTCGACTCATGACACCCCATCACCCAACGACGGATCTGATATATCAACTCGCAAGCCAAAAAATCATGAAATAATCAAGATTGTACCCCATTTGATAATTCAGCTTATATACAAGATGAGATAGAAGATTAAATAAAATAAAAACCACTCATATACGAGTGGTTTTTATTTTGTCTGAGTTTTTTATGAATTTGCTGCTATATCATCTAGCTTTGAGTGAGGAAGTTCTCATTCAATGTGTTCTTTGATTATTTGGAGTGGTTCAAAGAAGTTGTCTAGATTGAGACCAGATTTTCGAAGAGTAGCGTAGCTCATAAGCTTTTTGAGAAGTTGTTCGTCGAGATCTTGAGTTTCATCGAGAATATCACTTCCGTACCGTTGGGCAAAGTACTCAGCGTTGTGTATTTGATGATCTCAGGCGATAGTAATGGGAATAATCATAGAATGTATTCCAAATGCAGTCAGCTCCCAGAGACTGGTAGCACCTCACCTGGTAATAGCTACATCGATATTTTTGAGTATTTTACCGAGTCGTTTTTGTGTGATAACATCGTGCACCAAAGTATTGGGGAATGCTTTGAACCTATCTCTGAAGTGCATGTTTTTATCTCAGAGTACTATATGAAACACCATATCGGGTACATGTGGGAGTACTTTGAGTAGATTTTCAAATATTCTCGTTGACCCTTGGCTTCCAGCCATAACCATAACCGTGAGTTTCTCGTTTTGAGCAACGTCGAGGTTTTTTAGGTAATCGATCAGCTCAGGATTAAGAATCTGCCCACTCAGTATATGTTTTGGATGATTTTCGATAGTAAGGGGGTTTTCAAAAGTATAGAATACCTTTGTCGCTATCTTTGCTATGAGTCTATTAGCGAGACCATTTTTTACATCTGATTCGTGGATATAAATTTTTTTTCTTCGCATCCAAGCTGCAATACAAAGTGGAAGCGAAACATATCATCCCTTAGAAAATACAATATCTATATTGTGTTTTGAGATCAGTCCAAGCCCTTGAAATATACCAGTGAGGTTTTTAAGCGGTTCGTAAAAGTTTCTCAAGCTAAAGTAGCGTCGTATCTTTCCAGCTGAAATATCATAAAACTTAATTTTATGCGTTCGAGCCATTTCTTGCTCTCAACCACCTTCTTCTCAGACCCAGATAAAATTGTATTTGCTTTCTTCTTTCAAAAAATTAAATACAGCTGCAAGTGGCACTACGTGTCAGAGTGTTCCACCACCTGTGAGAGCAATAGTTTTTTTATTATTTTCCATAATATTATAGTTTTAGATAACTAGATAGCTTTATTATAAATAAATTTACCTTATTTACAAATCCTATTTTCATGACACACTTGAAACTCAATAGGGAAGCGATAACTCATACCATGGCACCAGCTAAGATATCGAGTGGCCAATGGACTCAGGCAATAACTCTTGAAATATTCATGAGAACAGCCAGCACTAAAAACATGTATCAAAGTTTTTTATATCCAGCTAAAAATAATCCAGCGAGAAAGCTAAACGATACGGTAGCATGATCTGATGGAAAGCTCGCATCTGGGATATGGTTGAGTATAAGTTTCGCTGAACCGGTGAGAGCTGACTCAGGTCGAGCCAGATCTACAAACTGTTGTATAAAAACAGAGATCATAATAGCTCACATACAACCATAAAATATATGCAGTAGGTCTATTTTTTTAGATTCTTGTCTTTTATAGACTATCCATGCTGTGATCAGGAAAACAGGGATAAGAAAAATAGGAGCATCAGCAAATATGTAGATAATTTTTTCTATCATCGGATATTCAAGCAGTCAGTGGAGTGAACGTAATAGGTCTGTGTTTAATTCTTGGAGCATATTTTATTTTAATTGAATGAGTAATCTAAGAACATCATAATCCATATTGCATATAAATAAACATTTATTTACAGATATTTTCAAGCTTGAGAGCAATCTCTGGCTGTACTCAGCTGAGCTTTACTATGTCGAGAGTTTTGTAGCTATGAATAAATTTGAGTATTTTTTGTACTGTGGGGTCTTTGTCTTGGTTTTTTAGATTTCACAGCAGTTGCATGACCTTTAGTTTTGCGAGCAGTATCTTTATAGAGAGCTTGGTATCATCAGCCATAGTATGGATGATAGGTATGATTTCAAATATTTCGAGATGCTCTACTCAAGGAGCGGTTGAGTTTTTTATAAGAGCTATGAGCTCAAGATAACTGTTAATCTCCCTAAATAATTTATTTTCTCCGTTAAACTGTGAGAGTATTTTAATATTTTTTATGTTAGATATATCACTCTTGCTATCGGTAATTATTTCAAAGTTAATAACATATCATACATCGACGCATTTTTCTGTTTTAGAATATTTTTTACTACACATTATTTTTCCATACATATCTGAAAATACGGTGTAGAGAAGCTTCCCATCACGCATTTTATGAATCTTTAGCACAATTCCAGAGCTTTTAAAAACAGACATATATCTTTGTTTACAAATACAGGCTCTATTATAGCCAAATCTTTTGATTTTCGAAAAAAAAAGATATAATAGTTATAATATATTTTTTAAGTCCAATCCCGTCATGGCAGATCTAAAAATGACAGAACAAGAAGTTGATAGTATTATACTAAATTTTCTTGAAAAGCATTCAGAAACAGTAGAAGTAGAACCAAAAGTATTTCTAGATTTACTCAAACATTCTCTTTCTCTCAATCTTATGGAGAAAAAACGAGTGATCGATGCTGTTCCAACACTTTCACAGTTTCAGTTCGATGAACTCGCAAAAGTATTTACAGAGGAACGAACCAAGTTTAGAGAACTTGCAAAAGAACATCCAGAAGATATCAAAAAACTTCTCGCTAAACAACAAGCAGAATGGATGCAACTATGAGATCTGTATACAGCCGAGGCTGAAAAAAATACTCTTGAAGATGCAAATAAACTCAAAGAAGAAGAAATTAAAAAAAGCCTAGGATTATAATGAAATACCACTTTTCCACCTATATAGAAAAACCAAACAGAGTTGATATGTATTTATCAGCTCTTTTTGACGATTTTTCACGAAGCTATGTTCAAAAGATTATAGACCAATGACAAGTCAGCGTAAACTGAGTACAAATCTCTAAAAATCTTAAAATCAAAAATCAAGATGAAATAACACTGACAGTAGTTATTCAAAAGCTCGAAGAAGTTTGACCAGAAGATATTCCACTTGATGTTGTGTATGAAGATAGTGACTTTATGGTGATCAATAAAGATGCTGGTATCAATGTGCATCCTGTTCCATGAGAAGGATGAAAGTCTGGAACAATAGTAAATGGAGTATTACATCACTGCGGTGAAAAAATGCCATGTATTAACTGAGTGGAGCGACCAGGTATTGTCCACCGACTCGATAAAGACACTTCTGGACTCCTCATGGTAGCAAAAACTGATACCAGTATGCGAGAGATTTCAGAAGTTATTAAAGCAAAACAAGTAGGAAAGTACTATATCGCTATTACAGCAGGGAAAGTAAAAGAGAGAAAATTTACTATTGAGAGTTTTATAGGTCGAGATCCAAACGATCGTCAAAAAATGACAGCCCGAAATCCAGTCAATCCACGAGATGCTCTCACGCATGTTGAGCTGATTGATTTTGTGGATAATAAATACTCAGTCCTTCGAGTGAAGCTCGAAACAGGTCGAACTCACCAGATCAGAGTACATCTAGCCTCTATTGGCTACCCAATACTCTGAGATAGCAAATATGGGAACCTGCGAGTCAACAAAGAAATTGCTACACGGTACCAACTCCACCGACAAGCACTCCATGCATTTGAACTAGAATTACCTCTCAAAACAAAAACTCACCATTTTAAAGGTGAGCTCAAAGCTGACATGAACCGAATAATAGGAGATATAGTATTATAATACTTTTATTTAAGAACATCATTCACTAATTCATCTATATATTCATCTATATTATCTAGATCATCAACTCTCAGTACTTTTTCATACATTCACAGTGACATAGTAGGTATTTGGCGATCTGTTGTTGTTAGTAAAATCATCTTCTTTCCATAACCAAATGTAAAACCAGCTTCAAATCAGAGGTTGATTGATTCATTGATTCCAATTACTAAACTTTTTTTAGCATCTTTCACTGCAGATATATTTTGTTCAAACTTATCCATTTCGGAACCATTTTGTTTTGTATCTCTTTGAGGTAGATGACAAGTCACTCACTTTTCTTCGAGCTTATTACAGAGTTTAGGGTTAAACTCTCTATTCCATTCTGATTTCAGCGTTGATGTTATAAAGACGTCTTTCATGATTATTAAATTATTAGTAAGAATATTTTTAATATTATATTTATTTTCATCTATCAACAAAATTATATAACATTCACCATATTAAAGAATGGTAGCATTATGGCCATGATGAGGGTACCGATGATGGCCCCGACTCATACGATTACGATTGGTTCTATGGCTGTTTGGATATTTTTTACTATGTCATCTATCTCTTTGTTGAATTGGATAGAGAGTTTGGTCAGGAGAGGTGCCATTTTACCGGTTTGTTCTCAAATCTTTACGACCGATGAAAGTGCAATAGGGAAGTATGGATTTTCTTTTCAGAGAGCTATTTCATTGACTCACATGAGTTCAGATAACTCCACTCATTTAGATACCTCGGTGAGTACTCGGTGCAGTTCTTTTGCGTAGTAGTCGTTGTCGAGTGCGGCTGATGATATTTTAAGAGATTCATTAATAATAATTCCACTACTCAAAAGTGTCCCCATAGATGAAGCAAAGAGTGCGAGAATCTTTTTCTGAATGAGTCAACCAAAGAGAGGAATTTTTAGAATAAAACGATCCCAGTAGATTTTGGTTCGCTTGTTGGTTTTAAAAATAATGATAGCCACGATAAATACTACAATACCAACGATGATATAAGTAAGGTTTTCTTGAATAAACTCAGAAATAGCAATAACGTTTTGCGTAAGATCAGGCAAGTTTACTTTGGCGTCTTTATACATCTTTTTAATCTTTGGTATCACATAGATCATAAATACCATAATCATACCCAGAGAGAGCGTTACAATAACCATTGGATAGATAAGAGCTCCTATTATCTTACCTTTGAGCTCTTTATTTTTCTCTTCTTTGGCTCGAATAATCTCGATAGAGTCTCCAATTTTACCAGTGACTTCTCACATCTGCAGAATTGCGAGATCAAAGTTATTAAATATTTTTTTGTATTTTGAAAAAGCATCTCACAGTGAAGTTCACTTGTTCATTTGTTCTAAAACATCAGCTATAAGAGTCTTTATGCTTTTTGTTTTTGTCTGATATGACATAATTTTAAGACCATTTGTGACGGGGATTCCTGAATTTATAAGATTTGAGAGCTGATCTAAAAACACGATTTTTTGCTTCGTGCTTATTTTGACTGTTTTAGTTGAATCAAAGCGTTGCTTTAAGTCAGCTATAAACTCTTGAATTTTTTGCTTATATTTATCCATATATTTTATAGAAATCTATACTACTCTTATTGTATCATTTTTCTTGAATTATTTCAAAAAAATGGTACTATTTTACCAAGTAATTATTCTATAAAATAAATGTAATGGTAAAGTGGTTTTGAATCTGAGAAGATAACTCATCGCAGACACAAGAAGTAGTAGAATACCATGAGCTAGAAACTCCAGAAGAAATAGGGCAGATTGCCGTTGATATTATTGATTCAAATGAAGCAATAACAATCCTTGCTCCGGTTGCAGGAATAGAGCTTGATGATATTGATGTGTCTCTTGATAATGGAGTACTTACTATATCTTGAAATAGAGAAAAACCATCAGCTGTGTATCTATGAGATGATATTGCTATAAAAAATTCAGAGTGTTTTTGGTGAAAATTTACTCGAAATGTTATTTTGCCAGAAAATCTTGATTTTGACAGTGTAAAAGCAACTATGGAAAATGGTTTGTTACTCATAACCATATCAAAACTTAGCTTTGCAAATAAAAGAATACAAGTAGAGAGTTTAGACGATTAATTTTTAAAATAAAGCAGTGTTTTTTAAAAAACGAAAAGAAAACGTAAAAAAATCAGCAAAAAAAATAGACAACCTGATTACATGACTTATTATTGGTTGAGCGATAGGGTGAGTTTTTGGGGTCTATAATCACAATAAAAATAAAAAATCTACATCCCTACCAGAAGACATACTCGAAACTCCTGAAGCAGACAAGATTCAAAAATGATCAAAAAAGATAGCCCGAGTCTGATTAGCCGTAGCATGAAAAGCATTGGTAAAAATTATTAATACATTTGATAATAAAAAATAGATATGCAGAAAAAAATAATTTCATCTCTTTGAGTGCTACTTACTATAATAGCGTTTTATATAGTATTTTTTTGAAGCAGTAATACGCTCTATTGAAATACTTGTTCATATAGTGCCGCTATAGATCAGTGTGCTGAGGTAAATAAAACATGAGGAGACCCTCGATCGCTTCCCTTTGTGTGTCCATCAAGCTCTGATGCTGAATTTCAAGCCTATCAGGTTATACTTGACCTTGAATTTACCCAATTTGATAATCAGATAGAAGACTACCTGAGCAGTCTAGAGGCTGCGTCAAATCAGTACTATTCTGGATGACCGACCTATCTCGATGCTTATGATGAAATTACACAACTGTTTGGTAAAAACGGGAACTACTGGAACAAGTATCTGGCGCTGTGTGATATCTCAAAATGATGAGACTCTGCTATTGTAAAACAGGTATTAGCTTGTAGCAAATGAGAGTGAAGTATATCCCAAGCATCTGAATACCTCACCGATTCAAAATGCCAATCTCTGGTAGCACTCAAGCTCAATATTTATAGAGATATTGCGAATGATATCATTAAAAAAAATAAATCAGAAGTAGTGAGTCAAAGACAATCTAGCTATCTGAGTAATCAGTGAGATACTTATTCAGGCTTGATAGATCTATTTGGTTACAATTTGATTTTACTCAGAAGAATAGAGAAAAAATATCCAAATGTAAATTCAAAAAATGGAGTACCCAATTAAATAAAAAAAAGTATCTCTGATCAGAGATACTTTTTTTATGGTCTATAGCTTTTATTTCTTTTTTGTTTTCTTTGTTTTCTTTTTTGGATGTTGCTTTGTTTTACAAGCAGGACAAGTAGCTAATTTTCTTTTTATCTTTTTCTTACAGTCCTTATTAATACAGTGAGTTTTTTTAGCGGCTATTATAATAAACCAAAATCCGAGTACTCATAGTAGGAGCAGAATAGGCAGGAGAACATAAGGATTGATACCAATATATTGTTCTATGTAGGCAATTCTAAATTTTTGTGCTGAATTGAACTCAATTTCTTTTCATTCATTATCGAGATACGATACGTTAATATCAGCTGTGAGTGTCTTATATTGTTTTCTCTGTGATACTCGTTCCCAAAACATAAGAAAGCCTGCATTCCCTTGATTTTTGAGTGTATAGTAATCTCAAGGTGTTCTATAGGCTATCTCTCAGTTAATATCTCTATAGGGGAATCATTTCCATTCATAACCAAAATTTCTGGTAGAGTTTGGCAGAACATTTCAATCTTCATCATTGAGAGGTAGGTAGTCTACGATTTCTTTTCCTATAACGGCACCTCGTTCATTTTTTACGAGTTTTTCACCAATTTGTTTGATAGGCTTTCCATTTTCATCTTTTATTACAATTCATCCATCAGGTTTAATATGAGTATTTCCATTATTTTCAAATGGTATATCAAATACTATGTTAAACTCATCTTCTTCGTCTGGTTGCTCATTATTTGTAGTATCATTGGTGTTTTCGTCACCTGTATTTTCATCACTGATATTATCTGGATTGGTATTCTCATCATCTCAGGGAATATCATCGGTGAGATCATCAGGGTTAAAAGGATTATCAAAACATTTCCCATCGATATTGCTGGCTGTAAAATCTACGATACAATCATCAATTCCAACAGGGCTGTTATCTATTGGTGTTGTCTCTCAACCCTTTTCACAGGTTCCATCTTGAAGGTTTCCAGAGTTATCTCAAAGCGGACAAATATCTCTCACTCTTGATTCACCTCAGGTTATAGTGCTACCACCTCAACCGATCGATCAAGAGGTCACTACCTCACCACTTACGTTTACCAATATCAAAATACCATAATCAATATTGATACCTACGGTTCCAGCTGAGGCTGACTCAGCGGCATTATTTTTGAAAAATACCGCTCCATAATGCCCACCTGGGGTAGCATCTACGGGTACATTAATAGTTACGTCAACGATCTTAGTTTCTGATGCATTGATAATAAAACCAGTACTACTGAGGCTTAACCAGGTAGAGAGTTGTTGATCAGGATGAACCAACTCAGAGTACCTGACAAAACGAGGATTACCAGTGTTACCGGTTGGCTCAAAATCTGAAGTACCCGTCACTATAGTAAAGGTGTCTACACCTCTATTGATCAGCGTCGCAGGAATGTTGAGAGTGTCACCTGGGTTAGCGTCTAGCTCGTATTTAATAGGAGTTACATCAAAATCGATAGCAGCAAAACTAGTCGGGATAATTCAAAATATTCCAAACAGACCTATTAGCAGAGAAGCAATATATTTCATATTTTTGTTTTTTAATAATATATGGGTTAAAAATATATTAGATAGAAAGCAGCAGAAAGCAAAAAAAAGACTCTCGAAGCTATGTACGAGAGTCAAAAATTATGTTTAATTTTATATGAACTAGAAGTTACCAGTTACTGTAAAAGTAATGTTATCTTCATAGTCACCAGCAGGAGTTTCAGAAGTAGATTCAGCTGATACTGTAAATGTTACATCATTTGAACCAAGAGTTGCCTCTGGTTTATTTGTAGAGTAAACAACATGTTCAGTTACATTATCATCAATTTCTAGAGAAGAAAGTCCTGTAGCAGCAAATGCTGCAAAACTTGAATCGTCTGTTCCAACAGCCGATGACCATAGGTATGATTCTACGATTCCATCAGTAGCAAGAGAATTAATTTGTACAGTAGGATCAGAAAGACTTGTTAGTCCTGAGTCTTGTGATCGTGCAGTAATAGATACTCCTGATACAGCGTTTGTACCAACTTCAATAGTAAGGTTACCCGTACTTGGAACGTCAGCAGTAAGAGTTCCTAGGTCGATTTCAAAATCTGAAATAACCATACTTAAAACTGGGTCGATTCGTGCTTTAACTTTAATGTTAGAAACAGAACCAGAAGCTGAACCTGGGAAAACGTCATCCCAGATAATATTTGTATCAAATGCACCTGAACCAGTTACAGTTGCTGTACCGATTGTTGCTGCAGATACGTTTGTAAATGCAAGCGAAGCTAGAGCAACAATTGCTAGAGCTTTTTGTATTTTTGTTTTTGTCATAACTTGTTTATAAGTTATAAAATAAAGTAATTGCTAACTCAAGGGTGTAACCTTGTTAACATGTATATCATATCATATTTTTTTGTACAAAGTCAAAAAAAAGACTCTTTTTCTTAAGGTATTTTTAAGATATGAAATATTATATTTTTTAATATGTCAAGTTATACCTTACTTCTCCCCATTATTACGCTAACATATACACTATATTTACTACTAAAATAGGCTATATGTTAGTAATTAAAGTTGATTCAAAAATCTAGATTTCCTTCGTATTCTCCTGCTGCATAGTCAGGGAGTATAAGTGCTCATATCTGTATATCATAACTATAGATATTTTTATCACCATTTGTATTGATTATATTTGCTTGCGTAGTAATATTTTGATTAGTATTAATAGTCGAAATAGTTCATGAAAAAGAGGCTTGTTGATACCCATATCAACTACTTCCATCCCAACTAGCTATATTTTCTATTCATTGACTTAAATCTGAGCTACGATTCATAATAACATCAAATCATGCTCATATAGTGGAAACAGTAATAGTAATCGTATCGGAAAAGCTATTACTTACACTAGAGAGTGTTCACATATCTATACTTCCAGTTCCTATAATAAATTCAGGAATATCAATATAAAAATCTATATCTTGAATACTCGTATTTCCAGCAAGGTCATCAATGCTAAATCTATACTGATATTTTCCTGAACTCAGACTATTGGTAGTATAGCTGGCTTCAGATACTGTTTCTGATATGATTGTAATTCATGTTCCTGATAAATCAGATCCATAGGCTGATACTCAATCCCACTTGTGGAGAGTTATGCTCGCACTAGTATCATCAATTCATGATTCACTGTCTGAGTAGTTAATGACTATGCTATGATTTCATCCAGGAAGTAGAGAACCACTGGCAAAATTAGTAGCGCTAATACTTGGATCTATACCATCACCAACATTAGCGAATATAGTTTGTGTACTACAGCCACTATTACAATGACTGTCACAAGCAGATATTTCTACCTCGTATATTCCATCAGTATTTGAGTCAGTTGGAGAACCAGGATCTTTCCCAGTGATAAAATCGAGTTTACCAGTGGTAGGATTGATAGTAAAGTCAGCACTATCAGAACCACCTGTAATAGAGTAACTGACAGTATTTTCTTCCCAAAATTGTCCTGAACTTTGATCAAACGCGACAGCTGCAGCAACTTCAGCAGTATGGTTTCGATCTGCGGCTGGACCGTCTTCATCAATAGTAGCAAATACCTGTGAAGCACTTATTCAACCACCAGTATGAATCTGAGCATATCAACCATTTCAACCATCTTCTCATAATTGTGAAACTAATACCGTTGATGGAGTGGTATCAAAAGCGCTACTAAAATTAATTGGATTTCAAGTAGCAGTAACTGAGGCAATAGAGTCAGTACTTCGCAACGCATCAAATATTGATCCATCGCTGAGAGTATAGTGTCCTGGTTCAAAGGCAATGTAGTCGAGCTCTTCACTCCCGGCTGTACAGGCATTAAATGATCGTTGTAATACTACACCCATATCAGTAGTGGTAGGTTCACTTCATCTATTTCCACTATTCCCATTTACTCCTGAAACCACCCAAATAGGATCGTTTTCAGTTGCTATAGTATGTATTACAGCAGGAGCACTGCTAAAACTGGCTGAAAAAGTAACAGCATCTGGTGTTGGGGAATTACTGGCATTACAGGCAACGGCTGTAGTCGTATTACTTCCAGCTTCTACAGCTAATCATCATCCAAAATCATAGATTCAAGCTGTCATAACTATATAATCTATATCTGTTGAAATAGCTCAGATAGTAGAATCGTAGTTATCTACTTTTACTTCAAAACCAGTTCCAGTTTTACTTCGTACTCGTGGAGCTCTTTGAGTTTCTCCATTTACATCTCCTCTATGTGACACGGTAGTAACCTGATTACACATTTCATTATTTGCGATAGCGGTCCATGTATTTCCTGAAAGAGTGGCTGTACCATATTCTCATACTATATTATATACGGTATCAACAGCAGAAATAGTTGTAATATCAGTTGCTCCAGAGGCAATGACTAGCGAGATAGAACCAGTTCCACTATGAGAAGTAATAATAGGGGCTTCATTGATTCCACCAGTATGGGTGAGAGATGGCGCACTTGGATCTATCCAATCCACCGTCGCAGTGCTTGATCCAGTATTTCCATTTCCATCTTCAAAACTAAAAGTAAAGCTACCATTGCTGCTAAATTCAAAACTGTTTGATCCAGCATTGTTGGTAATAGTAATAGCTTCAGACTCGTTTTCTAGTGTTGCTATAACACTACTCGATGTAATGGCTTCAATATTATACGAGATAGATGCTATAGGGTCGTTGTTGATTCATGGGCAGCCAGCTACATCTACTCACCATTTTGCACCGAGGTAACATTCTAGGTCTTTTCGATCGAGAGCAGTAATAGCACTATCAAAATATACCATTTCTCAGATTCAACCATCATAGTAGATACTATTTCTACCTGCATTTTCAGTGGCAGCTTCTGAACCATCACCAATAAAACCAAACCTGGTAGCTTGAGAAACTCAGATTTGGGCATTTATAGGTTCTAAATCTCAACTAAATTCTGTTGTTCAGTTAACAGTAATAATAGTCTCATTTATTTGACTATTATCATATGAACTACAGGCAACATGCCAGCTGTTGTCATTTATTCCGACTCCAGTAGTGGTTACATCTCGTATCGTTCCATCTGAGTCATAACTAAAACCATAGTCTCATCATTTATTATAAAAATCAAACCATTCACTCCGATCAAAATCGAGTAGGGCCCAGTTATCATTATATGAACTACTGACATGATTGGTTTTAAATACACCACATACCAGTAGTCCATCGAGAGGATTAGCGCTTGTATAACTCAGTCCTTCTAAATAAAAGAATTCACTTGATCCATTAAAGTCTATTTCGTTTGTGAGTAGATCAGGAGTAATAGCAGGAGTATTTTGTCTGGCATTATATCAATTTGGTGATTTATCATTCCAAATTGATATATCTCATCCTGTTTCGGTAATAGTAGAAGCATCGCTCGCATCTAACCAAAGAGTGAGTCATCCACTAAAGGGGAGTGATGCTGCTTCATTGAGAATAATTTCATCGGATATATTTACTATATCTCAAGTACTATTTCTAAAAGCAGCATAGACTGTTTTGATTCCATCTGTTGCAGTCAGCGTAGTTGAGCTGGTTGTGTTGTAACTGACCCAAGCAGCTAGGTCTCGAGCGCCAGGAGTATTTCAAAATCTCATATCTACAGCTCATGCAATATCCATGTTCAGTGTTACTCCTGTAGAACTAGTAATATTGATATCGTTGTTAATAACAAAATTACCTGAAATACCGTCTAGGTTGGTATAGGTCGCATTTGCATAATGCATACCTGGTAGAGTAATTGAAAATATTTGAAGTATAAGTACCAAAAAAGCGCAGCACTTTGGCATAGTGTTACTAATCTTTGTATACAGATATGTCAGGAGGTTTCTTTTCATAGGCGTAGTTATCCGTATACCTAGTATATCATTTGATAGTTTTTCTCTCCAAATAGAGTATACTAAAACATTAAAAAAGTACTTTACATTTAGTAAAGTACTTTTTTAATTAATTAAAATTTAATTCTAAATTAATATATAATTAATAGTTGAAGTTAATTCAAAAATCTAGGTTTCATTCATAGTCTCCAGCTGCTTGTTGTATGTCGATAAGTGCTCAAATTTGTATGTCATAACTATAACTGTTTCTATCACCATTTGTATTGAGTAGAGCTGCTTGAGTAGCAATATTTTCATCTGTATTAATCGTTGAAATAGCGGCAGGGAATGGAGGTTCTCGATATCCATATCCATTTAATAAACCATCCCAACTGGCAATGTTTTCTATTCATTGACTAAAATCAGAGCTTCGGTTCATGGTTACATCAAATCATGCTCAGATAGTGTTTACAGTAATGGTAATAGTATCTGAAAAGTCTAGTACTCAACCACTAATAGTTCACATATCTACGCTCCCGGTTCCTACTATAAACTCAGGTATATCAATATAAAAATCAATATCTTGAGTTTGAGTGTTTCCAGCAAGATCATCAATACTAAATCTATATTGGTATTTTCCAAAATCGAGACTATTAGTGGTATAGCTAGATCCTGTTGCAGTTTCAAATACAGTTGTGAGTCATACTCCTGAAATATCAGCTCCATAGGCTGATACTCCGTCCCATTTATGAAGCGTCGTGTTCGCTGTACTTACATCTATTCATGAATCAGCATCAGTATAGTTAATAGTAATAGTGTGTGCTCATCCAGGGAGCAGAGAACCACTGGAAAAATTAGTCGATCCTATAGTTGGTGCTGTAGTATCTGAAGCATCAAACGTTACTTGATTATCAGTAGATATAGAAGCATTATTGGTATTGGCTACTAGGTCTTCTACTACTCATGCTCATATGCTGGCAGTCACAGTATCTCCAGCTGTCATACCAGTAACTATAAATTCAAAACTGGTTCCATTATTTGGTGCTACTTCTGTTGGTCCTGATGTTACAGTTCCAGTAGTACCAGATAGTGTAATGTCTGCTGTAATAAAACTGACTACATTAATAGGTTCATCAAATACGACACTAAAGCTAGCAGAATCTATAACTGTTGGGTCTGCTTGACCAGCTGCTTGGTTAACAACTACATTTGGATTTACTACATCATCACAGCCTAGAGGCGCTTGTACCGTAAAGGTAAATACTCCACCATCATCAACGACACTAAAAGTATCACTATCAGCACCATTTTGAGATATTCTTAGGTCAGGGTCAGTACCACCACCACCTACTGTTATACCATCTCCAAAATCATCTATTACATGAAGATCATATTGTGTCCCTACCGTGAGAGTAAAAGCTCATTCAGTAAAGACACTACTATCTAGGTATGGTTGTCATGCAGTAGCGGTAGCAGGAGTTCCTCAACTACTACAATCGAGATTAGGATTTCATCCATTGGCTATTTCTCAGGCACTTCCACAAGCATCTCCGTTTGGAGTCAGACTCCAGAAAGTATCTTCTCAGAAATCATCTGTTTCAAAAATAAGACTTACATCGTTGATGTTACATGCTCGTACCGTAAGAGCATCAGCAGATGCAGCGACTGGATCATTTCAACCCTCTATGGCTATACTTGGATCTGCTGTATTTGTAATAGTAGCTCATCCAGTCGCTGCACTGTCTACTTGTACATCATATCATATAGTACATATTCCACCGGTTGTTACTTCTACATTTGAGATAGTAAGTGTTGGATCTGTGAAGCTATCACTCGGAGACCCACAACTGAGGTATGTAAAATTATAGGGAGTTCCAAAATCACTATCTATAGTATCTGTAATAGAAATTCACGTTGCTGCGGTACCTGAATTGTTCAGAGTAATAGTATATCGAACTATTTGATTAGTATTTACAATATCATCCGCATCGTTATCAACTTTTGTTACTGAGAGACTTGGTATAGGGGGGGTGATACCAGTTGTTATTTCAGGTATACTAGAATATGTATCTAATAGAGTACCATCGTCTTCTACTATTCTGAAACAATATGTTGTAGAATCTGGAGCCGTGTTGTCGAAGAGTGAAAAGTCCCAACTACCATCTTGGTCTCTTGGTATGGCTGCCACTGAAGTTGTGAATGTATTGAGTTCTTGGTAACTTTGGTTTATCACTGGTGTTGCTCAGTTAACAGGATCATTTCAGTTGGCTGTTATACTATCATTATCAGCAGGAGTTGCATTATCATTAAATGCTATGGCTGTTGATGTTGTAATATCTGCATATGTTTCTCATGTAAAATTGATATCACAAACACCTACTCTTTCAGCAAACTGTAATTTGAGGTTTTTCTCATTTGATCTGAGTTGATTTTGCGTAACACTGAGCAGAGATCGTATTCTAAATGCATCACCATTAGTAGCAAGTGTAGCTGCTGTATTTTGTGCTGCTAGAACAATCCCTACATCTGTACTGTTAGTATTATTAAAAATTCTATATGCTGATTGATTGATTTCAGGAGCTATAAGAGTATCAAAGTTGATGGCGAAAAACCCGAGTGTTCCAGGTTGTGTTCTATCGTTTCATCCAGCTTCTCATCCAGCTAATGGGTCAGTGTTTACTCATAGTGTAGATCATGCGCCTGAAGTAGTAAATATCCCAGATGGATTAAAACTCAGAGCAAAAGTATCAGTTGCACCTTGATTTCAACGAGAATAATCTCCGTGTCTTCAAGTAGTTTGTTCCACTCCGTCAATAGTTATTGAACCAAATGATGTTTGCCTAGCTCCAGCTGCTATATTTCATCTGGCTGTCCATATGTTTGCCCAAGAGAATATATCAGCAGGGTTAAGTACATTTATGAGAGAATCTGTATTTTTAGAAAAACTCACGGAATCACCTATATTTACATCTCGAGCAATATTAAGCGTTTGAGCTGCAGTAAGGTCTTGGAGTCATACAGAATCTTCTGATCTGAATACTTCGAGGTACTCGGGCATTTCTAACACAATCATTTGTCAGTTCCCATCAGTATTTGCAGCTTGATCGCTCGCTGAACCTCATTGATCGGCTCCAACTCATGGTCCACGAAATATTTCTGCCTGAACCGAAATATCAGCAGCAGATGTTTCTACCACATCCATCGAACCCAGACCACAGTATTCATTCGCTGCATTTCTTGTATAGCAATATGACCGAGTAGAGAGTATGTCACTGTTATCGTATTCTAGATGACCAATACGTTGTGTTCTATTTCAAGTTCCAATAAATGAAGTTGACCAGGCAATGAGGTATTTTTTATTATCACCTCGTAGCGCTATAGTATCTGTAGCAATATTTCCTTGAATAGCTAGAGTATCAGATTCACTTACAATACTGTCAATATCTACTGTATTAGGAGTTGTTCCTCCATATATATTTCCAGTTCATCCAATTCCATATATTCAATAGTTTGTTTGAGTGAGACGAATAACTTGTACATCAGATGACCCAGCGATACTCCCTCATGTCGGAGCGTCAGTATCTCGTCGTTTTTGAACTTGTATTTGTGAACCTGCACTAGCCCCAATCACGATACTGATGGCCTTGGTCCATGATTCATTTTCAGAATTATCTCGTGAAAAACCTGAATAGTGTGAAGTAAAGAGGTCTCCAGTTCCAGCTGTTTGTGACACTCGTAGTTGAGAGTTGTATCGACCATTTGAGTTATCTTCGTCGTGTGTAGTAGCTATAATCAGGTAATCTCACGTTTCACTTAGCTCTATAGTATTAAAATTAGGTTTTGAGTAGATACTTCCATCATTTCGTATTTGCTGATCAAAATCGAAACCTCAAAATCCAGTCCCAGGGATTTGTCCTCAAACACTATCTTGCCAATGGCCAATATCTCCAATTTCGGCATACACGCTTGACATATTACCCAAAAATAACCCAAAGTTTCCAACTAAGAAAACCTGAAGAGTTATGAGGATGTAGGCAAGTAGCTTTTTCACGCGCTTTTGTTTTTATATTTATTTTTTTATATCTGTTTTTATTTTAACACACCTAGCAATGAATTGTCATAATAATTACTTGACGTTTTTTATGAATAAATGGCTATATATTAATTATTTATTAATTTCTAATTTTCTGAGATGGTACATTCAGTAAAATGATCTTCAAAACATTAAAAATAGCCCTAGAAATAGGGCTATTTTTAATGTTTTGATCTATTTATTTACGTATAATTGAGATAATTCAGCTTCAACATAATTAATTATGTTGATAGTTGCCAGATTATCTGTTTTTTTTCTGAATTTTTCTAGTTTTGTAAAGGCATTCTTTATAGATTGCTTTACTTG
>Ga0075466_1000082_pt1 | contig 29766 bp, 30 predicted proteins | sample DEB08_DNA_16_FD_71486 | JGI IMG/M metagenome (GOLD analysis project Ga0075466, IMG submission 71486) | Aqueous microbial communities from the Delaware River and Bay under freshwater to marine salinity gradient to study organic matter... | ecosystem: Environmental > Aquatic > Marine > Coastal ... | reverse complement strand
GAATTTGTATTCGCAGTAATGTTAGAAGTGATATCAACATTATTCAGAATAATCTGCAATTCCAATGGAAGGTCTGAATTGCTTTCAATCCAGCTAAAATCTAAATCAAAGTCATCTGCATTTTCTATGATAGCTGCGTTGCCATCATACGTGAACGCCGCTGAAGCGATTGTTATTTCAGTGTTAGCGTCAAAGTTTGTTTCAAAATCACCTAGCGCTAATAGTGATAGGTATTCAGCGTCACCAAAACTGATTCCAGTGTCGTTGATATCCTTCAACACACGAAGCTCTGATCCAGATTTAAATGTTACAACACCAGACGTGATTTGTTCAACTGCGTTACTATTCAACTCGTCAACAGTATATGCATATACGGTGTCACCAACTGTCAATGACGTACTATCAGAAATTTGTACAGTCTCATATCTATTCAATGTATAAACGAATGATTGAAGCACCACTTGCTCGGAAGATGGTGTGAATGTAATGATTGGCTCATCATCGAAGAAACTTGTAGGATTCACATCAGAGCCGTCTGTAGATTCAATTTGCAATTCAAGATTTGCAAACAATGGATTCTTGATGATACCGACTTTTCTGAAATCGTTCTGCGTAGGAATTGTTCCACCCTCGCTTCCAGAAAACTCTACTGAAATTCCAATACGATTTGAGTATAGTTCATTAATCGCATCTGATCCGTGACCACCAGGTGGTGAGACAAGAGGTGTCAATCTTGCACTTGCCGTTATAATCGTCTCGCTGATATCTTCTGGATTAAGAAAACCCGTATTCGCCGTAATTGAAACATTAGCGTATGTGTAGTTTACACCCTTTTCAATAACTTCAATTCTCTTTACAGAGGATTGTCTCGTTGGATCGATAATCGCAATCGCTTTAGCGCCTACGCCATCACCTTCGATTTTAACAGTAGGTGCGATTTCAAATTCTGATGTAGTGTCAAGGTTCGTTGTAAATGCCTCGTCAATTAGAATTCTTCTTTCATCACCGGTAACGATATATTCGTTTACAGTTCGCAGTTGACCTTCACCTGCACCAGAGCGAATGTAGATTGACGATCCTTCGTAGAAACCTGCGTTTGATGATAGACTATCAACTTCGTATTGAACATCTCTAATCACACTTGAAAATGTGTTAGCTGAATTGTAGAGTGTATCGCCGATAGAGAATGTTCCAGAGATACCTGCAAGCTGAACAGTGTCCTGCTCTAAATCCTTTAGGACAATGACACCACCTGCGTCAGTATCTGACGTGACACTCTCAATATTGAAACCAATTACATCATCGACTGTCAAAGTGACATTCTTTCCACCTGCAAGCGAAATGATTTGATTGTTACCGGCAACTGAACCTCTACGAACAAATCCTTTTGCGTAGCTATTATAATCGCGACCGGGATCTTCGACAATGTATGATTCAATTGTACCAAATACTGCATTCGCAACAACATCAGCATTTTCAACAATAGGAACATATTTGTTAGTGTTGAATCTATTCCATGTCGTTGCAGGAATGGTGAACACGTATTTCCATTCATAACCATCAGAAGTTCTGTAATACTCGTCTTCTGGTGTAACCTCAGACTGCCTAGGCTTTGCTGTTGACGCAATACCACCATTGTTATTCAAGCACTTGAACACCGAGTAGTTGATTGCCTCAGACTGGTTATCATTCTCTTCTGAGATCGCATAGAAGTCTAAGCTTTCTAGATTTTCGGTTAGAATGTTTGCTGGCTCATATACTTTACCGCTTTCCCACATGATCTTGCGAATCATAAAGTTCACGTCTTGAGGTGTTACTTTCTTACCAAAGATAAGATCGTCAAAAATATCGTAGTAATATTCTTGCGTTGAATTACCGTTTACAGGTGGATTCAGATCGTCATCAAATGGCGTTGATTTTGCAGCGAACGCGTAATAAATCGTATTAGCTGCCTCAGTCACAGATTCATGAAACTGCTTTGCAATATGTGTTCGTAAGTTTGGTGTGATTAACTTGGGCATTTATTAACCTTTGCGTATTTCTTTTATGTATTTATCATTATTCACTCGAAGCACATTAGACATGCCCAATTATGATCGATATTTGACGAAATTATTTCATGGGGTATTTTGAGCGAAAACTTTATACCTTGACCTCTTTTTAGCGTGTACTTTACATCGTCTAATAATATGTGTGCATCATCGTTCAATGCGTATGCGTATACTGTTCCAGCCATCTCTGCATCGACCCAGCTATCGTTGTATGGCAAGTTTCCAACATTCGCTGGAATGTTGAGATACCATCCGATGACACTCTTTTTCATCACGTCTGAATCGAAGCAAGACATAAACATATCGCGCTTCTCATAAGACCACTCATTCCAATTACTGTGAAGATATGCACCTGATTTACAATTCACTACGCGTATCTTGTTCGTATGCAATTCAATCTGATTTCTTATCGAATCTAGCATTTTTGTCTTGACAGGGTCTAGGATATCATGTATAATCATATTATCACTCATAAAGATATATCAATACATGTCTTAATGCTTTTGCTGCTGGTACAGAATGAACAGGTCCAGCACCGAACAAAGTCACAGATTGACCTTTGATATCTTCAATAAACAACTCATCATCATCGATATAGATGCCGTCACCGTCTTGTTGCAAAGCGATAACTGAATTCATTCTATACCATGCTCTATCACGGTGCTTGCCAATGTAGTCACCTGGTTGATATCTATTGATAACAATATCACTTATTATGTAGCCTTCTGGTCTTGGTGCAATCTCTCTAACATATTCTTTTAATTTGTCAGGCATTGCAGGATATGTCATTGTGTCATATCTACAAGTGTGACCTTCAATACCACGATTTGAATCAAGATCGTCTCTGCGAATCCAACAAAGGGGGTGCGTTGCTTTAACCATATCAAGTAGTTTATCAATCGCGTGATCTTCGATATCTTTAGAGACCTCGTATTTCATTTGTGTATCCACTTATCGCACCCTCATATTTTTTGTTACGACGCCTTTCAGCCTCTTCATCTGATATATATTCAAATTCTTCAGACTTGTTAAAGAACTCTTTTCTCACATTGTTCACGCGTCTAACTTCATCTATGTATGCGGTCATCTCTTTCAATTCATCATTATTAATACCCATTCTGTCAGATATAGCTTGCAAAGTATTAGATAGCACATTCAATTGCTTTTCAATAGGATACTTGCCTATGATTTTCTCACGGGCAAGTATATCCATTTCATTTTCACTTATCTCTTTAGGTAAATCGATAATCTTTTTAACTTCAAAGTTATCTGCATTACCTACAATCTTTTCATGTTCAGGATCAATTTCAACTTCTGCATATAGATAGTTATCATGATTTAGCCATGACATGTCAACTTTTTGCATTAACGTGATGAACTCTTTATTCATCTTGTTAAATTGTGCAATCATAATATCACTCATTTTCAATCCTTAAATGTTGATCCAGTCGTTATAGTTTGTTCCAGTTTTCTTGACAACAAATCTGCGCTGATCATTAATTGTAACTTGACCACCGTTCGAGTTAGAAGGTCTACGATACACTCTATCTTCAAAATATGAAATCTTCGTACCGACTGGTGAATTCTGATATGTAGATTTGACCGCATTCAAGTTACTTACGCCAGCCCAAATAGGATCGGGATTGATACCTTCTAGTGCAATATCAACAGCAGAATCAATAGCTGCTTTTGTTGTAAGAGGTGTCATAACCTTATCGTTGATCGTACCAGCGATTGCTTCTTGTGTTGATGCAATTGTTGAGAATAGGTTTTGAATTTCAGCGACACCTGCGATATTCACTGTACCAAATGCTTTGATGCAAGGTAGTAGTGCAATGTTTTTCATTCGTGTTTCACTGCCACCTACTGACGCTGTTGAGCCAGTGAGTGTGTGATTGTGATCAGGTACACCTAGAATTGAATTCGCATCTTCTGCATTCGTTTCTGCGTCATCTCTGAAAAGACCTGGCGCTGTCAATTGACCAGATATCGTTCCTCTATTATTACCTCTAAGCGTGTGAGTGTGCCCACCTGCCTCAGAAGTCTGTAGTGTTCCTCTACCGTGCAAGTGCGATTTTAAATCGTCTGCTTGATATGATCCAAACGCACGATCAACGTCTAGTCCACGACCGTTATCCCAGCCTCGAACTGCAACTCCGCGAAGATCAGGTATGCGAGGATTTCCGTTTGTGTCTGTCCCATAAGGGCTTCCTGCGTCTACGAGAAGTGTGTATAGTGCTGGATATCCAACTAAAACACCGGGCTCTGAACCATCTACTGATACGCCTTGACCGTTACATTCAATAAATCCACCAGGAGGTGTCGTAGTTGCAAACCAAGAAACCGCTCCAATTGGCACTGAGCCTACTGGACCAGGTACCCACTTCTGCTTAGTAGTGTCCCAGATTAGTGATGAATATAGCGATGGCTCTTCTTCAACTTCAACATTGCTCAAGTCTTCTAGGTTCTTGCCTGCAAATACAGCATCGACTCTTGCTGTCGTATGGTATAGATTGCTACCCTCGTCAACATCAGATGTTGTTATATCAGTTAGAACTGCATCTTTAGCTCTTTGATCTGTGAAGTAAAGATTCGTTGAACCTTCTAATAGCGTATCAGTATCATGATTTGAAATATCTGAGCATGTTCCAGTCACGATGCCTGTAAGATTACCTTCGATAGTACCTTGAACGTTCAATCTATCTGTGACAGACACGCTATAGAATGTTACGTTTGCAGTAGTTCTAATGTCTTGAACCGTTTGCATGGTACCTGTAGCGGAATCGTAAGAAATAGTATTCGAACTGTTAAGTGATGCTCTTGCTCTCCCTACTGTATGATATAAGTTAGTAGAACCTTCAGTAACATTATCAGTATTTAAATTTGTAACATCGGCAACATCAACGTTAAGTAATCCACCTGAATCTGCGAGTTGTGCGATATCGGAAGGAATAAATGGTGGTGTGTAGTTGAATACACCAGTGTTTTGATCGTATGTTATATCACCAGTTCCACTAGCAGTATTCACTGTAATAGAAATGTCGTCGTATTGAATGTATCCTGAATCTGCAAGGAAATTCTCTTTAGTGATCTGTAGCGTTACATTGTTCGCGACATCGACATATGTGATAACATCGTTTGCGGATGCAGATGTTCCAACATCCAGATTCGTGATTTTAATTCCGTCAGCCATTTTATACCTCTGCCCTTATGCGTTTTTCGAAGCTTGACAATGCAAGTCCACCTTCTGTGTCTAAATTTTCTTGTTGCTGCGTATCCAGCGGTATCAATACTTCAATAATCTCATCTACTTCAAACGTTGTCTGCGTTTTAAGATCAATCTCTGACTCAATTGATACAGAACCAAATAGTCGAGTACCTGCAACGTGTAAAGTCTTTTTAAGTATATCTTCGTATTTATCAAGCGATTGACCTGAGATAACATCATACGAAAACTCTTGATAGTAAACACTATCGCGTATCTTTTTATTAGAGTTTAGGTGTGAATTAAACGTCTTCCAGAATCCACTTCCTATGCCTTGATTTTCAAGATTTGCCACACCAGTAGCAACAAAAGAGTTAGAATTGTTAGCTGGTATCATAGTCACACTCTCGTTCTCTAAGTAACCGAAACCGGAGTCGATAACTTCAACACCTGTCGCAACACCAGCAGCCACAATAACATCTCCCGTCACAATCGCATTCGTACCCCAAATCTCGATATTTCTATCTTCAATTCCCACGATGTTGGCTCTTGTGCCTGATTCGACTCCTACCAATTCAACACCTTCTGCGAAAGCGACATTGAAGTTTAGACGCTCAATTTCTAATGTTGTATCATTGATTGATTTTATAGTACCCTTTATACTCGTCACATTCGATACTGTCTGTGTAACAGTTTCGCCAATATCAAACTGACCTGTGCCAGGAATTAGTTGTACATCAATAGCAAAGTCGCCACGTTTAAATCCTGCAACGTATCTATTGTAGATGTTGATAAACGGATTCGCATTATAATCAGAACCTGGGTTGATACTCGTCAATGATGTTATCGTACCGATAGTGAAGTCGCCTGTTGTCAACATATCTTCAATAGGTGTTTGACTATCACCCTGAGGCTGCTTTGGAAATCCGTATCCAAAGTTAGTATAGACATTTAGAAGAGGTTGATTCAGTGCGGTGTCTGGACCAGGATATGTATCAATTGTGTATGCAAATGTGTCGTCCACTGTCGGAGATTCGTAATAACCTAATCCCGGTTGAATGACAGTCAAATCTGTTACAGTAGAACTCGCGTCTGTTGTAACACTGATTATACCTGAAATGATCGGCTCACCGCCAGCGAAGCCGCCACCTTCAAGCACGGAACTTTCGTTATTCGAATACCCATCCGCTGTCACAATAGTGCAGTTAGCGGTACCTAATCTAATAAAGCGTTTCTCACTTGGAGACGGTTGCTGCAATACGTAAATGGCTTCATTATCATCGAAGTCTGAAACTGTACCTGCAGTCACATCTTTTAGATATAGTTTTGTGAATGAATCACTTTCTCTCCAGTCAGACAGTTTTGCTGATACTAAAGCTGCATCTGTATTTGCCGTTTCTGCGTTTGCAAAACTACCTTGATATACGAAAATATCTTTTGCAAGTGATGGTGCCAGTTTCTGAACTCTATAGACAACAGAAGAATTGCTTGTAGTATCACCAGTGATAGTATCACCAATAGTGAATGGTTCAGCACCCGTGAATGATGATACTTGCACCACAATTTTATTATTAGATGTTACAATAGCAGTATTGGAATCGTATATCTCCCATGTGTTATCTACGATTATACCAGCAGCATTTTCGGATGTGAATGTTTCGTCTAGCTGTAGTGTGCTTGGCTCTACAGTTTCAACAACATATATCGCACTCGTTTCAGCATATGTGTGTATCACATCAATGCTATCGATGAAACCGATACTTGAATTCGAGCCTTCGATTGTTACATCAAGATAAGGTATAAGTGCAGCGTTGTTTCCACCCAGCAAATCAGTGTTTAGGAAAACTGTTTCTTCGTTTTCAATTGAGCCGATATCGAATCCAGCGTTGATACCTGATGAAATCGCTGAAAGCTGTAGATTTTCAATTTGAAGTATCTGACCATTTTCATCGCGTGGAGGTGAGACAAGCTCTTCACGAACTGTAGATATATAGAATTTAGGTGCAATGAATTCATCAAATCTTCCGCCATCATTTCCTTTTAGTATCTGTAAAGCATCAAACGCTGTAACATCACCGTTATCGTCTATGTCTGCCAAAGCGTTGTTATTCGCAGTCAAAGCATCGAATAGTGCCTGATATTTTGATTCCGATGGCGTGTCAAGACCGACAGCGATTCTTAGGACTTGTAGTGCAATTTCTTCGCGAGAAATGTTATTACTAACATCACCCGCACGAAATGTTCCTGTTACACCATGAATACCTAGCGTCTTTGTATCTTGTCCAGTGACAAAACCTGTTGCAGATGTATTAGCAGTGTCTGTAATAACACCGTTTGATGTTGATAATCCATTGAGATACACATCAACCGCGCCTTGTTGAATATCAACTGCACCGATTGAATTTTGAATTCTCGAAACAATATTACTTCTAGAAGTCTTGATGAATTTGTCTTGCGTGAACGCACCTGAAATATCATCTACAACAATTGTTGTTGGGTCTATTATCTGTGAAAGTCTACCTGTTGCACCAGCTTCAACAATATCAACACCGCCAACTGGTATGACCACGCTAGTCTCAGGATTACCATCGTTTCTAAGTGTCGTTAAAGGCGCATCATTGCTTGCTACGAATTCGCCGTATGCAGGATCTATTGTCAATGTAGTATTTGTACCGTTTGTACCCACATTTGAAATCGTACCTGTTGCATATGAAGCTAGTGCAGTATTCGATGTACCTTCAACGTATACAAGCTGTAAAACAATGTCACCTACGATGAATGGCCCATCTGCGATATTTGCTGTTGCGAATGTTAAATCTACTACACTTGCTTCTTCTATAATATCGCCAATATCACCAGAAGTCATACTTGTGCTTGCAGCCAGTTCAATCTTTGCTTGTTGACCAAACGTTCCTGAGTACGGTTGAACAATTATGTCACCGCGTGTAGAATCGTTAGCGTCTACTTGAATTTCTATGATTACTGAGTTTGCAACTTCAGCACCAGTGCCGTCTATACCTACGAGCTTTACTCCGATTGTCGCATCTGTGAACACATCACTTGCCGATATTAAACTAATCGTCTCTTGATGCTGTACGACTTTTTCGAAGTTTATGAAACCTACATCAGCACGAAAGTTGTCATATTCTTTTATACCAAAATTACCACTTACAGCAAGTGCAACATCGTCTTCATCAATTGTACCATCGCCATTAATATCTGCATAAAACTTGCTTGTACCATCATTGTAGAAGCTTGTCAAGAATGAATATAGTTCTTGAGTTTCTCCACCTAGTCCAGTTGACGGCGGTTCTTTTGCAAGCAGATTCCATTGATTGTCAATTGAAAGAGATGGATTGTTTTTTGATATGATGTATGAAATTTCATCAGCAATCTGCTGATCTGTAAATCTTTGTCTATCGAACTCCAACACATTATCTGATACGAAAATGTCTGTAGGGCTTTCGATAATATTGCTGTGACCAGCTTCTTGTGCAACAATACCATTTAGAGCATATCCTGCCCCACCATCAACAAGTTGAAAATCAACTCGACCAGTTTCGCTTACTGTAGAAGTTACTCGTACTTTACCCTGTCTACCAGAATTCGACACGATGTTTAGAATGTCACCAATCTTATTATCTTGTCCACCGTTGGCAATTTCAATATTCGTTAGTGATCCTAATACTCTTGGCGAACCTTCTATTGTAAGATTGTCTGTGATGAATTCGCCAAATCTAAAATTGCCTTTTAGATTGCTAATGTATAGAATGTCAATAAGACGACCGTTAATTCTTTTTGTCGTTATAGATTCTACAATTGCTGTTGCATTTGAAACTGAACCACGAACTTGCTTGTTCACAAAATCTAATGTTCTTTCACTATAAGAAAGTTCTAAGTAAATTGGCTGTGACCATTTCGAGTCTGAAGGCTTTAGAATATCTTGACCAGGCAAATATACTTCAACATCTTCTTGAAATAGCAATCTCATAAGCAACTTGATAGAAGCTTCTGATCCTTTAGCTGAATAGAAATCTAAGATATTCTTTACAAGGAATCTTTTATCTGTTGTTGCGACGAATGGAAACTCGTCCAAATACTTTGCTTTGAAATGGGACAGAAACTGCTCAAGTGTCCTATCGATATCGTTTGCATTAAACATCTCGCGTGTGAGATATATCGATTGATCGGTTTGTTCCATGTATTCATAGTACGCTTCCATCATTTGGATTAGCGTAGGAGCATCTTCACGATATATCTGAGGAAACTGGCTTTCAACCAGTTGCGATATTGTTTTTACGATATCAGTCATTAATCTCTAGTTCCTATGACATTGACTGTTAAATCAGCGGGTCTAATTGCAAGAATTCTCTCTTTAGGTGAAGCGATATCGCTGCTTGTTGTGTGTGCATAAACTTTAATGGCTGATCCTACGAAATCATTTACGACGATGTTGTCGATTCTAACTTCACCAGTATCATAGTTTACAGTTCCGACATTTCTATTTATGACTGTAAATGTACCCGCGTTTGTAGCGGTGACGAATTGTAATACACCGCGACCATTATCTTGAATGAAGCCGCTGTCAGTATTCAGCGTAAATAATGACGTTTTTATCGCAGGCTCATAATCCGAAATTTGTGATAACTGCTCAGACAACTGATCTTTCTGTAATTTATTTTTGAAATTGATCGCGTAACTTGTTGATGTTGCAATTTCTGGTGTGAAGTCGATGATAGCTCTAATAGTTGTATCATTTGATATAATATTATTATCAGCAGAATCAATTGCATTTAGTAACTTTGAAAAGCGTAGAGTTTTACCAAACTCATTCAAAGAATTGTCAGAGTAATTCTGAATTGCATCAATGATTAGACCCTTAATGCTAGAAGCAGGAGTGTCTGTTGTTTTTGTATTATAATACAATGTGCAATTGACTTGGATGTTCATGAATTGCGCTGATACTACAATTGGTTCAATTGATATCGGGCTTCTATCGCGCAGAAATCTTGCATATATCTGTGATAGATTATCAGACACGCCTTGCGCATTTTGTGTGTCAACTGATACGACAACTTTACCGTATCTAGGTGGTGATAGAGATTCTCCACCATAAACAGATACCGCTTGAATTTCTGGGAAGTTCGTTTTAAGAAGAACTTCGTAGTCGCTCTCAGTGATCGCTCTATCTTGAACTTGAATAGCTTTTGGGGCAAAGCGACGAATGGAGTTATTGGACTCTTGTGGCGCTCCGCCTTCAGATTGTGCCATAGTTGTTACTGTCACACTATAAGCATTACCACCTATGTCAATAGCATCTGCTGTGAATGTTAAAATTCCGTTCGCTTCTTCGCCGCGAGTTGTGCGATATGTTACTACAACCACTTCACCCGCTTTAGGTTCATATCCGAACACGTCTGAACCGAAAGCAACTTCATACTTGGAATCGAGTCCTGGTTGTATGTAGAACACTTTGTCAGAAGTTTTAACGCCGAATATACCGTCTTTATAAAGATACTCAGTTGCGTTTGAATTTGAATCTACATTCTCACGGACAGAAACTTTGATGCTATCTGTGTCAATGTTTTCATTCGATAGTGTAAATCTCTGGGAGTCATTGTTTGTAACAGTGAACTCTTCAGTCAGAATCTTACCTTGATAAATGTCTAGACCTGTGAAGCAATACAAGTTATTGCTATCTGGTGTCACTGTAACAGAGTGATCGTTTGTGAAAGAGAATGTTTGACCTGATTTTCTACCGACAAACTTTGTGTATGCTGGTATGGTTAAATAACTAGGTAGAGTTTCAGAAACTTGAGCCACGTTTGTGAAGTCAACTTGCACACGCGCACGACTTGCGCGAATTGATCTAGGTAGATAGTTCAACTCTTTAGCGTGTGATATAATAGAGTTTCTTAACTGTGCTGAGTCGAGAAACATCTCTGACATAGCCATGTTTGTGTAATAGTTGTTCTGAAACGTGTTGTACGCAAGAATATCTAGAAGAACACTCATGTTTGAGCCTTCAAAGTCATAGTCCAAGAATTGCGACTGACCTTTGAGATACTCTTTAAGTTGATTCTTTACTGCGAAGAAATCTAATTCTGTGATCGGGTTTGAATTGCTCATTTATCTGACTCTATCTAATACTACGTCTATTGACACTGGCTCTTGTCTATTTATAACATTAAACAATATGCCTATGCTAACTGCGTTGTCATCTTCATTACCTGACACAACAACTTCAATAACGTTTGCGCGAGGTTCATATACATCTAATGTATCGCGAATCATCTGTTCGATAATTGTTATCGTCTGAGGTGTTATGTTTTCGAATAGCATTTTTCGAATGTTCGAACCCAAGTTTGGTTGAAACAGTCTTTCTCCTTTGTCAGTCAATAATAAATTGCGTATTGATTGCTTCACTGAATTTTCATTTGTCCTGACTGCAACATCATCTGAAATGGGATGTTTATCAAGATTGTTGAAAATGTCTGCGTAAACTTTTCTATTAGGTAAACTCATATCTCTACCATTCCTTCTTATGTTCTGTTAAATGCGTCACTACTCTAACTACCCCAGCGAATAGGACCAGGTCTTAGGTCAATATGTACAAAAGTGTTATATGATCCTATTGCACCAAATCCATGCGCTGTCGCGAGTTGTTTGAATGCATCTCTGAATTTACCGCGCCCCATAACAAAATCAAGTGCCTTTCCATTCATGTGCTGACTATTTTTTGCGACGCCACTCATAGTATTTCTTAGATATTGATTGTATATCGGATGTCTAAAGCCACTCGTGCATAACAACTTACCGTTTCGTCTCATCGTGTCTGGTGCACCAGAGAAAGATTCAGCTCCTATGTCAACAAGCGCCTTTCCTAATGCTTCAGCCCTTTCAAGCGCTTCTAAAGTAATACCGTAATATCCTATTGCATTATCAATACCGCTTTCACCAGGTATGATTGATCCACCACCATAGTCTACCATGTTGACTGAGAATGTTGCGTCCCAAAACTTTTGACCTCGTTGCACTGGATCGAGGACTTGACCTCCGAATGATAAGCGAGACCAACCGTTCGCGGGATCTGGATGTGTCGTTAATGTAAGTTCCACATCAAAGTGTAAGTTGGGTGGAACATATCCACCTTGTTGCTCTACGCTATTGATAGCAGACGCTCTTCTCTGTTCGTTAAATTCACGGGTTCTTCTTGCAATCTCTTCTGCTGGTGCAGATGGTCGACCAGAAGCAACAGAGCTTTGTAAATTTTGACCAGAGAACAATGTTAACTCGTCAATCTCGCCTTGTGACTTCGATAGCAATCCCTTCAAAGAATCTATCGGCGCATTCAAAAAGTCATTGATACCACCTATCATCTTACAACCGTTGAATAGAATAAAGTCTGCTATGTCAACAGTCATATCTTTGAATTGCCCTGCAAATCTTCCAATAACATCTTTAGTCTTCTGCACAAGTGTTTCCATGTTATTCTTTGATAGAAAATTTCGAACTTGGTTCATTCGTTGCTGTATCACGTTACTAATTTGTTTTAGTACATTGCCCTGCAATAATCCAGAAACTCTGCCTGCGAAATCATTAAACTTACCTGTCAAGTTTTCGAACTGTGATTTAACAGAATCGACAATGGATTCAATCATCTTAGGTATACCTTCAATGAAACCACTAATTTTAGAGAATGCTTTATCGCGAAGAGCTTTGAGCGCATCGAATCCACCTTCAAGTATGGATAGAATAGAATCCCTTATGTCTTGGATTTTCTTTAATTTATCTAGTGATGATTCTATGATGCCAGTAAGACCTGCAAATGGATTCGATAGAAGTTCACACACTCCACCAAGCGCACCAAATAATGACGATGCAGCAAGTGCTGCGTTCAATAGATTCAAAAACGAGAATGGATTACTTCTTGACTTATCTACAACAGCGTTCATATCACTAAATCCAGCATCACGAGCAAACTCAGCGAATTCGACTGGTGACAGTGGACCCAATTTTAATCTTTCATGTACTGCAGGTAGAACATTTTGAAAATACGCTGAATCTGCTGTCGCTGATATTAGCGTCAATTCAGGAACAGCAACTGGTTGCTCTGTCACAGGTATCGATATTATTCTGTTGAAACCAAGTGAAGGATCTGTTATATTATTCTCAAGTATAGTTCTGTTATATGCATTTACGCGATTTGGCGCTAGCCATTCTGTGACAACTGTTGCTAAAGCTTCAGCAGTTTCAGCACGACCATATTCATCAAGTGCAGTTGTTGTAGGATAACTATTGACTGAAAATGGTTCAACAATCTTCAAGTAATCCTGTGATAAATCTGGAAATGATGTTGCAGTCGATAGCTGTATAGTTCGTAAAAAACCTTGACCCCTGACATCAGATGTTACTAAGTCAGGTTTGTTATTACAATCGATTATCATGTTACGGTTCCACTTTCGCTAGATTGCTCGGCTGTATCATCTATTGATGAATAACCAAAGTCTTGTCGTGACGCTGTTGATTTAGTGACGACATTCTTTCTTTCAGGTGTAGCAGGAAGCTCTGTCGCACTTGCGTCTAGACCCTGAAGTGAATCTTCAGCAGGACCTGCTGTTTCAGCGCTGCCGAATCCAGGTGAATTGAGATGTACTTGCGAACCATCGACTGCGAATACTCCAGAAGATTGTGCGTTTATGTTACTACCTGAATTGATATTCGTAGATGCGCCGGATGTTAGATTGATATTCGTCCCTGTTTTAGCCTGCATGTTCGCAGAAGATTCTACAAATAGATCACCACCAGATGCCTTCAAGTGCATTGTTGAAGCTGCAGTTTGATATAGATTGTCCCCAGATAGAATGTGCATGTTTGCGCCAGAATTGATATATGTGTCAAGCCCTGATTTGATGCTATAGTTGCTTTCAGTGCTATTGATGATATCTACTGCAGATTTGATTTCCACGTTTTCTGCTAGTGATTCAATATACACATTCGAAGCTCTTAGCTTTATACCTTCAGATATATTGAGTGCATATTTACCAGCTACATTAAGCGTATAGTCGCCGTGTGTCGTTGTTGTTAAATTACCATCGACTTTGAGATCGCAGTTTCCTTTTACGTATAGTGTATCGCTACCTTCTACCGTGACATTTCTATTGGACCTGATGTACACATTAGCATCACCGTTTGTCACTTCTGTCTTTGTGCCACCTGAATTAATCATCATATTTCCATGTGAGTCGATTTCGATCCATGATCCAGCAGAGTGGTATATGTTCACTCTCTCATTACCAGGAGTGTCGTCGAATTCCATAACATGACCTGCTGCAGATTCGTACACTCTATTGTGAGGATATTGTGCATTATATGGCGATCTAGGAATAGTCCAACCATTTTCGCCAGCAGTTGGTATAGCTTCATCTGCTGCAATATTTTTCGCAACAACACTTGTCTGTTCGATGTTTTCACCACGAGCTAGACGAGAAAAATCAGGTTGATACATATCTGGTATATCATCGTCACTTCGAATTCCACCAGGAGATGAAATTTCTCCACCAGCACCAATGCTTGGTAACTGCGTTGGCATACCGTTCAATGCTCCAATGATCATTGGATGTTGACAGTCACGACCGTCTATGAAGAATCCGAATACCCAAGTGTTTAGTTTAGGGGGCTTCACATCAGCGGTAAATGTGCCGCTTATCAAATAAGCCCACGGTAAATCATCCGTTGGAACTTCATTTTTGTCTTGCGGATGAACGTTGAAACATCTAACCTTAACCCGACCAAGCTTCTGTGGATCATGTCTATCTTCAACAACACCCATAAACCATAGTAAGTTATCATATCCTATTTGACTCATGATCCTGCACCTTTCAACGAGTCTTTAATCAAATTCATATTCATAATCCATTGACCCCCTCTATCATACTGATGATTTATTGATTCGACAATAAAGAAACCTGAATACGTTTCATGCTCTTCTACGTTACCTGTCGCAACGTTAGGATTAGGTAAATCGATTTTTATCATATCGCCAACACGTATTTTGAATGATCCGTAAGCCTGTGCGTATACGTTAATCATATCAAAGTAATAATTTGAAGATACACGCTTTGGCAAAATTTCGTTGTAATAGCTTTCTGGCTTTGTCGTGTCATTGAACACAATAAAACTTTGTAGAACATTATCATCACCAAAAAACTCTCTTGTGAAGTTAGTTGTGTGTAATGGTCTCTGTGTATCGTCTACCGATTCCTGCTCGTCACGACCTTCATAGTGCTTATACACATTCTCTTCTATCGTCTTTTTAGAAAGGTCTAACACCAGTGTTTTGTTAATCATACCACCGCGACGCATTTCACTTAGTAGATTGAAGCGTTTTGTTACTTTGTAGTCGATCAAGTTTTTCATAGACTCCTTTGGCGTAGATATGCCAACTTTGGGATCGATATATGTGAAGATTAGGTCTTCTGGGAAATTGTTCTTGTCTACACGTGCAATCAACTCGTCATATGTAATAAACTTGAAATCATCACGCGTCTCAAAAAACTTGAATGTTGATGATGGGCTTCTATCGGTGTATGCTTTTCGGGCAAGAAACATCATCGTTTCATATGGAGTCAATGCTGGAATAACTAGTGTTTGAATTCCGTCTGTGCTTTCAATATCAATATTCTTTGTTTGTGTGAAGTATTCGAGATATACCTGATAAACTGACGTATCAATGTTATTTGTAAACGATCTTCTTATCTCACGAGATTCTGTAAAAATGAAGTCCTTTGAATACAGTGACAGCGTATATGTTAGCTTCTTCGAAGCATAGTCCTGATTGACTTGACCTATATTATACACTTGAAATTCATAAGTTTTCTCTACACCATAAAAATCTTCTATGACAAAAGTAATAGTCTCTTCTCCCTGTATGGGAAACTCGTCAATCAAATTTGTCGTATCAAGTATAGTTACGCTTGCAGATACCATGACCTGATTTATGCCTTCGCTAATCGAAAAGGACAATATAAGATCGTATATATCGGTCGCCTTTGTCTTGTCATAGTTTTCTATGATGCACGATTTTACATAGAAAAAACCAGGTCCAATTTCTTTAGACATTCAATACTCTCTTCAAGTTTTTGGTTGCCACATTCAAATATTGATTGTTAAGCAATCTTATGTTTCGCTTGTCTTCATTCAATTGTAGTTCTTCGTCGTATATACGCATTGCGGTCCAGTCAGAGGATACGATAGTAGAATTGGTACTACCATTCTTGAATGTGTCAACTGAAATCTTTGTTCCTTCAGCATCGTAGTAGTATACAACATTATCAAACATGCTTTCGGTCGATTGCTGTGTCCACTGTAGAACGCTCTGATCAGACATTTCAGTTTCTGTTGACTGTTCTGCCAAAGCTCTGTATTTTCTAATCATAGTTTCTTCTAGTGCTTTATTTGACAGAGGCCATTGGAAATATGGATCAACAATTGCGTTTGATTGATACACTATCCACACATGATCAACAGATTCGTAATAGTATTGTGCAATTTCTTCTGGAGATTCGCCGTCATTCACAGTATAAGGCATGAATGCGTAGGGATCATTCTCAATATCATCGAACACGCGAACATTCTTGGTGATATCTCGCATCACCTTTTCACCATACTTTATCTTTGGAAAATAATCGAAGTATTTTGACATATCAGTTCCTACTCGTTCTCGTAATCTTCGGCAGTGTGAATATCCATCTCAGTCAATGACATTGATAGTCCAACAACAGCAGGTCTACCTCCTTCGACGAATGCTACGCTACCACCTGCGGCATAGTTCACTTCAAATGTGTTTACAAGACATCTTTTGAAGTAGTATAGATATCCTGGTTCTGTACCCACGAAGAAAATATCGACTACGTTAGGATACTCAAACATATTGATACCCAAAGATGAGAATTTTGGCAATGAGTTCTGCTTTATCTTTGTGATTATATTTTTCAATGTTTCAGATTCTTGTGAGTTTCTTGGTGCAAGTTGCCACTGAAACTGATGTTGTTTTAGATCAACGCCGTCGAATGATAGTGCAAGGTGTGGGTTAGTCGCTTTACCGAAACCTGCTTCAAATCCCTTTCTATCTTCAGCACTTGCCGTCTCCAACGCAATAACTGCGCCTATACCGCTTATGTCGCCTGCCAGATCCTTGAATTCTGCAAGTGTCGCCGCTAATACGCCTCCAGCAGAAAAAGATTCTGATGTTGTTCGTGATCCAGTTCTTGCCGCGGCTGATCCAGAAAGACCTAACTCTGCTTGATTGATTCTTACGTTAAATGAGTCTGTCAAGTTCTCGGGTACAGGTAGCATGATGCTTGATCCAACAGTTTTATTTTGCAAATCAGCATTTTTGTCGTATGTATATTTGCTAAAGTTGAACACGATTCCGTGACCACCAATTCTGTCTTTTGGAAAAGCAAGCATATCAACAGGAGTCTGCAGTATGCTATTTCGATTTCTTGCGATAACGCTCGCAGGGGGTTTTATTAGTCCTTGAGTGTATCTCATTTGTTTTTAATTCCTAATTCGTTCTCAGTCATGATCTGAAAGGACCAACCTCGGTCTGCGCAGTATTCTCTTGCTGCTTGCCACTTAGCTTGGTTCTTACCCCATTCCTGCACTTCGTTGATGTATGCCTTTTTAATCTTACCGTTCGGCGTTCGCATTTTCGATCTATCTGGTGGTACGGTTTGATATTTTGGCTTCACTTCAATCAAGATCACTTTACCGTCTATTCTTTTCAATGTTACATCAGGAAAATATCTATGATATCTACCTGTAATAGGACTCTTATATGGTATAACGACTTCTTCACTTTGCCACCATTTCACTTGAGGATGTGTGTCAAGATATCTAAACAATTTCAACTCGTAGCTTGATCTATAAATAATATTGGTTGGATCACCCTTATATTTAGCAGGATTTTTTGCTTTGAATTTACCTTTCATGGTGAGATACCTATACTATTTCTTATATAAATATATTTATAAAAATATGACCAAAGGATTACAGATGGTTACTCCAGCAGTTGCACGTGCAGCTAGATTAGCAAGTACACTATTATCAGAAGATTCGCCGAGTAACAATGTTTCGTTATTCGACGACCTTTTAACGAAAGGTGTACGCGCCGGTCAAATCCCTGCAAGGGAGAAATCTGCGCGTGAATGGTTCCGCGAACGCGCAGGTGAACAAACTCGAATCAATGAAAGAAGTTTGTTGCGTCAGGACCCTGATCGTTTAACGTCTCGACCACTTGTGGGTCAAATGTACATGTTCTATTATGATGCAAAGCACAAAGAGTCGTTGCCTTACTGGGACAGATTTCCACTCATTTTTCCATACAAAAAAGTTAATGGTGGATTTATGGGAATTAACTTGCACTATCTTCCTTTGAATTATCGTGCAATTCTTATGGATGCTATGTATACGACATCCAATAATAAAAAATATGATGAGACTACACGATTAAAACTCAATTATCAAACACTGAATAACGCGTCTAAGTTTAGATACTTCAAGCCTACTGTCAAGCATTACCTGACCGATCACGTTAGAAGTAAGTTCATGTACGTATACCCAAGCGAATGGGATATTGCATTGTTCTTACCAACCGAGAGATTTGTCGGAGCAAGAAAGACGAAAGTGTTCGCGGATTCAAGAAAGATCATCAAGGATAGCTAATGGCATTTAATGTATCAGAATTCAAATCCACAATTTCAAAACATGGTCTTAAAGGAACAAACAAGTTCGTCGTGAACATGTCCCTACCGCCTGCAATGAGTGCAAACTTTGATGATCCGTTGTTCAGACAGGAGAGCGATTCATCTAGAACTGCAGCCCCAGAAGTCGCAGATCCTCGTCTACTGCAGATGCTTTGTGACACAGCAAACATCCCAGGCAAAAATCTTGAGACAATAGATTATAAGCCCATGGGATACGGTGGCATATCAAAAATGCCAACAGGTGTTTCTATGGATAGCTTAAATCTTACGTTCATGTTAGACAGCGATCATCGTGTCGAGTATTTCTTTCAGTATTGGTTGCAGGAGATTATCAACACAGGTAGTATATTAAGTGGTCCTGCGGCAACATTCAAAAACAGAACTGCGTTTGAGATGGCATATAAAGATAACTATGTGTGCGAACTTTCATTACGCTTCTTTGCCGATGAGGGTAAATTCATCGAATATAGATTTATGGATGTTTATCCAGTACAAATAGGATCAGTGCAACTTGGATGGGAACAGAATGACCAAATCGCAAGATTGCCAGTTGAATTCACTTATTATTCGTATGACGTATTTCAAGGCAAGCTTGATTATCCAGTCAATGATACACGAGGTAACAACCTGTTTCAGACGATTGCTGTACTCGGTTCGGTTGCAGGTGTTATAAATAACATTAGAAGACCCAGAAGTGTACAAGACGCGATTAACCAATTTACACGTATCGATAACTTGTCAAAGAACTTGGATAGAATATTTTAATAACGTGAGGCAAAAATATAATGGCATTACCAAAGATTACATCTCCTATTTTTACTGTAGAACTACCATCATCAGGATCTGATATTAAATTCAGGCAATTTACTGTAAAAGAAGAAAAAATTTTGTTATTGGCTGCTGAAGCTGAAAATGGTGCTCAGATTGTAACCGCGATCAAGCAGGTTTTGACGAATTGCATAATCGACGATGTTGATGTTGATAATCTGGCGTCATTTGACATTGAATATTTATATTTACAAATGAGGTCTAAATCAATCGACAACATTTTGAAGTTGAAGATTGTAGAGGAAGATGTTGAATATTTTGCGGAAGTTAATCTGGATGATGTGCAAGTGATTTTTGACGAATCACATAGTAACAAAATAGTTCTCAATGATGAAGTCACAATCACTATGAAATACCCATCGATAAAATCAATCGAAAAAATGTCGAAAGATTCCTCTTCTGTTCGCGGGATAAAATATTCGATTGATAAAGTCGTTGTCGGGGAAAACTTGTTGAGTCTGTCTGACTATAGCGACAAAGAGATTGAAGAGTTTGTTGAATCTTTTAGCTCAAAAAATATGAGCGACATTCAGAACTTTTTTAAAACGTCCCCAGTTTTGAAGCACACTATTGAATATAAATCAAATTCTGGAGATGTGATATCTAGGGAGGTTGTGGGTTTGCTGGGTTTTTTTACATTAGTATGACCCACATGAGCCTAGCAGATTATTATCGTATCATTTTTGCCATGGCTCAGCATCATAAATATTCTATAGCGGAAATCGAGAACCTCGTGCCGTATGAACGTGATGTATATTTTGCAATGTTAGTTAATTTCATCAAAGAGATGGAAGAAAAAACGAAACAAAAGGGATAGCATTAAATGGCTGACAATCTACCGAAAATTGAGCTTAATACCGCTAAAACGGTAGACGTGTTGGAAAAAAACCATAACACACTTGCAAGTATCGATAGAAGCATGGACAAATTGTTTGTATCATTCAATCGTTTTCAGGAAACCACGAAAGAGCAGATCAGAGCAAATAATGTCAAAGATACGTTGAATGCCGACCCACAATCCAAAAAAGGCTTAGGGGTTATTGGCGGCGCCGCAAGCGCTCAAGCAGAAGGTTCAACAGGTCGAGGCGGAATGGGGCTGCTTGGCGGTCTCGGCGCTCTAGGATCAGGCCTTGGTGCGGCAGGTCTTGGCGTGGGCGTAGCTGCTGGCGGTATAGGCGTAGCTCTATTCGGATTAGCTGAAGTTATGGAAAACTTTGATGCTCAGGGTGTCAAAGATGGCGTTGAAACTCTTTTAAGTATCGGCGAAGGATATGAAAGTCGCACAGAGTTCTTAAAGGAGGGTGGTGCGCTTGGTCTTGCGCTTGCCGGGATTGGCTCTGGGCTTATTGTATTCAGCGCAGGTGCTGGAGCGAGCGCCCTGGCTCAATTTGTAACAGAAGACGATTGGGCATCTAAAGTCAAAAACAATGTAGAATCGCTATTGTCGATTAATACAGAATCTGTTATTGACACCGCTGGTATAGCATTAACCATGGGTGCTCTTGGCGCAGGTCTTCTCGCATTTAGTGTTGGTGCTACCACAACAGGTCTGTCACAATTCACAACAGACGACGATTGGGCTGATAGAACCAAAAACAGCGTAGAATCGCTATTGTCGATTGATACAAAATCCGCTATCGACACCGCTGGTATAGCATTAACCATGGGTGCTATTAGCGCGGGTCTCGTAGCTTTTAGCGCAGGCGTCACAGCAACAGGTCTGTCACAATTCACAACAGAAGACGATTGGGCGTCTAGAGTCAAAAACAGCGTAGAGACATTGCTGTCAATTGGGACTTTAGGTTTCTGGGATACTGCAGCCCTAGTGGCAACAATGACAGGCATCGGCGGGGCATTGGCTGTTTTCAGTGCAGGTAAAGCCGCAGAGGGTGTTTCTCAGGGACTGCAAATGTTCAACGGTGATCAACCTTTCGCGGAAAGAGTGAAAGGCGAAGTCGAGACGTTTTTGTCAATTGCGCAATTGGATGGTATTGGAGCCGACACAAAGACATTCGTATCAGCGATGACGGGCATTGGTGCGGGTCTCGCAGCCTTTGCTTTAGGAAAAGGTCTTGAGGGTGGTGCATCCGCGACACAAGGTATAATAGGGTTTTTCGGTGGAGAAAATCAGGGATTTGCTGACAGAATCAAAACTGAAGTCAGCACGTTATTGAGCATAACTGATGGGGTCTCAGGTGATGGCGCGACATTTAAATTAGCAATGGGTAATATTTCAGATGGTCTGATGAAATTCGCTGGAGGTCAATTGGGTTCATCGTTAGCCAATGTCGGATCAAGTGTACTAAACTTTTTAACGGGTGACGAAAGCCCAATTGAGCAGGTTTTAACCATTGCTGATAAAGCAGATGCTTTGACGAGAGGTGCAAACGCGTTAGGTTCAATTGCTGACAATCTTACTAAATTTCAGGCAGTGAACTTTGATGGTTCGAATTTTAACATTAAAGGTTTTGCTGACGATTTAAAGGATGCGGTTCCAATAATCGAAGCAGCAATTATGGGCGATGACGGTGGTTGGTTTGGCACAAAAATTCTGGGTCTCGCTTCACCCGAAATAGATTATGATGGTGCGAAGAGAAATATAGAGATGCTTAGAGGTTCATTGAATGTGCCTGTATCATCCGCTGTTACCGCAACTGTTGAACAATCTGCATTGTCTCAAGGGGTAGCATCCAGCAGTCAAGCAATTATTGTCAACAACAATAGAACGGGTGATAGAATTAATAATAGCACGTCTACAAGCGCGCCTGTTATTGTTACCGGTGGTACTGATGGTATAGGAATGAGACCTGATAGTAGCTAATAAAAAAGGGCGCATAAAGCGCCCCTTTTCTTTTCTTATCTCACTGAACTTGTCAGCAAGACCGTCAACTTAGTCATCATCTGCTAGATTTTTGAAGAATGACAAGTCATCGTCATCATCAGCAGTAGAATTAGTTGCCGGAGAAGGCGTTTCACTCATTGTCGGCGCATCTTGTGATCCGAACTTTGGTTTGAAATCCATCTCCGGCTCGTCGTCCTCGGCAGCATTTCTGGGTGCGGGAGCGCCACCATCAAGCCCTAGAACCTTATACATTTTTGCTTTCAGTTCATCATAAGATTTGAAGTTTTTAGGATCAACGATTTCCTGCAGAGATTTCTGTTGCTTCCAGACACCTTCAAGCTCTTCGTCAGACACAGCATTGCCTTCGGAATCGCTCAATGGCGCAAGATCAGAAAACTCTGATTTATCATAGTTGCGGTAACCTTCTACGTTACGCGCTTTCAATTTGAAGTCTGCACCTTCCCAGAAGTCGAATGGGTTGATAGGTGATTCATCTTCATACTGAGGGTTCATTGCATCGTTTAGCATGTCGAAGATTTTCTTGCCAAAGCGATACATAAACACTTTGCCTTCGTTACTTGGATTTGCGGAGTCACGAACAACATAGATGTTTGCATGGAAATTCAAGCGGCGCTTCTGCTTGCGAACTTGATCTTTCGCAGCATTTGAGCCATCTTCATTCCATAGCTTTGAATTGTATTCCGAGATTGGATCTTCTTGACCGAGAGTGGTCAAAGAGTTTTCGATATACCATCCGCCTGGACCTTGAAATCCATGATCCCACATACGAACGAAAGGCATGTCTTCACCTTCTGGTGCTGGTAGGAAACGAATAACAGCATAGCCGTTGCCTGCTTTATCAACTTCAAGCTTCCAATAGCCTTCGTCGCTATTGCCCGATGGTGAAGTCATTTTTTGAAGTTGGGAGTTTAGTTTGTCGAAGCTGTTTGAACGTTGCTTCTTGAGTGCGGAAAAAGATGTTGCCATAATAGTATCTCCTTTATGAGCGATGTATTGCGATGTATTCGTTTATATTAGTATATTTTTGAGTATTTGTCAAGAACTATTTTCCTCATTTTCGCTTTATCATAATTAAGAAAAGGTCTATACTTCTTAACACGTTTATTTATATCAGTCCATAGTATCTTGTCACGAATTTTTTTCTCCCAATAAGGAAAAAAGTTTAGAACATCGTCTAAGATAACCAATGTTTCGATAGAAATTTTGTCTGCGACATATAGGCGAAGTAGATTTGGATGATCACCGTTCGTCATTAGGTCGCTATCTGGATCGTCTTGATCAAGCTCCGATATGTCTGTACGAAAGACATATGTAAGAGACTGTTGTTTTTTCAGCCATTGTTGATACACTTCATGTGCTTTATTTTCAATTAAATCGCCTACCCAAATCTGAGGATTTTCCAGCAAGTTTGCTAGAATGAGTTGCTCAGCATTGGGCATCTTTGAAAGCTTGTAGAAAAAGAACTTGTCTTTTCGGTTCTCAAAACTATGAGAGTTTGCTTTCACCTTTCCATTGTATTTGAAAAAATCGTATTCCGAAGTGAAGTGTCGTTTAAGTGCTAGGTAGTACACATAAACATCAAATGCAGCTTTCGTTGAATATACTCCCATGTTAAAACGGAAGCTTTTTCGACACTTCTACCATCTTTAGTTTCTCGGCGTCATCTCTAACTTTGGATTTTAGAATGGCTGATCTACGAATCATCTCGCCGAGTAACTCAATTTCCATATCATGTTTCTGTGCATAATACACCAGTGCATCAATATATGATACATCGGCACACACGTATTTGGATACTTCTTTATGAATCTGTTCGATTTTTAAATCAGCCATTTAATGTTTTAATCCCTAAAGCCCAGTTCTCTGCTGCGCTTTCAACCCAGTGTACAGATTTGCCTGCGTGTGATTCTGTTTTCAATCTTTCACCTGAAGCATCGTAATAGTGGATAGCGTATCCACTACCGTCTTTATGAACTTCAGCCCTAGGACCTGAAGAATCTTCTTTGAAATATGTGCTTACTATCATCATTACCTCTCATTTTATCATGAACCCTATTCTGGGTATTTTTAAGAACCCGTCAGCATCTTCATACGAGTTTTGATAAGTATAACCCATTTCTTCATATTTGTCAATGTCTTTTTTAGAATCTTCCCAAATAGGTATTATCTCGTCATACTCTGGATCAGGCGTATCTCTTAGATGAACCTCGATAACCTTATCGCCTATGAATTCAACATTTATAAGTTTTACATCTGATAGATCGTTTAGTAAACGAGGTACATTCGGAAAATGATCCGATCTTTTCCATCTCTCGAAACGAAAAATTTCATCACTTGATCGTTCACCTTCCCAGCATTTCAATGGTTTCCATCTCGGATTCGTATCATGAAAAAAGGTGTATGTCGCGCTGTATTGAATCCCACTAAAAACTTCACACCAAAAATATCCTGGTGGTACTTGTGAACAATCATCTGGTGTCAGATACTTTATAGTTGATCCAACACCCATACCAGATAGATTGTAGATCGGTCTAACTATGTAATTGCCTGCCACATCGGGCGAAGTGCCACATGGACCACAATTGTATTTCAATAATTCAGACAGCCATAGTTTGTTGAACCAATTATGATGCTTTGGGTATTTTTTCCATGCTTGAAAATCGTGCATGTAAGCCTCCTTCTGGACGCTTATATTTATAATTTGAGGCGCTAACCATGGCGCCTCACGGGACTATTTTAGGCGTCCAACCCTATCAGTATAGATTAGAAGCGGAAAGATGCTCCAACAACTGTCTCAGTGCGGTCAAGATCATCATTTGTCTCTAGGCGCACAAATGTGACTACAGTGTCTGTCAAGTTGTAACCAACCTGAAGTTCAACACCAGTAAAATCAATGTCTGTAGCTTGCGTATCTTCAAACTGACCTACTGCTGCAAAAGTAAAATCGTTTACAGTATATTCTGCACCAGCTTCTACGTTAAGAACTTCTGCATCGAATGCGTATTCTGCTTCTCCAACCATTGCAATGTCACCAGCGTATGCTACAGTAGATAGACCAAAAACCGCAACTGCGCTCAAAATAATATTTTTCATTCATGTATTCCTTTGTGTATGTAAAATGAGTGGGCCCGTAGTTTATCGGGTGGAACCCATACCCTAGACTTCTTTCGTTAAGTCACGGGACACACTTCTGTTTCTAGGCAGTGTCCATGCCCAACAGAATTATGCAGCGAGTGCATAGCCTGTAGGTGCGAAATTTTCATTTGCATTTAGTTTAGTTGATCTATACGCGATCATCCGGTAAACTCCACTCTTCTATCCTGCCTGTCGATACCTGCTTCATCCCCATCAAAAACACACTAAATGTGCAATGTGTTTATGGTGGAGATGCCGGGAGTCGCACCCGGGTCCAGCTCAGTCGTCAAATCGTTTCAACGTCTACAAGTACATTTATACACTATTCTGGTGATTTTGTCAATTTCTTTTTTATGATTATTAGAATAGTTGCAAATGTGACACACACTAGAATAACGAGATATTCTATTAAAACTGTGCCAGTTAGTCTTTCGAAGAATGTGCTAACGATTACTGCATAAAACATAAGTATAAGATAGGATATTGCTGGAATACCAGTGAGTATAGCAAATATCATAATGTATTATCCATTATCATATCTTCTGTGTGTATCTTCGCGACTTAACTTCTTATGACGATTTGAGGTCTCCTCAGCTTTCGTTTCATCTTGATTATCTTCCGCAGATTTATCACTCATGGAGATATAGATGATTCGTAGTAAAGGATAAGTTCCTGTTGCTGTGAGATGTATCGTCTTAGTTCATCGACATTTAGTGAAATCTTTTCATAGTCTTTTACACTCAGTGCAACAAAGACAAATGAATCTGGCACTAATGTCATGTCTTGCAAAAAATCTGCAATATTGTCTTGATTTACGACCCGCCATGTGATGTCTGATAATTCAACGCCTCGTGGTCTGGGTTGAATAGGTATGTTACGTTCAATCAATTTAGTATTCGTAACAATCTTAGGTTCACTTATGTTTCCACAACTAGCGAGAAGTATCAGACTCGATACTATCAAAAACCCTTTGTGTAGCATCATTTATTCTCCTTTCAATTAAACCTGGCTTTTCGAGTGCCAAGTTCGTTAGATCATGATCAAGGAATAATGTTCGTAGTTCAGTCAATCTATGTTCAGCCTCACCGAGCTTCTCATTAAGTTCCAAATTAATCAAATTCTGTCTTGACTGTGTTTCTAATGTAGCATCAAGTGCCTCTTGCAGTGAAGAATTGGAGTTAATCAAAGAGATGTTGTCTTGCGCAAGAGACTTGTTCTCTGCAATAACGCCTCTCACATACATAACACCAGAACCACCTAATGTGATCACTGAAAGAAATATCGCTGCAAAAATATACAACTTGATGCTACTGAAGATAGGCATCAATCAGCCCATGAGATCCCGGCGGGTACATAAGAAGCGATTTTATTCTTTAGATCAGTTGACAACTTCTTTTGAGGTGTTGCAGCTTTACCCTGTCTCTTCACATAGAAATAGTTTGCATCGGTAATATATGATCCACCCTTCTCAGACTTCTGTAAATCACTATCGACTTTGATTTTGTTGAATGCAAATACAATATCACCGTCCATATATTTCTTTAGACTGTTACCCATATTGATAATGTCTGCCATTGTTGCAGCCGCACCTCGATGCGTGTTGACTAGAATATCTGCGCGGACAGTTCTGTCGCGTTTTGCGTTCTGATCAAGTGCAACTTCGATATCATTCACAACCCAAACGATGTGAATATTCTCTTTCGAATATCCCAATGAAGCTGCCTGACGTGTTAGCTTTTCGAGCTTTCGAAGGTCTTTCAGTGTTACATCAAAAATGATATTTGGTTTACGATCAGGTGCTGCTGATAGAACGGATGTAATAAATCGTTTAAATCGAGCATCGGGAATATCAAGCGCATCACCTATAATCTCGTGTAGCTTTGAAACGTTATCAGGATCCTTCAAATTCTTTGAAAGGTCTTCAAGATCGACACCGAATTCATCTTTCACACGCTTTTTAATGAGAGGTGCTTTGGATGCAATTTTTTTCAGTTCATCAACATCGAACACTTTGCCTTCAACGCCAACAAGATTGTCTTTCACGAAACCTTTACCTGATCCAGCACCGCCTGCCATAATTACTACGGTACCGAAATTAGGATAAGCTTTACCGCCGAATGTAATTAGTTTTTCTTCTAGTGTTTGAAATTGCTCAAAGATATAATTGAAACGCTCATTCGTATTTTGCTCGTCCAAATCTCGAAAGAATGAAGTAAATTTTTGCACGTGGTTCTCCTATGTTCATAATTCACTTTTATTTATATGTTTCTACTTCTTATCAATAGATTTGATCTCTATGATCTCTGCATAAACGAGCCAACTCAAAAGCATTGTACAAAGCGTGATACACAACCAAGGTGCTAAAAATAGCGCAACATATTCATAAGGCGTCTTAATGAAAAGTGTAGTTGCGACAAGAATATTAATGAATACCGATAGCGTAGAAGATTTCAACTCTTCTTTGGCTTTAGCTACGATATGAGACACTCTTAGTCCTGCAAATAGTTGAAATGATAGATAATAGTAAGTTGTCGCAAATAGTAGACCAATGCTCACAAGAGCGATACTTGCGTATGGTGCACCGTAGCCAAATATGACCATAAATACAAGTGATAAGTTCAAATACTTCATCATAATTCTTTCATTAGATTTTGAAGAGGCGACCCGAAAGTCGCCTCTACTTTATTTAGAACGGGCTATCATCGTAGTTATAGACACCATCGGTAGAAGTGTTAGCTGCAGCGTCATCGCCAACCTCTGCGTCCAGCTTTTCATAGAGGTCGATGAAAGCAGCACGAGTATCTGGATCAAAGCGGTTCACACACAGTTCGATGGCCTTCTTGCGGTCACCGAAGATGGAGAACGTCTGGACGATGTGACACAGACGACGAGTAGAGATGATATCATCGACACCACCGTCTTCGAAGGTCTTGCGGATCGCTTGACCCCAGTCTACCAGCTTCTCGGCAAACACTGTATCATCAGTGCCGAACTTTGCCATGTGGTTAGCGACAATCTTCTTTTCAACAGAAACAGAAGGATAGGGCTGTTCAAGCGTCACATTGAAACGCTCAAGGAAGGCTTCGTCAATGATGGTCGCAGCAATGAAGCGCCCGTTTTCATCACCTTGACCTTTTGTGTTCGCAGTGGCAATCACATTGAACCCAGGCGCAGGTTGGATGACTTCACCAGTCTTCTTAATCAGAACTGGCTTACCTTCAAGAACGCCTTGTAGAGCCATCAACTTATTAGAACCACGGTCGATTTCATCAATCAACAGAATGGCACCAGCTTCCATGGCTTTGATAACTGGACCCTTTGCAAAGACAGTCTCGCCGTTCAACAGACGGAAGCCACCAATCAAATCATCTTCATCAGTCTCAGGCGTAATCTGGACGCGAACATATTCACGCTTGGCTTGCGCACAGGCTTGTTCAATCATCATGGTCTTACCGTTACCAGACAGACCAGCAACATACATCGGGAAGAACATACCCGACTTGATAATTTTTGAAACATCGGAGAAGTAACCCCACTTGACGAAGGTTGCATCTTTCTCAGGCACATAGACTTCCTCAGAAGAGACAGACTGGACACGGGCCTGGACTACATTAGCGACGGCTGGAGCGGCAGTAGCAGGTGTCATTGGTACAACCTTCGAAGTAGGTGCAGAAGCAGTCAGAGACATAGTATACGTGCCGTGACTAGCTTTAGTAAGTTTTTTCATGAGACCTGAAGCAGTGCCGCGCTTGGCGCCAACTTGCTCAGCAAACGTATACAAATCTTGACGCTTAAAAGCAGTCATTTCTGGGTTTGCTCGTGCAAAAGCTTCGAAGAGTTGGGTTTGGGTCATATTTGTCATAGCGAATCTCTCTTTCGGTTTTCATCATCTTACGAATCATTTATAAAGCATAG
>Ga0075466_1000081_pt1 | contig 29819 bp, 29 predicted proteins | sample DEB08_DNA_16_FD_71486 | JGI IMG/M metagenome (GOLD analysis project Ga0075466, IMG submission 71486) | Aqueous microbial communities from the Delaware River and Bay under freshwater to marine salinity gradient to study organic matter... | ecosystem: Environmental > Aquatic > Marine > Coastal ... | reverse complement strand
GCTAAAGTTTTATCTTCTTCTGCTGTAAGCTTTTGCTTCTTTTCAGTAGACTTTTGTAAATCTACTGTTTTTGCATCTTTTACTTTAACTCCTTTAGTTGTTTCGGCTTTTTTTATTGCCTCAACAGCAACGCCGCTTACTTTGCCGGTTTCTTTTATACTAGTATTGTATTCTTTTAAGAAATTAAATACATCCCTACCGCTATCAAATGATATATTTTCAAAGCCTTGCCCTCGGAACAATCTTGTAATTACATCTTTTAATTTTTCAAACGTAGTTTTATCGTAGTCAATTTTATTTTTAATAATACCATCAGAAAAAACATTTAAGAATTCTGTATCCCATTGGTCTGGTGCAATTTCATTATCTTTAAGAAAATTATCAACGTAAGCAATCTGCTTAGAGGTCATAGATTTTTTAAAGTCTTTCACTATAGCACCTTGTGCGCTTTTGTCTCCGATTAAAGCATTTAAAATAGGATGTAGTATTTCATGTGAACCTACAGATACAGATTCCATTTTTATAGCTTGTTCTTTGTCTATAAATATTCTACCATCTCCAATAAAAACACCACTTACATCTTTTAATTGCTTAGTGGCTTCTTCTATAGATAGCCCTGTTTCTTTAGCTACAGCTGCTATCCACCCATTGGTAGTTTTTAATGTTTTTACTTTTTCTTTAAAGCCTAATTCTTTTGCTAGTCCTTCTGTGGCCTCTAAATTTGTATTAACTCTAATATTAGTTAATGAATTGTTTATATCTTCAACTCTTTTTGATTCAATAGACGTTAAGCTAGCATCGCCTACTTCTTTAATTTTATTTTCTAAAGTTTCTTTTTCTTTTAATAAATTAACAGCATTTATTTCATCTTTTTTAAGAAAGTTTAAAGAACTTATTTTATTTACAGCTTGTTGTGTTTTTCTAAAATTATTTTTTATTTCAATTCCTTCTTCCTCTGTTAATTCAGATGAAATAACTTTAGAATCAACTTGCTCATCTACTATTTTAGTAGAATTTTTAATTTTAGCAATATTAATTTCAGCATCACCAACATCAGCTGTTTTGAAGGCATCGGTTACATTTTTATAATCTGTGTCTTTAATTATTTTATTTATAGATGCTTTGTCTATAGCCTTACCTAGTTTAGTTGCTTGAGAAGCTATTGTTAACGGAGCGCCTCCTAAACCGGCAACACCTTCAAATATAATTTCGCCAGCATCCATTTCTTGACCAGCAACATATCTTCCTCCTATTTCACCTAAAGAACCTCCACCAGCTTCTATAACACCAGTAGTTGCACCTATAGCTAATTTTTTAAATCCAGCTTTTGCTAATTTACCACCAACACCTTTAGCGAGACCCATGGTTAAACCTTCTATAGCTCCAATGGTTAATCCTCTTTTTAATGCTTTATTTTTTAAATCAGTTAATCTTTCCGGATCGTTTAAAAATTCTTTTATAGCTCCTTCATTAAGATCATCCCCAACTGCTTCTTGAAGCAATTCTCCAAAGGTTAATCCTGTTTCCATAGCGGCCATAGTACCAACCATAGCGCCGGTTAAAGCACCACCCGCAGCTGTTATAGAAGCCAAAGGCCCTCCGACAGCCCCCAAGGCAGCCCCAGTTCCGGCTCCAGTAGCTGCTCCAGCTGCTCCAGCGGCCAGCACTTCGCCAGAATTTACTATAGCGCTTAATTGAGAAGATATAGAACTGACTAAAAGCGTGCTCAATACTGTAGGATTTTGCATTATACCTTTAATAGCACCCCACGTACTCTTCCCGTTTTCGTTATAAGTTTTTTGCCAATCCCTCATTTCGTCGGATCCTACATTTTTTTCCCCTACTTCTTTTTGTTTTTTAAGGAATTTTAAAATGTCTTTAGACTCAACGTCTGCGCCTTTGTTTATAACATCAAAAGCGTCGTCAGCAAGCTTACCTTGGCTCCATCCTTCTTTACCCGCTCTATATAAATCAGAAAAGTAATCTACTACGCCCCAATCCCATTCGCCATCATCTTCTCGTAACTCCGATAAACCATCGTCCAATGCTAAATCCGTGTCGGATGCTTTTTTTACGCCCGCACCCGCATCCTGAGTTGAGGGGGTTTGCTTTCCCGGCCCTTTAATTAATTCTGCTTCAGGAAAGTCTTGTAAAAACTTATCTGTTTGATCTATGTCAACCTCAAATTGCTTTTTAGTTCTAACGTCTTGATATACATTAAAATCTTGTGAAATCTCTTGTGGAGCTTCCTCTACAACAGGCTCTTCTATTTGCTCTTCAAATAAAACAGCATTTGGGAAGTCTATAAAAAATTGCTCTTTGCTTTCAGCGTCAACTTCATATTTTTTACCGTTATCTGGATTTATATAAATTTCAAACATAATTATCTATTGGTTTTTTCTATATGAAGTAGAATCTATTTCTGATCTATAGTCAGCTTGCCTTTTACGTAAGTATTGCTTTGAAGCTTCTCTATATGCTTCTGAAGTAGCATCTGACCCATATTCTTCTCTAATAAGATCATTAACAAAACTTTCTACTTCTCCTCTACGCTTCATATTTACTGATCCTTCTTCTTTTAAATTATTATCTTTGTCAACAGAGAATATTGTTAAAGAATCACCATTCCATTCAATTTCTTGAATTGTTTTTCCTTTATATTCTTTATTTAAAAAGAAAGATTTATTTTTCTTAGAATTAGCTTTTAATATGTCATCAGTAAAAGCTTCTGCTATTTTTATATCAACTTTTTTTCCACTCCCTTTTTCCCCGCTTTTGCCGGTAGAAACAGCTTTTAAAGTTTCTGTAGCTCTGTAATAAACATCTTTTTCACCACCTATATTGCCTTTTTTAAAGTCATTACCAAAAACATCTTCAATAATTTTTGGCTCCATTAATTTTTTTAAAGCAATTTCTTGATTTGGTATAGATAATTTAGAAATTTCGGACCAGTCAGCATCGTATTGCGTTTCTAGTATAGATTCTTTTTGTTGATCAGATACGGTTAAAAAAGATTTTACTTCCGCGTCTACCAATGGATTTATTGTATTTGTTACAGCTTTAGTGTTTATAGTCTCAATTTGTCCTTGAACCTTTCTGCTTCCTATTTTTTTACCGTCTTTAATTATATCCTGATCTACTATTTCTAATTTAGCTGTATTTAAAAGACCAGGTTGTACTTTGCCGTTTTTACCTATAATAAGCTTGCTAGCAGAATCTGCAGCTTCTTTTCTCATTTGATCTATTGGAAATATTAAATCCGATCCAGTAGTGTAGCTTGCAAAATTAAAATCTTGTGCGCTAAAAGGCGTGTCCCCTGTTCTTCCGCTGCCATTAACAACTATAGAGTTTGTTTTCGGGTCATAATAAGGAGTAAAATTGGCTTCGTCTGCCTGCCCGGCAAGCCCCATTAATACGCCTGTGTTATTTATTTGCCCAGCAGCATCACCAACAATACCATATTGTGCGTTCATCTCGGACGGACTTAACTCACTAAATGCTCCAACGTCCTCGCTAAGTTTACCTAAACCAGCCGCAGTCGTGGATAAAAATTGATCAACTCCTGCAATTTCTTGCAATAGTTCTTGTCTTCTTTCAGGATCAGTTTCAGAAAATAATTCTATTTTCAAATCAGCACCATACATTAATCTTTCTCTAACGATGGGTTTAATGTTTTCAGTAAGAGTTGTTTTTGGCAATTTAGAATTAAAATCAGTAGATCTTTTCAATGCAGCTAGTTGACCTTCAGTCATCATTTGTTGCATTTTTGCATTTTTTGCTTCTGCTTCTTTTCTACGACGCTCTGCATTTTCGCCAGCTTTCATAATACCAGCTCCAACGCTTTGCCCAAAAGATGCAATACCTTGTGCTAATATCTCTCCTGATCTATCAGTAATTATTTCTGGATTTCTATAACTCATTTTATTTATCTTATTATTAACCCTTTGCTCCTATATATGAACCAGCAATATTACCTATACCGCTTATAGCTCCTGACCACGCCGCTGCCCCAGCTTGGTTAGCTTGAGCAATATTCTGCCTTGATTGAGATTCTTGACCTGATAATCTATCTAATTTTTGCAGGTCCCTGTCTTCTTGAGCACCAAAGGTAAATTGCTTGCCCGCTGCTTCTGCTTGCTGCACTCTTTGAGCTTCACTCATTTGCACTCCTTGTATTCTTTGTCCTTCAGACATTTTCATTTGTTGCAATTGACTTTCGCCTTGAGCTTTAAGCTTTTCGTTTTGAGCCTCTTGTTGTTCTATGCTTGCAGCTACTCCTTTTTTGCTTTGTAATGCAGCCTGGGCTAACGCAGTGGCACCACCAGCGCCAGATCCTGTAGCCCTAATTGTATCTAATGTATTTGCTAAAGCAATATCAGCTTCTTCAATTTGCATTTCTGCGGCTTGCGTAGCCACACCTAAACTTTCATATGGATTGCTTAATTGCCCGCTTAAATCCGAAGCTAAACCACTAACATTAGTGACATCGCCATAAGGATTTATAATAGGTTGTCTATTATTTTCCAATGCTGTTATTTTAGCGTTTAATCTTCTTTTTTCATTAGATGCCGCTTTAGCTTGTTTTTTAGCTTTACCTCCGCCGATTAGTCCTCCTAATAACGATATTCCGGCCCCTATTGCTGCCGCTGCTACTACTCCTGCCATATTATTTATTTTTTTTATTATATTCCTTAAGAGTAATAGAATACAAAAAGTTTTCTATTTCATCTAAATTTTCTGTATTAGTTGGATTTTTGTGCACATTTATAAACAAACAATCTTCTACACAGTATATTAATCTTTTAGCCCCTTTTTTAGATTTTTCATAACAAGGCGCTATATGTTCTACCACTTCCCCGCAATCGTTAACAATTATTTTTCCTTTTAATAAAAACCAAAAATGATCTGTATGATGAAACGCGCTAACAACAATACTGCCAGCCTGCATTTCCATTTTTCTCATGTATAACTGGTCAGAAAAATCATGTGTAATAGGGAAGTCTTCATTATTGACTAAGTTTACGCCATCTCCGTAAAGCCCCTCTTTGTCATTGTTTTCTATTATAATATTCTCAAGGCTTTCTAACTTTTTATAAAATTGAGTTAATTTCATTTAATTTCGTTTAATACGAAGATACTACAAATTTAGATCCAACACTCCAAAGTTCTTTAGGTCCACCAACATTAGTTAAAGCATCAGTTGAAAAAGTAACAGTAGCAAAAAATCCTTTAATACCAGACATTTCATTACCCCATACGACTTCTTCTTCTCTTGCTGGGCTATTATTTATTAAGTTAGCAAAGTATTTGTTTTCTTTTCTATCAAAACCTAACCTATATATAACCCCGCTATCATTGTATGTTTGATTATAACTAGGCACTTGTGCCGTTGTATCGTCATAGCTAACCCAACCATTATTTACATAATCATATTTTTGAGCATCAGAAACAAAACTTGTTACTTGCCATCCATTATCTCCTTCGTAATTTACTGTCTGAAAGTTTTTAGATACAGATGAGTTCTGATTAAAAACAAAAGTTATGTTTGAAGGAGCATATTCGCCGTAAAAAGTACCTCTATTGTTTCCGCTAGGATTGCTATAATGCTCGTATATGGAACCATTCTTAAAACTATAAAATTTATTCTTAAGACTTGTTATGTATGTTGGCTTATATGTAAAGAAACTATTCCACCCTTTAACTAATTCATCAAACGTTAACGTTGCATAGTTAGATGGGTTGTCAACATTTTCTTGCCAAGCAGGCGTGGTTTGTAATGATATAGTATAATTTTTATTATGAATATCATAACCACCAACAATGCGCCCAGACTCACCTACGCTAGCCAGAGTGTCTCTAAAGTAATCCAGCATACCATAAGACGATATTTCTGTAATGCCGTCCATAGATAGCCTTAAAACGGCATTTCTGTCTTTATCTGTAAAGTATTTTTGATAACCATAAACAGCAAAGCTTTCTGGGTTTCTACTAATACCATAATTTCCAGCATAAGGAACTATTTGTCCTATAACTAGTTGTGTCGATGTTATTGCTGCATTGCCTTCAGCAGAATATATAGCGTCTTTATCTATTAAAGCCCTACTAACTTTGTTTTCTTGAAAAACTATTAAGTTTGTATCTTCGGCATATAACTTTTGTATTGATCCATTAACAGGATCTAATGATCTAGTAATACTTTCACCGACAGAAAATTGATTTGTATTGTTTACACCTGTTCTTGAATTAAATATACCAGAGTATATTAAAGCATTAGAACGATGCTGCTGTTGAGATTCATCTTCAACTAAATATGCTTTTACGCCTAAATCTACTTGTGTATTGTTATAACCCCCTCTAATTCTTGATTCCTCAATAAACCAGTTGTTATCTCCAGCTGTAGCAGTTCCAGGAAAAGCGCTTTGATACGGGTAACCGTTTGGCCAAACAACCTCATCGCTTGAATTGCGAACCTGTTTTAACCAAAACGAATTAAAGTATGATACTTCTATTGATGCTGCCATAATTTATAATCACTTATTTTTATAGATATTTAACATGTTAACAGCTGCATTCGTTTGCCCCTGTCACGTCTTGAGTGCCTCTTCTTTGAGAATCAATATCGTAAACATCGTAACAGTTGCTAAATACTCTTATGTTTTCTCCTTTGTTTAAATTATCTAAAGATTTAACGTATAGTTCTTGAGATGAACTAAAACAAGCTGGTTTGAGTATATAATAGTTATATACTGGAGGACAATCTTGCTCTCCTGTAACGGTAAATCCTATGCCTCCACCAACCGGATTTGCAACTAAACCATCTATTGTATAATAGAAGCCGTCTCCTCCAAGCACTAAATCGCGATCAACTAAGCCTGGTTGTTGTGCTGTAGTTTGTGTAGATCTAAATCCTGATTGCCCAGTTTCACATTTCTTTAATCCGTAGTATGTAGTAACATCAGTAACGCCGTATTCTACAGAAACTCTATAATCAGAAAGTGCTTTAACATTATTAAAGGTATACGAAACAGTTCCGCTAAATCCTGAAGATTTTGTTTGTGTATCCAAAATAACATCATCCTCCATAAACCTATAAGTGGTTGTATAAAGTAAACTGCTGTTTAGTAATGTAACATTTGCAGTCATTACGTTGTTAGCCGGAACATCAACAACTCTAGTATCTTGTACTCCGTTTGTTGCAGGACCTTGAAGCGTTTGATAAAATTTATTAAACTGCTCCCATTCCAATACCCATTCTCCAGCGTGTGGAGTTCTTAAATTAAAGTATCTTGTTGTAACTTGCAATAAACCAAAAGTAACTTTTAATTCGCAAGGGTCCGAAGTTAAACCCCCAGCATCTTCTAAATTAACTGTTATTTGATAATTACCTTCTTGTTCTGCGGTACCATTAGGGTTTGTTAAAACACCAGAAACTTCATCTATAATAAACAAGTTATTGTTTTCAATAACCTCTCCGTTATAGCTAACGCTTGATATGCTCCAAGTTAATCCTTGAGTTGAGTCCACTAAAGATCCATTGTTTCCTTGGAAAGTATAAATAGTCCAAGGATCATTTAAATCTACTCTATTTAATAATTCTGTTACACAATTTGTAATTGTTGGGGCTACGTTTTGAACCGATCCAGTAAATTGTAATTGTTCTGTTGTACCTCCAACTACATCTTGACAATTAATTGTAAATGTAAAAGATCTATTGCCTAAGTCGTAAGACGAGTTCGATCCATAATAAAATAAACCATTTGTGGCTATATCAAATTGATATGCTGAATTTAGTGTTTTAGATAGTGTAAATTCATTGGTTCTATCTACTCCGTTGCCATCAATAACAGAACTAAAACTAAAGTTTACTTGCGTAGTTATTGGGACATTACTACTATCTTCTGTAAATCCACCGCTAACTACTTTAGTGCCTGACGTCATTCCTTCGTTTTGATTATACCCGCCATTTAAATTAATAAAGTAAGGCCCAACAAATCCAGAGTTTATAGCTTGATTTAATTCAGATATTAAACCAGTTGTACTAGTTTCCCAATATATATCTAATAAAGATACAACAGGAGAAGTTTCGTAAACACCCAATGTTACATTGTATGTAGCGCTGCCTATTACACCTATTGATTGTTGCGTACTAACTCTACCTATAAGCGGATTAGTTTCACTTTGGTAAAATTCAGGATATACTAAATCTACACCTTGGGTTTCATTGTAATTAGTGTCATTTACAGTAGATATTGAAACAACTGTATCAGACAATATGCCAGGTTTATATTGCTTATTTAAAGTAGAATCCAAAGGATCTGGCGTTACTCTACCAAATATTTGAACACTACTTCTATATTGTCTTTGGTCAGGCCCAACTTCAGATAAATCTCTTGGAATTTTGTTTATATTATCGTTTATTAATACGATGTTTGCTGTTTGATCTATTTCGGTATTAAAGTTTGTTGTTCCACTTGGGTAGCCATTTAAAATACCAGGCAAAAATACATTATAATAATCTTGCTCTTGCTGTCTAACGACTATTTTGTATGAGTACCACCCCAATGGATTTGTTTCACTATATAAACCAGGATAGCCAGCTAAATCTGATCTTTCGCCTAAGCACAATGAGTTTACGTTTATATTGCCACATGGTATTGCTTTATTAAATAGCACCCTAAGCCCATATCCAGGCCAATTTAAAATATCACTTAGAGAACCGTTATAATACGGTAAATATATAGTAGAACTGCCATATTGTACTCCTTCTTCCGCAGTTGCGTCTGAGTTTTTATCTCTAGATGACAATATAACAGAAGATTGTCTACCAAATTTATCGGATAGAACTATACCAATTTGATAATTTCTATTTTGTTTAGCAGTGTGATTTGGATATTCTATCTGGCTATCTTGTAGTTTTAAAGAATAACCAACACCGTAATCTATAGATTTAGGCGGCGACATTCTATTATAAAAATTGCCATATATTACTCTATTGCCTGAAACTTCTTGAGCTAATGCTTTAACAGGCACCATATCATACACCCTAGTTGTTTGATCAGCTGGCAAAGTTTTATATGGTTTTGTAGATATATAAGTAAAATCATAAACAGTTTTATCTACATTTGACTGCATTTTTGTTAAAACGTTATTTATAGGAACAGACTCTACTACTTTTATAGCTAAACCATCTGATTCTTTGTATAGTATTTCTAAATCAGTTATATGTAAATCACTATCTGGATTTGTTGTTTCAAAAGGTATATTTAAACCTATTTGGGTTACATTGTTTTCAACAAATTGCACTATAGTACTTCTATAGGCTTCATCTTGATCTCCATTTAAAAAATAACCTTGTTGTTTAGGTATAAAACATGGCTGTGTAAACGGAGCAATTATAGAATATTCTCCATCATCAAACTTATACCTATAACTAAATCTTACGAATTTATCTTGTAAAAAGTTTGGATCACCAGCCCAGTTAACGTTGTAATCAGGATTAGGAGTAGTATCATCAGGCATAAACTCTTGAGCAGGATTTTTCATGGTAGATTCTAGCGGCAGACCTTGAGCTATATTAGTTAGTTTTATAGCTTTTAATGGAGCTGGTTTGGCTACGGATATTGTATCTTCAGAAACATAATAAGTTGGAGTTAGCGAGTTATTTGGATTAGCTAAATCTACATTTATTTTTCTTGGTTGATTTCTATTATCTGTAAAAAACAAAAGATCTTCAAGTATATTTACGCCAATAATAGAGTTGTTTTTAGCAAAGTTTAAAAACCTACCTTGAACAAGCTTAGTATATATTTTTGTAGACGTGTTGTATCTTGATATAATACAACTTGCATTTGATGGCGCAAAGTTAGATATACCACTAACAGAATTATCAATATAATCTGTTAAAAATAAATAAATATTATTAGTAGAATTGTCAGATAAAAATCCTATAACATCTATATTAGGTATATTTAATACAGTAGAAGATATAACAGAGTTACCTAAAATATTTTCTAAAGCACCAACATCAGAACCTTCTGATCTACTTATAGATATATTTTGAGCATTTCTATATTCTCCTGTCGGAACAAGTCTGTCATCCAGATCCTTGTTCATTTTAGATTTTATAAAAGTATTTTGAATATCAGCCATTTAACTAATGTTTAATCCATTTAGATTTACCTCTCATAACTTGAACAATCTCGCTAAGTTTAATGTTGGATAATCTTATTTTAGCATTTCTAAGCGCAGCAGATTTATCTCTTTTAAATCTTTGCACAACATATTCAGGCTGGTTAGCTCTTGTCGCCAACACGCTATATACTAAATGCAAATACATAGCTTCTTCGGCCATTTTAGGAACCTTAGTGTCCATGTCATAAGCTAATCCGTCAGATACGTATTCTAATATAATTAGCTTGCCTACTAAATCACTTGAGAAAGATATTTTGCCTTCTCTTTCATTTATAGTAAACCATCCATTTACATTTGCATTTTGTGGATCTAAGCCGTATGCTCTGCCGTAAAAGTTTCCGTTATCCCAATATTGATTGTTAGGATCCAATCCGTTGTTATAATCTTCTAATGAAGCTATATTGTTTATTAATCTAGTATTAGCTGTATTCCATCTTTCTTCTGTTATTGAAGAACCCTGTAAATTTGACTCGTCAAAATCCTGTATAGGAGTTCCTAAGTTGTCTTGTAAGGGTGTTGTGTATGGATTACTAGTTAGTTGCGTAGGATATATTTGGTGCTTTACGCCTAATCTATCAACCCAAGACATTTTAACATAATTAACAAAGTCTTGCGGTATAATAACGCTAAGGCTTGGTGGTATGTTTAATTCTTGTGATTTAATGCTTTTTAAAGTATCATAGCTAAATTCTTGCAATCCTCTTTTGGCATGAAATACAACATCTGTTCTTTTAACATCTAAAATTAATTTACCAGCCCCAACATAAGCAACCAAAAAGTTATTAATAATATCTTTTAAAGTTACATATTGATAGCCTCCGTAATTATTTTCTACTGCATCTCCAAAAGCATCTTCATTTCCGTAGTTACCACCACTATTACTTTTAAGCTGTATAACTAAATAACTATTTGCAGCCAAGCCTGTAGCTAGTGTAATAATATTATCTGCAACAGTATAAGGCAAAGTGTATTCTCCAAAAGTTCCAGGCAAACCTAAAGCGCTTGTATATAATACAAAATTATTTAAATCGTATTCTGAAGTATTAGGGCTATAAGACCCAAAAACTAAGTCTGTATTAAATGTAGCAGCAAAAGATGTTTGATTACTAGTTGTTGTAAAACTTTGAGATCCAGCATAATACTGGCTATTAGTTTCGGTTATTAAGCCGTTATTTGGTTTTGCCATAGTTTATTAGCTTTTTTGATTTACTTCTTCTGCTTGCGCTTGTTGAGCTGCAACCTGTACTATTTGAGGATCTTTAATAACAATGCCCATGTATAACAATACATTGGTTATAACACTTGTTTGTTCTGTAGCATCTAATTCAAATTGAGTAGATGTCGCTGCATCATATATATAAGGACCAGAAGTCCAAGTACCACCGCCTAATTGCTGGTAGCCCCAAACAACATTAGCCGGTTTCCTAATATAAGATACCGTAATTTCAGAAGCTGTAGTTATTGTTTTTGGATATACATATATACGCGGAGGGTTTGTAGTAGTGCCATCTTCATAGACGTATATAGGATAAGTTGTAGTTGGTTTTGTTAAAGGAGAAAGATTAATATTAAGAAGTTCATTTCTTTGAACTCGCTGTAATTCTTTTTCATCCTTATAAATCACAGTTCCAATTCTGTGTGTATCACTTGGCGGCAAAAAATATCCAGCTGCATTATAAGTGGAATCACCTATAGTTTTAAAAATGGATATGTTATTGTCAATGTTTTTTTGGCGATCAGCATATTCGCTGTCTACCTGAGGCACTCGTAGTTGCTGGTTTAAATCTTCAAAATACTTTTCAAATATCTCAAGTTGAACCTGCGTACTTATTTTGTTAAACTCATTGGGAGTAACATACCCCCTCTGCTCTTTGTTAAGTATTAACAAAACCGTTTTGTAAACTGTATCTACGTTTATTGCCATTTTATTTTTTATTATAATATTGGGGAGCAAAGTTAATCACTCCCCTATATTAATATTACGTATTATTTCAATTTTTTTTCTACAGACTTAAAGACTTCTACGCCTTCGTCAGTCTTAAAGAAAGCAGCCATAGCTGAATACGGGTTTTCATCAAAAGGAACAGTCATTAGTTTTGCACCATTTGTGCCCCAAGTAAATGTTCTTTGATCTTGTGAAAGTCTAATAATACCCAATTCACTTGCTTTAATAGCAAAGTTTCTTAATTGTACATTTTCGTCATTAGCCAACTCTAAGAACAATCCAGGGTTTTTCCTGGCGAATAATATAAGATCTCTTTTAATCTCCTTAGAACCCATGCTAGATACCTTAGATCCAACCTCAACCCTTAGAATTGCTTCAGCTTGGTCAATATCTATTGAAACCGCAGCGTTTAGCGCTTCTATTTGTAATTCTAAATCATCTAATTCATCTTCAGCTACTAAAACAGCATCAAATTCTGCATATTTTTTATTTAAGCTTGGGTGATATAATGATAATAGTTTTTGTAAATTTTGTTTTTCTTTAGGAACGAATAAAGTTCCGTTTGTAAACATCACATGCCCTAATGTAGCTTCTCCTTTTTGTTCATCTACGAACGGAGAATTTTGATTAGTTGCATATCTAACTTCTTTTTGGTCACCAGTTTTAGTGTCAAACCATAATAAAGGGTATCTAGACGTATGCTTTGAGGCTAATGTAAAAGTTAATGGAGCGTGTGCTCCTCTTAAATAATACGTTCTGTCTTTGATTTCCCACTCTGGTTTAACAGGTGCTTTTGGTGATTCAACTTTTTTTGTTTCTACCATAGGTTGTTCAACAACCATTGTTTCTTCAATTACTTCTTGTACAGAAGCTGTAGCTTTTTTAGCCATAATATAATAAGATTAAATAATTTATAAAAGTAAAAATTACCCCCGAAGTTACATCGAGGGTAATAATTACAAGTTGTTGTTATGCAGATGCAGTAAACAATACGAAATTGTTAGCTGCTTGAACTACTAAACATCTTTCAGATAGGAAGTGTACTTCCATAGCATCAAGATCAGAAGTATAAGCTCCACCTACAGAACCAGTGATCCAAGATTTCATTCTTCTATCGTCAGCTTGAGAAGCTCTGTAACGAACGTGTAAGAATGGTCTTCTGATATTTGATCCTAAGATTTGGTCATATACAGTAGATGTTCCAGCTGGAACTAAGATTCCATCAATTCCAGAACCTGCTCCTGTTAAACCTCCACGAGTAGAAGCATCATTTAAATATTTCCAGTCAGTCTTGTAGAAGTCATAAGAACCTCTTCTGAATCCAGAAAAACCTAAGTTTAACGCCATTTCTTCAGAGTTTTCAAATAATCCGTAAGCAGTACCTCCAGCAGCGCCTGCAGATAAGCCCGCAAGCATATCATCAAATCCTAAAGAAGTTTGTCTGTTTAAGAATAACATGTTTTCTTCAATCGCTCCTTGAGTATCCAAGTTTTTAAGGATGCTATCAAATTCAACTAATCCACCGATTCCAGCAGTAAAGTTATTTAATACGTTTCCTCTTGCTTGTACGGCAGCGAATAAACCTTCAGTACCTTTAAGACCTTCAACAGTATCCAAAGTAGAAGTTCCAGAAACTAATTCCCCTTCAACTACAGACATTTCTAAGTAATCTTCAAAACGTAATCTAGTTTCAGATTCAGCTTTTAAATACCATAAGAATCCAGAAGCACCATCTTCAGTAGCAACTTCAACCCATCCAATCTGAGCAGTGTCAGAACCAGAGATAGCATATTTCTCTTTGATGATGATTGGGGAGTTAGAGTACTGAGTGAAAGAAGGTGTTACAGACTTAATGTCAGCATCACGTGTTCCTTTTTTGTATTCAGAACCATATACGAAGATTTTAAGAGCTCCTGCAGTTGCAGTAAGTCCTGTCATATCAGCAGCAGTATAAGGCTTAACTTTAATAGTAGCTAAAGTAGGCGATGTATTAACGCTATCTGTAACAAAAACTTTAAGGTCAGTTCCTGTTGCAGGATCCATAACTACTAAAGTTTGGTTTATAGAAATAACGTTTTGTACAAAGCCGGGTCCAGCAGTTGCATTCAATGCAAAAGTTAAAGTGGTTTCTGAGGCTTTAGTTACAGCATCATAAGCGATATGTAATCTGTTTTGCTCAGACCATATGACTTGATCAGAAGACATTGGCATTTCAGCTCCAACCATTTTTAAGAATCCAGATAGGGTTCTATTTCCGTAGCGTTCTACTTCTGCTTCGTAAATTTCAGGTAAGTACTGTTGTGCGAAATCATTTCCTGATCCGTCAGTAAAGTTTAAATAGTTTGACTCAAGAGTTTGTTGCTTTTGAGACGGTTTGATAGTTCCAAACGATGGAATTACATTTGCCATAATTGTTTTGTTTTAATTTTTAAAATCTTTTTGTTTTAATTTTTAGTTTTGAAGAATCAATCCCGCTTATTGCTCTGACTTTTAACCCATTAATAAAAACATCTCCAGCCGCTTGTTGCCTTGGAGCAGATGACGGATTTTTAGAATTACTGATAACTTCTTTTACAGCATCAGCTTTTCCTTGTTCATAAAAATGTGTTGCTATTTTGTCAGCATTAGCAGCAGCGTACATAGCCTTGTGATAACCTTTTGTATCCGTAACATTTCCTTTATCATCCAAGAACTTCTTGACTATGTTGTTAATGTTAGATTGGTTTTCACCAACTTGACTTGGGTTTTGTACGCCATATCTAAACTTTTTTTCACCTAAATTAAAATCAAAACCTTTGAAATCATCATTTAGCAATTGTTTAGTGTCGGCTTTAAACCTTTCGTGTTGTTGAGCGGCTGTATTTTGCTCTTCGTTGTATCGGCTAAAAAAGTCCATTGCTTTTTGTTGCTCTTGTGTCGTACTAGGTCTCAACTTGATTTCCTCGTAATATTTAGACTTAAGAGTTTCTAAATAGTTTTTGGCTTTTGCGGCTTCTTCTTTAAACGCAAGTTTCTTTTTTCTTACGTCTCTTTCTTCGTCCACGTCTTCATCATAACTGAAACTGTCTTCCATAATGAATTCAATTTCTTCTTGATCAAGATGTGGCTTTGTTTTTTTATAGTATTCACGAAGCAATGTTGATTCATTTACGTTCGTGTAATCTGCGTTTAATCTAACGTAGTCGTCAATGTTACCACCGGTTTCCTCCATAAAAGAAACTAATTTCTCTATGTTCTCAGGTAAAGCTCTACCGGTTTCTTTTGCTTCAACTACAGCTTCTTTGACTTCCTCTGTAAGTTTTTGAGTTTCCTCCGCAACTTCTTCTTCTGTTATTTCTTGAATTACTGAAGGCTCTTCTTTAACATCTTCAGCGGGAGCATCTTTTTGTTCGGAGTTTCCTTCGACCACTTCTTGCAATTCCACTTCGGGTTGTTCTGTGCGTAACACGCTTTCATCTGTGCTTTGCTCTTGAATGGCATCCTCTTCTTTTTTAGGTGTTAGATCAACTTTTGTAACACCTTGCGTGTCATTTAGTTTTTTCATTGCGGGTTTTTTCTTTTTTAATTTGAAATCCCCCTCTTGTTTTACGATTTCTGACATGATATGATAATATATAATTAATTAATTGTTCCTATCTAGGCGAAAACTGCTCTAGATTAAATCCACCAAGGCTGTCGTTTCCTTGAGATTCAAAGTTCTTTGGTAATAAATCGTTTTGTCTTTGATCTATTAATTCAGATTGTTGTGTACCTTGTATTTTTACACGTTTGTCTTTTCTATCTTCTATTTGTTTTTCTTTATCTCTTTCTGCATTAACTTTAATTTGCGCTAATTGCATTTGATAATTAAATTCTTCTGCCATAAGCTCTTTTTTAATTTGAGCTTCGGTTTGCATTCTTTGCATTTCAAACTGTGACTTAGCTTGCTCAATACTAACTTTTTCTTGAGTAAGAGCTTGTTGTTTCTGAACTTCCGCAAACGCTGCTTTTTCAGCTGTTTCCGCGTTGGCCTGTGCTTGAGCTTGAATATTATTTAATTGAGCACGTTCTACTGCTGCTTGCTTTTTCTTTCTTTTTAATTTTAAAAATTGATTAGCAAGTTTTAAATTCTTAATTTGTCTAATGTCAATAGCGTCTTCTAAGTCAATGCCTCCTGATTGTAAAGCTATTTGAATATTTTGTTCTACTTGCGCTTTTTCTTCTTCGTCAGGTTCTAATTCTAAATAAATACCAAAATCATGTAGGTTTAAGCTTTTAATTTCTTTTAATGTTTCAACATTAAATGTAGATATGCTATTAGCCAATGAATTAGATGTTAAAGCAAAATCTAAACAATCAGCTATTCTAAGAGATATATTTTCGCAAGTTTTTAAAGTTAAATATAAACTTGATTGTAATATATGTCTTGTAGCTACATTAGATTGATTAGCAGCCATTTTTTGTAAACCTAATAAAGCGTCTTTATCTGGGTTACTTCCATCCCTTGCTTCATTTAAACCAGTAACATCTCTTATCATTTGCAGATAGTAGTTGTAAGTGTTTATTAAAGAAGCTATTTTTCCTTGGCCAGATGATGACGCTAATTCTTGAACAGGAACTTTACCTCTATTCATTTCGCCATCCTGTGTTAATGATCTACCAACAACACTACCAGTTTGGAAATACATATTTAATGCTTCTGCTGGATTATAGTTTGTTCCATTACCAAGATCAACTTCTGCTAAACCATCCATATCTAAGAATACTCCATCTGGAACTATTCTTGACATAACTTGTTGTAGCTTTAAATGCGTTAATTGAATCATATCAGCAAAACCAGTAATTTTACTTACTACAGATTCAATTCTGCCTTTATACATCCTAGGTGCAGTTATAGCGTAATTCATTTGAACTTTAGTGGTATCAGCAAATGGGCGTGTCATATTTTCCGACATTCCCCATTCTAACATAGTATTATTACCTAATACTTTAGCCCCCGTATAAAGCACTTCAATTGTTCTTGATACCTTATTAAAGTTATCATTTTCCGGTGGGTTAAAACTATCGGTTTTTTGAATAGATTTTTCTAGGCCAGACTCAGTTTGCTTTATTTTAAATACTTGGTTAGCATATGTCTTATATTCAAAGTATAAAACCTGAACAGTATTTTCGTCATAATTTCCCCAGCCAGTAACATATTGATTATTGCCCGGCATATTCTGAATGTTCTTTAATTCTTCTTCAGTTATACTTGGGAATTGTTTTTTAAGCTCTGGAATTGTAATTGCTTTAACTTCTCCAACATAATATATGTCTTCAAAGTTTGGATCTTCTGTATATGAATAAACCATATATGCAGGATCAACATAATCAACTACAATGCCATTTGATTTATTAAAGCTTGTTTTTACTGCAGCAATACCTAATACAGTAAGATCATGGTTAAATCTTCTTTTGATTAAATCATACTTATTAGCAGCCATAACATTATTTATAGCTTCTTCTTCTGCAATTTCAACGGATTGCTTATAGCTAAGCTGCATGTGTAATTCTAGCTCTTCTCTGCTTTCAGGTAATTCTTCAGCAGGTAATGATGAATTAGAAAAATCACCACCTAACAATTCATTTGCTTTTTGAATTAAATCTTGAGCAGCCATATCTCTCATTATAGATAGAGCATAGCCTGTTCTTTTCTTTAATGATTCTGGATCTTGCGAATAAGCTTTTATGTCATAAGTTTTTTGCGACATACCATTAACCACTATATCAACAAATTTTGATATAACCGGCACTGGCTTCCAATCTAAATTAAGATAAGACAAGTCACCATTAATGGCTAACTCATCTTTATATTTTTGAACCGATTGCTCCCCTCTTGCGTATAAACGTAACTGGTGAAAATTATTATAATTTGTTTGGTACCTATTACCATTAGTTCTGCCTTGGTCAAACCATTCCTGCTCTATAGCGTGGGCAACCTGAGTTCCGTATTCAATAGAAGCTTTCTCTTGATCGCTAACCACTTGGCTTGGAAAAGAACTATTAGTATTCGTTGTTATATTCATTTATGTTATAATTTTTGAGGTACTACCGTCATTGTTATATCTTTTAAAACCTAAATCAATTGATTTTCTTTCTATTCTATTAGCAGGAACATACCTATGTTTGTTGCAAGCCATTAAAGCTAAGCCGCTACTAATAGAGGCATCGTGTTTTGTTCTGTTGTTTATATTAAACCTCGCCCAGTCTTCTAATGTTCTTTGAAAGTACATATCGCCAAAGCCTGTATCTAATAACCCAACATAAGTTTCTACATATGATTCAATTGCAGCGGCGTGAGCTTGCTTTATATCTTCACTAGAGTTAGGTATTCCACCTATTTCTCTTTCTGTTACAGATAATTTATTCCAAACTTTATCAGGCCTGTTCATTGAGAACCCTCTGTAGCCTCTTCTTTTAAAGTGATATAACAATCTTGGTTTGTTATTCTCTGCTAGTATTGGCATACCATAAAATATGCAAGCCATTAAAACGTCTTCAAAAAATATTTCCGCGGTTTGTGGCCTGGCTATATATTCTAAAAAGAAATGATTAGGCGGCACATCTTCCATTGAAAACTTAGTTAACCCGTGCAGAGATCCATTAGAACCCCTCTGGTCAACTGTACCTGATATGTCATAACTATCACAACCAAAAGCACCTAAGTGCTCATTACCTGGCCATTTAGTACCATTCTTTATTATCACTTGATTTTGGAGATGTTTAGGTGGTACCCAGCTTATTCTAAATCTACCGTCTTTGTTAGGGCTAAATATTACCCTTGTGTCTTGTATACCATTCTCCCAAGCAAAACTACCAGTAGTTACAATTGAAGTATTTCTTAAATCTTCATTGTAGTCTATTTGCTGGTATATTTTTGTTAGATTAAAAAGAGATTGTTTTGCTTCATCTCTAAATGCGTGCTGCTCTGTTCTAGGGAACTGCCTGTACATTTCATTTAATCCGTCTTGATCATTTTTTAAACCGTCAACTTCATTTTGCCAGTGTTCTATAACACCATAATCGACTAACGAGCCGTCGGCAGCCTTAACTGGGTTTTTTGGCGTATCGAATACAGGTATTCCATAAGTATCAATGAATCCTTCGTAGTTCCATTCCATAGGTATGAACAAAGAATATAATCCTGAGCCAGTCTGTCCGTTGCGGTTTCTTTTGGTAACGTCTGAGTCATAGTAAAGCTTTTTAAAATTTTCACCACCTTTATCTAAAGCGTTTGAAGTAGATCCCATTAAACATTTGCCAATGATCCTACTACCTAATCTTAAAGTTGTTTTTGTAACCCTCCAGTTGTTTAATATATTATCCGGTCTTTCCCATTTACCGCTTTCATCATGTACTAAAAGTCGTAGTTTTTCACCGTCGTACGAGTTGTCCCCTGTGTTTTTCCAGTCGATCGTGGTGTCAAGCCCTTGTAATTCTTTTTTAGCAAGGGATACCTTATCGACGGACTTTCTGGTAATTTTGGACGCGGGTACACGGTAGGCGAGCTCGGTCTTCGGCCTGTCCATTCCGTCCTGAATTGGTTTGAAGAAGAAAGGATAGTTGATTGATATAGGTACCACCTTATCTGTAAACATCTTTTTAGCATCTGCGCCTGACTTGGATAAGATTCCGAATCTCGAATCAGAAGATATTGTTGCCATATGAACTGCTGCTCCGCTTGCCATGAAGCTAAAACCGGACCTCCTATTCTTAAGGTAGCACATTCCGAAACACCTACTGTCTGCCATGCAAGCTTCCCAGTGGAGGAAGAATAATCTGTTTGCTTCCCTAAAGTCTGGTTTCCCAATATCAATTTTGGTCCACTGCAAGTACATGTAATGAGCGCCAGTGATATAAGTAGGAATGCCTTTATTGTAAAACGAAAAGCCTTTTTCCCTGTATTCAAACTCTTGGTCAATATATTCATACCATTTGTTTTTAAAGTGATCAGGATAGGTGTCCCATTCAAATATAGTTTTAATCTTTGATAATTCTTTTGGAATACTATGGGCTTCCCAATACTGATCTAATTTATCTTTGGATCTTAAATAAGATTTGTCTATGTAAGGCAAAGCTATTTTTAATCCTTGTATTTCGTATATTTCTCCAATCTTTCCAGTCTTGCTTATAACAACAACATCGTGTTCTTTGTTATAGCCGTACTCCCATTTATTATACCTGTTTTGGGTTTTAATGGTTTTTGCTTTAATATGATCGGGCAATATTTTATATAGCGATTGCTCGTACATTATTTAGATCTACCTTCAGCAAATCCTCTGAAGCTTTTTTGCGGTGAATCTGCTGATTCATCATTTAACAATAGCTCTTCTTGCTCTATGCGAGAAAGTATTTCAAAAGCGTCAAATATTGCTAGCTTTTTTGTAGCGGCAGCATTTTTAAGTCTGTCAGCTGAAATATCATCATCTGAGTCTACGATCTTTTCTCTAGCTACCTTTATTAATTCCTCAACTGCTCTTTGACCAGCTAGGATTATATTCTTCTTCGTTTCCTTGGTATTCATATTTAATTACAATATCATTAGATTTCATACAGTATAATTTCTTGTCATCGACAACAAATTCAAATTCACTTCCTGGAGTATAACCAATAAGGTCCCCAGGATTGATTCCTAGCGCTTGTAAGGAACTATTACCGTATTTAAGTATACCAATAAGCTCTTGCTCTTTTTCAAGAGAAAAGCTATCTTTATTTTTAATAGGAACAACAAAACATCTATCATTAAAAGATTTCCAATTTTTATTATTTCCGTATAAATATATTTGATCTGGTGCAACAAAGTATAGCCCATCAATAAACATTGATCTACTATCTCGTTGGTTACCTCTCATGTCATAAAACCTTCTAAACACATTATGGTGAATTACAATAATATCACCTACTTTTATACCTGTTTCATAAGCTAAAGGAGTTGCTACTACTTCAGCGTAATTATTTACAGATTTAAAGCTTTCTATTGATGCGTTTACAATAAGCGTTTTATCTCCAACTTGCTTTTCATTATCATAGCGTTTGCCAACTGGCTCCACAATGAAGTCGTATATGCTTCTCATTAGTACTCGAGATCATACTCAACGGATATTGCCATGTTAGAATTAAACTTCTTCCATGGCATTACCTCGCTGTTCTTCTTTATGTGAATGTTATAAGAGTTGTCATCCTCGCTAAATAATATATAAGCTATTTCGTGGCCTCCATAAACAGACTGCCCCACAGCGTAATGCATAGCCTCGTTTTTATAATCAGAACCTATACTTATTTTTCTTATAACAGATGACATTATTCTTCTTCTTTAGTGATTTCTGTAAAAGATCCGCTTTCTATATCAATAGTAATAGCTCCGTATTCTTTTTCTAACTCAGCTTTGAAATCTTCAATTTCTTGATTCAAGCCAGCCTGCTTATGTAATAAGCCATGCTTTTGCACTTCTACAAAACCAATATCTTTTAAAATATCAGTTAATTGTTTTTGCTGTTCTTGAATTTTAGCTAATTGGTCTTTTGAAATTTCTTGTACTTTTTTCATTTGATTTAATTTAATTTGATTTATAATTATTGGTGTTTATTATCTCCAAATACTTTTTCAACGGATCTTCCACCAAAATACCCGCCGATTACTATACTTAATAATCCTGTTATACTGTCTAGCTCATAGCCTAAATACCAACCGGTTACATAGCTGATTGTTAAAAAAACCAATGTTAAAGGTCTTACGTTTGCCGTTAACCAGCCGCTTCTTGAATCAGCAACCCATCTTTTTGTGGTACCATCTATTTCAGCTCTTTCAATTTTTAACTTTTCAAGAGCTATTTTTTTATCTGTTTCAGAAAGCTCAGGGCTTCCATTAATCAAATCTGATATAACGTTACCAGGAAGAATAGCATCTCCAATAACCCCTAAGATAGAAGGAATTTTATTAATAAGAAACTTTCCTACGCCTGTTTCTTTAAATGGTTTTTTATTTTCCATAAGCTTCTTTTTCCCAAGGCAAATTTTTAGCCCCCTCTTTCATTTTTGACCTAGGGTATTTTTTGCCTTTCCAAAACACAGCGCCATCATTGTAATCAAGATCACCGCGTTTCATTTGATCTATGTGAACCTTCTCGTGATTAATTACTTTCTGTATTTGTTTTGGATCAGTTATATTCTTGTTTATTAATATACTGCCATTTTTGTCTGCTTTGCCTAAAACTCCTTTTTCTAAATTTACATTATAAATCGGAGTGTTATCAATTACATACGGAGCGCCTTTCAGTTTAAACGCCATTGTACGGAAACACTTTGTTTAAAGCTTCTTTTCTTTTTTGGCAACCGCAAGGGATATTAAGACCCTCTGATACCTTATCAACAACTGTTTTAATTCCAGTTGCTTTAGTTATCTTTTCTATAGTGTCGCCTAATCCCTTGGATTCCATAATGTTTATTTTTTATTTTTTTTAGCAATTCTGTTTTCTATTCTTTCAGCTCTCTTGTTTAATCTATTGTGCTTAGCTTTAGCGGCTCTACCTTCTGCTTGCCCTCTTGACCCAGCATTATAATCAGATTTTACAGCGGCTGCTTTGTTTTTAACTTTAGCTAATTTCATTTCTTTTCTGCTCTTTGGAGTATCAGATGATTTAATAGTCTTAGTAGATTTTGCTGCTGTTTTTTTAGTTAAATCAGAGGATAGCTTAGAGGCAGAAGCTGTTTTTATTTCTGTTCCAACGCCACCTTTGTTTTCTAAAGAAACTTTTTGTTTTTGTAAATTTGTAACACCAAGTTTGCTAGCTGCTTTTTCAAAAGCATTTCCAGTAACCTTCTTTTGTCTAGGAGCTGGTGAAGGAGTTGTTGTTTTTGCTTTTGGTTTTGTCTTAACAGGTGTTGTGTCAGCTATTGTAGGTATAGTAAAACCTCTTGGAGTTGTAGGGCCTTGAATAGAGCCAATTGTATTTGTTTTAGCAGAACTCGGAGGATCTTGATATGTAATTCTTTTCGTTACTCCTTCTACTTTTACAGTTCCTGTTGTTTTATCTCCAATAGCTTTCAATGGAGAACCTTTCATTTTAAATGGCATAGTTTTATTTTTTATTTGTTAATTAGCATTTCCACTTACGTCTTGCGATGTCATTTGGGCAATCTCCGTTTTTATCTGGATCTTTGCATTTTTTAATTCCTGCGGATCTAGCGCAATAGGATTCCTTACGCGGTCCACCGCCTGGTTGAGGCGCTTGTAAGTTTCCGCCAGTTTCCCTGTTGTACTTTCTTCTTTCAGCAGCAGACATACCTGCTTCGTATGGTTTAGTCCTTAAAAAAGGAGATTTGCTTTGTACGTATGGCATTATATTAGCTTATAAGTTGTTTTTCCTTTTATTTTAAATACTTGCATTACCCTCTTCCTGTTTTCATCTGGAGAAGCATAGCTTACATGCACCCAATCAGGGTTATCTTCAGATCCGAATTCCCAAATAAGTTGATCAAAATCTAAATTATTTTTAATGTAATCAAACATAGCTGCATTAGACTTGAAGCCAAAACTATCGTCAATGTCAATTGCTCTTCCCTCGCAATGCTGCGATTTGGCGCTCCCTCCTATAGCTAAGTTTAGTTCTTTAGACCTATAAAATGAATTTATTTTAATCGGTCCTCCAACCCACTCTCTTAGCGGTTCAAAAACGTTTTCAGCAATAACCTGCATATTTACTAAATGGTAATCGTCAGGCGCATTTTTTATATCTAACCTTAAAGCGGTTCTTGAAAAAACCCCTTCTTTGTTAGACACATGCTTGCTAATCATCTTGTTTTTTTCTTAATTCCCACCACTTATTAACAGTGTAACCTATAGTTACTATTAGTAAAGTGATTTTTAAGTAAGGCTCAATATTAGTCATAGAAACTACAAGGGATAAAAAGTTTATAGCGTATAGTTTAAGATCTGTCATTCCCCTTAGCGTAGGTTTTAGAAGTAATAGGCCCAGCTGAATAAGGTACAGCTGCTTGATTAATTTTCATTCCATTAATCCCGCTGCTTGATCCTTGACCCATTGGAAATCCGCTAGTGTCTAACGGTCCATCCCAAAGAGCATTAGCTCCAACAACACCTTCTTCTGCTTTAACTACAGCTTTAGTTTTTGTATCTTTCATAATATCTTTTATTAGTTTTATCATTACTTTTTGTAACCTTCGGTTTGATCTTTAAAAAATAAAGGAGCGCGGTTGCCCATAGAAGATTGTCTTTGATCAACAGTGCCATAAATACCAGCGGCAACATCCGCGGTTGTTTGATTAAATACTGGTTTAGCAGTGCCTAACGTATTGCTTGCGGCAGGTGGCGTTAAGGTTGTTTGAACCGGCATACCCGTAAGAGGGTCCACCATTTGTTGTTCTGGATTTATCATAATTATCTATCTTTATCTGTGTTAATATTTTTAATTGCAGTCTGTAATACAGTATCCATATAGGTGTTACCCCTCATTATACTGTTTCTTCTTTCACTTGTGGGTATATCATCATCCCCTAGCATAATACGATACATGCGGCTTATTAATTGTTTACACTTAAATGAAACTTCGTATATGTTGTGTTTTTGGGTTGTGTAGTTTCTTTTTCTCCAAACTGTAATCCAACCTTCTTTAACTAACCTGTTCCAGCGTCTATTATCCCAACTATAAGCGTACGTACCGAGTTTAAAGTCCTGCTTAGTGAAGAACCTCATGCAATCAAAGTATATTAATAATTCTAAGTCTGCATCCTTTAAGTTGTAGTTCCTGCAAGCCCATCGTCTTATTATTCGATAATGTTTTAACAAGTTCATTTCTTTAATGTCACTTGCTTCTAGCTTTTTCATAGAACGACAACTACATCTTGTAATTTTATAATGTGATAAATATCTTTATCAACTTCTATTTTATGACCCGCGTGGCGATCGTAATAAATTTTATCACCTGGCTTTATACCTGCCGCTTCGTCTCCAACTGAAATAATATTAGCCATAACATACCTAATATCATCTTTTTGGTTTTCAGTAAGAAGTAAACCACCTTTTGTTTCAGTGGTACCTTCTTTTATTTTTTCTATAATTAAGTTTCTACCTATTGCTTTCATTCGTTACCCTTAAGTTATTAATTACACAATCAGTAGATAAAATAGTAGTAGCAACAGATGCTGCATTTCTCAACGCACTTTTGGTAACTAATAGCGGATCAATAATACCGTGCTTGATCATATTAACTTTTTTACCAGTTATCACGTTTAGACCCATTCCTTTGCCTCTTAGAGTTTCTTGGTATTCTATACCTGCATTTTCTAATATGGTCTTAAACGGCGCCTTAATGGCCTCTAGGAGTGCTTCTTCGCTAATCGTCTTGGGTTTAATTGTTTCTGCCGCATTTAACAGTGCAATTCCACCTCCAGGTACAATACCTTCTTTTATAGCTGCCTTAGTGGCGCAAATAGCATCTTCTACTCTATCTTTCTTTTCTTTTAACTCTATTTCAGAATTAGCGCCAACTTTTACAATGGCTATTTTAGCCGCTAGTCTTGCCAATCTTCTTTCAAGTTTAATTATTTCGTGAGGCTTAGTTGTATGCAATAACTTTTCTTTAATAGTTTTTATTGCGTCTAATACCTCTTCAGATGGTTTGTCTACTTTTAAAATAGTCTCTTCGTCTGTTGTTATGCTTTTTAAACAAGTACCTAAGTATTGTGGATCTATTAAATCTAAATCATCACCTAAGTCTTCGTTTATAATAGTAGCCCCAGTTAACATAGCTAGATCTTCTAGCGTTTCTTTCTTAGCTACACCAAATGTTGGAGCGTTAATTACATTAACTTTTAGTTTACCGTTTTTCTTATTAGTAGCTAAAACAGCTAAAACAGGTGCAGCAATATCTGCTATTATAAGTAATGATCTATTTCCTTTTAAAATAAATTCTAATACACTTTGTATCTGTCTTATATTATCTATTGGTGATTCAATTAATAATACGTATGGGTTATCTAATTCGGCAACCCTTTGACTTTGACTTGTAATAAAATGAGAGTTTGTTAAACCTTTGTTGTATTGCGAACCTTCTATTAATTCTATTTCTGTTTGGCCTGAGGACGATGTTTCCATCATAACCACTCCCGTTTCATCAACTGATCTAAATGCGTCACCGATTAATTTACCAAGATCTGCATCGTTGTTAGTTGATATAGTGGCAATTTGATCTATCATATCGCCACTAACTTTTACTGTAACTGATTCTAAGTATTTAATTACTTTATCTACAGCTGTATCAATACCTATTTTTAAATCTCTTGAGCTAATCAAATCAGCCACATTGTAAGCTTCTGTTAATATAGCGTGTGCTAATACAGTTGCGGTTGTTGTACCATCTCCTGCTTCACTTACGGTTTTTCTAGCGGCTTCTTTTAAAAGCGTTGCTCCCATGTTTTCTACAGGATCCAATAGTATAATACTATCCGCTACTGTTACACCGTCTTTAGTTATAACTGGTCTTCCATTTCCATCTTCTAGCATCACGCATTTACCGCTAGCCCCGAGCGTGGAGCTAACGGCTTTTGTGAGTTTTGTAATACCTTCAAATACTTTGTCCTTAGCTTCGTTACCAAAACTTAGGTTTTTAACTATTGCATCTGACATAAAATAATTTTATTTGATTTAATTTATACCTTTTTGGCATATTAGTATCATTACTTATTTTATGTCATTTTTACTTTTTTTCTTTTTTATAGTTATATAATAAAATTTAGTTATTATCTTTTGTTTTGGTGTTTATAAAGTTGCGGGTATTAACTTTGTAACCGTATTGATATTAGTTAACTTAGTCCCTTCATCAGTAGTTAATCCTTTACTTCCATCTCTACTTGCTGTATCTGTTATCACTTCATCAGCAGCATTATTAAACGTAGACCTTGTTGAAACAGCTGCGTCTAAGTTAGTTGTATCTAAAGAGTATAGTTTTGTTTCTTGGGCTGGAGATAATCCTGTTACAAGTACTGTATTTCTCCAAACAACGTCTAATCCGTAACCACTTGTAGTTGGTACATTAACGGGGTATACTTCGTCTGAACGGTAGAACCTTCTGTTATCAAGTTGATGTACACTTACATTTACAGTACTGTCTAAATATAAATCTATGATTCCAACATTAACTCTAAAGTTAGCTGTATCTAAAGCAGTAATACCCCCAAAGAAATTACGTATTCCGCTCTCTGTTGTTAGATTATATGCCCACCAAGCGTATAATTCAGATAAATTAAAATTAGAAGATATAATTAAATCAATTTGATTGTTTACATAGTCAGCAGTAAAGTCGGTTATTAAACTTCCATCAACTGCCATAGTATTGTAAACAGAATCATCCTCTTGAGCAACTAACATAGACCAACCTAAAGCAGTTGCTACAACATTGCTTTCATACCCTAATTTAGCTGTTACGCCATCAGTTTTTGTAATTTTAACACGTATTACATCGCCAGCAGAATAACCTGTACCTTCTGGATATTGAGCAGCATATGAAGTCCCTGCAATAACATCATTAAACACTTCTGAAGCTGTTGTTTCATTTGTGATTAATAACCTAGAACCCGCTGAAATATTTGTTATAGATATATTCAAAGGCGGGTAAGTTGTACCTGTGGAGTCTGTAACAATACCATCAACTTTAGCTCCATTGAGATACGTAACTGTACCTGTGGTTGTAATGTTACCGTAAAAAAGATAAGTATTCATACTCCAATTACCATTAGTTCTAGCTAATACTAAACCAATAACATCTATGGATAAGTCTGCTGAACCTAAATCTATTGTATTACCACTACGTGTAACAAATGGGGCTGTTTCATTTACAAAACCATCAACTAATATAGACATTGCTCTATCGTAGAATTGATAAGGTGTAGCAATATATGGATAGGCATCTACTACTGATTTATCTGCTTCTGTAATACTCGTGTCTGGCAGCATATTTTGAGTAGTAGTTAGTAATCCATTACCATTTAAAGATGTTTCATTAGTGGTTATTTGTTTACCATAAAGAACAGATGTAATATCAAAGTTGGCGTCATCGGTTGCTCCTTTAGAGAACCTCATAGTGTTAAAATCATTCTGTGCTTGAGTAGGTCGAGCAGCAAATGCTTTCATTAGTATTTCCGACTGTGTGGTTAAACCTGTTACTGCTGTTGTTAAAGAAGTTCTAGTTACAGTTGGAAAGTTAGAAAATGCCCCATAACCCTCGTCTGGATTTATAGTATAGTCAATTCTATTTCCATCATCATAAGTATTAATTACAACTTTAGCTCCATCAATAGCGGCTTTGTTTTCATCTAAGCATTTAACTACAACTTGTTTTGTTAGTGTAATACAACCACCATACTGAGATGGCGAACTTGTAAACTTACGTATAAACGTGTTCATGCCATCTTGAGGATTAACAAAAAATCTCGTTAGGTTATTACGCAGCCAAGAGACTGCTGAACTACCTATATTTTTTAAGTTTACAAAAGTGTTATTTTCTAATCCTTCAATCAAGTTGTCAACTAAACCAAAACCTTCAAATGTCGCTCCGGTGAAGTTAAGCACTACTCGGTTTTTACGTACAGTAAAGTTATTAAATGCAGCAGGCTCATTAAATATCCTAAACATATCCCCACTCTGACCATTAACGTAGCCATTGTTTAGGTTTAGGTCTGTACCGTATAAGGCAATTACTGAACCACATTGCATCGTTCCACCATTCCAATACAGCGATGCTCCGCTCTGTACATACATTACACCTTGAGATGGATTAGAAGATGTTGCGGTTTGCCTTGTAATAGTCAAGAATGTAGCTACGTTATAAAGACCGTTCGTCTCGCCGTTTATACTTAGGATACCACCAGACTCGACACGTAGTTCTTGTTTATTATTTACCTGTGTTGCGTTAGCTAGTATTAAATGCTCACTGCCCACTGTTATAGTCAAGTAACCTTGAACGGATAAAACGTAAGGGTCTGGCACTATGTAGGTGTCACAGTTGTAACCTACTATCTTAGTTGCTATGTTAACGCCGCCTGACTGCAAGTTAGCCAAAGAGGCTAAACTAGTGTCTATTGTACCCGCGTCTTGCTCTATAGTTATTCCGTCTGCATTTAATGAAAAACTCATATTATGATTTTGTTATATTTATTAGATTACCATCTATATCGTAACTTAAAGTTTTTGTTTCTGTTATATTTGTTGATATATTCAACAACGATATTTGCGTTAAAACACCTACAGAATAAGTAAGTGATTTAGTAAATAGCTTTACGGCTTTACTGTTATCTTCATAGGTTTCTATAGTTGTTAATAAACCAGTAACGTAAATTAATTCATCGTAATATTCTGTAAGATCATTGATTCCTGAAGCAGGTAGCGTAACCGTTTTAAGATTAACAGTTGTTATGTGACCTGTAGTGTTTGAAGTTACCGTATCAACAGCCGTGAAAGATCCGCCAGGTGTTAGAGACGTGTTTGAAGTAGAGTCCGCTCTCGACGTTTCATTGTGATTCACTGTTACTATCGGTCCATTAGACCCGGTGGTTGTTATATATGTACCATTGTTTACTTCCGTGACAGCGCCTACTTTTAAGTTTACAAATCCATCAACAACAGTAAAATTGTCCGCGTCAAAACCAGCTAA
>Ga0075466_1000079_pt1 | contig 30095 bp, 30 predicted proteins | sample DEB08_DNA_16_FD_71486 | JGI IMG/M metagenome (GOLD analysis project Ga0075466, IMG submission 71486) | Aqueous microbial communities from the Delaware River and Bay under freshwater to marine salinity gradient to study organic matter... | ecosystem: Environmental > Aquatic > Marine > Coastal ... | reverse complement strand
TGCGTTTTGGTACAATCCGCAATAGGAGAAATATCAACTCCTCCATCTCCATATTTAGTATAAAAACCTACACCAAAGTCTTCTACTTTATTTCCCGTTCCAACTACTATTCCATTATTAGACCCTGCCACTTGATACAGTGTGCTCATTCTTAATCTAGCTCTGGTATTTGCAAAAGCATGTTCATTATTATTCTTACCTAAAGTTTTTTCAAATTCCCCAAACGTTGAATCTAGATTTATATTTAAAACTTCCACATTTTTAAAATTATCAAAAAGCCAATCACAATGAACTTTACTTAAATCATCTTGCTCTTTTATTTGCTTTATAGGCATAGACAGTGCAAAAGTTTTAAATCCAGAAGCAGCACAGATAGTACTAACTACAGCTGAATCAATTCCACCTGACACCCCCACCACCAAACTATCTGGTTTTTTTGGCATTTTAGAGCAATAATCTAAAATCCAGCCAGTGATAAATAAAATTCGTTCTTTAGGTTCCATGGTATTTTTTAACTTAAATATCTTAAAAAATCTAAGATAATTATGACGCTGCTTTAATGGAAGTTTTGGAAAAGTTAGAGTTTTTTTTAATTTCTCCTGAAATTAAGAATGCTAACTCCAATGCCTGACTTGCATTTAGTCTGGGATCACAATGAGTATGGTATCTATCGGACAGATCTTTATCGGTAATATTTTGAGCTCCTCCAATACATTCAGTCACATCCTGACCTGTCATTTCAATATGCAAACCTCCCGCAAACGTTCCTTCAGATTGATGGACTTCAAAAAAACTTTTAGTTTCAGAAATTACATTTTCAAAAGGTCTAGTCTTAAATCCTGTGGATGCTTTTACTGTGTTTCCATGCATAGGGTCACATGACCAAATTACGTTTCTACCGGCTTTTTTAATAGCCTGTATTAGTTTTGGTAAAAATTTTTGAACTTTATCGTGACCAAATCTTGCAATTAAAGTAATTCTTCCCGCTTCATTATCAGGGTTTAAAACTTCTGTTAATTTTACAATTTCTTCTGGGTCAGAAGTAGGACCACATTTAATCCCCAATGGATTTTTTATTCCTTTACAAAATTCAACATGTCCACCGTCTAATTGTCTAGTTCTATCACCAATCCATAAAAAATGTGCTGACGTATCATGGTATTCGCCTGTAGTAGAATCTACTCTTGTCATAGCCTCCTCAACAGGAAGCAATAACGCTTCGTGACTAGTAAAAAGATTAACAGTACGAAGTCTTCGATTGTTTTCTGAAGTAATTCCACAAGCATTCATAAAATCTAAAGCATCAGAAACTTTTTGTTCTATTTCTTGGTATTTTTCCTTAGCCTTATCTTTTACAAAAGACATATTCCACAAATGAACTTTATTTAAATCTGCAAAACCTCCTTGAGAAAAAGCTCTTAATAAATTTAATGTAGAAGCTGACTGAGAATATGCTTTCAATAGTCGTTCCGGATCTGGTTCTCTTCCTTTAGCATCAAAAGCCATAGAATTAATATTATCGCCCAAATAACTAGGTAGCTCCACTCCATCTTTAGTTTCTGTGGGAGCGCTTCTTGGTTTTGAAAATTGACCTGCAATTCTACCTAGTTTTACAATAGGTAAACCAGAAGATACCGTTAATACTAAGGACATCTGTAAAAACAATTTAAAAAAATCTCTTATATTATTTGGATGAAACTCAGCAAAACTTTCAGCACAATCTCCGCCTTGCAATAAGAAGGCCTTGCCTTGACTAACTTTAGCTAAATGGTCTTTTAGAGATCTAGATTCCCCTGCAAATACTAAGGGAGGAAAGTTAGATAGTTCCTTCAAGACATTATTTAGCTTTTCCTGATCCTTATATTCAGGTAAATGTTTTGACGATTTGCTTTTCCAGCTATTCGGCTTCCAGTTTGTCATGCAACTAGAAGTATATAAACTTAGTTCGCTATCTCAACAAGTCCTTTATTTTAACTGGCTATATGGACTGCAAAGACCCTTCTAATATATACTTTAATATACGAAATGCCTGATTTTGGTCTTTGGCAACTGCTGCTGCAGACGCGTCTACTTCTTTAAGTGCATGCTGATGCTCTTCATTATGTATTACAATAATAGACTTATTCAATGCCGCAGCATAACCCGCATCAAAAGCTGCATTCCATTGCTTGTATTTTTCTCCGAATTTAACAATAACCACATCACAATCCTTAATACACTTTTTAGTTCGAATAGAATTTATGTTTGCTCCTTTACTATCTTTCCAAAAATTTTTTTCTTCTGAGCCTAATATCTCTACACCACAATTATCTGAGGCTTCATGATTTGTCACAGGTGAAGAAAAATTTATATTAAGTTTTTCATTTTTACAAAGTTGAATAATCTCTTCTCTCCAGTTGCTATGTATTTCTCCAGCTAAGTAAACATTTAACATCTAATAATCCATTATTTATTTTAAAATTTTTTTACAACTAAAGTATAGCCGTAACTATAAAAATGCCAAGCATCTCTTTAAAAAAAACATCAAAATAATATAAATTTCTTTGTACATTTATATTTTGATAAAAATTGATTAAACTAAAAGGATTATTTCTACTTTTAAAGCTGGAAGGAAATCCTTGTATTTCAATATTATATTTTTTAGCTATGATTAAAGATCGCTTTAAGTGAGAAGCGCTTGTCACTAACAAAATTTTTTTATTTTTCTTAGCTTTAAGAAAACTCTTTAATTGTTTGAAATTTTCAACAGTGTTCCTAGCATTGGGTAAAAATATAATATCCTGCTTATCTATCTTTGTATTATCTATAATTGTTTTTACAAAAGGAGTTTCGTGATCACTTCCATTTTTTTTATCTAGAGCTGCGTTTCCACTAGAATAAATAATTTTTACCTTCATGGGTAAATAAAAATTTTTAATTTTTATTGCCTGAACTACTCTCTCTTTACTACCGCTAGGAACAAAAATGTAATCAATATTTTTGGGTATTTGATTATTTTTATATTTTTTTTCCAACATATGATAAATCAGATTTTCTCCAATAGGTAATAAAGAAATTAGAGAAAAAACTACAAAAAATATAAAAAATATCTTTTTAAACTTTTCTTTTTTTTTCCAAATACCCAGATAAAGAAAAATAATAAGTGAAAAAATAAAAAAATTACTAGGTAATATTAGTGGTGTTATGATTTTAGATACGTAAAAATACAAGTTCATTCAAAACTACTCAACAGTAACAGATTTTGCTAAATTTCTAGGCTTATCAATGTCATATCCTTTATTTTTTGCAGAATGAAAGGCAAGTATCTGCAAGGGCAATGTTAGCAAAAATGGTAATAGCTCATCTGATGTTTTTTCTACTTCAATCGTCTTCCAAACATTTTCACTACTAATTTCGTCTTTGCTTTTGTTACTTATTAACAAAACTTTTGCACCTCTAGATATAACTTCCTGCATATTGGATAGAGTTTTTTCATAATATTTATCTCTTGGTGCCAAAACCACCACTGGAATTCCCTCTTCTATAAGCGCCAAGGGGCCATGTTTCATTTCACCGGCTGGGTAACCTTCAGCATGTACGTAACATAATTCTTTTAATTTGAGGGCTCCTTCCATGGCAATCGGATAAGCAAATCCTCTTCCAAGAAACATCGAGCCCTTTGCATTTGCAAAAGTATTACTAATATTTTCAATATCCGATTCTACAGACAAAGTTGTCTTGATCAATTTAGGAAGTTTTTTTAATTCTTTAATTTTTTGCTCGAATAATTTTTTATTAATATTTTTTTTTAAAAAAGCGATTTTTAAAGTAAGAATATATAAAACTAGCATTTGGCCAGTAAAAGCTTTCGTAGAAGCTACCCCAATCTCTGCACCACAATGAATTGGTAATACAAAATCAGAAGTTCTAGCAATAGAGCTTTCCACTACATTGACAATACTCAATGTTTTCATTTTATTTTTTTTACAAAGCTCTAAAGCAGCAAACGTATCTGCTGTTTCTCCTGATTGAGAAACAAAAATATATAAGTTATTTTTTTTAAATTTATTAGTTTTGTAACGAAATTCAGAAGCTATATCGATTACCACATCTAAAGAAGTTAGTTCCTCTAACCAATATTTAGCAATCATACAAGCATGATATGCAGTACCGCAACCAATTAACGTAATTGAATCTATTTTTTGAATATCCCATGGAAGATTGTAGATATTAATATCATCTCGCAAATGATCTACGTATTCATTAATACAAGATTTGGCTGTGTCGGGTTGTTCAAAAATTTCCTTTTGCATGAACGTTTTAAAGTCACCTTTTTCATAACTTTCTGAATCTTCTGATAGAGTTAATATTTTTTTATTAATTTTTTTTCCTTTGGAATTGTAAAATTCAGCATTGTCTTTTGTTAACAAGCAAATTTCACCGTCCTCTAAGTAAGAAATCTTATTAGTCATCGATTTTAAAGCGTAAGAATCCGAACCTAAATAATTTTCATTGTGCCCATAACCCACCGCCAAAGGCGAGCCCCTTCTAGCTCCTACAATTAAATTGGGATTATCTTTAAATAAAATCCCCAAAGCGTAGCTTCCATGCAACTTTTCTAATGTTTTTTGAATAGCTACAAGAGGTGTATTTTTTTTTAAATTTTCTGAAAGTAAAGCGGTAATAACTTCGGTGTCTGTTTGTGATTTAAATTTGTAACCTTTTTTTTCTAATAATTTTTTTAAAATAGTTGAGTTTTCAATAATACCATTGTGAACTACCGAGACGCTTTCGTTAGAATGTGGGTGAGCATTAATCTCATTCGGAACGCCATGAGTAGCCCATCGAACATGGCCAATGCCGACTATTCCAGCAAACGTTTTTTTAGAACAGATTTTTTCTAATTTATCCACTCTTCCTTCACATTTAATTTCATCAATAAAATTATTTGAAAATGTGGCAATGCCTGCTGAATCGTAACCTCTATACTCTAATTTTTTTAGCGAGCTTATAATATTACTTATAACAGGCTTTGAACTAGCAATTCCTATAATTCCACACATCTATTTTTTTTTCTTGTTTAGTTTTACTTTTTTCTGCTTAGCTCTGGTAAGTGCTAAAGTATTATCTGGGACATCTTTGGTAATAACCGACCCTGCTCCAATAATAGAATTTTTACCAACAATTACCGGGGCCACCAAAGAACTATTGGATCCTATAAAAGATCCTTTTTTAATCAACGTTTTGTTTTTTTTAACTCCGTCATAATTGCAAGTGATAGTGCCGGCACCAACATTAACATCCTCTTCGATCGTAGTGTCTCCAACATAGGAGAGATGATTAATTTTAGAATTTTTATTGATTAAAGAGTTTTTAGTTTCTACAAAATTACCAATCTTTGAATTATTTTCTAGTACAGTTCCAGGTCTAATTCTGGCGTAAGGTCCTATGGAAACTTTATTTTTAATGATAGCGCCTTCAATGTGAGAAAAGGAATGAATAACAACATCATTTCCAATTTTAACTTTAGATGCAATTACAACATATGGTTCAATTTTAACATTTTTTCCAAAAGTTGTATCCTTAGATAAAAAAACAGTTTCAGGAGCAATCATTTGAACTCCACCCTTCATAGCTTTTTTGCGTAATTGATTTTGCATAATTGTTTCTGCTACTCCAAGCTCATACATGTCATTAATTCCCAATGCAGTTTTGACATCTTTTGCATTAATAAGCTTTATTTTATGATTATACTTTTTTGATAGTTTTACAATATCGGTCAAATAAAACTCTTTTTTAGCGTTATTATTTTTAATTTGAGTGACTAATTTCAGGGCTTTTGAGCTGAACGCCATGATTCCAGAGTTGCAAGTTTTAATTTTTTTCTGAATTGCAGATGCATCTTTGAACTCAACAATCTTTGAAACTTTTCCTTTGTTCTCAACTACAATTCCATAGCCGGTATTAATTTTTGGTTTAAAGCCCATTATAACAACGTCTTTTTTAGCTAACTGCGCATTCATATTTTTTAGATCATGCAAATCAATTAAAGGATTGTCTCCATACAAAACTATTAGCTTGCTATTATTATCGAGTTTATTTTTTTTTTGAAATATTTGCACTGCGTGTCCCGTTCCTAGCTGTGGCTCCTGCAGAAGCATTTGTACATCAGCATACTTTTTTTTTAATCCTGATAAACTCTTATTAATCATAATAGAAATCTGAAAGGGCTTTAGTAGTTTTGCTTTGGCAATAACATGATCAATCATAGGAGCTCCTCCTAGAGTATGCATAACTTTGGGAGTATCGGAGTTCATTCTAGTTCCCTTGCCTGCGGCCAATATAAGAATATGTAGATTGTTTGCCATTTTCACTTGCTTCATATAATAATGAAAAAAGTATCTTAACTCACTAATTATTGCTCACTAAAACTTTAATAAATGATAAATAAAGCTATTCTTTTTGATCTCGACGGAACGTTAGTTGAAACTGCTCCAGATTTAATGTCAGCCCACAATCATGTTATGGATAAATACGGATTTGAAAAAAAACCATTGAGTGACATTAGATATTTAGCAGGAAGAGGTGCTGCAACTATGCTTATGCGCTCAGCTAACTCTCGCAACAAAAAAAAAGAAAATAAAATTAATGAGAAGACTCAAAAAGAAATGACTACTGAGTTTATAGACTTTTATAGCAAAAATATTTGCAAAGGTTCTGTTATTAATCCTGGTGTAATAGATTATTTGAAGTGGTGCAAAGATCAAAAAATTCATTTGGCAGTATGCACTAATAAAATGGAACACCTAACCATCAAACTTTTAAAAGAAATTAAACTTTATGATTATTTTGATTTTATAGCTGGAGCCGATACCTTTAATTATAGAAAGCCTAACCCACAACATATAACTTCAATTTTAGAAATCTTAAATATACCAATTGAAAACTCTATTATGATAGGTGATAGTGAAACTGACGCTGAAGCTTCTAAGGCTGCCAAGGTTAAGTTTATTTTGGTAAAGGGTGGCTATACAGAAAAAAACTATAATCAGATTTTTCATGATCATTTAGTGGATAGTTTTAAAGAAATAAAAGACTTATCTAAAAAAATACTCAATATTTAAAAAAGTTTTTGGGAATCGTAAAAAAAACCTCTATAAGTACGTCCTATGCATTTTATTAAAAAAGAGCCCAAGCAAAAAAAACAAGATCTGGTTGCAAAATTAAAAACTGGAAATTTACTAAGATTTCCTGGTGCTTATAACGCTTTGGTGGCAAAACTAATTGAAGAAATTGGCTATGATGGAGTTTATGTATCCGGTGGAGTAATGGCTAATGATCTTGGCATGCCAGATATTGGGCTTACTACTTTACATGATGTCTCTGCTAAATCTCATCAGATTGCTAGAGTAACTAATCTTCCAACCATTATAGATATTGATACAGGGTTTGGTGAGGCTATGAATGTTTCAAGAACTATTGAAACTATAGAAGGACTAGGAGTGTCTGGTTGCCACCTTGAGGATCAAATGAATCCTAAACGATGCGGTCATCTTGATAATAAAGATCTAGTTCCGACAGAAGAAATGGTAAAAAAAATTAAAGCTGCGGTAAAAGCAAAAAAAGATGGTAACTTTCAGGTAATTGCAAGAACAGATGCCAATGCTGTTGAGGGATTGGAAAAAACCATTGCAAGAGCTCAGGCATACGTGGATGCTGGTGCTGACATTATTTTTCCTGAAGCTTTAAAGGATGAAAAAGAATTTGAAGAATTTAGAAAAAAAATAAAAGTTTATTTACTCTCAAACATGACTGAATTTGGAAAGTCCAAACTACTAACTAAAGAGCAGCTAGAAAATTTAGGGTATAATATAGTTATTTATCCAGTAACCACACAACGATTAGCACTCAAGAATGTTGAAGACGGTTTAAAACAAATTTTTGAAGAAGGTCATCAAAATAATGTTATTGATAAAATGCAAACCAGAAAAAGACTATATGAACTAGTTGATTATGAAAAGTATGGTGAGTTTGATCAATCGGTTTTTAATTTTGGTACTAAAGGACACGAATAAATGAGTGATGAAATTAAAAAAGGTTTAGTAGGAGTTGTTTCTGATGAAACTAAAGTTTCTGAGGTTATGCCTGAAATAAACTCTCTTACCTATAGAGGTTATGCTGTCCAAGAATTGTGTGAAAAATGTAATTTTGAACAAGTAGCATATCTACTTCTTCATGGAGAATTACCAAGTCCAGATGAATTAAAAGCTTTTGAGGAGTACGAAAGAACTAATAGAAATATTAGTGATACTCTAAAAAATATTATAAAAAATTACCCCAAAAATGCCCATCCCATGGATACAACCAGAACTACAGTGAGTCACATGGGATTAGAAGATCCTGATACCGAAGATAACTCTCCAGAATCTAATATGAGGAAATCTATGAGATTATTAGCTCAAATTTCAACTGCGGTAGCAGCAAATTTTAGAATTAGAAAGGGTCAAGAAATAATTAACCCAGATCTTAGTTTGAGTTTTAGCGAAAACTTCTTTCATATGTCCTTTGGAAAAGTTCCAAGCCCAGAGGTGGTAAAAGCTTTTGATGTTTCAATGATTCTTTATGCAGAACACAGCTTTAACGCATCCACATTTACATCACGCGTTATCACCAGCAGTCTTTCAGATATGCATGGAGCGGTAGTGGGTGCAATTGCTAGTCTGAAAGGTCCACTGCACGGTGGTGCCAATGAAGCGGTGGCCCATATGTTGAATGAAGTTAGTTCTGCAGACAAAGCTGAAGAATTCATTTTAAATAAAATCAAAAATAAAGAATTAATTATGGGCTTTGGTCACAGAGTTTATAGAGATGGTGACTCTAGAGTTCCCACTATGACTGAGTATTATTACAAAACTGCTGAGTTTTATCGAAATAAAGAGTTACCGAAAATTTCAAAAATTTTAGAAGACACAATGTTAAAAGAAAAAAACATTAAACCTAATTTAGATTTTCCAGCAGGACCTGCCTATCAATTAATGGGATTTGATATAGATTTTTTCACTCCAATTTTTGTTGTTTCAAGAATAACTGGATGGTGTGCCCATATCATGGAGCAATTATCTAGTAACAAGCTGATAAGACCCCTTTCTAAATATGCTGGAAGTCCGCACAGAAAAATTAACTGATAATATTTTGGATTTAAGTCAACTTCTATGGAAAAAAAGAATTCTTCTTATAGAGGAGAGTACCTTCAATGCGGTTCAAACAAAGTCTATTTTAGAAAAATCAAGAATAGAAATTAAAAAGAATAAAATAAAAGTTATTTGTTTTAATTCTCTCAATAAACCTAAAGAAATTCCAACTGCAAATGTTGTTTTGATTGGATTAGATGGATTAATCAAACTCAAATCTCAAGAACTTGATTTAAAAAAAATCTTTACACTAATTTCAAGTATGCCTATGGCTAATTTTTAGCGTAAAATATTGAAACTAAAAACAATCCCAAAGCAACCGCCGGTCCAATTCCAAAGGCAAACAAAAGAGTGCCCTCACCTAAAGTTCCCCCCAAATACCAACCAACAGTAGCTACTGTTATTTCAATAAAGGCTCTTACTGCAGCAATCGGTAGGTTAGTTTTTTTTTGGAGGCCGGTCATTAACCCGTCTCTTGGACCTGGCCCTAAGTTAGCAATTAAATATAAACCGCTTCCAAATCCAACGAGTAGCACTCCACAAACTAACATTAAAAATTTAGATATATATAATTCTGGTGTGGGAATGAAAGCTATAGAAAGATCAATCATTGCTGCAATAATAATAGCATTTAAAAAAGTTCCCATGCCAGGTTTTTGTCCTAAAAATATCCAAAGAGATAATACGGAAATACTTATTAGAAAGGTTATAAATCCTATGGAAAAATTAGCGTGCAAAGCAATACCCTGCGCTAATACTTGCCAGGGTGAATTTCCTATATAAGAAATCATAATCAATCCCTCCCCCAAACCAAAAAGAGAAAGTCCAATACACAAAAATAGAAATGTAGAAATTTTAGGCTTAAAATTTAATGGATTATTAGAACTCCAAGATACTTTAGGAATACTCCGGATAGATAAAAACATTTTATGATAAAAATTTACTTTGATTATCTCTTAACGGAACAATTTGTGCAAAAATAACTGCTATTAAAATTACTAATATTCCAAGAATTTTTACTTCATTTAAAAATTGATCTAGCAGTATCCAACCAAAAATAGCTGCAATGGCCCCTTCTAAAGAAAGAATAATCGCAACTGGGGCTGGGCTTAAATTTTGTTGCGCATAAATTTGAAGTAAAAAAGCTATTCCACTAGACAAAACCCCCACATACAATAGCTCCTGATATTCTAATAAAATATTTGAAAAGACTATTTCTTCAAAAACATAAGCTGGAACAAGGGCCACTACTGCACCAACCAAACATTGGAACGTAGCAATGGTAACTGGGTAATTAAATATTCTTAAGAACTTTGAAATAAAAACAATATGGAATGCCCAAAAGAAAGCATTGATTACAGACAGTGTGTCTCCTGCTCTAATCGTAACATCATCAAATTCGGTTAGCAAAAAACCACCCAATAAACACATTAAAACAGAAGGCCATATCGACCAATGTATGTTTTTAGAAAAAAGAAAATAAGCCACAAAAGGAACTAGCACCACATGCAGAATAGTAAAAACGGCAGTGTTAGCAACATCGGTGCGCAGCAATGCAAACTGCTGTAGAGACATTCCCACTGACAGTAAAAAACCTAATAAACATATATACGAAAAAATAATGTTAAAATTAATTTTATTTTTTTTAATCTTTTTAAATTCGTAAATAAAAAAAAATGGTAAAAGAGAAATAAAAGCAATCACCATTCTTACTCCAGTAAAAGTAAAAGGACCAATATGATCCATCCCCATATCTTGAGCTACAAAAGCACTTCCCCATATAAAAGAGCAAGAGATAGCACAAACAAAAGAAAATAGCTTTTTATTCATTGGAAAATAATTCAAAAAATTAATAAATTTGATTAAAAGGTTATTTCAGAATTTTATAATTGAAACAATTAAAAATTATTTTTTATATTTATTAAAAAAAGTAATGGTTCTAGCCATGGCATCTTCGTAAATTTCCCTATTATACCCGACACCTTTTTTGTATTTTTTATTATGCCATGCATGGCCACCCTTTTCATAATAATGAATTTCTACTTTCGAACTTTTTTTAGTAACTTTAGCTATGTGAGATTTAACCCATTTGTATTTTTGCACTTGGTCTTTCTTCGGATGTAGTATCAACAAAGGGTTTGTATCTTTTTGAATATATTTTACAGGATATCCTCTTAAATCAGCTGTTTGACTCGGACCAAATTGCCATACGCCATAGTGACTTGAGGATGCATTCACTTGTTTAGAACCAGCCATAAAAGTTGCCCAAAAACCACCATTGGAAAATCCTACCGAGAATATATTCTTGGAATCTACTTTTGGATCTTTTTTCATAATCTCGACTATTTCTGTGAGATCTTTTTCAATAGGTTTTCTAAATTTTGTAAAAGTTAACTTTCTTTTTTTAGGTGTTATTCCATGACGTTCAAAAAAATTGGGGGCGTAGATGGCATAACCTTCCTTTAAAAAAAAAGATGACCAATTTTCTATTTCATTTACTCTGAATCCACCACTAGTGTGCAATATCAAAACGGTTGGAAATGGACCTGTGCCATCAGGGTATTTTTTTTCGTGATAAATAGGATCAGCAAAAACTGAATTGCAAACAAAAACCAAAACAAAAGCTAGTTTACCCATAAAAAGCATATTAGCATATCTATTAAATTTGCAAGCATTTCCTAAAGGGATATTTGAGCAAAACGATTTGCTAAAGTGTCAATTTTAAGAGAGTTTTGCTTGGTAAAATCATCGATTGCTTTTTTTACTTCTGGAATGCAAAAATTCTCAGAATAGTCATCACATAAAATTGTAGAATTTTTTTTAAGTCCCCGTAACAGTAAGGTTAAGTCGCTAATAACAGTTCCATAGCTATGACCACCATCTAAAAAAACATAATCAATTTCAGCCAAAGGAACTTTAGTTAAATTTTCTCTAGAATCTCCTTTTAACAATGTAACTTGCTTAGCAAAATTATCTAATAATTTACTAACACTTTCCAAGGAGTTTAAATTTTCTTTTTTGATAAAGTTGTAGTAAATATTTTTTAACGGATTGGAAAATTTTTGACTTTCTAAAAAATTAGGTTCGATTTCATCATCATGGCTTTTTTTTTCAGAGCCAAATAAATCAATTCCAAAATATTTAAAATTTCCACTATTTTTTCTATTTAAAAGCTCACAAACATTTCTAGCGGTTACTCCGCAAAAAACTCCTACTTCTAGAAAATTCTGGACTTGAAATTGACCGATATGGTTTAAAACAAAGTCACCAAATGGTTTTTTAAGTCCAGTTTTTCTCCAATAATTCTTATATGTGATCAAAAAAAATTATTTGGTAAAGTCAAATGCCTCAACCCAAGAACCTTTAGTAGAAGCTTTAGAATATTCTGTAGCTCTACCTTCAAAGAAGTTCATGTGTTCTACTCCATTCAACATATCGTCTAACCAAGTTAGTGGATTTTCCTTCACTTCATAAAGATCATTCAATCTAAGTTGCGCTAATCTTCTGTTGGCAATCCATCTGATATATTTTTTAACTTCTTCAGCTTTAAGACCTTCAATGTCTCCCATTTCAAAAGCTAAATCAATAAAAGCATCTTCATGCTCCACAATAGTAGAACATGCATCGTAGATTTCTTTTTTCAAACTGTCATCCAATAATCCAGGATTTTCATCACAGAACGTGTTGAAAATTTTGATCATAGAATTACAATGAAGTGTTTCATCTCTAACTGACCAAGTAACAATTTGGCCCATTCCCTTCATTTTGTTAAATCTTGGGAAGTTAAGTAGAATTGCAAAACTAGCAAATAACTGAAGTCCTTCAGTAAATGCACTGAATACAGCAACTGTTTTAGCGATTTCTCTTTTATCACCCATGTTAAAGTTTTGCATGTAGTCATACTTATCTTTCATTTCTTTGTACTTTAAGAATGCAGAATATTCTGTCTCTGGCATTCCAATCGTATCAAGTAAGTGAGAGTACGCAGCAACATGAACTGTTTCCATAGAAGCAAATGCGGTCATCATCATTAGAACTTCTGTTGGCTTAAATACAGTTGTGTAATGCCTTAAGTAACAATTATTTACTTCCACATCTGCTTGGGTGAAAAACCTAAAAATTTGAGTAAGAAGATTTTTTTCATGTGGTAATAATTTTTTTTGCCAATCTCTAACATCTTCTGCTAAAGGAACTTCTTCTGGCAACCAGTGAATTCTTTGTTGAGTTAACCAAGCGTCGTAACACCAAGGATATCTAAATGGTTTGTAAACAATCTTTTCTTTTAACAAGCCTTCTTCTTCGCAATAATTTGCTCCGATGATTGTTTTGGCTTGAACTTCTGGTACTTTTGGGGCTACTGACATGATAAACACTCCTCATAATTTGCTGCTTCGCCATTAGAGGCTTCTGCTGGTTGATTTTTAGTGGCATTTGCCACGGTTTGGTTGATTACTTCTGCACGTTGAATAGATTTAGATCTACAATAATACATACTCTTCAAACCTTTTTTCCAAGCTTGAAAATGAATTTGATGAAGATCTTTCTTATGAACATCTGCAGGCAAAAACACATTTAGGGATTGTGCTTGAGATACATAAGGAGTTCTGTCTGCTGAGTGATCGATCAACCAACGTTGATCAATTTCAAAAGCAGTTTTAAACACATCCTTTTCTAAATCAGATAAGAAATCTAGATGTGAAATAGAACCTTGGTTAGTTGTAATAGAAGACCACACTTCATCTGTATCCTTTTCATACTTTGCAAGAATTTGTTTTAAATACTTGTTTCGTACGTTGAATGATCCAGAAAGAGTTTTGTGCGTATAGCTGTTCGCAGCTACAGGCTCAATTCCAGGCGATGCTCCACCACAAATAATAGAAATAGAAGCTGTTGGTGCTATGGCCGTTTTGTTAGAAAAACGCTCCATAATTCCATAGTCCGCTGCATCAGGACAAGGCCCTCTTTCTTCTGCAAGTTTCACAGAAGCAGTATTCACTTCCTTGTCAATTTGTTTAAACATTTTGTTGTTCCAAACTTTTGCCATCACCGATTCAATCGGAATAGAATTTTTTTGCAAGAAGGAATGAAAACCCATCACACCAAGACCGACACTTCGTTCTCTCATTGCTGCATACGTTGCATCAGAGAATGATTCTGGAGCTCTTGTAATAAAATCAGTCAACACATTGTCTAAAAATTTCATGATATCTTCAAGCATGATTTTTTCATCTTTCCACTCATCATAAGTTTCTAGATTCAAAGAAGACAAACAACAAACCGCTGTTCTATCTCTACCCGACTTATCAATTCCTGTAGGAAGAGTAATTTCACTACATAAGTTTGAAGTTTTTACAGTAAGACCTGCAAGCTTATGATGCTGCGGGATCATTCTATTCACGGTATCGATAAATACAATGTAAGGCTCTCCTGTTTCTACTCTTGCAGTAAGAAGCCTAATCCATAAATTTCTTGCAGACATGGAAGACTGAACAGTTCCATCATAAGGACTTTTTAAAGGCCACTGCTCATCAAGCTCCACTGCTCTCATAAACGCATCTGTCACTAAAACTCCATGATGCAAATTTAAAGCTCTACGGTTTGGATCTCCACCGGTTGGTCTTCTCATCTCAATAAATTCTTCGATCTCAGGATGGTCAATAGGTAAATAGCAAGCAGCAGATCCTCTTCTTAATGATCCTTGACTGATCGCAAGAGTTAAAGAGTCCATCACTTTAATGAAAGGCATGATACCAGAAGTTTTTCCCACTCTTCCAACTTGTTCGCCAATCGAACGTAGATTTCCCCAGTAACTTCCAATTCCACCACCTTTAGCAGCAAGCCATACATTCTCGCTCCAAAGATCTACGATTCCATTTAATGAATCAGATGCTTCGTTTAAAAAACAAGAAATAGGAAGACCTCTTTCTGTTCCGGCATTAGAAAGAACAGGAGTAGATGGCATAAACCATAGGTTACTCATGTAATTATAAATTCTTTGCCCATGAAGATTATCATCCGCATAGGTACTTGCCACTCTTGCAAATAAGTCCTGGTATGATTCTCCTTCGTTTAAATATCTGTCAACTAAGGTAGCTTTGCCGAAATCTGTTAACTTCGAATCTTTACTTCTGTCGATTCGAATGGTGATTCCTTTTTCATTTTGAAAAAGTTCTGTTTCATTTGATAATGAGAACAAATCAGGTCTTTTTAGGTCCTGAAGGTTCTCATTTGACTTCTTAATGATGTTTGAAGTATCGTTTTCAACAGCATTTTGTATTGCCAGAGCTAAATTTTCTTGCATAATCTCCCAATTATTAGGTTTTTAATTAAAAACAACTATATGTTGTGGTTATAAATTACTGATATACCATTAGTTATAGCTGATCAAGAGAACATATAATGAACAAAAGAAAAAATCTACAAGAAAATTACCCTACTTAAATAAATTACTATAAACATTGAAAATTATCTTATGAACAATTTCAACCTTATTGTGAATCAAAATGGCTTTCGAGAATATGATGCTAGATGGCTTTATCCAGATGATATCAATTTAGAGGGAATCAAGCATCTTGGAATGGGTCTTGGAACTCAAATTGTAAGTCGTACCAAAAAAAATCCAAGAGTGGTCGTTGGTCATGACTACCGATCGTACAGTGAAGACATTAAAAAATCTCTTATTGAAGGATTGATGCAAGCAGGATGCGCGGTGGAAGATGTGGGATTATCACTCTCCCCTATGGTTTATTTTGCACAGTTTGAATTAGATGCAGATGCAGTTGCGATGGTTACTGCAAGTCATAATGAAAATGGTTGGACTGGTGTTAAAATGGGAATTGAAAAAGCATTAACTCATGCACCAGAAGAGATGGCAGAATTAAAAGATATTGTTCTAAATCAAAAATTTAAATTAGATAAAGGAAGCTACAAAGAAATAAAAGGGTTTAAGGAAATTTATACCAACGATTTAGTTTCTAAAAATAAAATTAAAAAAAAAATTAAAGCAGTAGTTGCTTGTGGAAATGGGACCGCAGGGATATTTGCACCGGATATTTTAAGAGGCATTGGTTGTGAAGTAGTAGAACTGGATTGTAATTTAGATTTTACTTTTCCGAAATATAATCCTAATCCAGAAGATTTAGAAATGCTGCATGCGATAGCAAAGGCGGTGAAAGAAAATAATGCAGACGTAGGATTTGGTTTTGATGGCGATGGAGACCGCGTGGGTGTTATTGATAATTTAGGTGAAGAGATATTCTCAGATAAAATTGGGCTTCTGATCGCAAGAAACCTCGCTCCTAAACATAAAGGATCAAAGTTTGTGGTCGATGTTAAATCAACGGGATTATTTGTTCATGATAAAGTATTACAAGAACATAATTGTGAAACGATTTATTGGAAAACTGGGCATTCTCATATCAAAAGAAAAGTGAATAAAGAAAAAGCATTAGCTGGCTTTGAAAAAAGCGGTCACTTCTTTTTTAATCAGCCGTTAGGTTTTGGTTATGATGATGGAATTAATTCTGCGATTCAAGTTTGTCACTTGCTGGATCATCAAGATAAAAAGATGAATGATCTTATTAATGAATTGCCAAAAACATATCAAACTCCCACTATGGCACCTTTTTGCAAAGATGAAGAAAAATATAAAGTAGTAGAAGAATTGGTAAAACAAGTTGAAGAGTTAAAAAAAACTACTAAGATAGATGGTCAAACTATCACGGATGTATTAACAGTTAATGGTGTTAGATTTTCACTAGAAGATGGTTCTTGGGGTCTTATTAGAGCCTCATCCAACAAGCCCTCTTTAGTAGTGGTAACGGAAAGCCCAACCTCAGATGAAAGAAAGAAAAAGATCTTTGATTTTATCGACGATCTATTGCAAAAGACCGGAAAAATTGGTGAATACGATCAAAAAATATAGGTGATTAATTAATTGTTATTAGGACGTCTGGAGCTGCTCCATACATTAAACAATCAGTTCCTCCTGCAGACAACGCACCAACAGCTTCTTCTGTTGAAAATGCAATTTGGACGTTAGGGTTTCTAATTCCATCGTAAATAAAAGGTGATGTTAAAGCTACTCTCCATTGAAAGAATTCCTCCTCATCAATGCTTCCATTGGCTGTGCCACTTACAGAGGTAATAGTTGCTACTGGACTAAAAGCATTTGATCCGGTCACGGCACCGTCTACTCCTGCAAATAAGGCTTGCTCTCCCGCGTCTCCACTAGTAGATCCAACCGCCTCTGAAGTTTTAGTACCTGCGGTACCACCAGAATTAGTTTTACAAGCATTACTACCATCAGAAATTGTCTCAGCTGTACCAGCTGCGATTGTCATTCCTCTATTCATTACAATTTGCATATGAGTATAAGCAGTTCCAATAGTAGCTGCTGTAGCAGATCCAAGATTAGCAGCTGCTGCTCCAGCAGTAGTAGCAGCAATATCAATATCTGCAGAATTTCCTGTGAATATAACTACTGGATTAAGACAATTTGAAAGTGTGCTACCAGTTTCGCACATTGCTATTTGTCGGATTGTGATTTTATATACATCAGCCCTTCCCGTACCAGCAAAAGAATTTTGGGTAAATAAAAGTATTGCAAAAAAAATAAAAAAAAGTTTTCTCATAATTATTGACTAGTTATTACTATTGCTCCTTGTGTCTCCACAACAATGTTATTATTTCTTCTTACTTTTTCAGTTAAAGTGGAAGTCATATCTTTTTTATAAAAAGCTTCATTGCTTGAAAATCCATCAGCTAAAGTTGCCTGATTAGTTTTGGGTGGGTAGCTAAAGGTAAGTTTGGCAGAAGAGGTGTCGTCTCCTCCAGTATTTCTACTATCATCATAGCCGGCCTCAAAAGTAAGAGAGGGAGTTAAAGCCATCTCTAAAGCATAAATATTTCCTTTGGTATCTACTGTAGCCAAATCTTTTTCGTGCTCATAACCGGTAAAATTAAATTTAGCCCAAGGTAGGTAAGGCACTTGTGAAGAAACTATATAATCAACCCCACCTAAAACTTGCTCTTTATTTCCATCAACTATTTGTTGAAGACTGATGTCTTCATATTTATTTAAATTAAATTCTAAAATTCCAGCTTTCGCTTCTAAACCAATGCTACCTCTTTCATGTTCTTCGCCAATGTCTCTGTCATAAAATATATTCCCCCCAAACATAAAAGATTGATCATCGCTTAAAAAACGATACCCCAAACCAAGATTGGCAATGTACCTAAGATCTGCAGTTCCCACATCCTGCGTATGCAGGCTGAACTGTGTGAACAAGTTAGAATCTTGTTGTTTATTTAAATTTCTGAGTAACAAGAGATTAAATCTAGGGTCATTGTTGTCTTGATCAGATAACTCAATATCAAATTCAGTCACTCCTTCCCCAGGAATAACGCTTAAAACTTTTTCTGAAATTTTTTCTGAAACCTTTGATAAAGTTTTACCCATAACCTCAGCAAAGGAATAATTGGAAAGCAGCAAAAAAAATGCCAAGTATTTTAAGATTTTACACATGTTTAATTTTGTATAAGAAAAATAAAAAATTTCAAGATATTCAAAAACTGCATAAATACTTTTATTTAAGTATTATCCTATGAAATCTGTCCTTGGGTCCAATATCCATAAACACAACGAGTTCCATTCCTCGAGCAATCGTAAGTATCATGGAGTACTCCATCCTTAACAACCGTGATGTGCTTGGAGCATGAAACAATCAAAGTTCCCATGGGCAGTTCTTCTTTTTTTAAATGAACTTTGCAACCTTGGCCTATAAACATAGTGGGGGTCCAGTTCCAACCCAATTTTTGTAAATATTTTTTTAATACTACTCTATGCGTTCCCGATCTAGGGCTATCATTTTTTTGTTTTAGACTTTTGGCAAGTTTAGTTCTAGAGGTGTTTCGAAACTCTTCATTTTCTTTATACAGATCTTCATAGACTTCGGAGTAAGCAATACCAGTTGCAATGGCAATGGATCTAACCACACAGTCTCCTGCTTTTCCTTTGTATCCTGCCGCAGCTCTGCCACCATCATTTACTTGAAGTTCTAAATTGCTACTAGAAAACAATCGTTTAAAAAACATTATAATTTATTTTGGCTGCTTGAATGGGATCTTTAAGAATTTCTAGCAAAATATCAAGTCCATTTGAAACATCTCTTTTCATGTTGATTGGAGCATTAATAATAAAAAAACCTGTGCCCTGCATACGTAAGAAAGAATTATTCAATTCAATATGAATATGAGTGGTGTTATTAATCTTTGCATCCAAAAGTTGATTAACAAAACGATCTGTCTTCTCCGATTCTAAGACTGGATACCAAACCATATAACAGACATTCGGAAACTGTTTAGAATTATGTCTAATTAATTTGGCTACTTTTTCATATTCATTTTTAACTTCATAAGAAGGATCAATTAGAACTAATCTAGTTCCTTGATAAGAAGTAATCATTTGATCTAACGATGCGTAAGCATCTTTCTTTTCAATGGTTACTCTTTGATCTTGATTAAAATTGTTCTTTAAAATCTCAAATTCATTATTGTGCAGTTCTGATAGATAAATTTTATCTTCACTATCCAAGGCCAAGAGGGACAAAAAACACGATCCTGGATAAATGGATAGCTTATTTCCATGCTTATTTGGGTTCGTTTGACTCACGAGGTCTAAGTAATCCTGAATGAAGGGGTCGTTAATTTTAAAAGACAGCACTTTAGAAATTCCATTTAAATATTCTTTATTTTTTTCCATAAATGGATCTTTTAGGTCATATTTTCCTGCTGCTGCAAAAGGATCAATAAAAGAAAAAGGCTTATTCTGTTTTAGTTGTTTTAAAAGATAGGTCAGAAGAAAATGCTTAAACACATCTGCAAAGTTTCCAGCATGAAAGCCGTGTCTATAACTAAGCATTTAGATAATTTTTTTTAACTTATCTAGCATGCTAGCTAGGGCCTCTTTAGTATAGGGTTTCCCTTTAATAACCCAAATCGACAAAGGCCAGGTAGGATCTTTTTTGTATCTTGGCACAATGTGTATGTGTAATTGAGGTACAATGTTACCAACTTTTTCTACATTTAGATTGGCACATTTGAAATTCTTTTTCATAATCTTGCTACAATATTGAATTTCATCCATCAATTGAATTTGATCTTTTCTATTTAAATCTAAAATCTGCCCTACTCCTTTTCTTTTGGGTATCAGCATAATCCAGGGGAACTTTCTATTGTCTTGAAGTCTTACTTGGCACAATTTTAGATCAGTAATGTAATGAGTGGTCTTCTCGAATTTTTTATGTATTTTAAACATCTAAGTTAAAATAAATAACTATTTTATTATGGATTTAAAGAAAATTAATCAAAAAATTAAAAGCTTCGTGAAAGCTAGAGATTGGGAACAATTTCACTCTCCCAAAAACTTATCTATGGCTTTATCTGTTGAAGCTTCTGAGTTAGTCGAAATTTTTCAGTGGCTAAAAGAAAGTGATTTGAAAAAAGTAGATAAAGAAAAAGTAGCAGATGAGATTGCTGATATCTTTTTCTATCTAGTTAGAATTTCTCAAAAAATGAATATTGATATTGAAAAAAGTTTTCATAAAAAAATGATCAAAAATATTAAAAAATATCCGGTAAAATTATCTAAGGGAAAATCAGATAAAAGATTCTAAATAAGCCAAAACTATAATTAAGAAACTTTTTTAAATGTGTAGATTCCACATCCATAGGAAACTTTGTTTTTTATATCTTCAATTTTAATATTTTTATGTAAAGAACCTGCGTCATCAACAAAATCAAATCGAATTAAGTTTATTTTTAATTCTTTTTTCGCCCACGAAAATATATCACTAGGATCAAAAACTCTCTGCGAGTTAAAATGAACTTCGTTTGATTTTCCGATAGGAAAGCTAATGTAGAGAGTGCCATCTTTTTTTAACATATTAAGTATATTATTAAATCCCTTTACATGACCAAAGGGATCTAAACTATCGCCATAGCGACCAAGTCCAAAATGTTCAATTGCATGCAAGCAAGATATTGAATCATACGCTTGATAATGCTCACTTTCATTACTCATTAGATCTTTTTGAATAAATTGAATATTTGTATGCACACTTTCTTCTAAATTTCTTATATCCATGACTTCAATTTTTCTGAATGCAGCTACGTGAGCTACAAAACCATCTATACGAGATCCAATATCAATGTGTTTGGAAGGATTTGCTAAAAAAATATGGTTAGCGACAAGTAAATCTTGATGATAGTAATGGCCAGAATCACTTCCTGCTGATGCTGAAAACTCATTCATGATAGGATGAAAATGAGTAATGTTTCCTCCAAGTTCTTTAAACTTTGAACTATCTTTCCAATACTTAAGCAAATATCTAATATTTTTTTTATTAAATATTCTTTTTATCATTTTAAACTTTTTCATAATGAATTATTCAACTGTACTAATTAATCACGCCTAATTTCATTAAAGAATCTATTTCTTCACTTTTAAAACCATGGTCTAGCAATATTTGCTTTGTGTGCTGACCAAACGTTGGGGACTCTTTAGTGTCTTCTACTTTCGTCTCTGAAAATTTAATAGGCATTCCTATCGCCTTAAAGGATCCTGCTTTTTCATTTTTAACATCTACAATCATTTTTCTCTCTTTAGTTTGAGGATCTTCAAACATTTCTGTGACAGTATTAATCGGTCCGCAAGGTAAGCCTTTTTCATCAAATAACTTTAGCCATTCTGCGGATGTTTTTTTTGCTAGTTCTTTTTTTAATAATTCTATTAACTCTGCAACATTTTGCATTCTATTGGCGTTGCTGCTAAATTTTTCATTCTCTTGAAGTTCTTTTACCCCCAATGCATCAATTAGTTTTAACCATGTATTTTGATTGGAAGCTCCTACCGTGATCCATTTGTCTTTGGTTTGAAAAGCTTGGTACGGAGCAGTCAAAGGGTGTGCAGAACCTAATGGGCCTGGTGCTATTCCTGTGGCTGAAGCAATAGCAGATTGCCAGTAGGTATGAACAATCCCCGCTTCATATAAAGAGGTGTCGACTCGTTGCCCTAATCCTGTAGTCGCTCTTGAAACCAGTGCTGCTAACACTCCTGTGGCTGCTAAAATCCCTGCTGTGATATCTGTAACCGGAGCGCCCACTTTCATGGGAGGCTTTCCTTTGCTCTCCCCAGTAATACTCATTAAACCACTCATACCTTGAGCAATTAAGTCAAAACCACCTTTATCTGCGTAAGGTCCTGTTCTTCCATAGCCTGATATTTCACAAAGTATAATTTTTGGATTTATTTTTTTTAATTCCTCGTACCCTACTCCCAATTTTTCTAGCGTTCCTTTTCTAAAATTTTCAACGACTACATCTGCTTGTTTCACCATTCGTTTAAAAACTTCAACCCCTTCTTTTGTTTTTAAATCTAAAGCCATGCCTCTTTTGTTACGATTCATCATCATAAAAGCGGCAGCCTCTCCATTTATATCGGGAGGTAAAAATCTTCTCGTATCATCTCCTCCTGGAATTTTTTCTATTTTAATAACCTCCGCACCAAGATCAGCTAGCATTAATCCGCAAGTTGGACCTGCCATAATTTGTGCAAGTTCCAATACTTTCACTCCATGTATTGGGCCTGGCATTTTATTTATTTTTAAATTTGGGTTTGGTCTTGGTTAAGAAGGACTTGTAACCAATTTGAAAATCTTTGGTGTCATAACATTTATAACCAAGATCATTTAATTTGTTAGATATTTTTCCTTTGTATAACAATTCCTCAGCGAAAGCCTTGTGCCATCTAGCAACCATAGGTGCACCATCACAAATTCTTTCTGCTGTTGCGTAAGCTTCTTTTTCCACATCTTGATCTGGCATGACTCTGTTGACCATTCCTTTTTCATAAGCCTCATTAGAATTAAAGATTTTACCTTCTAACAATATCTCCATGGTAACGGATCTTCCTACCAGTTGAAGAAGTGCTTGAATTTCTCTTGGAGCCATCGTTAGTCCTAGTCGTTTAATAGGAACTCCAAAACGAGAAGAGGTTCCACAAATTCTCAAATCACAACAAGCTGCAATTTCAAAACCACCGCCCACACAAATTCCTTCGATCAGAGCAACGGTGGGAATGGGACAGTCCTGGATAGCAGCTAAAGTGCCATGTAGATGCTTTCCATATTCTTTTGCAAGTTTGCTGTTCGATCTAGTCTTGGCAAACTCGCCAATATCATTTCCTGGAGAAAAAGACTTTCCACCCTTTCCTCTAATCACCGCGCATCGAATATCTTTATTTTTTTTCTTTGCTAAATCTCTGAAGATAGAACCGAGCTTTTTCCACATAGGCTTGGTTAATGCGTTTAGCTTTTCAGGTCTATTTAATGAAACTTCAAGAATGTATTCGTTTATTTGTTTCGTCTGAACTAAGTCAGTCATGACTACCTATAAAAATGTTCTACTAATCCCATCGGGACAAATGGAACGTAGGTCACTAAAAGCAATACAGCAAATAATACAGCAACAAACATAATGTTAATTTTAGAAACTTCCCAAATGTCTGCTTTCGCTACTGAACAGGCGGTAACTAATACACTGGCTACAGGCGGAGTTTGCTGACCTATGGCTAAGTTTAATGTTACAATAATTCCAAAATGAACTGGATCAATTCCAGCTGTAGCAACTAAAGGCATAACAATGGGCACAACTACAATAATAGCTGCTGCTGAATGAAGAAAAAGTCCAATTATTAATAAGAAAACATTTAAAATTGCCAAAATAACAAATTTATTGTCTGTAAATCCTGTAATGGAAGTTGCTACTGTTTGAGGTACTTGTTCAATAGTTAAAAACTCTCCAATTAAAACAGATGCTGCAACCAATAACATCACAATTGCTGTTGATGAGGCTCCCTCAATTGTTGCATCAAAAAATTGCTTGAAATTGAGCTCTCTATAAACTGCTCCAATTATACAAGCAGCAACAACTGCTAAACCGGCTCCCTCTGTTGCAGTAACAAAGCCTCCAAAAATACCTCCCAATATAATTATAGGCAGCACAAATGCCAAAGATGCTTCTTTTCCAGTTCTCTTTAAATTTGATAAATTAAAAGTCTCTTCAATTGGAAGTTTTTTTCTTATTGCATAAATATAAGAAACAAACATTAATCCAAAACCACCAATGATACCTGGAATTATACCAGCGACAAATAATTGAACTACAGATGTTTGTGCCATTACAGCATATAAAATCATTGGAATCGAAGGCGGTATAATAACCGCTAAGGAAGCGGATGAGGAAGTAACAGCAGCCGCAAATGCTCCTGTGTAACCCTTTTTCTTCATAGCAGGAATTAAAATAGATCCAAGTGCAGCAACGTCAGCAACTGCAGAGCCAGAAATTTCAGCAAAAAACATCGAAGTTGCAATGTTAACCATGCTCAATCCACCTCTGACAAATCCAACTAAAGCAGAAGCAAAATTAATTAAACGTCTAGAAATTCCTGAGGTATTCATAATTGCGCCTGCCAAAATAAATAAAGGAATAGCAATTAATGGGAAATTCATAGACCCATCAAACATAACAATGGCTGCATCAATTAAAAAACTAGTACCATTGGCCGAGACCATGGCAATGATCGTGGTAACCGCAAGAGCTATCGCAATAGGAACGTTAATTGCTAATAGCATTAAGAGCACTGCAAACATAAGCAAAACAACCATATTAGTTTTGCTCCTCTACGATAATTGCTTCCGGGTCTCTTTTTTTGCCAGACATTACATCTTCATAATCTTCTCTTAGTCTTAAAGTTTCGGAGAGCATAAAGAGCAAAGATCCGATTGGTATTACCGATTGCACAAGTATTTGTGGAACCCATTCTAAGGTTACTAATGTTTCTCCTCGAATGAGCGTTAATACTTTAAAGCCGTAATAAGCTAATAAAATGAAAAATCCGTAAATAATAATTTTGGAAACAACCCATAAAATTTTTCTAAGACCCAAAGGAAATGATTTAATTATATTAGGAACTCCAATATGAGCGCCTTTTAAAGCCGCATAAGCAGATCCATAATAGGTAAGCCATGCAAGTTGTACCGATGCCACCTCATCATACCAGACTAAAGCGTGGCCAGACCAGCGAAAAATAACCCCAACAACGACCGTAACAGCCATGGCTATCATCATGACAAACATTATATATTGAAGAAATGTATCATATGAATTTTTAAAATTAGAGGAGAGCATTTTTTTTAAATAAATTTTTTTTAAATAAATTTTTTTTAAGATTTGTAGAGCAGTTTTGTATTTTTTAAAAGTTATAAATTTGAAAAAATTGGCCCTTAATTTCTTAAGGGCCAAAATTTATAATTAATTTATTTTGCTAAAGATGAAACTGCTTTAATTAAAGCTCCACCAGAAGGAACGTCTTTTGTAAACTCTTCATAGATACCTTTACTACCTTTGATAAATGCATCTTTGTTTGCAGTGTTTACTTTTACGCCAGCTTTTTTGATATCGCCTAACATAGACTTTTCATATGAAGCAGCCGTTTTATAAACGAACTTTTGGTTTTCTTTTGCAGCAGATTCTAAAATCTTTCTTACATCTCCAGGTAGCTTGTTGTAGCTGTTTTTGTGAACTGCTACGTACGCTGGTGTGTATACGTGACCTGTGATTGAAAGATATTTTTGAACTTCCTGAAATTTAGCACTAGTAATTTGTGCGTAAGGATTTTCTTGTCCATCCATAGTTCCAGTTTGTAATGCTGTAAACACTTCAGAAAAAGACATTGGAGTAGGGTTTGCTCCGTACGATTGGAACATTTTTACTCTCCATTTAGACTTAGGAGTTCTCAATTTAATTCCTTTTAAATCTCCAGGAACGTTGATTGCTCTTACATTGTTAGTAATGTGTCTAAAACCATTTTCCCAAACACCGATAATTTTATAACCAGTCTTTGCTTCTAGGTTTTTAAAGATACCAGGCAAAACATTTTTCTCTACTTTTGCCATATGCTTTCTATCTTTAATGATGAAAGGCATATCGAATACACCAAACTCATCATGGATAGAAGCCATCACAGAAGAAGGCAACCACATGTCAACTGTTCCCAGTTTAAGTTTTTGCATACCTTGTTTATCTTTTCCAAGTTGTGAAGATCCAAAGACAGTTACTTTGCCTTTGCTACCTAATTTCTTGTTAGCTATTTTTGCAAAATTCTCAACTGATGCAGCAAATAAAGAACCTGGTTTTCCTACGTGACCAAACTTTAACTCTACTGAATGCGCAGCTGAAGAAATAAAAATAACTGAAGTAATTAAAGCGAATAGTTTGCTTAAATTTTTCATTATATTCTCCCCTTATTAGTTATTAAAGAAAACAACTTAATAAAAAATTTGAAAAGAAGCGAGTCTTTAAACTTTTATTTTTTAAGGGAAAATGTGAGTAAATTTATTTTATTTAGCTAAAAAATCTAAAGCAGCCATGATTCCACCTGCTTTATATGGGATTCCAGCTTTCTTTAAACCCATCTCTACACCAGAAAGAGTTCCTGCTAACATTAGGTCGTTAAAGTCACCTAAGTGACCAATTCTGAAAACTTTTCCTTTAACTTTATTTAATCCCATTCCAAGAGACATATCAAATTCTTCTAGAACAATTTTTCTAAAGTTATCTGCATCATGTCCATCTGGCAAAAGTACAGCTGTTAAAGAGTTAGAATATTCGTCTTCATTCTTACATAAGATTTCTAAACCCCACGCTCTCACAGCAATTCTAGTAGCTTCAGCGTGTCTTGTATGTCTTGCAAAAACATTCTCCAAACCCTCTTCAAGTAGCATGTTAATTGCTTCATCTAATCCGTACACTAAATTAGTTGCAGGAGTAAAAGGAAAAAAACCATTCTTATTATTCTCAATCATCGGTAACCAATCCCAATAATGTTTTGGCATGGTTGCATGCTTATGCGCCTCAAGAGCTTTTGGACTTAATGCATTAAAAGAAAGTCCGGGTGGTAATAACAAACCTTTTTGGGATCCACCTACTGTTACATCGACTTTCCATTCATCATGCTTGTAATCAATAGAGGCAAGAGAAGAAATAGTATCCACCATATATAAAGCTGGATGATTAACACTATCAATAGCTTTTCTAATTTCACCAATTTTACTTGCTACACCAGTGGATGTTTCATTGTGCACTACAAATACTGCTTTAATCTTGTGCTCTTTGTCATCTCCTAGTTTTTGAGCAACTACTTTGGGGTCAACCCCTGTTCTCCAGTCACCTGGAACAAAATCTATTTCTAATTTAAATTTTTCTGCTATCTCCCACCATAAAGATGAAAACTGTCCTGTTTCAAACATTAACACTTTATCTCCAGGATTTAATGTATTTACAATTGCTGCTTCCCAAGCACCCGTTCCAGAGCCTGGGTACATGACTACTGGATTTTTTGTTTTAAAAATTAGTTTAACTCTATCTAAAACTCTTTTTGCTATTTCGGCAAATTCAGGTCCTCTATGATCGATAATAGCTCTATCCATCGCTCGTAGAACACGGTCAGGTAAATTGGTTGGTCCTGGAATTTGTAAAAAATGTCTGCCCGCTTTGAAAGAATTTGATTTTGCCATACGGGTATATATGATGTTTTGAATATTTAATCAAATCGAAATATAACAAACAATCTATGGATTTAATTGATCATATTGAAATTTATAGGCTGCAAGGCCCTGAGCAAAAGAAACCTTTTTGGGTCAGTCACTTCATTGTTCCTAATGCTAATGAACTTTTAATTAAAATAAAAACAAAAGATGGAGTTGAAGGATTCGGTGTGGCAACCAGCTATACAGATATCACTCCTATATTAAAACCATTTACCAATGGTCTTGCTGATCACATTATGGGAATGAATCCTTATCAGCCTGAAGAAATTTATAATAAACTTTTTAATTTAACTGACACGAGAATTTCCAATGAAAAGAAGTGGAGTAGAGAATCTTTAATTAGAATCTCTTCTGCAGTGGATATTGCGTGTTGGGATATTATTGGAAAGAAAGCAGGTCTTCCCTTGTATCAAATTTTTGGTGGCTTTAGAGATAAAGTGCCTTGTTATGTTACTTGTGCCTACTATCAGGATGGAAAAGACAATGTCCAATTAAAAGATGAGATTCAAAAATTAGTTGCAGAGGGTCATCAAGGATTTAAGGGTAAGGTAGGAGGATTGTCTTTGGAAGAGGATATAAAAAGAATGCAAATTATTAGAGATGTTATTGGCCCAGATAAAGATCTTATGATTGATGTCAATCGTGCATGGGATTTAAAAACAGCTATTCAAGCTTGTAAATTGTTAGAACCGTTAAAGCCTACCTGGCTAGAGGAGCCTGTAAGATGGGCAGATGATAGAAGGCAAACTACTTTATTAGCTAAACAAACATCCATACCTATCTCAGGAGGAGAAAGTGAAATCACTAGCTATGGTTGCCGTTCTTTTATTGAAGAAGGTGCTATCCAAATCTTACAATTTGATGTGACCATGTTTGGTGGTTTTACTCATGGAAAAAAATTAACAGCGCTTTGTGAATTAAACCATGTAGATGTAGCTCCTCATCATGACTGTTATATTCATGCGCAATTAGTAGCCTCCTCTCCTGCTGGAAGAATTGTAGAATCTTTTCCAGATCCTGAAAGAGATCCTCTTCAAGCAGAGTTGTTTTCTAATCCACCTGAAATTAAGAATGGATGGCTAACATTGAATAAAGAGCCTGGATTAGGACTAACCTTATCTCCAAGTGCGATGAAAAAGTTCGGGACTTTAATTTATCAAAGTAAAAAATAGTGCTACTAGTCTAAAATATTAACCATGAATCAGAATCAAATAGAAAAAATTGCAAAAGAAATTCAAGGCCAGGTTAAAGGCAAAGTGTTATTTGATGACTTTTCTAGAGGACGGTACAGCACCGATGCTTCTCTTTATCAAATCAAGCCTTTAGGTGCCGTATTGCCAAAAGACAAGAACGATGTTCTTAAAATTATGGAATACTCACAAAAACAAGGAATATCCTTACTTGCAAGAGGTGGTGGAAGTTCTCAATCAGGTCAAACGGTGGGTGAATCCATTGTCCTAGATTACTCCAGACATCAAAACAAAATTTTAGATTTTAATAGGGAGGAAAAAACAGTTTGGGTAGAACCTGGAATTGTTCTGGATCAATTGAATGCCTACTTAAAGCCTTATGGCCTTTGGTATCCTGTCGATGTTTCGACTAGTAGTAGAGCTACCATTGGCGGAATGACTGCCAATAATAGTTGTGGGTCCAGGTCTCTTCATTATGGCAACATGGTGAATAATGTTTTAGCTGTTGAAGCAATCTTGGATGATGGAACTGTACACACCTTCGATGACATTGATAAAAATTATTTAGAAGTCACCAATGAAAGAAATAGAAAATACGAAATTATTAAAAAATTTTTAGACGTTAAGAATAACACCAAGGAAGAAATTGATTTGCACTTTCCCGTAACTCAAAGAAGAGTTGGTGGATATAATATTGATCTTATTAATCCTAATGGTTTTAATACATCCAACATACTAGTTGGATCGGAAGGAACCTTATCTTTATTTAATAAAATTAAATTAAAGTTATGGGAGATCCCTACCAGAAAAGTGTTGGGAGTTTGTTACTTTTCTAATTTCAGAGAAGCGATGAACTTAACTCAAGAAATCGTAAAATTAAAACCTACTACCGTAGAACTATTGGATCATAACTTAATCAGCTTAGCAAAAGACATTCCTCTTTATGCAGGAGAGATTAAAAAATATATCAAAGGAAACCCTGAGGCCGTTTTAATGGTTGAATTTATTGATGATGATTTGGATGTTGCGAGAAAAAAATTAAAAGATTTAGAGTCATTAATAAAATT
>Ga0075466_1000077_pt1 | contig 30315 bp, 44 predicted proteins | sample DEB08_DNA_16_FD_71486 | JGI IMG/M metagenome (GOLD analysis project Ga0075466, IMG submission 71486) | Aqueous microbial communities from the Delaware River and Bay under freshwater to marine salinity gradient to study organic matter... | ecosystem: Environmental > Aquatic > Marine > Coastal ... | reverse complement strand
AAAGGACAAGAGATACAAGATTTAAGCAGGGCTATAGGTGCTTTCTGGGATGCCAGAGAAGAAGTAAGTATTTTAGAACAGAAAGCAACCAACCCTAGCAAGATTCAGAAATTGTTTGGAGGAAAATCTGTAGAAGCTCAAGCATTAGAAGTAACTCTACAGAAACAACGTGCAGAAAATCTAGAACGTGAATTGAAAGATATATTTTTATGGACAGGTAACGGACATCTTTGGACTGAAATGATACGAGAAAGATCCCGAATAAGAAACGCTAGAATTAAAGCAGCTAAAGAGGCCGCTCAAACAAAAGCAGCATTTATAGACTTAACAATTGTAGGTGTTGTAGTAATATTAATATTTGTAACTGTAATGGGAGCCACTTCCATTATATTGTAGAATGGTATATAAATATGGAACAGCAAGAGTTAGAAACTATAATTCAACAAGCTGCTGAAAAGGGAGCTAAACAGGCACTAAAAGATATCGGGTTGTCAGACGAAGAAGCCTATAATGATGTAAAAGAGTTAAGAGGTCTTTTAGATTCTTGGAGAGCAACTAAATCTACTGTAGGTCAAACAGTTGCTAGAATGTTAACAACATCTATTTTAACAGCATTGGCTGTAGGTATCTGGATGTCTTGGGGTGCAGAATGATTGGATTAGTAGATTCATTGATAGGGCCTGTATCTGCTGTACTTGATAAATTTATAGAAGATAAAGATAAAAAAGCTGAACTTGCTCATGAAATAGCTACCATGAGTGAACGTCATACTAATGAGGTTGTAAAAGCTCAGTTAGAGATTAACAAAACAGAAGCGCAACATGCAAGCGTCTTTGTCAGTGGATGGAGGCCTGCTATTGGTTGGGTGTGTTGTCTTGGTATGGCGGGTAACTTTTTAATTATTCCATTTGTTAATATGACTTTAGAGTTAATGGAAACTGAAGTAATAGTACCTATGATTCAATTAGACGTAATGATGCCAGTATTGATGGGCATGTTAGGCTTAGGAGCTATGCGAACTGTAGAAAAAGTTAAAAAGGTGGATAGAAAAGCATGAAGCAGAAAGATTCTAGACTATCAAAAATAGGAGTTTCAGGTTTTAACAAACCTAAAAAGACTCCTAGTCATCCTACTAAAAGCCATGTTGTTGTAGCTAAAGTTGGAGATAAGATAAAAACAATTCGCTTTGGTCAACAGGGCGTTAAAGGTGCTGGTAAGAATCCTAGTACAGCAAAAGACAAAGCTAGAAAGAAATCGTACTATGCTAGACACAATGCTCAAGATGCAAGTCCGTCAAAACTTTCTGCACGTTACTGGTCACATAAGGTTAAATGGTGATATAAATGGCTAAAAGAAAAAAAAGAAACTTTGGCGGTGGTATGACTGACGAAGATAGGCAAGAAGGTTCTGGAGCTATTAATACAGATGACACGTACCGCTTCGAGCTAGGCATTCCACCCGAGATCACTAGCCCCGGTGGAGAGCCTATTGAGCCTATCCCTACTGTTGATTTAACTAAGGGTGTTCTGGACTATGCTGACGCTAATCCTAATGCCTCGGAAAAAGAGCTAGCCAGATATATTAGAGATACGGGAGCTAATGTTGTTGAGGTAGGTGCTGCTTTAGGTCTTGATGCAGCAACGTCAGAACAAATGTATGCAGACGCTTTAGGTGCTGAACTTGAAACACAACTAGTAGCGGAAACTCCTGTCGCAGGTATTACAGAAGATACTCCCGGTACATACAAAGCTCCTCCTGTTGCTGTAGAAAAATACATACAGAAACCTGAAGTAACTGATATTAATATAGCTGCTGGTGTAACCGCTGATACTGCTATTCAACAGCTAGATAAGTTTAAAAATATTATAGCTCCTGATAATGTAACAGTGGCTGAAATGACAACGACTGCTGCTGCTATAAAAGAAGCAGTAATGCAAGGTGACATTGAGCCTCAAGAATATGAAGCCGAATTAGTAAAAGCACTAAACAGAACTGTAGCCGCAGTAGGAACTGAGCGTCCTCCTATTTCTATACAGGAGATTCGTGACCTAAGCCAAAGAGCGAAAGCCGCTACAATGGGCGATGTTTCAGTTGGGCTAGCTAGTACTGCTGATTTTAAAATTGACCCTAACTCTTTTGTACCCGGAGTTACTGCAACTAATATACAAATTTCTCCAACTCCTCAAGTTGAAAAGCAACAACGAGAAGCAATAACAGGAACGTCTGCATCAGGCGTAGAAGCTCAGATATTAGGCACAGTAAATTATCAAGCTTCTCAGTCTAGGGCAATTAAAGGGACAGCCGCTAAAGGTGCTGCTGCCTCAATGGTTGCAGAAGTGGCTAATCTACCTCCGTCAGTAGCAGAAGTTATTGTAGAAGATCCTGCGACAGTAACGGCAGCTATAGATACACAGCCTATAGAAATACAAGCTGCTGTTGCTGCACTGCCTCAAGAGGCTTTAGTATCTTCACAGTTAGAAACTTTATTAGGTGGCCTTGAAGATGGTAATGTACCTGCATGGGCTAAACCAGCAGTAGATCTAGTTGAATCCCAGATGCAACAAAGGGGTATGTCTGTTTCAACTGTAGGCAGGGATGCTCTGTTTAATGCAATTATTCAATCAGCTATACCTCTAGCTCAATCGAATGCTACAGCGTTACAGCAAAGAGCAACTCAAAATCTTTCTAATGAACAGCAAGCTAATTTACAATCTGCTCAGTTAGATTCTACACGTAGACTACAAAATTTAAGCAATCAACAAACTGCTGCAAGTCAAACAGCGCAGATGGCACAAGAGATGGGACAGCTACAAAGCCAGTTCCGTCAAGATGCAGCGATTCTTACAGCGCAACAGAACCAACAGATTCGTACACAGAACTTGGCTAATCGCCAAAGATCTGCTGAGATCAATGTTCAAAACGTACAAGCTACTAACGCTCAGAATCTTTCTAATGAACAACAAATAGAACTAGCAAACCTAGAGGTCATGAATCTTACTGAACGTGAGAACATGAGCGCAGTAAACCAAGCAAGGCTTGCAGAGTTTCAAGTAGCAGCAGATTTCATGAGTAAAAATGCTGCTTTTACTCAACAGATGGAGTTAGCAAATCTAGATGCTAATCAGCAAGTAAAGCTTGCTAATCTTACTTCATTAAATAACGCAAGCTCAGATAATCTTAATGCTGCACAGCAGACAGAGTTGGCTAATCTAAACGCAAGAATGGAAACAAATCTTGCTCAAGCTAATATTGCTCAAGCAATGGGTATTGCACAGCTTAATGTAAATCAGCAAAGAGCTGTTGAAAATGCTAAGATGGTAGCTAATATTGATTTGACTAAGTTTAATGCAGATCAACAAGTCCAACTAGCTAATAGTCAGTTTATGCAGACTGTTACTATGACAGACTTTAATGCTAGACATCAAGCAGCTATGCAGAATGCTACAGCTCTTGCATCTTTAGATCTGGCTACTGTTGATCAAAGAACTAGGGTATCTATAGAGAATGCTAATAACTTTCTACAGTTTGATTTAGCTAATCTTTCTAACGAGCAACAAGCAATAGTATTAGATCAACAAATAGAGCAGCAACGTATGTTAAGTGATGCATCGGCTCAGAATGCAGCTAAACAATTTAAAGCTACGTCTGCCCAGCAAACTGAACAGTTTAATGCTAATTTAGCTTCCCAGATGGAGCAATTTAATGCTTCTCAACAAAATGCTATGGCACAGTTCAATGCTAGCGAAGCAAATAGAATGGAAGCTGTAAATGCCCAAAATGAATTAGAAGCGGATAAGTTTAACAATCAGTTGACCGCACAGGTTGATCAATATAATTCTTCTATGGATCAACAAAGAGAAATGTGGAATGCTCAAAATGCTCAAGCCGTAGAGCAATCTAATACTGAATGGCGTAGGCAAGCTAACACTATTAATACTGCCGCTGAGAACGCAGCAAACGCAACGGCAGCACAGCAAGCTTATAACTTATCAACTCAAGAGCTTGCAAACACTTGGCAGCAATTACGTGATGATGCCACATACGCGAGAACAGCTTATGAAAATGAAGAGCAGCGTAAAACTACTTTGTATGCAACAGCACTAGCGAATGATCCCGGTGCTGCCGGGGATACCGACTATATAAATACATTAATTGGAATAGCTGATAGAGTTATAGGCTCATAGGTAATTAAAATGGGATTTTTTAGTAAGATATTTAAAGGTGTTAAAAAAGTCTTTAAAAAGATTGGTAAGGGTATAAAAAAGGTTGCTGGCAAAGTTGGCAAGTTTATGAACAAGATTGGAATCGTTGGTCAGATTGCAATGGCTTTTATTCTTCCCGGCATTGGGCAAGCTCTCGCAAGTACTTTAGGTAATATGGGGACATGGGCAGCTTCGGTAATAGCTAATCCTGCTACAAATGCCTTGGTAAAAGGAGTAGCTCATGTTACTAACGCTGCTGTTAAGTTTGCTGCAGGAACAAGCAGAGTATTTAATACTGTTACTAGTGCGGTTAAAAACTTTACAGGCGAAATAGGTAAAACTATACTAAATAAAATTCCCGGTATAAAGGTAGAAAGTGCAGCTTCTAATATATTTGGAACAGGTGGAGCATTAGAAAAGGCTGCAGCTGCTACCGGAAAAACTTGGGATACTACTATAGGTAGTTCAAAGTGGTGGGATGGTTTTGCAAGATCTACTGATAATATACCTGCTGGTTTTACTGGGCCTCCAGAACCTATAGGTACTACGTCCTATCCTGCTTCTGGGCCAGCAAACTTAACTAGGCAAGGTCTTGAAGTGCGTCAGCCTCCGGCAGGAGACTATACGACTATAGATGTTACAGCAAAAAGAATTGATCCTACTACTGGCTTTACAGTTGAATCAGGAGTTCCTGCAGATATACCTTTAGATATACCTGAAGTTAGATTTGATAAGCCATCTTTGCTAGACAGAATTAAAGGTGAGTCTGGAGTTTCTATAGGTTCTGAAAATGCAGTATCAGATTTAGGTAAAGATTATCTTATCACAGAGCGTAGTCTAGCGGCAGCAGGAACAGAGGCAGTGAAGGCAGTTGGACAGAGCCTAATGGCTCCAGAGGCTCCTGACTATGATTATAGCGGAGGTCAAGTAGTAGTAGCTGAAAATGCTTATGAGGTTTCATCTAGTCAAGGAGGAATATCTCAAATGCCACAAATAGGCTATGGTGCGCCTATGCTTCAGTATGATGCGATGTATAAACCAACAGGAATGTATTCTAGAAGAATGCAAGGCTTCTTATAAAATGGAAAAAAGTTACGTAGATCATATATTAAAAGCTGGAAGATCTATTCCGGGTCAGTCTCTTACGAACGATCCTGAGCAACGCTATGAATTTGAAAAAGCTCCTGAGATAACTAATCTTAGAGAAGGTATTGAATATTTTTTCACAAAGATTGTAGAGGAAGAAACATATCCAGAAGTTATGGAGTTAGTTATAGAGGGCATTCCTATAATGGAAATTGTTCAAACTATACTCTTTGCGGCTTTTGATAAAGGTATTTGGAATCCTGATCTAATGATGCTGCTTGCAGAACCTGCTACTTACATAATCATGGGATTAGCTGAAAGAGCTGGTATAGATTATGTTATCTATGCAGAAGAAGATGAAGAAGAAGAAGCAGAAAATAGAGCAACAGGAGCAACTGTTGATATGGCTTCTTATATGAAAAATAAACATCAGAACATACCTAAAGGTGCTATACCTAAAGAGATACAAGAAAAAATAGAAGAGTTGCCTGTAGAAAGTTTAATGGCTCCTCAAGAAAAGAATTTGTTAGAGGAATAAAAATGGCTATTGAATCAGTTTTTACTAAGTTACAAAACAACAGACGTAGACAATATAAAGATATTGCTAAACGGCAACAGAGGGAGGCCGCTGTAGGTACATTTTCTAATGTAGCTGGTAAATTTTTAGGAACTGTATTAAATGATACATTACGTGAGTCTGCTAATAGTTTTATTAACTCTGCTCCTATAATGGATGAAAGAATACAAGCTAAAATAGCCAATGATAGAAAAACAAGAATAGGTGGTATTCAGAAGCAAATAGATGCTTCCGGTAAATCTACATACGACTTTTTGTTTGAGCAGCACCTCCCTACTTTTGAAGAAGGTTACAGAGCAGAGTTGGCTGAAAGAGAAGGCGAAGAAGGCTGGAGAGATTTTGCAGCTAACCCTGATGTATTTGATGCAGATATTAGAAACAGACTGGGAGAAATAATTACTCCGCTGGCAGCAAATCATGATGAGGCTTATGCGTTGTCCCAAAGAGTAGGAAGCTTTGAAGATTTTAATGCTACGGTAGAGTTAGCTTCTAAAAATGCCAAACCTGCTAGTGTCATGGGTCTTCTAAGTCGTGAACTAAGGGGAGCTATATCAGGAAGATCTAGGCAAGACTTTGAAGATGAGGCTTTTCTCGCTATTCAAAATGGCCCCTTGGCTCAGAATGTAGATGCCTTCAATACCTTTATGGATAAGTATGAGCAAGAAAAAAGTGTTGTCAAGGCCGCAAAGTTTACAGACTATGTTCATGATCTAGAGGCTCCTACAGATAGAGATAAAGTAGACACAGAGGAAAATATTATAAGTTTAGGTAGTGGTATTAACCAAGTGTTGTTTAAAACTGAAAAAATAAAAACAACAGATGTTTTTACAGGTGAAGTAACGACAGTCACAAGTGAGCCAGAAATAGTTTATTCGGCTAGGAAAGATGATCCTGTATTAGCTGCCCAAGCTACAGCAGAAACTTTAAGAAACACTTTTAATTATGCTGATCAAGTTAAAAATTATCTGAGTACCGATGGTGTTAATGCATTTGCTACGAAAGTGCAGGAAGCTGGTTATGATGCAGTAGGCGACTACACAACACAGGCTCAGTGGCAAGCAGAAGGTGAAATATTTACAGAGCTTCTTAAAAATCCATCTTATGTAGATAATCCAGATCTAAGAGCTAGACTAGCCGCTGGATATGATTTAGTTGTTAATGATGGCGTAGCACTACAAGCTTTAGTATTAGAATATGAAAGAGAAGATATTACTTTAGAAGAATATCAAACACAATTTGACTCTTTATTCAAAAGAATATTACAGAATATGACCCAAGTAAAATCTTTGACTTCACCACAAGAATATGAACGCCCATAAGGACTAAGCAATGCCTAGACCAGTTACATTATCAACAGGAAAAGTTATTACTAATGTCCCTGATGACGTTACAGATGAGCAAGTTGAAGCTCAATATGTTGGGAGTACTATAGAGCAGCCAGAGCCTGTAGAGCAACCAGAGCCTGAAGAAGAAATAAAAAATATTCCTGTAGAAAAGGAAGGAGTAGTCTTTGATTTTAGAAAAGTTTTGGCCCGTACTGAAGCGAGTATAATAGGAACAGGAATCGATGTTTTATCATCCTTCGCACCCAAAGAACATCGTGAAATTATTCAAAAGTTTTCTGGGCAAATGGGAGCGGCTTTAGCTACACAAGGACAACCAGATCTTTTAGATCCAGAAACAGGTAAAGTGCGAGGGTCTACAACTGTTACTGGGCAGATTGCGGAAGTTGTGCCATATCTTGCGGTAGGTTCAAAAGCAGCGGGAATTAAAGCAATAGCACAGACTCCAAGGATAGTTCAAGGAGCCTTGAGTGGTATGCTTACGGATCAGCTACTGGGCGATGAAGATGAAAATTTATTTAACTTTTTAGAAGAAGCGTTTCCTGAGACAACTGTAGCTGACATATCGGCTTATTTAGCAACTGATGAAACGGACTCTGAAGTTGAAAAGCGTTTAAAGTTAGTAGGCGAGGGTCTTGCGCTTGGTGCCTTAGTAGATATGGCTGTAGCGGGTGGAAAAGGAGCCGTGGACATCTACTCAAAAGCGCGTTCAATGTTTAACAAGAACGCTAAAAATCTTAGCCCAGAGGAAAGGGGTGAGGTATTTGTAGATTATCTAAAAGATTCTAGAGAAAGAGCAGGATTACAGAAGCGTGAAGATAAAATAGAGTTTAACGAAACTGCTGAGGGGGCTGCACAAGTACAACAGCAGCGAAGCAGTCGTTTAAATAGAGTATTTAGGCAGCTTTTTACTCAGAGAGGATATTTTACAACCAAAGCTAAGAGTGCTTTTGATGATGCCCAGTACGCGCAGAGATCTGCTGTCAGTAGAGCCGAACACATAGCCACTAGATTAACTACAGCTATGGATGAGATGGCTAAAAACTCAGACGTTGATATAAGCGATAAAGTTCAAAAAGTTCTTACAGATCCAAAGTTAAAAGATCTAGGAAGATCTGATAGAAAACTTGCTTTGATGGATATAGAAGAAGAGTTTGGTTTTTCAACTGAGGTAGCAGAAGAAGTTTTAAATGCCAGAGAGCTTATTGATGATTTATCAAAAGAAATAACAGGAAGCTCTAGCATACCCTTAGAGATTAAAGAACTTGTAAATGAAAATATAGGATCGTATCTAAGAAGGTCTTATCGTTTATTTGAGGATACAGGATTCAAACCATCTGAAGATGTTGTCAATGATGCCAGAGAGTATCTAGTCCAACAAACTATGGATAAAACTCAGGGTGCAATGGATCTAGATGAGGCGTACAGGCAAGCAGAGATACAAATAAATAATATTTTAGATCAGGGAGGCTTTGCAGATAGAAACGCAGCAGGAGATTATTTTGTAAAAGCCAAAAGAATTAATGGTGAAATATTAACAGGTAAACAAGAAATATCTCCTGAGATTAGGGCATTGATGGGAGAGATAACAGATCCTGCGGATAACATTGTTCTTACCGTAAGTAAAATGTCTAGGTTTGTAGAGACTAGCAAGTTTTATAGTAACTTAAACAAGCTAGGCACTCAGGGTAAATACATCTTTGATGAAGATAATGCTCCTGTAGATTTAATTAAAGATGCGAATAAGATAACAGGAACTAATTCAATACTAGATGGCAAGTATACAACTCCTGAAATACTCACTGCAATAAAACAAAACGAATCTTTTCTATCAGCCCCACAAGCTGACAATGTTTTAGCTAATGCGTACAGAACTTTCTTATCACTTAAAGGATCTTCACAGGCTGCTAAAACTGTATTCAGTGTGACTACACAAGCTAGAAACCTATTAGGTGGTTTACAGTTTGGAACAGCTAACGGACTAAAACCTTACGAGTTCAGTGGTGCAGGAACAACACTTAAAAATCAACTAACAAAAGGCCAAGATGTAACCTTAGATGCACTTTATGAAAAGTATTTAAGACTAGGCATTATAAACACTAATGTAAGGGTTGGGGAATTTAGATCTCTAATGGAGTCAGATATAGATACTCTTATTGACCCCAGTAAACTTAGAGATAAGCTAGGTAAAATAGGAAAGTATGGTGGTAAAGTTGTCGATGCTGTAGAAGATGTTTATGTTGCTACTGACGATCTCTTCAAAATAAGCGCATACAATCAAGAGCTAGATACTCTTAAAGAGGCATTCCCGGATAGAGAACTAGCTACTCTTGAAGAAGAGGCTGCTAATGTAATCAGAGATACTCTACCTAACTATGACAGAGTTCCTAAAGGTATAAAGGCTTTAAGAAACGCACCGGTTGGTAGCTTTGTAAGTTTTCCTGCTGAGATTATTAGAACTTCAGGAAATATAATTAGACAAGCCTCACGCGAAATAACCTCAGGTAACGATGTTTTAAAGGCTAGAGGACTAAGAAGAATTGGAGGATTTCTAGCGACTAACGGAGCCTTTTATGCTGCTGGATCAGCCACTGCTAAACTTGCAGGATTAACTGAAGAAGAGAGGGAAGCTGCACAGACTTTGACTGAAACTCCTTGGTCAAAGGATGCGCCAAAGTTATTTCTAAGAATGGATGATAAGTTATATACATCTGATACACAGTTTTTAGATAGCTATAGTGTAATTAAAGAACCACTAATGGCGGCTTATCGTGAAATACGCGATGGCAGTTTACAGGGAGAGAGACTAGATAAATATTTAGCGGATGCTACTGTAAGTGCAGTAGATGCTTTAGTAAGACCATATGTAGATGAAACAATACTTACAAAAGCAATAACAGATGTCGGGTTTGCTATGAAAGGCAATGGTAGAACTCCAGAAGGTAAGGCTCTGTTTACCGCAAACATGACTAAAAGAGAAAGACTAGAAGCTACTCCTTATCATATTCTAGAGGCATTTGTTCCGGGTGTGGTTACTCAGACAAAGAATCTTTTTGAAGCAGGGCTGGATGTACCTAATAAGTACACAGGAAAGAATAACTTAGTTTCTACTGAGCTTGTTGCAATGTTAGGTGTAAGATTTAAAGAGCTAGCCCCTGAAGATTCTTTAAGATTTTCTATATCAGACTATAACGAAGATAACAGAAACCTACAGAGTGTTTTTGTAAATTATAGATCAACACAGGATCAGATTGTAGGAGATTATGTTAATAAAGAAAAGGCTTTGTACAGAAATGCTCAAGAGCTTTCTAGAAAAGTTGAAGCCTCTATAGATCTAATAGGCAAAAGAAAAACAGCACAGTATCTACAAGATGGAAATCTTAGTAATAAAACTATAAGCCAGTTTTTAAGCGGTCGATATATGCCCACACAAGTATCTTCAGATTTGATTAGGAACGCATACGAAAAGATGCGGTTTGGGCCGGGAGAGTCTGTTGGGGCTACTGTTAAAGAAATGACTAGGCAATATTCCAATATGGTAGGCACTAGGCTAGAAAGACCTAAAGAAGATTCTCCCCTAAGAAGAACTTTGTTTTCCATAGGCGGTGAAGTTTATAATGTGCCTAATGCCCCTGAAGAACCTGATGAGCGCATAGATCGTTTGACAGGTCTTCCTTATAATGAACAGGCTGGTGGAGCCTTTATTGATGAGGAAGAGCGCGTAGAATTTGCTGGCGGTGGTAAAGTTGTTATAGGGCTACTAGCAGATGTGATTGAAAAATATTCTAAAAGAAATGTCTCTAGAGACTCAGCACAAGAGGCTGCTAGTAGAATAGTTAATGCTGTAGATACACCTATTGAGGATATGGATATTCCTTTGGAGTTAAGCACAGCTAATCCAAAGTATGTAGAATTTCTACAAACTAATACTCGCGCTTTGTTAGACGAAAAGCATAGTCCTATTCCCCCTGAAATACTAGAACAAGGCGAGGTAGGTGGCGAAGAGTTTTCAAGACTTAGAGGATATACAGATGAAGAAATTCAGGTGTTCAATAGGTCGGGTGAACTGGCAGATGAAATAGGTATGGAAACTGGTCAAGACTTAGCAGATGAAACTTTTTTGATCACAAATGAGTTAGATAATATTAGAGCTAGGGATATGGCCTATGATGACTTTGCACAGGACAGTACAATAGCCAATCAAATAGCCGACATAGAGCTAGAATACGAAGAGATGATAGCCACGGCAAAAGCAAATGGTGATACTGAAGAATTAAAAGAGCTGCTATTAGAAAGAAAAGAAAGGATAGCAGAACTTGATAGAGCCGACTTTGCAGACGGCGGCGTATTAAAAAAGATATTTAATAAAACTCTTACGGCTGGAGCCGAAGCTTTAGGCTTTGGTGCAGAACAGCAACGCGCTCATGAAAAAGAAGTTGTTCGTTTAGTAAATCAATTTGCTGAACAGGGCCTAATACCTCAAAGATCTATGATACCTACTGATGAAGCAGGGTTCGGGAAGTTTGGTTCGGGGGCTGATGAAGAAGCCTTCAATGCTTTAAATCATGCCTACCTAGTATACAAGCATGGCTCTACGCTTAAAGATCCTTTACTTCAGGCAAAGGAAATAGGCCAATCGTTTTTTAGAGAAAACCCTAATACTGAAAAACTAGATATGGTTAATAATGCATACGGTGCTAATCTAAGAGATGTGGCAGAAAACGAAGAAGATGCAAAAACTAAACTGGCGCTAGCCTATTACAACACAAGTAAAAAATTAGCTGAAGGGAAACCTTTAATATATGGAGAAGATTTAGTATTTAATGTGAACGATCTAGATAAAGTAGAATCTGGTAGTTTTGCATACAATCTAAGATAATTATGAAATACTCACTATGTGCATTACTTATTTTAACTGGCTGTTCAACATCGAACTACGATTTTCCTATAGAGTTTCCTAACACTATGCCTGAGGAATTGTTTCAGATGAATCTTAGAGACTGTAGATCACAGCCTCACTGCTCTGCGGATCAACTATTTGATAGGTGGTAATATGAAAAAGACTTTATTAGCTGTTTGTATGGGACTAGCTACGGCGGCTCAAGCCGATGATACATATGTCGATACGGTAGCAAGTATAATAAATAATAACTGTGTTGTCTGCCACAGGGAAGGCGGTATAGGCCCTATGTCTTTTGAGACTTATGAACAGGTAAGACCTTGGTCTCCTTTAATTTCCCATAAGGTAGCTAATAGAGAGATGCCCCCTTATGCTTATGATGATCATATAGGCATTCAAAACCTTGAAGGAGATTGGAGACTATCACAAGATCAAATAGAAACTGTTGTGAACTGGGTAAACTCTGGTTCTCCTTATGGTAGTCGAGATACAGTTGTTCAGCCTCCTGCCCTACCTAGTTTAGAATCTTGGAATTTTGAGCCAGAGTTTGGTAGTCCTGACCTTATCATACCTTCTTCATCCTACGACATCCCTGCTACTGGCAATGACCTATGGAGCAAGGAGTTTGTAGATCCTCAATTAGCTGAAACACGTTGTATAAAAGCTGTACAGGTTAAGCCTAGGGGTGATGCAGCGGCTGTAGTTCATCACGCTAACTCAGATGTATATGTATATGATGATGAAGGAGAGCTGCAGCAGTATGGTCAGTTGACTGAATATGCTATGGGCAAGTGGGGTGAATTAATGCCTCAAGGAGTGTGCCGTACTTTCCCTGCTAACTCTTTGGTGCGTTGGGATATCCATATGTTTCCCGGTGGTGTAGGAGCCACAGCAGAAGGGAACATGATTAAAGATAATGTGGTAGAGATTGGTTTATGGTTTCATGAAGAAGACTATCAAGCTAACAACGATGTCTATCAACAAGACTTAAAGCTCTATCCTCTAAGGGATGGTTATGAGAATGGACATTTAATTATTCCTCCTAATGGTTACACTATGACACAAGGGTTTCACAGCTTTGATCACCCTGTCAGGATAGATAGCTTCCAGCCCCACGGTCATCTTCGTATGAATGCTGCTTCACTAGAGATATTTAGCCCCCTTACAGGACGTACAAGACCCGTCAGTCAGATATCTAATTGGAGTGCTACTTGGCACCACAGTCATCTATACAGCCCCTCAGAGGCTCCCTTGTTGCTTGCAGGAGAAGTAATGGTAGTAAAACAATGGTACGACAACACAGAAGATAACCCTAATAACCCTGATCCTGATCAGTGGGTGGTAGGTGGAAGCCGTACTGGTGATGAGATGTCTCACGCTTGGATTGCTGTTACTCATCTGGATGATGAAGGCTATGAAAATCTTTTAAGGGAAAGGCTTTATGGGGCTGATTGATTTACTAATAAGACATGAAGGTTTAAAACTTGAACCTTACCGATGTACTTCAAATAAATTAACTATCGGTGTGGGTAGAAACTTAGAAGATTGTGGCATCAGTGAAGATGAGGCCAGATACCTCCTGAAGAATGACATACAAAACTTTCATGAAGAGCTAAACGAAAGATTTTATTTCTATAAGTATTTAGAAGGAGCTAGGAAGGATGCCCTGTTGAATCTAGCATTTAATATGGGGGTTCCAAGGCTAGCTACTTTTGTCAAAGCCTTAGACTTTATGTCTCAGCGTAAGTACACAGAAGCAGCCGATGAATTTTTGAGATCTCGATGGGCTGATCAAGTAGGGAATAGGGCTACAGAAATAGCCGCTATGATTCGTACTAATGAATATCCTACTTAACTATGGTAGCAGTAACTGCTTGCATTTCTTTTTCTAAAGAAATCGAAGACTCTTTAAATTTCTTATTCATAAACGTATGAATAGTCTTTATTAAAGAGGCTTCGTATTTATTTTTAAATACTTTTTCTATTTCTTCAAAAGGAAGTTCAGCGAACTCACAGTATATATTACCATCAATTCCTAGCTGAACTGCCATAGAAACAATATTACCTTTTTTCACGAGAAAGTGATTCCTTCTTGCTTACCCCTGAGTCCGGCTTTCATATATGCGGTAGCTCTGCCTTCAAAAAAGTTCTGATGCTCAACGCCTAGCACATCATCTAACCAATCTAAGGGGTTCTCTTTTACTTTGTAGTTAGGCTTTAGGCCAAGCTGAAGCAGTCTGCGGTCTGCAATATATTCAACATAGTCCGACATCTCTTTGCGTGTTAGGCCGGGGATGTCACCAAGTTCAAATACCAAATCAAGAAACTTCTGTTCTAGGTTTACCATATCTCTACATGACTGATAGATTTCTTTCTTAAACTCATCAGTCCATATATCTAAATTCTCTTGTATAAACTCCCTGAATAGCTTGGTCATAGCCTCAACGTGTAGGGATTCATCCTTAATGCTATAGCTTACAATCTGTCCCATCCCTTTCATCTTACCAAAACGTGGGAAGTTAAGCAGTATTACAAAGCTTGAGAACAACTGTAGTCCTTCTGTAAAGGCACTATATACGGCAAGGTTCTTAGCAATAGACTTTTTATCTGTCTTGGAAATCTTCAGGTCATTGATATACTCATGCTTAGAGGCCATCTCCTCATACTCTGCAAAAGCTTTATACTCTGTCTCTGGCATACCTACTGTGTCTAGTAACAGGCTGTAGGCGTGTTGGTGTATCGATTCCATGTTGGCAAATGAACCCATCATCATCCGGGCTTCAGGCTTTCTAAAGATTCTCATGTACCTATCTACGTATCCTTTACCCACATCAACGTCTGATTGGGTAAAAAGTCTAAAGATTTGCACAAGTAAATTCTTTTCAGCAGTTGTCATATCCTGCCAATCTTTTACATCGTTGTGTAGAGGTACATCCTCAGGGAACCAATGCATCTGGTTCTGTTGGAAATAGTAATCAAACATCCAAGGGTGGTCAAAAGGTTTATAGTAATCGCGTGTTGATAGTAAACTCACTTTTTCTCCTTATCTTCTATACGGTTTCGGCAATAGGGACACTGCCAAGCTTTATGCTGTACCTTCTTTTGTGGGTCATCCTCGTCATAGGTTAAGACCTCCATCATTTTAAATCCACAATTACAATACCTATATGACTTCATATTTATGTAAAGATTTAATCATTCCTGTTGGAATAACAATAGGCGTGTTTATTATTGATTTATCTTTGTCATAGTAATCTGTACATAATACAACACAATCACTATTATTTTCTACCAACCATCCTACTGTGGTTCTTGGTATGGGCTTTAGTTTTTTTGCTCTCGACACCTCAACGTCCTGAAAGTCAGTCCAAGCATCATCCCATTTAACTTCTACAAGTGTTTTAGCCTTCACAGCTTAGGCACTCCCCCTCAGAAAGGTTGATACGAGGAATCTTAATGTTTACATTCTCAGCAGATCTTGCTGCGTCTGACCTGAGATAGTACATAGACTTTAAGTTCTTGGCACCCGCCCAGTGTACATCATTAATATACTGGAGATACTCATCATGTACTTCTTGAGGCTCCGTAGCCTTAGGAGGAATAAAGAATAGGTTGACGCTCTGGCTCTGGCAGATGTAGTCTTGCCGCTGATGGGCATGTTCTACAATCCATATCTGATTTATCTCATCTGCTGTTTTAAATATTTCTTTAACACTATCAGGTAGATCAAGGTGCTGAACCGAACCCTGATGCTCTGCTATGCTTTTCCATATTTTCTTTCGCTTAGTATTGTCGGGGTATAGCTCAAGGAGAACATCATCTAGATATTTATTCTGAACTTTAAAGCTTCCAGAGAGAGTCTTATGAGTAAAAATATTGGCCCTTACTGGCTCAATAGAAGGACTAGTACCACCACAGATAATAGAGCTAGAGGCGTTAGGAGCTACAGCCATGAGGTGGGCATTCCTTCTACCACTACCTATCATATCAGGAGCCTCTCCTCTTTCTTCAGCTAATATACGTGAAGCAGCAGAAGCCCGATCTTTAATAAGAGAAAAAGATTTGTGATTGAAGGAGGCAGCATACATACCCTCAAAAGGTATTCCCTTGGCCTGTAAATAACTATGAAAACCCATAGCTCCTAGACCCAAAGATCTTTCACGGTAAGCTGAATAGGCCGCTTTTGAATAGCCAATCTTTTCAGGGTCGCAGCAATTCTTAAACTCTGGAAAGTTTAAAGGTTTGTTTATCATATACTCATTTTGTACAGGCCAATCACCTACAACATAACCTACAAAATGTTGTATCACATTATCTAACATTGTAATTAGATCAGGTATAAAGGTATCTAATGTTGACCATGCATCAAAGTGTTCTAGATTAACGCTGGACAAACAGCATACAGCGGTACGTTCTTCATCTGTAGCTAATGTAATTTCAGAACATAGATTACTCTGTTTGATACTAAGCCCTAATGCTTTTTGCTCATCAGGTAAACTTTCATTACATCTATCTATATTAACTATATAAGGCTCACCTGTTTCGGCCCTAGTGGATATAAGCTGCCACCAAAGATCTCTAGCAGATACAGTCTTAATTGCAGTATTAGTTTTAGGATCTATAAGTCTCCAATCGTCATCACGTTTTACAGCATCTAAGAAATCATTGGTGATGTTAACACCGTTGTGTAAGTTCAAGCATTTCCTATTTATATCCCCGCCTGTTGTCTTACGCATAGATATAAACTCTTCAATCTCCGGGTGAGAGATATTCATATAGGCAGCATAGCTTCCTCTTCGGGTAACTCCCTGATTGAAGGCTAACATCTGACTGTCAACTACATGCATGAAGGGAATAGAACCAGTAGATTTACTGCTGTTAGAAGTATCCACGCCGTTACTGCGAACAGCACCCCAATATCCACCAATGCCTCCACCTCCACTTGCAAGCCATATGTTCTCATCATAGTGAGTAGATAAACCATGACGGGAATCAGGAACATAATTAAGAAAGCAACTGATAGGAAGGCCACGGCTGGTACCCCCGTTGCTAAGGATAGGAGTGCTAAACATAAACCAGAGTAGGCTACTATAGTCATAAAGCCGTTGTGCCAAAGCATAGTCAGTAATTTCATTATAAGTTGCTCCAAATATAGATGCTCTTGCGAAAGCCTCTTGAGCATGTTCTTCATCAGCCCAGAGGTATCTATCTTTTAACGTGGCGATTGCAAAATCACCAAGTAACTCTTCACGGGAATAATCTATTTTAATTCCCTTATAATCTTGTACACCAATTTTAGTTGTCATTATAATGATCCTTTAAATAATCGAGGTAAGGTTCCTCTTTTACTTTACATCCATTTTTTTCTATATACTTAATAAGTCTGTCCTCGTACCATCGTGCTTTATATAAATCTTCTATGCCATTCTTGTAGCGGAAACGCCATCTGTATTTTAGGCTGTTGCCCCTCAAGTAACCTATAAACTCCTCAGGGTTAAGCATGGCTTCCATAGCCTCGATGCACTCAAGCTTGCCTGAATTATAATGGGTAGGACTATTCACAGGATCGTTATCTGTGACTTTTGTGTTCTCAATCATTATTCTTGCTCCTTATCTATATCATAATACTCTTCTTTAAACTGTTCGCTTTCACGGTACTCCATATCTACCCAATCATCTGGAATACTTTCTTCACTATACCATTTGAAGCCATTAGCTCCTGCCCATTCACCATGACTTCGTTTGGTTCCGTCCTTGCGTCTTTTAGCCTGAGGCATTGGAGCGTTAGGATTAGCGAAAAGAAATACTAATTCCACATTAGGAGGAAGCATCTTTTTTATCCAGATATATTTATTGTATTCTGAGTAATCCCAAAAGCGGCCCTTAGCTTCTATAAGATAAGTCTTGCGCCCTACCTTCTTGCTAAAGTCTGGATGATAGACATGGTTAACTGTGTAAGGGATCTTCCGGTCATGATGTTTCCAATTTTTAAGAAGACCACTATGCAAAGTGTACTCCCAAATGGAATCATAACTAGTAGGTACGTTCTTTTCTACAGGACGTTTTACCCTGCTTTTTCTGTAGCCTTTCCTGATCTTTGCTTTTGTCAATGTATTGTACTCTCAAGTCTAAAGCCTAACTCATAGTCAGTAAGATCACAGATTCTTTCAATAACGGCATCAGGAATCTCAGCAATGTCGGCGTTATTAGATAACAGGAATTCACTAGTCATTATAATCAAATCTACTAGATCAATACTATCTAAATTTTCTATCATTTATATGATCCACTCCAGATGTTTTGACCTGTTTAATAAACCACCTGTAGGTATTAGGCATCAAACGCATCTGTCCTTCATTCATGATATGGGTCTGTGTAGGCATGAGATCCATAAAGTTATCTTGAGTTATCTTCTCTGCTTCTTCTGAAGAGACTAGAGTTTTAAGCCATCCAAATGCTAGGTCTTTAGCAAGCCTTCTCGCTAATTTACTTTTTCTACCATTCATAATATCTCTTCCACATTAGGTTCTTTGACTATCTTTGTGAAATAAGTAACGCCCTTGGCATATTTAAATCCTCTAAGCCCCTCGCCATTATTAGAATCAGAATGGCATATGAACTTATGAGGGCAGTAGGAACAACCACGATTAAGTTTCATGTTTCCTTTCGCTCCTTCGGGTAGATCAGGATAACATTTTGAGGGAGGGCTATTAGACTTTAATATTTTCTTGAGAGATACGATACGTTTCTTAGTATCTATCTTACTAAGCTCATCAGGCTCATAAAAAGCAAGCTCACCTGTCTCTTTGTTAATCGCTAGGAAACCGCCATGACTACTTTTTTCTGCCTGTTCATAGCCAGAGATCTGTGCAATGTAACCGAAAGGATCATCATCAGGTAGTGTACCATGTCTAAACTTCTTGAAGGCAAATGAGGATGCAGTCTTTACATCTACAACTTCACCATCTATTTTGCAGTCGATATGTCCTTTAACTCCATTGATCTCTACTTCCTTCTGCTCATCTGTTACATCATGACCCGAAAGCCTAGCCAACAGAAGAACTACTTCTTCGAGAATATGGCCGTAAAAAAACTTGATCATCGTGCTGGGAGAAAGGGAAGAAGATTTTTCTGATTTGTTGTCATACCATAACTGACGGGAGGGCTTACCTACGTTAGACATTCTCAATTTAAAAGATGAATCTCTGGCAGTAGGTCTGGCCCAATGACGTAATACGTTTTTCATATCCTCGCCAAACTTATCTATCTCTTCTTCTGATATATCTAAGGACTCACCATTGCAGAGAGGCTTTAGATTTTCATATATATCTTCTACTATATTTTGTAATGACTTCATATCTTATGCTCCACAAAGCGGCACTTCCGCGTCTTTGAGTTATAGTGTAAGTACTGTACACCCAGCTTTTTTTGTAATTCTGATTTCGATGATAGCCTACTGTCTTTGTAAGACTTAACATCAATGAGCGTTACCTTTCCTTCAGGTGAAAGAGCTACTATATCTATAGGGCCTGTACACCCACAGTTTTTAAAGACATGATAACCATTATCCCATAACCATGTGATAGCATAGTATTCTCCTAGATCACCTACCCTGTTTGGTTCGTGTTTAATGTGTTTCACTCCAGTTATCTCCAATTTTATATTCACCATCTAAGGGACAGTTAAGTTCTAGATCTTTACCTGCCTGTATAATACACTCAACACCTACCCTCCCTACTTCTTCTGCATACTGGGCTGGTACTTCTACTTGCCATTCATCGTGGACGTTGCCCACTACAACAGCATTATACTTCTGTATCTTTTCATGAAACAGAATCAATCCCTGCTTCATCGCGATAGCACCCCCTCCCTGTAACAAGGCATTCAATGCACTGTGTTGGGATCTAACTTTTATTTTTCTACCATCTATTCCTTTGAGGAAACCTCTGGTTGCAGCTCTCGATACTTTAGCGATAAGAGTTCTAAATGATGGCAGATTATTGAGGAAAGTGTCTCTAAGTCTTTTGCCGTCTTTCTTGCTTCCTCCAACCACTGTGCCAATCTTTTCATCTCCGGCTCCGTATATGAGTGCATATATGAATGTCTTTGCCTGATTTCTTGATTCAAGACCTGCAAGTCTTTGATTAGCTGTGTGTATGTCTCCGTTGAGAATTTCATCTATAAATCCCTCATCATTCATATAGTGAGCAAGTATTCTTAACTCAAGACCACTAGCATCAATGCCTACTAGTTTATGTTTAGAAGGAACTACCCAACAAGCTCTGCATTCCTTACCGTAAGGAGCGGAACAGCTTGGAACTTGAGCCATGTTGGGGTTCCTATGAGTCATTCTACCAGTAACAGTACCATTATGGTTAACAAATCCATGCACTCTGCCATCTTTTTCTAGCTCCTTGAACCATGCATTTATCTGTGAGATACGTTTCTGAAGCATCAAATAGTTACCTATCAGTGCTGCTTCTGGTATTCCTTTTACATTAGATAATATCTTTTCATCAACCATTGGCTGACCTGTTGGGGTAAACTTCTTGGGCTTCCACCCAAACTCTTTTAGATATTCTCCTATCTGTTTGCGTGAGCCTAGATTAAACTCTATTCTTTTCTCACGTATGATAGATCCTTTACTAGCTATTTCCTTGTGATCATCTTCTGTAAGTCTTAGTCCCTTACCCTGTAAAGTTTCGCCCATCTTCGATACTTTGCCTGACTTGGTTAGACGTTTGAATATTTCTATTCTTTCTACCTTAGGTTTGAATCGCTTCTTAACTTCAGCAGTTACTATCTCAACTTCTTCATTCAGTTCTGCCAGTAAAATAGATGCCGTCTTCTGATCAAACAAGAAGCCATGTTCTTCCTGTTCCTTCAGGATGTGGGCAACTTTATTCTCTATATCTATAGACTGTTTCGAGAAACCCGCAGCTTCCTTGCGTAGTTCAAAATAAACTTTCTTGTTTAGAATAACATCGCTGGTACATCTTGCCATCATTTCAGGACTATAGGCTGTAAAGTCATCATACCCACTCTTAGAGAAGCCTACCGACTCACCCCATTGTTTAAGGCTATGACCTCCTTCACGTACTGGATTGAACAATCTAGAAATGATTAAAGTATCTACCAGTTTTTTATCTGATAGGTCAACGCCACACATCCTGTCTATCCAAGGTATATCATAGTTAATAATATTATGACCGATAAGCTTGTCAGCCTGTTGTAGTAGCTTGACCCCTTCATCTATCTGACTAGGGCCAAACTCATACACAGTATTACTATCTAAATCTACAGCAGAGATACACCAGATAACACTTACATCTGTTATCCCATCTGTTTCAATATCAAAAATTAATGATTTCATAGTGCTTCTTCCGCATCTTCAAAGTCATCTTCATAGTCAATTACTTCAGCCAGCCTTCCTGTTTCTTTGTCGTAAGTAAGATGGGTTGCCATGCCTACATCCCCAGTATACCTAGACTTCAATACTCTAACATGGGTAGTGTTGGCTTCATTAGGATCATCAGACTGCTGATTACGTTCTAAGGCTAGTACACAATCTGAGAGCTGTGCTATAGACTGCGAACCCCTAAGGTGACTGAGGTTAACAGCAACTCCATTCTCATGGCCTCTGTTGCCTTCAATTCTCTTGAGGTGAGATACCAATATTAAACCTGCATTCGTCTCTTCAACTATAGAGCGGAGCTTGTGCATAATTGTATCTATCGTTCTGCGTTCATCCCCTTCGGCACTAGCCGACAGTAGCATATGTAAGTGATCTATTACTACCCACTTACAATCAAGACCGACAATCATGTATCTTACTTTAGCAAAGATCTCATCAATATCGTTAGACCCAAAGTGTGAATGAATCCAAACACGATCATCTCCAAAGAGATTTGATAGCATACTATCTAGCTTTTCCTTTGGGTATTCTTTTCTAATGTGGTCAATGTATAATCTAGTGTTAGCTTCAATAGATACAAGGCAGTCAGCAGTCTTATAGTAATCCTCTTCGAGAGCAATAATACCTACATTGTCTTTAGTATTTTTAATCAGCCAGTGTTCTAGTTCTCTGGTGATACTAGATTTACCTAGGCCAGTACCACCTGTCACGGTAACAAGCTCTCCGGTTCTGAGTCCATACAGCTTATCGTTTAGTCCATGCCAAGGATAAGGAATAGATTCCTTCTCGGGGCGATCATGATATTTAGCCATAACATCTTTGGCACTCATGATTCCAGAGGGGGTATAGGTTTTAGAAGCCCACCAAGATGTAGTATATGCCTTGTGATTACCATTACGTAGCATATCATTAGCATCTTTAAACTCTTCAGGGAGACTCATGATCAAGGCTTTGCCCGGAGTAAATAACCTAGCCACCTTTTTGGCAGCTTCTCTACCCGGAGTATCGCTATCAAAGTTAATAACAATTTTGTCAAACTTTTCTAAAAACTCTAGAGATGCTTTTATATCTCTGACTGCACCGCCAGCACCATTCTTCAGAGAGACTACAGGCCACTTAGATCCTAGCAGTTCATACCCTGCCATAGCATCACACTCACCTTCAGTGATAGTAATGTACTTGCCTCCTTCTTGAAATAACTGCTGACCAAACAGCCCAGTGCCAACTGAAGACCCTTGCCAGAAGAATGTCTTCTTAGCATCTCTAAGTTTATAAGCACCTATCTCATTGACGTTGTAGTAGGGATAGATGTGAGTATCTATTTCATCTTTAGAGTTAAGAATAGATTTAACACCATACTTCTTAGCAGTACTAAGAGAAATACTTCTATCTGTTAGAGCGTTGAAAGAACCATCGGATGTATTAACGGAATTATTTTTGTAGGTTTTAAATTCTACTGGTGTGGGTGAGATACTGCTGTCATGATTGGGAATTAACTTATCACAACTAAAACAATACATTGAGCCATCATCATTCAAAGATGCTGGGTCACTGCCACCACATTCAGGGCAGGGTAAATGTGTTTTAATAAATGTCATTTTTGCTCCTTAAAAAAAAAGGGGAGCCTAAACTCCCCCAAATCAACAGCACACAATTAATCTATAGTCCAAGCCTCATCCTCAGGAGTGTCGGGATTGTCGGCAATAAACTTACCATCTTCATCCCTAGTTCTTTTATATATGGCCTTTGTATCATCATTACATTCAGTGCCTAGCTGTAACTTAAAGTACTCAAGTGCAGCCTTCTTGGTTTGAATATCTTTTGACAAAGATTCTATATCAATTATCAGATACTGAGCTAATTCAAAGTTACGTTGGTTTTCTAAAGACATCTTGGAGACATCGAAGTCTCCATTGTCAGTCTTGAATATACTCATAGTTCATCCTCAAGTGATTCTTCTATATCAAACTCATCGGCTCCTCCTCCACTAGAGTAAGGGACTAGGTCTAAAACCTGTAAGGCTATAAACTCTAGCCCTTGATAATGTTGCCCACCTCTGTCCATCTCCCACTCACGATAGGAAACTTTGACCTTAGAACCATTACCAACTTCTACATCAATCTCATTCTTCATTCGATCATAAAGTTTAGGAGGCTCTCTAGTTCCTTTTGGCCCACCGTTCACTTTTCTTTTAATGATAATGGCAGGGCCTTCATTCATATCTTTAATTGTAAATCCTCGGCGTTTAAAATCCGAGGCAGTCTCCTCATCAACCACAAGGTTGACACTGTACACTGGTTCATAGGTTGTATTAGGGCGTTTAATGCTAGCCCAGTAAGCAGTACCTTGTACTATAGCCATTTTATAGCTCCTCTTTAGCTTTGTTGTAAAAATATCTGTGACCTGCCCAAAACAGAAAGGCAAGCACTACGTTCTCGATAGTAGATGGTAACATACCTGTTCGGCTTTGTAAATCCATCAGCTCAACGATCTCTGCCAGTAGCATAATAGCAAAGGCATAGAACCCTAGTATAAACAGTCCTCCCCCTAGCATTAATACCTTGGCCTTTATTGATCCATTAATTGTTGCATCCTTTAGAGTTGTGAAGTATTCTTTTATATCTGAGAAGGGATCAAGATTATCTGTATTCATTCAGTGTCTCCAATTATTATAAATTTTCCAATGTCAATAGTTAACAATGGCTCTACATCTTGCCAATCGTTTCGATCATAACGACCTCCCATAGTAATGTCAATATTATCATCCTCAATATCATTGAGACAAATATAACCACTAGCATCTGCCCATCTAACACAGAGGTAGGTATTCATATTTAAAGATCTATAAATCTCTTTAGCTTTCAGGAATTTAGATAAAGATATTATATAAGTAGGATAAGTAATACGTTTACATCTACGTTCTTTTAGTTCTAAAAAGAACTTAGGCTTATAATTTTTAGTATCTATAGCTACGAAGTCTAAGCTATATTGCATAGGTAGTTTTTTTAAATTAACTTTAAAATATTTCTGTAAGTCTTTAGCAAAATTCTTTTCAGCATCTAAAGATTGCTTAGTCTCATATAGTTTCCTAGGCATAAAGTTTCTCCCAGTTTCTAGGCTTACGTTTCTTTCCTTCACCCAAAGCTTTAAAGAAAGCATCGCATCTAGCAGCCCTCCAATACATATCTTTTAATATGCCTCTACCCTTTCGTATACCTATTTTCTTTTTTGAATAACCTCCAAACAAAGGTTTTATATGAATAAACTTACTGCCTATACTAATCTCACAGAGCCTCCATCCTTCGTAGTAATACCAAGTTGTAGCTCTGTCACTCATCTTTGGAGAAAGTAAAAAATCTTTTAAGTCTAGATGTTTTTTCATCTTGATGTTCCTTGTTGTGTGCCTTGTACCACAAAGCAAAATACTTTTTATTTAATAAATGATCATCATATTCTTTATTGGTTTTTACCGGAAGTAACTTCATTAACTGATGTTGTGTATAATTACTAGGCATTAAACCACTCCGGTATAGGTCTGTTAGTCCACTTAGCAAAGTGTTTCGTATGGTAATAGTTTCGGTAACACTCGATGTTACAATCCGAAACCTTATGTTCATCTGGCATTGCTAAAGTGGGTGGGAAAAATGCACCTATAGTAATATGCTCTGGCGGCTCAAGCAATAGTTCTTTAAGCTCTGAACACTTGTGAGTTTTATTATATCTATATGTGTACTCCTTTAAACAAGCTACAAATAAATCAGACAACCATATGTAATTACTTATATTTTCTCTACACCATATGGCAGAAGGATGGTGAATATGTGTGGCTTGGTACAGTTTATCTTTAGGTTTTTCAAGCCAAAAGCGTTTAATCATACGACCAGTGCGATCAGAAGCTTCATAATGTTCAGCACCATCGAGAACTCTATGGGCTGTAGATAGTAACTGTGCATATTCTAAAATCATTTTGACTATATGCTTATCACAGTGCTGTTTAGCACAGGTTACAGGGTCACGATCTAGATAGAATATATTCATACCGGATGCCCCTCATCAGCAGTTACCCATTGCTCGGTGTCTTCATCAAAGACTACGCCTAGCTGATAAGCAATATAAGACATAGCTCTTTCCCAATCTCTAGCTACATTCTCATCCTGATCGTAATCAGCACACTCGTATATAGTTTCTAATGCTTTACTGATTGTCATGTTTTTAGAGCCTAAGAACTCACTTATTATCTCATTAGCTGCTGAGTGATCTATTTCTTTCATAGCAACTCTCCTAAGAAGACCAAGCAGTAAGCACCCACAATTAAAGACATACTTCCCCATAAAATTAATCCCCATACCCATAAAGGTAAAGGTTCATAATCTAGTTTCTCCTGTTGAGTAACAACATGTCTTGGATTATAGATACTATCTGTTCTCCATTTTGTCATACCCATTTCCTGCATTTCTCTTTGCCTTTCTAGTTCATCTTTTATTTTCATTATAAGCTCCTTACATTTAAGTATGTTGTAAATATTTTAGGTAGCAAATCATCTAACTCATCTCCACTGACCTGTTCCCAAGGCATAAACCTACCTTTATCTGTAGTAGCTTTACTTGAAAACTCATCTTCTACAAAAAAAAGAAAGCTACGTATAAAGCTATCTTGTGGAACAGGCGCATCAATTTTTATAAAATTATATGCTATCCAATTGTCAATCTGATCGTAAAACTTCTGTCTCTCCATTTTGTTTTCGCTCCTCAATATAATAAATTACTTCATCCAGATGATTAAAAAACAAGATGTCCTCATTAGACTCAAAGGGACACCCAATAAGGGCATCCCTAAGAGAAATGAGATCAGCTAATGTAGAATCATTAACCATTATGCTGCCTTACGAAACAGATGATCATTAGAAATAACCTCAGAAACTTTATTAGCTCTGCGATTCTGTAAAGATATAATGGATGAACTCTTCCTAGAGGGCTGGCAATGTGTAGCCCAGTGGGTTAGAGCATTATAAACTGCCCATAGATTTGCACCTTGACGAGGCTTATAAACATCTTTATACAACTTCCAAAGCTGTATATAGTTTTTATTATTCCCTGTCTTTTCATCAAGAGGATCGCCGTCAATTGTGGCAGCAAATATAGACTTAATAATTTCGTGAGATGGGACAGTCTTATACCATATCTTCCATAGCTCATTCTGCTGCATCATTACCTCTAGACCTTTACCAACAATCCTAGAACCTTTATGGATATCTAACTGTTGAGTATGTCTAGACTTATATATGGTAGAGCTACCTTCTGTAAATATCTGTCCATTCATACAGACTGACTGTCTGGCACCGGCTGACATCATGAAACTAAACAGACCGTCAAAGCTATTAACTCCTAAGAAACTCAAGGCAGCAGTGTCACCATCTGGAGTTTCTAAAAACTGGTTGGGTAAGGTATGCTTTACATAACATCTAGCACCGTTACGATCAGTAACAATAGACTCAATTAGATTCTTAGTATCAAGATCACTCCTCATAATCATGAGCCTCTGATGGGCTATCATTTCTTTATGATTTATTGGCTTATACTTAGGGCCAACAACACCGAGACACTCATCAGTATCGGTTCTGACTATAGCTCTTTTATTAACTGGCATGTTAACAGCTTCCCTTGAGGTGTGAAATAAGGGACGGGTTTCTATATCAAAATCAGCATCACCATAGCCGGAACCGAGTGAATACATATCTATTACATTGCTCATAAGTTGCTCCTTAGTTTAGTATTTCTACAGGTTGGTTAGTTTCTATCCAAACTTTAGCACCACATGACAATGGTTTGTCAGGCGAATACTTTAGCTCTCCATCTACAAACTTAACACGATTACAGTAAGTGTTTGATTTGTAAGTCTTCACAGTTAGCACAGGCTTGTTAGCTCCTTTAGCATTAGCCCTGATGTTGTGCTGATTAACATGAATTATTGTTTTCATTAAATATATCCTCTGCCATTTCATTTGCTATTTCTCTAGCCCTATCAAAACAAGAAGTTGTAATAGTGTCTTGAAGCGATTCATTGTCTCTGAGTGCCAGTTAGTGGCTTTCATATCAAATCCTCCATTGAGTGTGCGATGTACTCATATGTTAGTTCTCTGAATATCTTTCCCAAGTCTTTATCCGCAAGGTCTTGAGCGTTGGAGCCTTTACACTGAATAGCTTCCATCAATGCTTCTTTCAATTTCTTGTTAAAATGGTTAATAGATTCCAGAGTTGCCTCTGTGCCTATTGCCTCCAGAGCTATAACGCCATCCGTTTCAATTTCGGCAAGAACCAAGTCATCAAGCCGCATCTCTTTGTCATCGGCTGCAATCTCAGCAGTTAAATAAAGACGATCTTGCTCAAGCTCATAAGCATTTAGTGCTGCGGTATTTCCATCTAAATTGTCGTTCATTACTTTCTCCTGTATTGGTTTTTAATACCCGCCAGTTAGAAAAATTTCGTAAGCATCTTCCAATAAATGATAGTCTATTTTTACCACTTCGAATGTGACTCCTTCTCTGACTAACCCTGCAACAATAGCTGCAAGGTCTTTTGCTGTGCAGATTATTGTATTGTTTCTCATGTTTATTTACCTCAATCAAGTGAATGTAGGTTAATTAAATATCATTGTTCTCCTCTTGGTCTTGCTTATTCATTAGTGCATTACTCCCTCATCAATTCTATCTAGATCTATTGCAACATCGACAGCTTTAGTACAAAAAGAAGATAGCGTTTCTACGAAATCGTGTTCATCTTCTTCTAATTCATGTTTAACCTGATGCAGCAAGGTAGCCAAAGCAACGGCCCCTATTATAGGATTCATTTTTATTCGATCAAACATCGCCGCTATTTGTAAACGTGCTTCTTCTGCTTCCTCTAGTATAAGCTCTATAGTATCGTTTTCGTCGGTGGTCATGGTCGGCTCCTTAGTTTTATAAAGGTCTTTCACTCTGTAAAAGACCTTTTAAAACTTAGTAAAAAACTTTTTATTAATATCTTTTCGCATCTTCACAATCTCAGGTGACATTGGAAGCTTGGTAATTGAATTACCTTTTTTAAAATACTGCTCCATATCTTTATGGAGTTGAGCGGTAAATTTATTTTTATCAAACGAATTAGACATACTAGTATCCTTAGTGCCATAGATAGGCAACAGTCTTAGTTGATTTATCCCAACAGCTTCGGCAGCTACCACATTTTCCATCGTTATCAGGCTTACTACACTTCTTAACATCAACAGGAGCTTGGCTCCAATCCTGAACTATTGTAGAAGTACAATCACCTTCAATGATTTCTCCATTGATACCATCAGAAGACCAACGAACTACAACATTATCCAAGCTTTGCATCTCTTTGAGAACAGGTAAAAACTTCTCAAACTTGTGCTGTCTGGTAGGAAACCAATGATTAGTATGTGGAGTACGTTTCATAACCTCCAGTATTTTCTTAGCTAAATCAATGTGATAGCAATCACCGCTGTCAAACCACCTGAAGTATCTAACAGTGTCAACTTCCGCTACCATCACATCTATCCAATCATCAGATTGCCAATCTTCTTTGTTATGTTTTCTCACAGCTTTTACAGTGGGCATATTATAAAACCCTTTAGCAGCATAACAGGTTGAACAGGCAGCTACTAAACCACCATTAGAATCCAATGAACCGGGGCAAGTAGCCTTAGCTTCAAGTGACCAGCTAATCCCCGGCATTGCCGAAGTCTTTGAGAACTTCGGCGTTGCTAAAACATTTTTTACTTTTATCATCTGTATTGCTCCCTATGAATGGCCCTCTGGTCTAGCAACTAACAAGTATGTGGCTTCTAGTGGCAGGAATATAGTTCCTATAGCGTCCAGTGAATCGAACACAACAACGTCACCGTACACTGTCCTTCCACCCTTAGGGTAGAAACACACCACAATGTTTTTATTAAAATCTACTTCGGCTACTTCAAATCTATTTATGTTCATCTTTTGCCTCATATAGAGCCCTTATAGCTCCATCACTAATCTGTCGTAATAGCTGGTTTCTGTCCACTGTAAAAGCTGCAAACATACAGAAAGTAAACTTTTCACCCTCGCCATTTCTTATGACAAGATCTATCCATTTTTCATCGGCGTAGGTTTTTATTTCAACATCTTTGATACGGTGAAAACTCAAACTATTTAGCATTGTGCTGCTCCTATTTTTATTTAACTGATTTGATTAGACCATCTTTCATGGTGACTTCAGCAAAGAATTCTCTGCCTTGGCCTGTTATGTGAGGTCTATTAGCTCCTACTAATACACCATCTCTGCGGTACTCTTCTCCAAAAATACTAGTCTCTATATAAACTAGTGGCGATCCCAACTGTTCTTTCATATTCTTTTTACTAGGGTAATTGAACACCAACATTGTGCCGTCTCCTTTTAGATTTATAAAGGTCTTTCACTCTGTAAAAGACCTTTTAAATCTTTTAATATTTATTAACATAAACAACTCTGTAACCAGAGCCAATAGTCCTAACAAACTTAGCAAAATGTAATTTGCTAGGGAGTTTTTTAAATACTATCTTTCTAACCCTGACAGTATGTTTACGATTTATCCTATATTTGATCATGATATACACTCCTATAATAATTCTTTTAACTCTACAGGTCGTTGCTCCAACTCAATACCTAACTGTCTAATCCAATAGACTTTCTCAAGTGGGATAGTTTTAGTATTCATAAGATTCACAAGTGACCTAGAAACATCACAATCTGGATAGATCTTATCTACTCCATAGATAT
>Ga0075466_1000066_pt1 | contig 31910 bp, 29 predicted proteins | sample DEB08_DNA_16_FD_71486 | JGI IMG/M metagenome (GOLD analysis project Ga0075466, IMG submission 71486) | Aqueous microbial communities from the Delaware River and Bay under freshwater to marine salinity gradient to study organic matter... | ecosystem: Environmental > Aquatic > Marine > Coastal ... | reverse complement strand
TGCTGCTCTGGAGTACCGTATTTAGCCAGCACTTCCATATTGCCACGATCCGGTGCATTACAGTTGAACACCGGCTGCGCCCAAGACACTTTGCTCATAGTTTCAAATAGCGGTGCAATTTCGGAGTTGCTTAAGCCCGGACTCCAGGGCTGGTACTCTGCCGGTAAAAACAAGTTCCACAGACCCGCGGCCTTAGCTTTTTCCCGCAAACCATCAAACCAAGGCGGCACCTGCCAAAGATTATTGTGATCGAGCGTAAACTCCTGCCAGTCATGCTCGCGTGGATAGATATGCTCCTGCATAAAGGCTTCTAATTTAACATTTAGTGCCTGGCTTTTTTCCGACATTGCAAAACCCATCGCTATCACTCCGATTATTTAATATTTGAAGATATGCAAACTCTGTATTGGCACATATAATGCCATTATATCCATACTTAAATCAACTCTTTATCACTGTCTCTTTGGCAGCCACCAGAGTCGCGCAACAGGGGAAAAATGGACAGCGAGATCACAGGCAAAGCCAACCTAGATTATAAAATTCATTGCCTTGCATTATTTTGACACTTATCATGCCAATTAATCATGCGTCAAAATCACAACTAAAAAAGGCCATCGAAATGTATCAAGGGGTATACCAACTAATCGGCAGTGAAATGAGTCTGTTCAGCCGTAAACTTGAAGCGCAACTACGCTTTCAACGGGTGCCCTTTCAGTGGCTATTTAAAACTCAACAGCGCAGCACCGATCTCGAAGCCCGCGCTGGCACTCATTTTATTCCACTGTTGCAAACGCCTGAAAACTGGATGTTAAATGACACAATTGCGCTAGGCCCGATGCTTAATCAGCGCTTTAATGACTATCCGGTTATTCCGCAAACCGCGCTACAAAAAGCCAGCTGTTTTATTCTCGAAGATGCCTTTAACCATTGGCTGGGGCGCTCCTGCGTTCATAGCCGCTGGTGCTATCCTGACAATGTTAAATGGGCAGGCCCACGCTTTGGCGCCAATATGATGTTAGATCGCTCAATTGACCAGCCATTCAGCGAGCAGGAGTTGCAACAACTCAGTTCAATTGGGGAGACGATGTACCAGGGCTTTGGCAAGGCTGCCTGTGACTATAACGGTGTTGGCCCTGATCAAGCGGCGGCCGTTAAAGCTGACTTTCAGCTGATGCTCGAGGCCCTTGGGCAGCATTTTTCCGAGCACAAATTTCTTCTCGGCGAGCGCCCCTGCCTAGCCGATTTTGCCTTAGCTGGCGCCTGCAAAGCGCACTATCTGTGTGATCCTGAACCACGAAGCTGGCTCGGCGAGTATCAGCAAATGTTGGTTGACTACACCGAGCGTTTTTTTAGTCACGACCCAATAGACGCCGGCGACTGGCAAGCTAATGACGAACTGCCCGTTACGCTCGGCGTTATCCTCGACTATATCCAGCGCAGCTATCTGCAATTTGCTACAGCTAATATTCACGCGTCAGCAGCAGGCGAGAAATACTACCAGTACAATTATGGTTTTGGGCCAACAAAAGCCCGAACTCAAAAACGACTGAATAAAGCGCGACTGCATGTTCAAGACGAGCTTGTCAAAATGGGCGCACAAAAACATGCCAAGATCATCGACGTTTATGGTTCTCGCGGTATCTTGCAGCACTATCTTGCGTAATCTTAGCTACCGCTCAGTTGCGCTTAAAAAGTAAATTTTTACAGAGGAATCTGTTATGGGTATACGGCAAAAAAGCTGGCTGGCTAGCGGCTTAATTTATGCGCTATTTGTGTTCTGGTATACCGACTTTGGCGGCCCGCTAAGCGACCAAGAAATCGATGCCTGGGTCGAGACCATGCAGGAAAATGGCTCCACGCCAGAACGTATCGCCTATTATGAGGCGTTTTTACGCAACGATAGTGGCCGCCAATTTTTAATGCTCAATGTACTGGATAAGAATGAAAATCCACCTGATGTGCCGGGTGCAGAGCCAGGTGAAAACTCTGACCAGTTAATGGCGCGCTATATGGAACATATTGTTTCCGAGTTTTTAGTCCTCGCGAGTCATCCAGTTTATCTTGGCGATGCAGTCTATCAGGCGCTTGATATCAGCGGTATTGAGGGCTTTGAGGGTGCCGAAGAATGGGATCAGGGGGCATTAGTTCGCTATCGCAGTCGCCGCTCATTTATGCAAATCATCAGCAACCCAGAGATCAAAGGCAAGCACGTCTTTAAGTTAGCTGCGCTGGAGAAGACTATCGCCTATCCAACCGAGGCGAGCTTTTATCCCGGCGATCTACGCCTGCTGGTCGGCTTGATACTGCTGACCCTAACGGCGCTACTCGACGCCTTGGTGCTGCCACGCAAGACTGGCTAGGCTGGGTAGACTGGCTGAGCGTATTAGCTCAAGGGTCAACTCACCTCAGCACTAATCGATATAGTCCATAGCCAGTTGCACCAGAGGTCGCACCAGACCGCCGACATTGTTGGCCGCCGCGTTAGAGGCATTACCGTCCACTGCGCGCTTGGCGACACCTTGGCAAATAGCCGCTAAACGAAAAAAGCTAAAGGCCATAAAGAAGTTCCAGCTGTCGATTTTATCGATACCCATCAGGGCACAGTAGCGCGCAACGATCGCCTCCTCTGTGGGTATGCCTTGACTCGCCCAGTCAATAGCGCCAACCCCACCGACCATGTTTTTGTTTTCTGAAGCCGGCAGCTTCATGCCCATTATCACGTAGGCGAGATCCGCGTAGGGGTGTCCCAGCGTGGAAAGTTCCCAGTCAAGCACCGCTATGACGCGGGAGTTATCACTGGCATACATGAGGTTATCGAGGCGGTAATCACCGTGCACTAACGACACCTTGCCATCATCGGCCGGCATATTATCGCCGAGCCAAATCATTAAGCGCTCCATTTCATCAATCGTCTCGAGCTCTGATGCGCGATATTGCGCGCTCCATCGATCCAGCTGGCGCTGAAAATAGTTACCCGGCCGTCCATAGTCACTCAGCCCAGCCTTATCGAGGTCGACACTATGGATAGCGGCGAGCACCTTAATCAGTTCGTCGTACATCTCTGTGCGTTGCGCCGCAGTCTCGATTTCGCCGAGCTCTGGACGCCAATAGATATTGCCTTCGCAGAACTCCATCAAATAAAACATCGAGCCGATAATCTCGCGATCTTCACAGAGATGGTAGGCTTTGGCCACCGGCACATCGCTATCCGCTAGTGCCTTAATCACACGGTATTCTCGGTCCACAGCATGGGCTGACTTAAGCAGCTCACCCGGTGGCTGACGACGCAGCACATAGCTGCCCGATGCGGCATCGATTTTAAAAGTCGGATTGGACTGACCACCGGCAAATTTACTGACGCTTATAGGCCCGATAAAGCCATCGACATTGGCTTGCAGATAATCGAGTAATTTATCTTCATCTAACGAACTGACTTGAGACATAAACTTATATTCCAGAGTAAATATGACGCTTATTATTTGTCAGCTAAATACGCGGCGACAGCACTTGAAGTACTATTTTATTGCAGCGCGACTTCTTTGTGGCGCCAGTATATTACGGCCCTATTAGCTTGTTAATCCACCCGCTCATTGTAAGCTCCGATATTGTCATCCTGAGGCCCCCAAATAGTCAGCCCAAGACCCAATACTGCCACCCTCAGCGCAGCCTAAGGATCTCAGTGCTGTTGCTGTAGAGGCCCCTAAAGTCGCAGCGCTCGATCTAGATGACCTATTTACAAGCACTTTGATAGCGCCACCTATTAATGACATAAATTGTGCCATAATAAACGTCCAGCGCAAACATTGGTTAGCCATTGTACTCCAAAATATAGTCGCTATTAATTGTGATAATGACGCAATGTATGCGAGTATAAAAGCCTAATGACAACTTAGTGCCTCGATACTTCGGAGTGTGGAGCGGGCAAAAAAACATAAAAAAAAGACCATAAGAGAATCACTATGAGCAAAACTGCAGTCTATTCACCGGCCAAGGTCTGGAGCTGGAATAAGGAATTTGGTGGCAAATTTGCCGCTATCAACCGACCTACGGCAGGTGCAACCCATGAAAAAGCTCTGCCGGTGGGCAAACACCCGCTGCAACTCTATTCGCTGGGCACGCCCAATGGCGTGAAAGTCACTGTGTTGCTGGAAGAACTAGTAGAACTCGGCATTGCGGAAGCGGAGTACGATGCCTGGTTAATCAATATTAACGATGGCGAACAATTTAGCAGTGGATTTGTCGAGGCCAACCCCAACTCTAAAATCCCTGCGCTGATGGATCACAGCACCACTCCAGCGACCCGAGTTTTTGAGTCTGGGGCGATCATGATCTACCTGGCGGAGAAATTTGATGCCTTTATTCCGAAAGCACTGGCGCAGCGCAGCGAATGTCTTAACTGGCTATTTTGGAATATTGGCAGCGCACCTTTTCTCGGTGGCGGCTTTGGTCACTTCTATGCCTATGCCCCAGAAAAGCTCGAATACCCAATCGAACGCTATACCATGGAAGTCAAACGTCAGCTCGATCTGCTCGATCAACGACTAGCTGACAACCGTTTTCTCTGTGGCGATGAGTACAGCATTGCCGATATGGCGAACATGGCCTGGTATGGCGCCTTAGTCATGGGCAAGCTCTATGAGGCCGGCGAGTTTCTCGACGTATCAAGCTATACCAATGTGATCCGCTGGACTAAGGATATCCAACAGCGACCAGCAGTAAAGCGCGGACAGCGAGTTAATCGAGTATGGGGTGTGGAAACTAACCAGCTGGCTGAGCGCCACGATGCTAGCGACTTCGATAAAGATCCGGCGCAGATTCTCAAGCAGGTGATGGCGCGAAAGATGAAGCAACCATAAGCTTATAGCCAGATATCCTGATTATCTAACCAACCCAACTGTCGATCTAACTTGATCGACAGCAGCGGGTCCAAATCACAGCATTGCAGCAAAGCTAAGACATCGCGCTGCTGCGCTGTTGTCAGCTGCATATACTGCTGCTGCAGTCGCTGCAAAATAACAAATCGGTAAGACTGCGCGACGGCGCTGATCGACTGTCCACGCACACTAAACTCTGCCATGCCAAACAGACGCTGCGCCAGTAATCCCTGAGCAGGCGTACCCGGTTCAGGTTGATTCGCAGCCAGCCATTGGTTGATCACTCCAGCAGTCGCGCGCGTCTCTGGAACAAGATCCTCTGCCAGCACTCTGAGTACGGTCATCAGAGTCTCAGGAATACGGTCGTCGGCAAGATAATCATCCCCTGGATTAAAAAACTCTGGCACATCCTGATCAGCGCGATTCATGCGTTCGACCCAGCGCGCCACACGCACCGCGCGCTGCTGCATAATTCGCAGTGGTGCAGGGTCGCGCCCGAGATGAGCATACATAGTCGCTAACAGACCAAAATCGCCAATACTCGGCTTCCAACCCAGCAGGTAAGGCATTTCACTGAGATGCTGATTGAGTGCCTCGAGGAACTCCAGATAGAGCGTCTCCACCAGCGGCATGGTGGCTTCTGTGACCCCAAAAAGTACCCCTGCAGTTTGCATTTTAGACATCATATAGTGCGTCTTTGCTTCTCGCTCAGGGTGCTCACGCTGGGAGTGCAAAAAGTGATAGTGAAGAAACTCTTCATTCTCCTCAAGATAGTTCCAGCGATAGTGCATCGCCGGACGCAATAAACCGCTGGTACCAACCAAGTCGAATAGCGTACTGACTATCTGCTGCTTGGCAGTCGACGGCTGAAATAGCCTGCCATGGGCACTTTCAAAATGTTCGATAATCGCCCCGCCATCGCGAATAACCTCGCCCTTCGGCGTCACCAAAACAGGAATCGTCGGCAACTTACTCTCGGGCAATACCTCAGCTTTAAAGCTTTCATGGCCAGTGGATAACTCACGAAAGGGAATGCCACTCTTAATCAGATAAGAACGTGCGCGTCCGCTGTAGAGAGAATGCGTTATGCCGTAGAGAGTGTGGATTTTAGATTTTTTCAATTACTGATAGCCTCCAATCGAAGAACCAAACATCACTGCTATAAAATGCGCCATCGATGCCAGCCATACGAGACCCATAGGAACGTATAATCGTGGCCGCAAAAAGAAACTCATGTTGATTTGAACTGGGAACGAAACAGTTTTATCAATCGCTGATATTTTAAAAATATGAATATCAGAAAAACGCTGATCCGATGCCAATTCGATCAAATCCCGTCGACTTCTGTAGCGCATCATTCCTGTCGCAGCCCACTGTGGATCGGCATCACAGTTCCAGCTGTCAATATACCCCCCCACCCTGCGCGTCATAAACACCGGGTGCCCGCCGCGCTTAAACAATTCTTTGGCAAAGGGTTTAAAGTAGCCCGCAAGTACATCTTGAGGATTAACTTGCTCGCCGGTAACGGGATGAGGCAGTTTGCCGACATGTAATTTGATGAAATTTTGCATCACAAACTCTTTGCCGTCGTCCTGCTCTAAAAATCGACGCAGCACCTCGCGGTCGGTGTGCGGTGCACCGGAACCCTTAAGAAACTGTTTTAGATAGCCGTCAATTTCATCGGCCTTAATCGGTCCCGACCAGTTGACATACCAGTAGAGAAACGCCACATACAGAGCCGCTGCTGTTAACCAAACCGACATAATCATTATTGTTATCCCATTGCTTTTAACGACAGTGCCGTTTATTTAAAAAGCGCTTTCGTTAAACTGTTGTGAAAAATTATCAGACGGCATCCAGGACTTCTATTTCAGGTGCCGCCGCAACCAGTGCCGCCATCTTTTTATTCGCCTCTTGGAAGTACTCAGTCTGGCCATGGGCTTTCATATCATCTTTGCTCGCGTACTGCTCGAGAACCTTGTAAACCTGAGCGTCAGATTTAGTTCTGTGCAAAGCATAAAAAACAGTGCCCGGCTCATTGCCAAGCACCTGCTTAGTAAGCTCGGCAAATAGCTGTTCAAACTCTGCATTTTTACCTTCGCGAATCGTAATGGTTGCAATAACACCTATGGCGATGATCAATACCTTTTACTGTTTAAGCTCGAATTATTAGCAGTGCGATTCAATCAAGGAAGTACTACCGGCCCCTGAAAGCTGCGCATCTGCGGAGCAAAGCTCCAGATAGTCTGGGTTGGATTGGGCAGTATCACCACCCAGGGTTGCTGTAGCGTAATCTGTTTCAGCGAGGCACCCTCAGGTAGCACTAACTGATAATCATTTTTTGCACTTCCGACCACTTCAACAAAGTCGCCCTCAGGCAAACTCAGTATGGTTAGGCTGCGACCCGCATCAAAGCCAATAACATGCGCTTTTTCAACCATAATTTCCTTCATATTGCCATGCTGCACTGGGGCTTTTAATAGCCTAGTTTGCGCAACATTAATGAAATGATGGCCGCCAATCATGCGTTCGCGCACCGGCTCTTCGGGCGCGCCTGGGGAATACTGAAACTGCGACGTATCCATGGCCGCGTGCGCAATACCAACGCCGCGAAGACTATCACCCAGCTCTAGTCCGAGATAGTCGGCCTCGGTCACAGCCTCGTAACTCATCCACACTAAGCCGCTAGTAATATCAATCACTTCCATATGGAGATCGCAGGTATCGGGAACAGCAATGCCTCCCTCAGGTAATTGTTGCTGCATTAAATAGTCAAGTCTTTGCATATCGGTGCATCTCGAGTGCCGCTTTATCATTCAATTTGGTGTGTAAATATACTCGTCGCCCAGTACAAATTTTTCCGCCAGAGTTTTATCAATCATAATCGGCGAATTGATTATTGGCGCATAGAGAGCCCCAACCGAATTCGCCTGATGCGCTGTCAACAGAGCCTGCAGTTGAGCAACAATTTGCGGGTGGCTGGCAACCAAATTAGTCTGCTCAGTAGGATCCGACGCTAGGTTGTATAACCATTGCTGACGGCCATCTGTTGGACGTTGATTGACCTGCAGTTTCCAATCGCCATGGCGAACGACCTGATAGTGGCCACTCTGCCAAAACAGCGTTTCCCGCTGCCAATTCGCAGCCCCTTGCTCGGTTGTCAGCGGCAATAGATCAAGGCCGTCGATGTCGATTTCTGCTGACGGAGAAAAGCCTGCGGCGGCGGCCAGTGTTGGCATCATATCGATATGTGCCACGGGCGTATCGATGTTAGTACCGGCGGCAATTTTGGCTGGCCATTTAACAAATAGCGGCACCCGAATACCGCCCTCGAACATTGTGATTTTCCAACCGCGGTAAGGACTGTTGATATTATCGAGACCAATATAACCGGGGCCACCATTATCGCTAGTAAAGGCAACAATAGTATTTTCCGCCAAGCCCTGCTCCTCTAGAGAATCTAAAATACGCCCAACACTGCGATCCAGCGCGCGAATCATCGCCGCGTATACGCGTAGACGATGAGGTTTGATATCGCCAACCGCTTCATAGTCTTCACGAGTTGCCTGCAGTGGTGTATGCACGCCCCAGTGCGCCAGATAGAGAAAAAACGGGCGATTCTTATTCGCTTCAATCACCTTAATCGATTCATCAGTCCAGTAGTCAGTCAGGTAACCGTCGGGCTTAAAACGATTCTGGTCGCCGCTATTAAATGAAGCGGCAAAGTTTAATCGCGCCCAGAGAAATTGATCGATCGGATCGAAATCGAGCTTGGCATTGACCACATTGGCGTCATCTTCCGGCAAATAGAGACCACTCGCCATCAGCAAACTATCATCAAAACCCTGCTGATGGGGGGCCATACCGTTGTCTCGACCAAGATGCCACTTGCCAATATGCGCAGTGTAATAGCCTTGCTGCTTTAGCATCTCTGCAATGGTGACCTCTGAGGGTGGCAAGCCTTTTAACTCATAGGGGGGCTGACCCGCTTCTAAGGCTTCATCATGAAAAATAGGTGGCAAGCCGCTCTCCATTTCAGCAGCTATTGTGGTGATGGTTTTACCCATACCCGAGGGCATCGGAGTAAATTCAAAACCAGTTCGGGTGGGATAGCGACCAGTCATTATCATCGCGCGAGATGGTGCACAGGAGCTGGCACCAGAGTAGGACTGACTAAATACCGCCCCCTCTGTCGCGAGGCGGTCTATGCTTGGGGTTTGTACCCTGCCGTCGGCGACGCCACCACCAAAGGTAGAGATATCATTGAAGCCAAGATCATCAGCCACTATCAAAATAATATTGGGTCGGCGCTGCGCTGGTCTAGTAACAGCCTCTATCGGGCCCTGAGACCAAGGGATATCGACCATTGCGGCAATATTGTGTTCTGTTGCGGACTTATATTTGATCAGTGCCAGTAGGATATCTGTGCGCTTATACCAGCCCACCGTGCTGCCGAGCACAACAATTATTAGTATTGAAACTATAATTTTTTTCATCGATTTTGCCACTCCGCAACCAAGTTCTTATAGCGCTACCACTGACTAGCATGACAGCTCGACCGACTGGTATATTGGCATATACAATGCCACTATAATCCAAACCCGTCAAGTATTACCATCCCATTGGAGCTGTCCCTATGAACCAACCACTACTAATCGAAATCGACGATGCAGTAGCGATCATCTCAATTAATGACGCTCCTTTTAATCGCATGACATTAGAATTTATTGATCAGCTTGAAGCTCTCGTCGATAAAATAGCCGCCGACGACAGTATCCGCGCGGTGGTGCTGACGGCACAGGGGCTGGATAATTTTTCTGTCGGAATGAATCTGAAACAGTTGCCTGAGGGCATTGCCCGAGCGGGCAGTGTCGATGCTCTGCTCGATCAGCGACTGCGCGTTATCTCTGCAATCGAGACCATGCACAAGCCTTGGGTGGTGACCTTATTTGGCTACTGCTTGGGGGGAGGACTTGAAGTGCCGCTTGGCTGCCATTTCCGCCTCGCCGCCACCGAGGGAGCACAAATTGGCCTCCCCGAAATGGACCTGGGCAGCGTTCCCGCCTGGGGTGGCAGTGCCCGGCTCAGCCACTGCATCGGCCGTGACAGCGCTGTCGATATGGTTCTGCGAGGTAAAAAGATTTCCGGTCCAGAAGCCTTGCGCATTGGCCTGATACACGAAGTTTGGCCATTAGCGGAGCTTAAAGCGCAGGCAAAAAAACTCGCCCATGAATTAGCGGCTCAGCCTGCACAGGCAATGCAAGGGATGCTTAAAACCATTATTGGCTGTGAAGATAAGACACTGGAGCAACTGCAAAAAGATGAGCGCAATGCGGTGATCAACTGTCTCGACTCCCCTGACTCAAAAGAGGGGATGACTGCCTTCTTAGAAAAACGAAAGCCTCGGTTCAATCAGTAATCCAGCGTATCTGCATCGATCGCTTATTTTAAGCCGGCGACTATCGGCGCATAATACGCCTGTTTTATCGCCTTAAAAATTCCTGGCTCTTTGCAGGCAAGATCAGTCGCAAACTCTATCGCCATGCTGAGTAGGTATTCTACCGGCGCCTTGCCATCGGCGAAACCGGCAGCAATTGCATCGTCGGCGGCGTAACGCTTGCCGGTTAACACTGCGTCGCGGACAGTTACGGCAGGCAGTCTAAGACGTAAAAACTCCATCATCGGCTGCGGCAGCGGCACACCGGCGTCAACCTCGGAAATACAAATCCAACCGCGGTCTTCACGCATAATTCGGTAGTCACAGGACAGCGCCAAAAAAGCGCCGCCGGCAAAGGCGTGGCCATTAACTGCAGCGACGGTAGGAAAGGGTAACATCAACATACGGCGATGAATTTCACTCATCTGCGCGGCAAAAAGTGCCCAGTCATTACCATCGAGCTTGTTCAATACCTCGAGGTTGAGACCATTACTAAAAAACTTATCCTCGCCTACCATTACCATTGCCGTGCCGGCTACGGGAGTCGCTTCCAGCTGATCAAGAATGTCTAACATGCGCTTCTGCCAATCAAGACAGATCATATTGGCGCCATTATTCATCGTAACAGTATACATTTGATTGTTTTTACTCAGTTCGATCATTGCTTTGCTCCGCCGCAAATATTACTATTGACACATATTATGCCACTTAATACTATAATCCAAGTATGCCTTCAATTTATCGATTAGACATCCTCGACCTTTTGAAATATCGTGCCATAGTTAAATTGAAGGCGTAATAATTAAAATAAAATTCGCGAGAGAATCCATCCTATTCTGTCATCTGGCTCAAGCAAGGCCGGGCTAACAATTGTGTTAAGTCTGTTCGGCACACTGTTACTAGGACTAACTGCCCTGACCCACGCCAGCGAGGATGATCTGCGTCCCAATGTGGTAGTGATTCTGGTCGACGATGCCGGTCTAACCGACTTTGCCCCATTTGGCGGCGAAGCACAGATGCCCAACATCCAGACCTTAGCTGACCGCGGCACCAAGTTTAGTAACTACCACACCTCTCCCCTTTGCGCACCATCCCGTGCCATGCTGCTCACTGGCATTGACAACCACCGCACCGGTATTGCGACGATTCCAGAGGTGCTATCGAAGAACCAAGTGGATCAGCCAGGCTACTCGATGTTTTTCGAACCCGGCGTTAGAACCTTGGCTGATCGGGTCAAAGCCGCTGGATACGGCACCTATTTGATCTCTTTTGGGAAATCCTATCTCCTAGGTTTACTATCCAATTGCCCTCGACGCCTCAAGCTACCTTTCCCTGGGCGACCTGACAAAAATAGAAACCCTGCTGGCTGCCATGAGTTTTCTGGTGATAGCGATTCTGTCTATTCGCAAAGTCCCGGGGGCGATTATTATCGGGATTCTCGGCATCACTACAGTGGCTGCCACTATGGAGCTAGTGCAAATTGATGGCCTGGTCGCTGCACCCCCAAGTATGGCTGCAACCTTTATGCAGCTCGATATACTAGGCGCCTTTGATGTGGCTATGATCAGTGTAATTATCGCCTTTTTGTTTGTGAATCTGTTTGATACCGCGGGCACGCTGCTGGGTGTCGCCAGTCGCAGCGGCTTAATTGACAGTCAGGGCAATGTGCAGAATATTGATCGCGCCCTTAAAGCCGATAGCAGCGCCAGTGCAGTGGGTGCCTTTTTTGGCTGTGCGCCGGTGACAAGCTATGTGGAAAGCTCAGCTGGTGTTGAAGCCGGTGGCCGCACCGGGCTTACTGCTGTGGTAGTGGGCAGCTTATTTTTGTTGGCTATCTTCTTCTCGCCGCTGGCGGCAGTAGTGCCAGCCTATGCCACCGCGGGCGCTCTGATCTATGTAGCCATCTTGATGCTCTGTGGCATGGAAGCGCTGGACTGGTCAGATATGAGTGAGGTACTGCCGGCGTTGGTCACCATCATCATGATTCCCCTATCGTTCTCCATAGCCAATGGCATAGCCCTGGGTTTTATCACTTATGTGGCGGTTAAATTGTGTGCGGGTAAGCGTTCGGATATCACGCTGGGGGCTTGGTTTTTAGGGGCAATCTTCTTGGCTAAATTTACCTTTATGTAATTGTTTTTTTGGAGAGAAAAAATTCCAACAGAATCGATCAATAGGGTAGCAATAATGCCTGACTCTTTGATAACTGGATTGCTTAGACCTAGCTTTTGTGCGACATAATCAAATCTAGCTAGAAACCATGGTATTTCACAAAGCTATTATTTTCAGCGCGTGTTGAACGCACATGGTTGGCGGCGAAACTATCATCTGGGTACCCCATTGCGATACAGATCATAATGCTCTGGTCATCCGGTATTTTGGCATACTCACGCACCACGTCAGACTGCATAATGCCCTGACCATTGATAACGCATCCTATGCCTCGCTCCCAAGCGGCAAGAACAATACCGTAAGCCAGAGACCCGAGGCCAAACTGAGTAATCGCTGCCGGCTCGAGATACTTATCATAGGTTAGGACAAGGGACACTGGTGCATCAAATTGACGAAAACCCCTTAGCATCCAATCCATGCGCTTTTCTTTATCGTCGCGCTCAATACCCATGGCCTCAAATAACTGAACAGCCACATCAACTTGATTTTGCCGATGCCCTCCCTCGTAGTCTTCCTTGTAGGGGAAGTCACGAACATGGGGCTTACCAGCCAAAGTATTTTTGGTATTGCCTTCACGAATATTATCCAGCACCTCACCGGCTACGGCATGGATATGCCAGGTTTGCGTGTTGTAGGAAGTTGGCGCCCACTTAGCAGTATTGATAATCTCATCAACAATCTCTTTGGGAACAGGTTTATCTTGGAAGCCGCGAGTGCTTTTTCGTGACTGGGCAAACTGAGTAAAATTCATTGGGTCGTCCTTAGAAATATTTTTTTAATATGGCATATTATATGTCATTATTTTACAGGATTCTACTTTCCCGGTAGACCCTGCCCAACAAAAGACCGATAGATAGATAAATGATACTTTTTGCCAAAACCGATAAGACTCTCTTTGCCGCTTCTAACAATTGACTAATGGCATAATTACTGCCATATTATTCTAACAGTGGTCTAAGCCTTAAAGGAGTGCTTATACATCAAGGTTAATATTCGTTAGTTGGAATTGGGCTGAGCTTTTTCACATGCAAGCTAGAGGCGTAACTGCGGTTCCAGCGCATACCCTACCGCATTTCGCGATATGTTTGCCACTCATGTCGTGGTAGATAATGAACAGCGCTTTGTCACCGGACAAAACCAGAATTCCGGACTGGAAACAGCGCACAAAATGATGCTAGCCGTGGCTGGTCGAGGAAAATAACATTGAATAAAGTACTTAAATTGATGGTGCCTAACAGACTGCTAATTTTTAAGGGGAATGTATGAGAGTGAATACCGTTATTCCTGCCAGCTTATTACGAGAACAGCAAGCGCACAAAAAAAGTCAGCAGCTGGAACCTGATGAGGAAAACTATTACCGTGTTTGGCAGAATCTGGGGTCACCGTATTCCTACAAGGTAATGACCTATATGAATTACAAAGGCATTCCCTATAAACGCTTGGAAGCCAATGCGAAAGCCCTTGTGGAAGATATCCCGCGCCTGGTGGGACAATCTATTGTGCCTGTCCTGTTAACCCCGCAGGAAGAAGTATTACAGGATTCAACCCCCATCATTGAATGGCTTGAAGAGCGTTTTCTAGAGAAAGCTGTTATTCCTGACGATTCGCGGTTGGCTTTTTTGATGTGGCTGTTGGAAGAGTTTGCTGATGAATATATGCCCCGTATTCACATGCATACTCGTTGGGGCAATGAACAAAATCAGCAGGCCGTAAGTCACCGTATTGGACGTGGGCTCGCCTATGCAGTGCCCGACGCTTCGGTTGGTGATCTTGCAGCCTTTATATTGTCGCGTCAGAAAGGATTCAATAAACACTTGGGATTAACCGACCGTGTGCGTGCGAATATGGATCAGCAAGTGGTAGATCTCCTGACGCTTCTGGACAAGCACTTTTTGTATTATCAATTTCTCTTGGGCGACAAGCCATCCATGGCCGATTTTGCGCTTTACGGCTCATTAAAGGTCCACCTCTACAGTGATCCCAACTCAAAAGAAACCATGGAGGTTCATGGCCCCAGAACCTGTGACTGGATAGAAACGATTACGGCCTTCGGTGATACTCGCGGTTGTGTTGCGCAAACGACGTTTGGCGATTGGATCAACTTGGACGATGGTATTCCAGAAAGTTTACACAAGTTACTGAGTTTCTCAGCAAAAACTTATATTCCTTTTGCACAGGCCTGCGCCCAGGCAAGTAAAAGCAAGAGCAAAACATTTGACGCTAAAGTGTACGGTTTAACAGAGACCTTCAGTACACATCAATACCGTGTCTGGTCATTTGAGCAGCTGCAAAACCGTTACGTACAGTTGCAAGGTGATGAGAAACAGTTAGTCGACGAAGCGCTGACAGCCGCAGGGGTGCTTCCCTTAATGATGGCTGATGGCATAGTACATAGCGACCTGTTTGATGGCTTCGCACCTCCAATTATTAAAGACGGCGCGACTGATGCACGAATTCGCTATCTGTTGAATAAAGGAGAAAAAGCAGGAATGCTATAGCACCTACTAAATAAATCTGGGCAGTCAAAAAATCATGACTTTTAGCATGGTACTTTAAAGCCCCTTGCGGGGCTGCTATTTGGTGGAGGCGGCGGGAACTGTACTTAGATAGTAAGTTACTGATTAATATAGGGTTAATGAGTTTAAAACTCAGCTTTTGTTACATCCTTTGTTACATTAACTAGTCGTAAATTTAGCTTTTAACTACACCATACTCTAATCAGTAATTGCCCCTAGCACGTCGACAAGAAAGTCTTCCATATCCCAGGCGTCAGCACTAAAGCTGTGCCCCATGCGAACAACCACTAATTGCCGTGACGGAATAATAAAAGTTGACTGACCATAATGTCCCCGAGCAGCGTAGGCATCCTCGGGGACTCTAGGCATCATTTTGTGTGCGCTGTTTTGATTGAGCCAAAATTGGGCAGCATAGGCACGGGCTTTTTTTGATGCCTCAGTGGCGTTGTTAGAGAACTCTACCCAGCCTTTAGGCAAAATCTGCTCACCATTGACAACACCATTATTCAGGTACATTAGACCAAAGCGCGCCCAGTCTCTGGCTGTCGCATAGAGAAACGCCCCACCAACATAGGTGCCACCGCCATCCATTTGATAGTGCGCGTTCTCCATACCTAACTTATTAAATAGCGCGCTTTGCGGGAAATGGTGATAAGCCTCCTCGGAGGTGAAACTATCGCGAATGATACGACCCAACAAAACAGGACTAGCGGTTTGATAAGCCCACCTGGTGCCAGGCTCAGCGGTTACCGAGTATTGTGAAGCAAATGTAGTGAGATTTTGGGCCTTCATCAGCATAAAATTGACATCGGAAATCGGGTCTTCCTCATAGCCCTCATTAAATTCAAGGCCGCTGGTCATCTGCAATAAATGCTCTACCGTGACCTGGCTTCGCAAATCAGCAGGGTTGTCCCACCCTTGCAGACCAGAGGTATTCGCTAAATCAATCTGACCCCTGCCAACAAGAATACCTACAAGAGCACTCGTAGCACTCTTAGTCATAGACCAGGAATTTAAGGGTACCTGCGGCCCAAACCCCTCAGCGTAGCGCTCGGCAATTAACTGACCTTTATAAAAGATCACAACAGCGCGGGTATTTTGCCGCTCTTCATAGTTAATAGCGGTATCGGAAAAAGCGCGATCCATGGCTGCATTGAGTTTGGCAGTATTCACGCCGGTAGGTGCATTAACAAATTCGGGCCAGGCAAGATTCTGCTGCGCTGTTGCTACAATATTCAGCTCGAGAAAGGCGGGTCCCTCTAAATCCACGATTTCATCACCCTCAAGGCGCGCACAGCCAAGCCCCGGGCGAAAAACAGTTTTACTTATGTACTCAATAGGCCAAAATCCAAACTGAGTAATGACTGTATTGCCATCTATCTGGGTCCGCGTCAGGCGCCGCTGTAGCTGAGAGATATCGGTGGCGTAAATATCATTATAGTCTCGCCCAGCAATAAAGATTCCACTACAAATAGTATGGGAGACGTACCCCGCCGGTATTGGCCCCAGACGTTTCAGATAGCTCAGTCCATATGCGCTCAGGCCCGCCACAAGCAGCAGAGCAATCATTGCTATGGTTTTATATAAATATCTCAGTTTGAACATAGTTATTATTATCTCTAAAAAATAGGTCACTCGCCGATACAAACTAACCTGCCAATAATCTCTAGCCCAGTTACGTTTGTTGCAGACTTGTTCAGTTTTAACTCCGACCCTTTTTATGCCTCCCCACAGGCTGGCGCGGCATAAAACACCACAATAAGACATGCACTATGCCACTATCATACTTTTGCAAAATTATATTATTAGCAATAAAGCTGCGTGATCATGGTCATTATTTACTATTTTTTCTTTTATAATCAATGCTTTAGATTATATGTAGTAGATGCAATATCTAGGTCATAACCATAGCATACTTGATTAGGATCTATCGAGATGTTAGCATACTTTGTGCCACAACATAGTGGCACTATTAAAGACTAAATACGACTGATTTAAGTCGCTAAGTGAAGATTTTGTGTATCGACTTTATTTATTGGTCAAATAATCTACGAGGGGAAGAATCTTTATGAGAATTAAACATCCATTGGCTGCGGCCATTATTGTCTCGTCCATTGGTGCGCCTACTCTCGCCAATGCCAACGAAATAGAAGAAATTACCGTTACTGCAACGAAACGACAAGGGGTTGAAGTTCAAGATGTAGCCGCCTCCATCTCTGTCTACGGTGCAGAGGAATTAAAGAACGGTAGAGTTGAGTCAATGACTGACTTGACCAATATTGATCCCAGCTTAAACTCGATCTCAACTCAAAGCACTTCATCGACCCGAATTGGTATGCGCGGTTTAACCACCCCCGCCAATAACGTCGGTTTTGAAGCCGCTGTGGGTGTGAGTATCGATGGTGTGCCGCGCGCGCGCACTGGTATAGCGCTTTCGGAGATGCCAGAACTGGCTAGCATGGAAGTGCTGCGCGGTCCGCAGGGTACGCTATTCGGTCGCAACACCAGCGGTGGTGTGATTAATATCAACACGGCCAAACCCAATCCTGAGGGAGGTGGTTTTGTCGAATTCTCAGCGGGTAACCTTAACTCCCAATCAGTCCAGGCTGCGATTAATCTGCCGATCAATGAGCAGTGGACTGGGCGTATTGATGCCAAAGATCGCCAGCGCGATGGCTTCCTGGATAATGTCCTTTCAGATTCGGATGTTAATAGTGTTGATCGCCGCATGGTGCGTGGCCAGCTCACCTTCGAAGGTGAGGACAGCAGCCTGCGTCTGATCGCTGACTGGGGTGAAGACCAATCTATCTGCTGTGCTGCTATCTTAGAAGTTGTCGGAACTCCACAGGCTGTTGCCTTCTATAGCTCTATTGCCGGCGTGCCTGCATATGGTAGTGCCGATCTAGACGATCTTCAGGTCAGTTCTAATATTACCCCTACTAATGATATTGATGAATGGGGTGTGTCGGCGGAGTATAATCTTGATATTGGCGACAATATCTTTACCAGTATCAGTTCCTACCGCGATTGGGAATCCCTCGCCACACCAGATGGTGATATGAGCGGCTTAGATTTAGTTGGTCTCACACAATATTCCGCAGATACCGTATTTACCCAAGAGCTCCGACTTCAGGGTGAATCCGGGGCGGTAAACTGGCTGGTCGGTGCTTACTATATGCACGATGAGGTTGAGTGGGTAAGAAATGCCAGCATGGGTTCAGATTTTGAGTTATTTGCTGATACTCAGTTAGCGGGAGCAGCAGGAATGCAAGCCTTTGGCACTTTGCCAACAACTCCAGGTCAACCAGGATTTACACCATCTATCATGGCGGCAATCAATGGCCCAACAGCTGCAACCACCTATATCGCTTCTCCTACAACTAATATCAATAATGATATGGAGCTAACTACAGATGCCTTTGCAATTTTCGCCCATACAGAAATAACCCTTAGGGAAGATCTGACAGCCACCCTGGGTATTCGCTACTCTGAAGAGGATAAAGAACTCTCCTATGTGATGTCCTCAGATGAAATCGCGCAACCTGATGGCTGTGCCATTGGAGCTGCTCTCAAAGCCAGTGGAAGTCCATTAGCAGCGTTGAGCTCGTTACTCTGCACTCCAACTGGCGATACTAATCTCAATGGCAGTGATGAGGGCAAAATAAGTGATGATGCAATCTCCGGGACTGCCAAGTTGGCCTGGGCGGTAACCGAGGATGCACTGCTCTATGCCAGCTACTCCCGTGGCTTTAAGTCCGGAGGGTTTAACCTGGATCGCTCTGGACTGAATGCTGCGGCTCCATCGGCTTTGGATCTTGCCTTTGATGCAGAAGAGGTTGATGCCTATGAACTGGGCTGGAACAGCCAATGGGCAGATGGTTCCATTACGTTTAATGGCGCAGTCTACTCTCAGGATGTCACTGGCCTTCAGGGACTCACTTTCACTGGCGTTAACTTTATGGTGGATCAAGATGACTTCAAGGTTAAGGGTATGGAATTGAGCCTTAGTGCCCGTCCAATGGAGGCGTTGATGCTGACTGCCAACTATGCCCATGTGGATGCAGAGAACCAGCGAACAGGGAAACCGCCACAGGGTCAGCCAGAAAATACTATGACCGCCTCGGCGACTCTGTTCTTCCCAGTTTCCGACTCCCTAGTGGGAACCTTCCACCTCAATGCACGCTATGCGGATGAGAGTTTCCAACAAGCAGGTGCTGGGACAGTGGCTGACTATTATGGCGACAGCTACACTACGGCCAATGCTCGTCTCTCAGTAACCGATCAAGAGGGTTCATGGAGTGCGTCAATATATGCTCAGAACCTAACTGACGAAATAGCTCCTTTAGAGGGATTCTCGCAAGTGTTTCAATCAGCGAAGTCAGGTAACATTATGACATTCCCTGGCCCACCACGTATGTATGGCGCAGAAGTTCGCTTTAACTTCTAATTCCATAACAGGTGTTAAACCTGAGAGGCCTCCACAATGTGGGGGCCTTTTTTTGGCTTTAATCAAGAAAGTCGTCCCAGCACTGCTCTGTGGCTGTAAGGCCGTTATTGAAATCTAGGATATATCTGAAAATCAGACCATGCAAAACGGGGCCATCCCAGTGATATTGACTAACACAGGATACTTAATTAAATGATGAGACTATGGCGGCGATACCAACAGTGAAAAGCAGCAGCAAGGCTACCTTGCGATACATTTCTGCACCGTATAATTGGAAGAGGTGATTGCCCAGTTTGTCGCCCAAAATCATGATCGGAAGGGCCAATAAATAATATTGGATAATTTCGTAGCTTAGATATCCAACAGCAAAATATGACAGCAAAACCAATATCGCAGATCCCATCAACATTAAGTGCATCAAAGCCCTGGTTCGTTTGAGGTCTGGCTCGGTTAACATTGCATAGATAAGTATTGGCGGCCCTGGCATGGCCAGAAATCCATTCATAATGCCGGCCGTTAACCCAAAAAGACCTTTAAATCCTCTATTGATTGGAGTCTGTGACGGACGGGCAATTAACGCAACACAGGCTATCAGCACCGCTAACCCTGCCGTCAGCCGAAACCATCTCGACGATATCCATGTCAGCAGCAAGACGCCTACTACAGTTCCTGTCACAGTCCACACCATTAATGGCACAAGGGGCCGCATAGCAACATGCTCAGATATTGCGCGCCTATTGATCAGACTTATGGACAGTACCAGGGCCGCACTTAATACAACGGCCTCTCTAGGCAGTAAAAATAACGACAGAGAAGGTACTGCGGCCAAAGCAAAACCAAAGCCGGTAAAAGCACGCAAAATCGAAGCCATGATTACCACAACCCAAATAGTGGCTAGCTGGGTGAGATCAAAGTTCATAGAAGCGTCCTACCACTCACCTCTATTACTGTACATGACTCTGAGCAAGCGCCCTGCCGCAGAGGAAAAAGTGCAATGCCGCCCAGATACCCAGCAAGCTAAAACTGGATAACGCAATAGCCAAAGACCCATCACCATGGACAGGCTGTAGCCAGTCACTCAGGCTGCCCACCATAAGAGGCCCAAGACCCAAGCCAATTAAATTAAGACAGAGCATTTTTATTGCCGATGCCACCGCTCTGGAACCGACCGGAGACAAGGTTTGAATCAGCGCCAATGAGGGACCTAGGTAGCTATTGGAAACAAAGGCCGGAATCACCAACAACCACAGCACCGAATTAATATCAGCCATGGAAATGCCAAAAAACCAAAATGGAATAGCAAGCAACTGCAAACCACAGATTAGCCATACCCCGTACTGAAAACCCTTGGGTGCCAAACGGTCAGCGAGCTTGCCTACAATTAACGCACCTGCAACACCTAAAATACCAAAGAATAAAGCCATCATGGCGCCAACGTCTGACTGCGCCATGTGGTGGCTGCGAACAAAAAACGTCGGCAACCACTGGGTAAATCCGTAGGAAATCATACCAGTAATGATCGACGCTATAATCAAATGCCGCATTGCAAGATTGCGCCACATTGCCAAGGCGGTATGCAAAACTGGTGTCGACTCAAGCGACGAGCCTGGCCCCTCAAATGATCCTCTGGCTGGCTCTTTTAAGCCATAGGCCATTACCGCTGCCAACAGCAAACCCGGAATGCCCATCGCCATTAAAGCAACACGCCAACCATAGTGCTCGGCAATAAAACCGCCACCGGCAAAACCCAGCATCATGCCCAGATTGGCACCCACCATAAGAATTGCCATAGCAAAGGCACGACGATGGGCAGGAAAATAGTCAGCGATAATTGAGTGGCTAGAGGGATTGACGCCAGCTTCACCAACACCAACGCCGATGCGCAGCAATAGCAGCATAATAAAGCCAGAGGCAAAGCCACTCAGCGCAGTCATAACTGAAAACAAAACTAGGCAGACAATAAGAATAATCTTTCGATTGTACTGATCGGCCAGACGCGCAATGGGAATACCCAGAGTCGCATAAAATAATGCGAATGTCAGACCTCCCAGCATACCTAACTGCATATCAGATAGACCAAACTCCGCTTTTATATCGGGAAATAAAATGGACAGAATCATGCGATCAGCAATAGATAAGGTAAAGGCCAGCACCAATAATGTTAACGCTGATCTATGCCCCTTTAATGGCAGCTCAATATCAACCGCCGCTGCTTGATTGTCTGATTTTCCTAAAGCCATTTTGTGCGCTACCTGTTTATTATTTAATGTTAATCATTCAATTTAACGAGAAGTCGCAGCAAAAGGACCCATTCGGCCCAGGCTTTCCGAACCAAACCAGGAAGGCCAGGTAATGGTCACCGGTTGATCACAGCACGTTAAGCGGGATTGTTTCTTTAACGCTTTTCGCCACAATGACAGATCCACCAGCACTAACCCATAAAGGCCATAGTGCTCAAGAACCGTTGCCACCTTTAGATCGCCAGCCATAACATGGGACGCGGTCATGCTGGGGAGTACATTTTTTGATGGCTCTACCCGCAGGGGCAGAAGTCGACTGGAAAGCTGTTTTTTGGATAGTAACAATTTTTTTTGCAGCAGGTGCGGGACGCAATGGTGATCAATGATACCCATACTGTGCAGATTGGCCTGCAGGCAATCTATCTGCTTTTTCTGAACAGAGTCGGCACTGGGTAAAAAACCCAAACGCAGGGCATGACTAACCCAGTGCCGTTCATGACTCCATTTGGAGCTCTCATAAGCATCTCTTGCCCGCAGAAGACGCCTACCCATATGCACTCGAGGGTCAGGGTACTTTATATAGGGTTGGACCTCTTTGAATGTGGACTGATCGGGTAACTCAGCGAAAACCCGCCATTTTTCACTGATATCTTTAATCAAGACGCCCCGTTCTTTACAAAGCGGCGCTAATTTCTCAGTTATCTGCTCCAGCAGACTCCGCGAACATTCTAGCAATAGGCTACAGCTATCATCATGGCTAGGGGCTTTATGTAATGTCCCATCTGCAGAAACTCTCGCATCCTGAATAACAAATAGATCTGCAAAAATATGGCCCTGCTCCGAGAGGATATACGTGAGCAGCGGATTTTCAGAAACTCCGGCAAGGCATGTTATTACCAGCGGTTGGAGTGCTTGTGCAGCATCCTCGCCCACTAATTGGATAACACCGCGAGATTCTAAATAATGCGCAGAGTCTTCGCACAGGTATTGTTGATTGCAGTGACCTTCTGTAACAGAGCTCATTCTTCCTCACCAAACTGTTGCTGGTGATGGGCGGCAGAAACCAGCTCAACAAAATTACTATTTGCCACTAGAGGCCCTCCCTGGTTTTCCGAATGGCCAGTGGCATAGCTACAGACCTTTTGACACAGGCCGCAGTTATCAACGCGGTCACGGTAGAATTTGCATCTAAAACCATCAACTTTATAGCGCTCGCTGGTTCCTGGAGCACTGATAGCTTGGGCAGGGCAAATCTTTACGCAGTCCAGGCAATGGGTACAGTCATCAATAGGATCGATTCGATTGGTGGTCTGCAGCGGCGCCTCTGTCAGCAGGCAAGTCAACCTTACCCGGGTGCCATATTCTGGCGTGATCAATAAGCTGTGAGTGCCAATAGTACCCATGCCAGCAGCCTCTGCAACATGGGTGTAGGATAGCGAGGCTTTCATCTGACCCGGTCTAAAAGGAAGTCCTCTACTGGGTAAAGCGATACTGCGAAAGCCCTGCTTTTTCAATAACCGAGCCAGATCATAATTAGCTTGATCCACCACTCTATTAAGCTGATTAACATGGGGAGAGAGCAAGTCTCCAGTTTTAGGACCTGCGCCGTACTTATCTGGCCGTTTAATCAGATTCATGATTTCGGAATCATATTCCATACCCAGCACAACACAGGCCTTAGCGGTGGGAAGAAATGTTTTTATGGCATATAAAAAATCGTCATGGGAGTGCTCATCAACCGCCAATACACCCATTAAGTCTGCCCCGATATCCAAACGAGTCTGTTCAACCCAGGCACCGCCAAATGGTTGATTATGCATTTTTAAACTAGTTAAAAGATCCAAGAGATGCTCCCACTCAGCCCAGTCTACAGATTCATTAATTGGTCTATATCGATGCGACAGGCCCGAAAAGCATCGTAATCTAGGTCAGAGCCTATGCCTGGCCCGCTCGGCAAAATCGCCTCGCCATCGACAATTTTCATAGGGTTGAGCAAAATATCGGAAATCAGCTTATCAGGGCCCGGAAATTCACCCGCTGGATGCACCATAGGATGGGAGCAGGCGAGCATCAGCTCATGGAGAGAGGCCGCGCTGGTATTGATGCCATTACCCAACTCCACTTGAATACCAGCAGTTTTGCACAGTGCAATAATCTCCTGACATTTCTGGTAGCCACCATTTTTAGCTATTTTTAATTTCACCACATCCGCTGCACCAGCCTCGATAATCCTGAGTGCATCCCTTGCTGTATGCAGCGATTCGTCAGCCATTAAAGGGGTATCTATGGCGTCTCTGATTCTTGCCATACCTTCTATATTCCAATCGGCAAGAGGTTGCTCGATATGATCAAGATCAAAGGGCTCGATCTGGCGAATCAGCTTGATAGCACCGCGTACGTCAGTGTCAAAAATACCATTGGCATCCACACGAATAATGATGTCTGACCCAACCTCTTCACGCACTGTGCGGACACGCTCCACATCCATACTTTTTTGGCCCAACTCACCGATCTTAAGCTTTACAGTCTTGAAACCTCTATTGACATATTCCTGGGCAGCCATAGCCATATTGTCTGGAGAATCAGTGCCGATGCCACCCACAAGAGGAAAGCTCTCTCTTGTCTTGCCACCAATAAGATCAACCAGTGGTCGCCCGACAGTCTTTGCGGCAGCGTCAAATAAAGCCATCTCAAGAGCAGCCTTAGACCAGTTATTTCCCATCCATTGCTTATCCATTTGATGGATGATTTTAGCGACATTAAAAACACTGTCGCCGATAACCGCAGCGCCAAATACGCGATTGAGCAAGAAGATATAACTAAGAGGCGTATCTGGCCCATACCAGCCAGGCGTCATAAATACCTCGCCAATGCCCTCCACACCGTCTTCGGTGCGCACTCTCACTAATAGACCATGGTAATCCATACCCTCATAATCGTGGCCTCCCATGCTATAGGTTTTTTTCGGTGCGATTTTTACTACATCAACGTGCACACTGGCGATCAAGCCCTCACTGCTTGCATCGTGATTTATTGTCTGGGGCGGCAATAGGCTCATGATAACTCCAACTATTTTGCAGATATTTTTATTATATAATAATATAATCTTATAGTCGACTATAATATAAATCAAGAGTTTGATAGAATCCGATAATATCCGACCTATCGCTTGGACAATATTTTTTAGGTAGACTCAAAGAATCAACAAAATCACCAACGAGCCAATATGTCAGACATCAATATCCTAATTTCTCAAGATCAGCACAGCTCGATGGGGCTGAGAGAGAGAAAAAAACAAGAGACGCGCTGGGCTATTTTTGACGCCGCGATCAGATTGATGGTGGTTAGGGGCTATGACAAAGTAAAAATTGAAGAAATCTGCCAGGAAGCGGATGTTTCCAGCGCACTTTTTTTTCACCACTTTTCAACCAAGTCTTCGCTGGTGGATGCCTATTTAGAAATAAATGTCTTCAACGTTATCGACGCTAAGTTGAAAGCCCTACCAAAAGCCAGTGCCTCAGAAAAACTGCAAGTTATTAGTCAGCACCTGGATGATGTTCACAAGAACAATGGCTTATTTTTACCCTCTGCCTTCAGCGTATTCGGCTCCGGCGACAAGCGTTTAGAGCTCACTAATACTAAGTCAGGTATGTCTGCAGTTGTTTTTAACATTATTCTTGTCGGTCAAAAGAGTGGCGAATTTAAATCTGATTGGAGTGCGGAGGCTGTTGCAATAAGCCTGGTTGCCACCTGGATTCTTATACCTCTATCTGCAGATAACTCTGAGTTTTCACCCAGGCCAAGTTCAAAAATACTCGAATTAGTTCTCGCCGGCCTCAAGGACAAGTAAATTACAGACTGCATATCAAGCAATAATTAAGCCCATATGTTAATTGGGGGGGGGGATTTTATTCAGCGCCTCACCGGCTACAGGGATATGGCAGATTTGTTTAGACGCCACCACCAAGAAATGTCTGATAGCGGTCCAACGTCACTACCTCTGTTAAGGGTCCAAGTCGACTGCCAGAGTTAATAGCTAAGGCTCAACAATAAGCCCCTTCAATAAATCATAGATAATATCGATTGCGGCATCTTTGCTCAGATGCTGATGTTCACGAAGCCTGTGCCACATCTCAAAAGAGGCGACCGCATCCACCGCTTCACGGCGAGATCGCGGTAATGATGTCAGCTCAGGTAGCCAATCCTCCAAATCCTTGCGCAATCGCCTATTTGCTCGTACATAATTGTCACGCATGACAGGAGAACGCCACCGCTGATTCAGTGTACAAAGAATAACATTGCTCAGTTCTTCATAAGCGAGAGCATGTTGTCCAACGGCGTGCAAAAGGCGCTCCCTGAGCGAGCCTTCACGGTTTCCACCGATAAACTTGGCGTCGTAAACGGGCCGTTTTAACTCGTCAACCGCGGCATAAAGGTCATCCACGCCCTCAAATAGCCTGAATAATGTGCGAATACCAACTCCTGCGCGGTCTGCAATCTCCTGCGCAGTTGGCGCGAGAACACCCTGATCCATCAATTCACATGCGGCATCCACCATGGCCTTTCGACTGCGTCCAGCGCGTAAATATCGGCCATCAGTTAATTCTTTGTGTTGCAATATTGTCTCTCCCACCACCGTTTAGGTAACCATTTTTCGCGCCGACTCTTTGTCTAGAGCCATACGTTAGAACCAAGGGCTGCGTAGAGGATTGAACTAACTTCTGGCACGGTGAAACCCAAAACGTCTATGCTATGACAATACAGAGAAAAAGGCTACCTTCGCGAAACTCTCGTAAGGCAGGAGGCATATGGTACGAATGGTTTCACGTAATTAGCTTGCTAAGTAACTTTTTGCGTCGCCAAAGTTGACGTTGCCGATGGAAAAGCAATACCTGCGACTAAGCTAGTCGTTAGTGTTAATAATATGCGGATGCTTAGAGCATTGATGTCAGTCGATTCTTCACGATCTCCTCAGCATCTACCATAATCGTATTGACCAGATCTTGACAGGTAGGAACATCATGGATAAGGCCACCACTCATGCCAAAGGTAATCATACCTGCGTCTTTGGCACCGGTGGACCACGCGATCTCTTGCTGTTTACCGCTAACCAGAGGGTGGATCTGACTGAAATCACCCCCTGCTCTCTCAATCTCAAGCACTTGGGTAGCAACCTTGTTTTTGTAGACCCGGGCGGTATTGCCGAATGTCCGGAAAATTAGCGCTGTATCGGTTTCGGTCATATCAACGATGGCTTTCTTAATGTCTTCGTGAACCGGAGCCTCTCGAGTGGCCACGAATCGAGTGCCCATATTGATTGCATCCGCACCCAGTGCCAGTGCGCCAGCCAGACCGCGTCCATCGGCGATACCACCAGATGCAATAATAGGAATACTCAGCTTGGACGCCGCAGCCGGGATCAACACCAGGCCGCCAATATCGTCATCGCCCGGATGGCCCGCGCACTCAAAGCCGTCGATGCTTATGGCGGCAACACCCAGTTTCTCGGCCTTCAATGCATGGCGAACGGTCACCGCTTTATGAATCACCTTAATACCCTGAGCACTGAACCGTTCCATAAAAGGCTCTGGGCTGCGACCTGCAGTCTCCACGATCTTGACACCGTTACGGCAGATTACATCGACGTAATCATCATAATTGATTTGTGTCGCCACCACTCCAACCGTCAGATTGACAGCAAAAGGCTTGCCAGTCAGTGAGTGGCACTTTTGAATTTCGGCCTCCAGCAATTCAGGCGTTGGCTGTGACAGCGCAGTCATTATGCCCAGTGCACCAGCATTGGATACTGCCGCAGCCAGTTCTGCAGTTCCTACGCGCATCATTCCCCCGCAGACAATCGGGTGCTCAATACCGAATAACTCAGTAAATCTTGTTTTCATATAAAATTAACCTAAATTCCTTGTAGATAAACCAATGCATTCACATAAACTGCATTAGCTACGCTTTGCCTAGAGTGACGATAATAGTCAACAGATAGCCTTAGCTTCAGGCGAGCAGTCTAGAGTTTAAACTTATAATTGGCACATAATATGCCAATTTATTGTCAATGTAAAACTGCCCTTATATTGCAACAAGATGGCCTAAATAGCGTATCTCCTTAGGTCGCTATTGAACAGCTTGAAAGCATCCTCCTAGCGCCTTGATCATTAACTTTTGTTTTATCCGCGAGTTTCAAGCGCCAGTTCAGAATAAATTTTTGCGAACTCTCCATGTTTGCTAGGCAATACAAGCTTGGCCGGGTTATACCACGGCATTAATGTGCCCAACCATTTACCTAGCGACAAAAACAGAAGCGAATAACTACCCAGGGCTTTAAGCTCAGAATCTGCTGCACCTTTGACCTTTGGCGGTGAATGTTTGGCAATAAAATGAGCGAATTTAAAAACATATTTAAAGAAATGATATTGACCGTACATGCCAACTATCACACGATAGAAATAATCGCCAAAGAGATGCTTGTATACATTGAAGGACACGGTTCGGTGCTCTATCTCTTCAGTTAGATGCCAGATAAACAAACGGGAGAGATCTGACATGGGCGCATTAATGTCGATAGTCTCTATAGCAGTTCGGGCAGTAGCACAGATCGCCGCCTCGAACCCTTCTGCGTAAGCCAAATTAAACTTGAGCGACTTAGTCTTGGTAAAACGCCGAAAGTCAGCCTCCATTTGATCTTCTATTTCCTGTAGTCCTGCCAAGGCAGGGTAGCAATCCCGCAAAAGATCATTCAACATGCGATGCTGGCGAAAGTGTTGTGCCTCCTGACCAATAAACTGTTTTACCTCAGCAGCGACCTCTTTATCTTTGGTATGCTTTAATCCTTCGCGCATGGTGCGAATTACGTAGGGCTCTATATAGGGTAGGGTCATGGAAAGCCCCAGATTTAGGGCCCCATCCGGGATGTTTTTCTTTAATTCTTCAGCATCAAACTCAAACTGCATGATGCGTACTGGCATGTCGTTCATAGCTGTGTTTCCTTGCAGAGTTAATTAGAGTGAGACTGGCTCTATGGCATCGCCACTGAGCCAAGGATTGACTAATATCTTGGCGTGATTTTCCGGATCTCTTAATGAGGAAAATGCTGACTCAACGCCGTCTAAGCCAACTTTGCCGGTGATAAATGGCCGCCAGTTAATTCCATCATCTGCTAATACATTGAGGGCCTCGGAATATTCTTCGGGCTGATAGTAAAAAACAAACTGAATATTTAGCTCCTTTTGCATAGCGATAAACGGGTTAAAACTATCTTCCTCACCACAAATCCCAGCCACAACGATACGGGCTCGGGCAGGTGCTTCGGCACAGATCTGCGCTAACAAGGTTTTCGCACCGATACATTCAAAAACAACAGCATTCTCAGTCTCCTCACCAACTGCGGACACAAGGGGTTCAAAAGCTGATTGCTCCGCCGGGTCAATGACAGTATCTGCCCCCATAGCCGTTCCCAGTGCGCGTCGTTTGGGGGAATAGTCAGAGGCAATGATTGTTTGTACACCCCGCATTTTTAATATCGCGATGATGGCAAGACCAATAGGTCCGCAACCCATCACCATGGCACTATCAGCTCCATTGAGGTTCGCTTTGGCTACAGCATGTATGGCCACGGCTAACGGCTCCGCAAGTGCTGCTGCTTCTGTACTGGTCGAGTCTGGCACTGCAAGTAGTAGAGATTCACTCAATAACATAAATTCAGAGTAGGCACCTGGCGCAGTTGGTGATGCACCGACAAGATCTTGGCCCTCTTCCGTTTCGATAAAAGGGATGGAGCAAACACGCTGACCAATCTTTAACTGCCGCTTTGTCTCGGGACCAAACTCAACTATTTCGCTACAGTATTCGTGCCCCAACACCCAATCCGGCGCAGCTTCCCCCATACCTAGGAGCGTGTTGAAAATATGTATATCTGAGCCGCAAATTCCGCAGGCCAGATTCCGAACCAATACCTGACCTGGACCCGGAATTGGGCATGGTCGCTCCTGTGTTACAAACTTGCCTTGTTGGATTACGGATACACGCATAAATTATTCTTGCTCAAAGAAGTTGAGAATGTGGGTAGCGAATACTTCAGGCTGTTCCAAATGCATAAAATGCCCGGCATCAGGAAGGATCTCGATGTCGAGTTGATCGCTAAAAAAAGGTTTCATATTGGAAAAATGCTCGGCGCCAATGCAGCCGTCGTTCTCACCTGCCATGGTTAACGTTGGAACTGAAATCGGCTCCGCAAACAAGTCGGCGACACGCTTTGTGTTTGCCGAACCAAACAACGCCCGGTAGTAACCTAACGCCGCTAACAGATGCTCGTCTTTACTCAACGCCCGCTTAAACTCATTTATGTAATAGGTCGCATCAGCCTCGAATAGCCCTGGAGACCAATCTCTACAGAGTTTCTCAATAAGTGCATAGTTATCCTTTTTAATCTTTCGCTCGGGGAACCACGGCAATTGGAAAAAAAACATATACCATGACTTTCGTATTTGTGCCGCGGTAAGTTTCATTGCATGGGGGTGGGGTACCGCTGCAGTCACTGCTTTAATCACTTTATTAGGTGCCAGCGCACTGGCCGCGTAAACAGCGGTAGCGCCCCAATCATGCCCAATAAGATAAGCATCTGGTGCGTCAAAAGCTTCGATCAATGCCAAAATATCACGGCCAAAATCTTCCATGCTGAAGCTGTTATTGGCGGGTATTTCTGTGGGCGCATAACCGCGAGAGAATGGTGCAACAACCCGGTAACCTCGCTCGCTGAGCCGCCGCATCAGGTCGCAGTAGGTATATGGCGTATCCGGAAATCCGTGCATGCAAATGACCAGCGGCCCTTGGCCCTGACTCAAATAGCCGAACCGCAAACCATTAGCGTCAATAAATTCAGGAATCATCATTTTGAACATTGCTCTAGGCGAATTTCTGTCAGAGCGTCCTCATAACTAAAGTGAGGTTTCCAACCTAATTCATCACAAATGCGAGTACAGTCAAAACGGTTGTCGTAACCAATCAAATTGATCATTTCCAATGGCAGCGTGAGCATTTCTTGCATGGCCTGTAACTGCTCAGGGTTCTCAAACTGACGAGCTGCGGCAATCAATTCGTCCCGATTAGCAGAAGGCAATTCTTCGAGGCCTTTTATGGCGGCCAGATCATGGAAGTATCTTGACCAACTCACGTCAAGACCATCACAAACTGTATAAATACGCCCGACAGCCTGTGCAGAATTTGCTGCAAGTATAAAAGCCGAGACCAAATTGTTGACATGTACAAGGCCCGCATTGCCACTACCATCCCCTACTACCGGCAATATGCCTGCCTCTATTGCCTCTAGTAGACCTTCAACCCAGGGGCCACTTTCCACTCCATAGACATTCGCTGGGCGTATTAACGTTAGCTGCATGCCCTTGCTCTGATAATCCAGAGCCAATTTTTCTTGGGCCATTTTTGCCCAGCTATAGGGGCCCTGATGCTTGCCGTGAGGTAAGTCTTCATGGCACAGCCTGGTTTGTATTTGATCGCCATAAACGACAATGGATGCCGCCAGTACCACTTTGCAATTGTTGGCCAAAGCGGCATCAAATACGTGCTGGCTACCTTGTACCGTTATGACCTCGTGATCCTTGTAAGCCCCCATACCCATCACTGCCGCCAGATGAAATACTGTTTTTACATCTTGCATAACCGCATTAACATCCGCAGCCCTGGTTATGTCTCCGCGATGTACCTTGACCCGATTGCCCCAGTGCGACGGCACATCTTCTCCGGGCAAGGCAAAGCTAGCCACCTCTAATCCTTGAGCTAATAACTCATCAATTAGGGTTCGACCAATAAAACCGGTTCCGCCTGTGACCAATATAGGGCTTTGCATCGCCATCAAATTGCGCTCTCGCTAGCCTTCACCGTGAACGATAAGGTTGTCACAACTCTTACCTTCGGCTTCGCACAGGGCTCTATACATGGTTAAAATTGCCCGCGCATCGACCATGCTGGTAACATTATTATCATCGTCAATATTTACATTGCTGCCATAGATCGCGAACCACACCACCGCGTCTTCTTTTGCTTCTGCCGATACGGTTAAGGTATGCAGTGAATGGGCAGGTTCAAATAAATAGGATCCAGACTTATTCCCCTTGTCTGGGTACTCCTCGTAGAACCACTCACCTGATAGAGTCACGGCAAACACCGGACCAGTATGGTAGTGAGTATCAACCGCAT
>Ga0075466_1000047_pt1 | contig 35187 bp, 29 predicted proteins | sample DEB08_DNA_16_FD_71486 | JGI IMG/M metagenome (GOLD analysis project Ga0075466, IMG submission 71486) | Aqueous microbial communities from the Delaware River and Bay under freshwater to marine salinity gradient to study organic matter... | ecosystem: Environmental > Aquatic > Marine > Coastal ... | reverse complement strand
AAAGCATTCACAAAAGCAGACACGGCATTTACAAACTTATATTGATGACGACTTGGATGACGTGGATGACGTACTCAGTTTCTATTGGATACATCTTCAGTTGGTTTGTTTATTCGAAATATACACTTATATACCATGCTGGAACAAGAACATGATATGGTTATAAAAACAGAACGAATACAGCAGGCACTTGATTTGGGTATGTTTTATCTTGAGCAGCAAGAAACTGGACGAATTGCGTAGTTTTTTGCACTAAAATAACAAATATGATATTATATTGTTATATAACTATAATTATTATATTTTATGCTAGAACAATTACTCACATTTTACAGCTCACCAGCTTTTATTGGTTCACTTTCAGTATTAATTTTGATACTACTCTTATTTTTAGGTCTTAGAAATCATAATGGGAGTGTATATCTATTCTTTGAAGTTATCTTTGAAAAAGCACTCACTTTTTTTGAAGATATTATTGGAAACGAAGTACATAAAAATATTGTCGTGTATGTGGTAGTATTGTTTTTTATCATACTGCTTTCTAACATGTTTGGGGTACTGCTAGAGATTATAGCTCCAGCTATTGGTATGACCGCTTCGTGAGATTTTATTCTTTCAAAATACATCATTATCCCATCAGCCGACATTAATTTTAACATTGCTCTCGCAGCACTGAGTATTTGTATACTGTTGTGAGTACAGATGCAGGGGATTGGGTTTCGAGCTTTTCTCTATGAGTATTTCCCAATCTTTGGGAAAGACTATATTACCATGGAAGTCAACAAAGATACCAATAAATATCTATATGCTATTCAAAAAGCAGGAGTCAAAGTGTTTGATATTATTCTCTCACTGTTTTTAGGACTGCTTGATATCGTGGGGCTATTTGCCAAAATTATATCACTCTCGTTTCGACTTTTTGGTAACATGACCTCAGGGACCGTGTTGCTGGGTATTACCGTAGTCGGACTCTCTGGTATGACTCAAAACTGGTTTGGTTTCGAATTTCCAGTTGGGCTACCGGTTATTGTCTATCTACAAGAGATACTCGTATGAGTTATACAAGCCTTTGTATTTGCTATGTTGGTAGCTATATTTATACAACTCGCAATTCCAGAAAAAGAAACGGTGGAACAGGTGGCGTAATTTTGCAACAACATCTATAATATGATATTATAGATTATATTAATAAATAACTAAAATATTATGGATCAAGTACTTATATATGTAGGAGCAGGTTTAGCAGTAGGGCTCGCAGGTTTTGGTGTAGCTCTTGGGCAAGCAATGATTGCAAAAGAATCAATTGAAATACTTGGGAAAAACCCAAAACTGGTCGCAACACTTCAAACCTATACGGTTCTAGGTATCGCACTCACTGAAACAGCTGCTATCTATGGACTCGTAATTGCATTTAATATTGTATGAAGCGATGTAGTCACAGGTGCACAAGCTATTGGTGCTGGGTTGTCTATTGGTCTCACTGGTATGGGTGTAGGACTGGCTCAAGGTAAGTTTGCAGCAGGAGTACTCGATGCAATTAACCGAAATCCTGAAAACAAAAAAACAGTGATGCAATTTATGTTCTTATTCATTGCACTCCTAGAATCAGTAGCCATCTACGGTCTGGTATTAGCTCTTAATATTCTCGGATAATGGACGGAATTAATATTACATTAGTACTCGCTCAACTCGCAAATTTTTTAATACTTTTTTTAATATTCAAAAAATTCATTGCAGATAAGCTCATTGCAACTATTTCATCGCGCAGAGAACTTCAAGCAAAGCTTGAGAAAGCCGCAGCAGAGTATGCAATAAACCTCGCAGCAGCGAATAAAGAAAAAGAAGATATTCTTGTTCAAGCTCGACTCAATGCAAAGAACATGATGATAGAAGTTGAATCTCTCGCAAATAAAAAATCAGTAGATATTTTACTCGCAGCAGAAGATAAGGCTAATCTTACATTAGAAGGAGGTCGAAAACAACTTGAAAAAGAACGACTCTCAATGTTATCACAAATGAAATCAAAGATTATCGATATATCTCTCAGACTCAACGAAAAACTCTTCGATGACCAAAATGCATCCAGAGACTTCATGGAGAACGAGATGGAAAATATAAAGATGTAGAAATTAATAATTTGTTAATGTATTTTTAATAAAAATTTAATACTTTGGCTTAAAATAGGGAAAATTTACTTGTATTACAAGTAAATTTATTTATAATCCTGTTGCTTTCAATTTCGGAAGTAAAAATCAAAATAAAAAGGTGAATAAATATGAGATTTTTAATCTTATTGGTGGTTTCTATATTTTCGTTACAAACTTTTTCTGCTGAGTTAAGTACTCCATCCGGTTTTGTAAAAATCAGGAATGGTAATGGTGCAGATCTTTACAGAAATAGTGCGAATGATGTTTATGTTCAAGTGGTTGATTTGCAGGGTGGTGGAGGTGTATCCTTTCATGGCTTTGCAAATTCTTATAATCCTTCTGTACCAAGTTTTTATCGTCAATCTTTGACTTCACTTTACAACAACAATAATTCTTCTGGATTATTTTCTGCTGTGAATGGTCAATTTTTTGATAATGAATCTTCTATCACTGGTGTCGCATTTCCTGTGAAGACCCAGGGATTGATTCGCTCTAGTGCTGTATGGGATAACTTGAGCAAACGAATTTTTATGATTAACTATTCAGGCTATGCTTATATCAAAAATGGATATAGTTCTAGTTATTTGAATGATTCAAACATGAAAGAAGTCTTAGTAGGATTGCATCCAAATGTAAACAAATCTAGTGTTCTTTCCATTGGGCGTTCTTACATAGGTGGTGTCACACAAGGTTGTAACCCTAGTTATGCCACTTGCGCTCATAGATATGTACTATTTTTTGTTGCTAAAAATAAGCGACAATCTCAAATGCAATCTATTGCTTCTAGTTGGGGAGTACATTCGAATTCACTTGTTATGATGGACGGGAGTGGTTCGGCACAAATGAAATCAGGGTTCTATGGTATATACGGCAGTCGTGCTCCCTCTGTTTATGCGCCTGACTATCGAGCAATGCCTCATGCAATTTTAACCTACGAAAATCAGTAGCCGTTTAAAGCTGTAATAGACAAAAAAATATCCTTGCGAACTAGCAAGGATATTTTTTATATAAATGAATCCATGATTATACCTAATACAATAAGGAGAATAAAGGGGAAGCTATTAATTATTCAGAATAGTATATTTCAAAGCAAAATATACTTCATGTCTTGTTTTATTTGTTTTTTCTTTGAAAGTCATCATATTAGCGCTCAAATATATCAAATTACTGGTATAAATCTAAACCATAAGAGATACAATTTAGGTTTATATGATTTTATATTAAGTAATTTGCTGCATATGTGTCATATTCAGTATAAGATTAAATCAACTATTATTCATAATGATATTAGTAGTATAAAAATATATATATGTTGAAATAATGTCTGTTGATTGAAAACATGTCCAAAGCTTGATGAAAGTCATGAATGTCATATCATTCAATGATAAATAACTCTCTCTATTGGCACAAAATCTCAAAATGCAAAGGAGATTGTATCAAGTTCATATAAAAATATTATTATTTTTTCAAACATATTGTTAAAATTTAAGTATTATTGATTGAGATTATATTTTTGTTTCCTTAAAAGTCTAATTTAAGCCAAAATTTAATAAAAAATTAATATTATTTTTTAAATAACCAGATGAAAAGAGGAATTATATAAGATATTAATATCTTATATAATTCAAAAAAAAATTTATTTGCATTTTTGGCTCTGATAAATATACTCCTTGCGTTTAAGGAAATATTAAATTTTTATATAATATATATATGGATTATATCGTTGAGTTATTGACTACAATGATGGGCTTCTACACTAGCAACTTCGCTAATGGGCTCTACATACTTATCATTGCATTAGGTGCATTGATTTTTGTGCTAAAAAAATACCCTATGTCATCTTTTAGTGTCTTTTTTGATCTTGTGTTTGAAAAAGCATTCGATTTCTTTGAAGATATTCTTGGAAAAGAAGAGAAAAAATGGATTGTTATGTATATTGTAGTAATGTTTTTTGTGATTGCTCTTACAAATATATTATGAGTTGCCATTGAGCTCATTGCTCCTATGTTTGGGGTTGATGAAAAGAAAGTACTTATATTAGAGCATTTTATTGCTATCCCAACAGGGGATAAAAACTTCAATATTGCTATGGCAATCGTTGGTGTACTCATTGTTATTAAAGAACAGTTTGCTGCACTTGGGTTTAAAAAAGCATTGTATGAATACTTTCCAATTTTAGGGAAAGATTATATTCCATATACAAGAGGGAGTATGCATCCTGCTATTGATTGGCCACTATTCTTGTTTGTAAAAGCATGTGATATTGTAATTTCAATGTTTCTCGGGGTTCTTGAGATTGTAGGTCATATAGCTAAGGTGGTATCATTATCGTTCCGACTGTTTGGTAATATTATGGCAGGATGATTATTGTTGGGTATGCTGGTAGCTGCTGCGGCAGGACTATCGTATAATTTAATTGGATTTGAATTTCCAGTTATTGGCCCAATTATTATCCATTTACAAGGAATGTTGGTAGCACTCATACAAGCACTTGTATTTCCACTCCTTATCGCTATCTTTATTAAAGTAGCGAAAGTACATTAAAAAACTAAAAACAAACACTTAATTTTTAAAACTAAATAATACACATGGAATTTATTAATTTTATCTGAGCTGGTCTCGCTGTTGGTCTTTCTGGTATTGGGGTAGCTATTGGTCAAGGTATCTTGGCTAAAACAGCTACTGAAGTAATATGAAAAAATAAAGAAATGTCAGGATTCTTTCTGACTGTTACTATTCTTGGTATAGCATTGGTTGAATCAGCTGTTATCTATGGTCTGATCATAGCTTTTCAAATTATCGGTACAGAAGCGATGACACTTTCAGCTTCGGTTGGTGCTGGTCTAGCGATTGGTTTAGCTGGTATGGGTGCTGGTATTGGTGAAGGTAAATTGATTGCCTGAGCACTTACAGCTATGGAAAAAAATCCTGCTATTAAAGCAAAGCTGATGACTTTTATGGTTTTATTTATAGCCTTAGTTGAATCATCTGCTATCTATGGACTGGTAATTGCATTCCAAATTATTGGTGCTGACGATCTTGCGAAAAATGCCTTTCTTGGTATGGGGTTTGCGATTGGTCTGGCTGGTCTTGGTGTTGCTATCGGACATGGTATTATTGCTAATAAAGCAATGATTGTCATTGGAAAACGACCACAAATGATGTCATTCTTTCTCACTGTAACTATTCTTGGTGTAGCCTTAGTTGAATCAGCTGCTATCTATGGACTTGTGGTTGCATTTGATATTCTTGGAAAAGATCTTTCTCTCTATGCTTCAATGGGTGCTGGTCTGGCTATTGGTTTGACTGGTATGGGTGCTGGTATTGGTGAAGGAACACTTATCGCATGAGCGATTCAATCAATGGAACGTAATCCTAATATTAAAGGGAAGCTTCTTACATTCATGGTACTATTTGTAGCATTGGTTGAGGTTACTGCTATCTATGGTTTGATTATTGCATTCCAAATTTCAGGAGCGAGTACTCCAGACACTATGTTATTTCTTAGTGCTGGTCTGGCTATCGGTCTCGCTGGTTTAGGGGTTGGTATTGGTCGAGGATATCTTTCAGAAGAATCTCTTATTATTATGGGTCGAAACCCTGGTCTTATTTGATTCATTCTCACAGTTTCTATCCTTGGTGTAGCGCTGGTTGAATCAGCAGCTATATACGCACTCATCGTTGCATTTCAAATTCTTGGTGCTGATGCATTAGCTCCATTGGCTGCTCTTGGTGCTGGTCTCGCTATTGGTCTGGCTGGTCTTGGTGCTGGTATTGGTGAAGGACTTCTTATTAAGGGGGCCCTCAACGGTATGAATAAATCTCCAGATGAGAAAGGGAAGATACTTGCATTTATGGTTCTATTTGTAGCACTCATTGAAGTAGTGGCTATATATGGACTCATCATTGCATTCCAAGCTCTGGGAACAGCAGCTTAATTTAAAATAACAAAAACATATTTAACTTAATTTATATATAACACATGGAAGATATTAAAATTGGACTTATAATCGCACAGCTGATCAACTTTGGTATTATTTTCTGGATTTTTAAAAAGTACGTAGCAGATAGTTTAATAAAAGCTGTCCACGAAAGACGATCACAACTTGAGAATTCTGCTAATGCTGAGAAAAAAGCGCAAGCGCAACTCGATAAAGCAAATGCTGAAGCAAAAACAATTCTTGAAAAAGCGAGAACTAAAGCAGCTGGGATTGAATCTCACGCAAATGAACTTTCAAAAGACAATACGGCTAAAACTTTAGAAAAAGCAGCCTCTCAGGCTGAACACTTACTTGAAACTGGAAAAGCTCAAGTAGAAAAGATTCGATGAGAAATGGTAGCGGCTATGAAGGCTAAAGTAGTAGATCTCTCACTGAAACTAAATTCTAAGATGTTTGACAAAGAGTCAGCCAATAAAGAATTTATGGAAAAAGGATATGATTCTCTAACTAAATAAAACTATGACAGATTTTAATAAAGATCTTGCCAGTTTGAACCTAACAGAGCTGAAAGAGTTATTGAAGGAAGCAAAAACCTATAGAGGGCTTTCAAAACAACTCTGAAGTAGATGAGTTCAGGCATATAAGAGATCGAGACTAGGGATACCAAAACTGATCGTTGATCATTTTACAAATGTTCCAGTAGATATGGCTTGGGAACAAGCCAGTAGAGTATACAAGTCTCTATTTGATATGGACGTGAAAAAAGATGATGTAGAGTTTCGACCAAAACAAAGTCTCAAATGATGAATAAAAGTGTATATGGATGACAAGATGGTTGATCTGAGTTACGCAAAAATTGAAAAACAAATTATATAATTATATTAATACTTAAAAACAGGATACTATGTCAAACGACGTTTTAAATAATATCATCAGTGAAATCGAAACAAAAATCGATTCAGCTGATATGAACCCAGAAGTAGCTAACGTAGGTGAAGTAATCTATCTTGGTGATGGGGTTGCAAAAGTTTCAGGAATGAGAGAAGTTGCTTACAACGAAGTAGTTGAATTTGATTCAGGTGCGAAAGGAGTAGCGCTTAACCTAGAAGAACATTTTGTAGGGGTAGTTGTACTCGATGGTTTCACAAAGATTAAAGAAGGTGAAATTGCAAAAGCTACTGGAAAAATTCTTGAAGTACCAGTTGGTAAAAACATGGTAGGTCGAGTAGTAAATGCACTTGGTGAACCAGTTGATGGTCTTGGTGATATTAAAGCGGACGATAACTATCCAGTTGAGAGAGTTGCTTCTGGAGTTATGTCTCGAAAATCAGTACACCAATCTATGGAAACTGGTATTAAGGCAGTCGATGCTCTGGTTCCAATCGGACGAGGACAACGAGAACTTATTATCGGTGATCGACAGGTAGGTAAAACGCAAGTTGCTATTGATACTATTTTGAATCAAAAAGGTCTTGGTATGACATGTGTATATGTTGCTATCGGACAAAAAGAAGGAAAGGTGGCTCGAATCGTTGAAGAACTTCGAAAATCAGGAGCTATGGAATATACTATCGTAGTAATTGCTTCAGCTGCTGAACCAGCTGCAATGCAATATATTGCACCATATACTGGTTGTGCGATGGCTGAGTACTTTATGCTCAATGGAGAACATTCTCTTATCGTATACGATGATCTTTCAAAACAAGCCAATGCTTACCGAGAAATGTCACTGTTACTAAGAAGACCACCAGGTCGAGAAGCGTATCCAGGTGATGTATTCTACCTTCACTCAAGACTTCTAGAGAGAGCTGCGAAGCTTAATGATGAACTTGGAGGAGGATCAATGACAGCATTGCCTATTATTGAAACACAAGCCGGTGATGTATCAGCATATATCCCAACCAATGTTATCTCAATTACGGATGGACAAGTATTTTTAGAATCAAATCTATTCAACTCTGGTCAAAAACCAGCGATTCATGTAGGACTTTCAGTTTCTCGAGTATGAGGAGCCGCTCAAACAAAAGCTATGAAATCCGTGGCAGGTACTCTTAAACTAGACCTGGCTCAATTCCGAGAACTCGCTGCTTTCTCTCAATTTGCTTCAGACCTTGACTCTGATACAAAAGCTCAACTCGATCGAGGAGAGAGAATGATGGAATTACTTAAACAAGATGTATATTCTCCAGTTGCAGTTCCAAAACAAGTATGTGCTTTCTACGCAGGTGGGAAAGGATTCCTTGATATGATTCCAGTTGCTAAAGTGGGGAAGTTTGAACAAGACCTATACACGGCTCTTGATAAAGACAAAAAAGTTCTTGCATCTATCCAAAAAGAATCAAAACTAATCGAAGCTACTGAAACTGATCTAGTAAAAATTATTGAAACTGTAGTTGAACTACATAAATAAACCTCACCCTAACCCTCTCCTTATAGGAGAGGGGACGAGACCAAAACAATTTGGTCCTCATTTCTCCTATAAGGAGAAAATTGTATGAGGTAATTAATATTTAACAAATCTCCTTTCGATGTCTAATGCTAAGGAAATAAACCGAAAGATAAAATCTATCAAAAATACTGGGAAGATTACTCGGGCAATGGAGCTGATTTCAACTGTAAAGATGAAAAAAGCTCAAGACCTTGCACTTGAAAAGCAAGAATTTGTTCTTGAAATCCTCAAAGTATTCTTGCGAGTAGAAGAGTATCTTGATGACTATCCACTCTTTGATGCGAACAGACCAGGGAAGACTTTGGCTGTAGTGGTTACCTCTAATAAAGGATTGTGTGGTGGATACAACATCAACGTAATGAAAAAAGTAAATCAGTATGTCACTGACAATCCTGAGGAAGAGCTTGATTTCATTGCTGTTGGTAAAAAAGCTGCTAGCTTTGTTGCTCGAACAGGGAACAATTTAATAGCTGATTTTTCTGAAGAATTCTCAGACAACATCGAAGCGCTCTTTACTAAGAGAATTTCAAAAATGATGCGAGACGAGTTTATGTCAGAAAAATATAACAAAGTGGTCGTATTTTACAATCATTATGTAAACACTATTAAACAAATTCCAGTTGCGAAAACACATCTGCCTATCAACGCAGCTGAGATCAAAAAATATCTGACTCACTTTGTTGAAGATAGCTATGATCTCGAAACTGAGCTGGGTGTAAACGATGATACTCATTTCTATGATATAGAACCAAGTAATGAAGAAGTAGCCAACGAGGTTATTCCTATCATACTCGACATGATATTCTATGATACACTCCTCGAGGCAAAAGCTTCAGAGCATTCGTCTCGTATGATTGCCATGAAAAATGCTAAAGATAGTGCCAAGCGGATTGCTGATGAACTCACACTCAAGTATAATAAAGCCAGACAAGCTATGATTACACGAGAGGTCTCTGAGATTACAGCTGGGGTAGAGTCTCTCAAAGACGCATAACTTTACAAGCAGTCTAATTATAATACAATACAGGTATCTTATTATTTAATTCAATACAACTATGTCATCAATCGCTATGGTTCTAAGAGTTATATTTAATGTATTATTATTCGTATTATACGCTGCAGTAGCTATGGTGCTCGTTGGTTTTACAAAAGCTGCGTTTACCAAATATGTACTGGGTTACCCAGTACCAGGTGATGGAGCAATCAGTGCTGATATATTTGCCATTATTACAGTACTGGCTGTATTTGTAATAACACTGGCTTGGAGAAAGCATTTCTACCTTTGTCTTGATAAAGCACAAAATAAATGTTAGCTTCTAGCTCATGTTGAAGCAATACTAATAGAGAAAACAATAAATAAATTTAAATTTTAATAATAATTTTGCAATTATGCATACAGGTAAGATAAAAAAGATAATCGGAGTAGTAATCGATGTTGAATTTACAGACGGATATGTACCAAGTATCTATGAAGCACTTGAAATACAAGGTTCTGAGCGAAAAGTAGTACTTGAAACTCAACAACAACTTGGTGATGGGGTGGTTCGAACTCTGGCTATGAATACAGCTGATGGACTCAAGAGAGACATGGATGTAGTAGCGACTGAGTCTCCTATTCGAACTCCAGTTGGTGAAGCTGTACTTGGACGAATGTTCAACGTACTTGGTGATCCTATCGATGGTGGTGAGCGACCAAAAACAGAATTTGAAGATCCTATTCATAGAGAAGCTCCAGCTTTTGCTGACCTGACTACGCATGCTGAAGTTTTTGAAACAGGTATTAAAGTAATCGACCTGATTGCTCCAATGCTAAAAGGGGGTAAAGTAGGGATGTTTGGTGGTGCCTGAGTAGGTAAAACGGTTATTATTCAAGAACTTATCAACAATATTGCTCAAGGACATGGTGGATACTCTGTATTTGCTGGTGTAGGTGAGAGAACTCGAGAATGAAATGATCTCTACCATGAGATGAAAGAAGCTGGAGTATTTGATAAAACAGCTATGGTATTTGGTCAAATGAGTGAAGCCCCAGGACCAAGAGCACGAGTGGCACTGACTGGTCTAGCTATGGCAGAACATTTCAGAGATCGAGAAAAGAAAGATGTACTACTCTTCATCGATAATATTTTCCGATTTACTCAAGCTGGTTCTGAAATCTCAGCACTTCTTGGTCGAATTCCTTCAGCAGTAGGGTACCAACCTACTCTTGCTACTGATATGGGTATCCTTCAAGAACGAATTACTTCAACAAAAGACGGTTCTATTACTTCTGTACAAGCCGTATACGTACCAGCTGATGATCTCACTGATCCAGCTCCGGCAACTACATTTGCCCATCTTGATTCAACCGTAGTACTCGATAGATCTATTGCAGAACTCGGTATCTATCCAGCTGTAGATCCTCTGGATTCAACGTCTACTGTTCTTGATCCTACGGTTGTAGGTGAAGAACACTACACTGTTGCTCGAGAAGTTCAAAAAATCCTTCAAAAATATAAAGAACTGCAAGATATTATTGCCATTCTTGGTATGGATGAACTTTCAGAAGAAGATAAACAATCAGTAGCACGGGCACGACGAATTCAACGATTCCTTTCTCAACCATTCTTTGTAGCTGAACAATTTACTGGTACTCCAGGAGTATACGTAAAACTCAATGACACAGTGGCAGGATTTAGAAAAATTATCGACGGAGAACTCGATCATATACCTGAAAAATTCTTCATGTATAAAGCAAATATTGAAGCGGTGGTACAAGCAGCAGAAGACGCAAAAAAGAAATAATAAACAAACCTTACTAAACTATGGAATTAAAAATCTTATCATTCTCTGGTGAAAGTTTCAACCACGATAATATCGTATCAGCTACTCTTATGACAGCTTTGGGTGAAATTACTATCCTAGAAGGACATGCACCACTACTGACCAGTATTACACCATCTACGATGTATATCATCTTTAAAGATGAGCATAATCTAGAACGAAGAGATGATTTTGCTATCGGGGCTGGTATTGTAGAAGTACGAAACTCAAAGATCAAAATCATGGCAGATATGCTGGTTGATATTGAAGATCTTGATAAAGATGAAGCAGGTAGAGCGAAGGAAAAGGCTCTCGAGCTCATGGAACAATTCAAGGATTCAAAAGACAGAGTAGACATGGAAAAGTTTATCGAAGCCGAGGACCAACTCCTCAAATCGATTGCCCAACTCAAACTCTACGATATGAAGAAATAATAAAAAACCTCTCAATTTGAGAGGTTTTTTATTATCAGAACTATATTTATCAAATATAGTAATTGACAAAAAACAATATTTAAATATATTGAATTAATATAATATATTGAATTAATATAATATATTGAATTAATATAATATATTTAATAAAGTAATATATATATATGGATGTATCAAATATATCGAATCAAACTATTATTGATTTGTTACAATCTAAAACAACTACTGTAACAGATGTACAAGCTATACTTAATGGTGAGCTGGGAAATGCTCGTCAGGATGTATTATTTAGAGACGCTTATAATCTTACGACTCACGAAGTAAAAGATAATACAGAGACCATTCATAATCATACATATCCTGTAAGAGATAGACTAGAACTTAAGTGACTTGATGATGTTAAGATTCAAGGTCTTTTAGCTATAAGACAGAAAATAACACTTGAACAAGACTTTGATAGACTAGCCAATGCAGTTGTAGATTTAGATAATAATATATTTGAAAGTAATTTTGCCATTCTCTGATTATCAGAGAACGACATGATAAATAAAATTTTTCGCTTAGATTACAATGTATCTGCATGAAATTTACAAATTCGTGATGATAATAACTTAAAAATGTTACTCTCTCTTGAATCTTGAATCTTCGCAAAATCACTTACTTTATCAAAGACTCACTTTGATTTATTAGCATGGACACAGACTATGAACGACCATAGTAACTTTGAATGATGAGTAGTGCTTTTGAGTGAAAGTAATAATAGGTTTGAGCAACTTCATGCGCATATACAAAGACTACAAAAATGATATATGCTTCGATATCTACTCCAATTTTTATGAGCCTATCCAGAGCTTTTTGAAAAATTAGGTTCATTATCACAAAAGAATTTTAAAGGATTCATGCAGCATTTATCAGATACTGGTGACCTAGAGTTGGATGATTTTATGGAAATTTTAAGTAAATTAGATCAAAAATCACTTTGAACTCTTATTACAAAATTAGCACAATCTGATAGATCATGAGAATGGTATTGGGCAATAATTGTGAGTAATAGATCATCTGAGCTAATAGATGAAATTATAAAATGAGACATAAATAAATTAGAATTCCCAAATACTAATTTAGAAGTTCAGTGATATAGAAAGGTATCATAGCATATTGCTATAAAAAACTAGAAAAAAATATTCATATTCATATACTTGAAATATGAATATTTTTTATCTTTCAAACATGCTCCAGGCTCTTCGAAAACTTATCTATCCTAGTTTCACACCACTTAACACTATAACAGTCTCTAAACAGGCTATTTTGGGTAATATAGAGTATTTGAGTAGTCTTCATAAAGGCTCAGATATATTTCCAGTGATAAAATCAAATGCATATGGTCATGGACTCAAGGAAATATGTGAGATACTCAATGCAAGTAGTGTGCATACCGTGTGCATGGATTCGACCTATGAATACCAAGTCGTAAAGAAATACTTCAAGTGAAACATGATCATGCTCTGAGAAACACACTCAGAAAATTATCTGGGTATGGATCCCAAGCGAGTGGCTGTTTCTGTATATAATATTTCTACCCTAGAAGCACTCGTAAAAACAAAGAAGAAATTTAAGGTCCATATTTTCTGTAATACAGGTATGAATCGAGAGGGAATACAAAGCGAGCAAATAGAAGAGTTTTGTAGTATTATAAAAAATTCAAACCTAGTATTTGAAGGTATAGTGAGCCATTTTAGTTCAGCTGATGATAGTGATAATTCAGTTACTCACAATCAGATTGAAAAATTCAAAGATATGGCTCAAGAGATTTGAAACATGTGACTCTCACCAAAGTATAAGTATATTTCAGCGAGTGGAGGTTCATTAAAAGTACAAGATAGATTTCTCAATGCTATAAAACCAGGTTTAGCTTGCTATGGATATAATCCATTATTACCAGATGATGCTGACTATGAGAAAGGGAGTAAATTAGTTCCAGCTCTAGATATATATTCAACCGTGACTTCTATTCAAAGCATTAGCCCCAGTGATGGAGTAGGGTATAACCAAACCTATTCTCCGATGGAGCCTACTCGTGTGGCAAGCATACCTTTTGGTTACACAGAAGGTCTTGATAGGCGACTCAGCAATAACTGGCAGGTAAAGATTTGAGAGACATACTACCCAGTAAGGTGAAGAGTTTCTATGAACATAGTTACTATTGAGATCTGAGATGAGGATATTGCTATCTGAGACAGAGTTCAAATTATAAGCTCGAATCCAGACGATAAAAATAGCATCAGCGCAGGCGCTGATGCTATGGGTACTATCGATTATGAAGTACTGGTAAAATTGGATCCAAGTGTGGTGAGAGAGATTATTTAGCGAAATAAAGTTTGAAAAGCAGGCTTTTTCTTTATAATAAATTCTATTACCTTATTCTTAAAAAAATAAATAAAAAATGAGTAATCACTTTCACGATATCCCACTGGGGAATGAAGATTTAACAGAAATAAATGCAGTACTTGAAATTCCAAAAGGAAGCCAAGTAAAATATGAGTTTGATCATAAAACAGGGGCTATGTGGGTTGATAGAGTAGGAAAAACTCCTATTGCCTATACATTTAATTACGGAGACCTTCCACAAACTTGGAATTCAGGTGACAATGATCCACTCGATGTTATTATTTTATGTTCTCATTCTCTTGCTGTTGGTGTTATTGTACCATGTAGAGTGGTTGGGGGATTAAAAATGATAGACAGTGGTGAAGATGATTATAAAGTTCTTGCAGTAGCTGATGATAAATATTACGACCATGTAAATGATATTGAAGATGTTTCAACAAAAGAGCTTGATGATGTAGCATACTACATGCAGCATTATAAAGATCTTCATGGAAAAGAAATAGAACTCAATGGTTGGGATAATAAAGCAACTGCTATCAAAAGACTTCATGAATGTCATGCAGAATATAAAGCTAAATTTAATAAATAATGTCTTATAACTATAAAAAAATGAAACCAGAAGATTGGGAAATAGTATTTCACGGAGGTTTATTTATTATAGAAAAGCATACCATTAAATGATACGAACGAGCTGTACGCCCACCTGGAGTACGGCTTGTTTTGCGAGATAGTAATGATAAGTATCTTATCACGAAAGAATTTAGATCTGAGCAATGATGATTTGATTATAGACTGCCAGGTTGAAAGGTAGTCGATGACATTGATTCATATCTTGATATGCGAAATGCAGAGAATAAATTAAATAAAGCCGTTTTAAAGGCTGCTAGACTTGAAGCAAAAGAAGAAGCAGGAGTAGATGATATACAAGACCTAGAAATTATTACTATATCAAAAGCCTGAGCAAGTGTGGAGTGGACTCTCTACTATCTCAGTGGTATCATCACAGCTATGTGAGAGCAAGATTTATGATGAGATGAGGCCATTCATGGCATAGAGGTTTGATTCTATACAAAAAACGAAATATTAGATATGATTTATGCTGGAGATATGAAAGAAGAGAGGAGTGTAGCAGTACTGATAAAACATTTTGGAAAATAGTTCCAAAATGTTTTTTTATATGTCAACGCTCACTACAGGCTTTTGCCTTGTAATTACAGCAGTTTTTTGTATATTTAAAAAAGAAAATATTTCTTAGAAAACTCTATGAAACAACAACACAAAATATATATTGCTATCTGACTGCTGCTCTTGTTAATTTTAGGATGAGTATTTTTCTATACTCTACAAAACAAAGTAAATTTACCTACTGTGGTAGAAGTAACGCAGACATGATCAGAAGATATAGTGGATAATAAAGTTATTGTATCTGATGAGGACAAGGCTAGGATCATTAAAAATACACTCGAAAAAAAACCATGAGTAGAGTGATTAGCTGATCTACATAATAGATTTAGTCATGAAATATTTAGTTTCATTGATTGTATAGACTTCACTTGAGAAGCACAGCAATATTGCAATGAACAACAAGCATACATGAATGAGATCTCAAAACAAATATATTGGTCTGATGTAGTCGAAAAGTGAACTGACTACGCACAAAAATTTAACTGTATAGAGCTAACATTTGAGGCAGATAAAGGTTTATGTAGACAGTTTCAACTTATTACCTGGTCAAGTGTAGTTAAGAAATGATATGAGTACGCTATTGAATTTGATTGTGACCAGATAGAAACAGATGAAGGACCACAGTTATGTAAAGATTTCCAAAATACTAAATAAATATACTATGAAAAAAAATATCCTTATTGTAATAGCTCTATGAGTTATAGCATTATTCACCACAGCAGTTGGCTTTGATGTTAATATAGATGAGCCTAATTCAGACGACCAGAGGACTTGGTACAACAGAGATGTAAGCGGTAGCTTTAAATTTTCAAATTTTTCAAATTTTGAATGGCAGTATTGATCATATGGAAACTGGTCACCTGTAAATGCTACTTGCGGTACGCGTTCACGTACTCGAACCATTTCAGGTTGTTATGTTAGCTGAACAAATCAAAAAATAGCGAATGCTGATGAAGTGGCTGCGTGTGGTAGTCCTAAGCCAGGACCTGAAACAGAGGAAGAAGACTTGTGAGAGTGTTATGACGGTGAATGGATAGTTAATCCACCACGAGCTTGTAATACGTCTTGTGGTCAAAGTGCAAGAACAAATAATTGATCAATAAGTTGTGTTTGAACATCATGTAATCCTGCAGATAGACCTACAAATGTAGCATCTATTAGTTGTCCACAGACTTCGTCATGTACCACGGCTTGTGATGCAGGTTGAGTAGCAAGCTATAGGTTAAACGATACAAATGTATGAGCATATTTGGAACATGAATGAATATATTCTCATCCTGTTAATAGATGTGTAAAAAACCTTACATATAAGGTTACTCGAAGACAAGCTTCAGACTGGCCAGGGATTGGTACTGTCTATGGAAGTTTAGAAGACTACCCAACCAGCTGAGTTCGTACAGTATTTAATGAGTCTAGTGGACCAAATTCATTAAGTTTTTCTGTGAGTCAAGCATGAAATCCAAATAATTGTGGTTCTGGTTATAAATGGATTCATTCTCTTAATTTTATTATACATGATTATAGTCCAAGTACAGGAGGAGTATATGGAGATCTTACTTGAGATTCGACTATTAAATATACTGGTTGTACAGCTCCTGTACAATGATGCCCGGCTAAAACAATATTAGGACATGCTGTTCAAGCTGGTCCAGATAAAGATGTTCAGACATTCGCTGGAAATAGTGTTTTTGCTACCTTTACGTGTGATGATATTACCTGGAAATGGACCATAGAAAATATATGTGGAAATAAATTCCAAAATTGTCAGTAATATTTTAATGATCATGCTTTTAAATAGATGGCATAAATAATAAAAATTGTACATTTTTTGCAATAAAAAAATAGATATGATAAGATAATAGTAATTAAATTTATTATTATCTTTTTCTTATGAAAAGTTTTATTACAAAAGCAGTGTTCTGTGTAGCTATATTCCTAGGATTTGCTTCATCAGCTTACGCAGCTGAGACATGTACTTGGAATAGCTCAGCTTCTTTTATTGAATCTGGTTGTGAACCAGATATATCATGAGTATGAATTATAGCTGGTAGTAATAATGGAGCTCAATATATACCTCAAAGTGGAACCTGCTCATCAGCAGGAACTACAAGATTTACCATATTTTATTTTGAGAATGTAAATTCATGTTCATGAGAGCAATCATATAGTTCGTTTGAACAAACATGTGATTGTGTGACAACAACACCTCCAGTAACACCACCCGTTACTCCTCCAATAACACCACCAGTTGTCGTTCCACCAACACCGGGGATAGCCCAATTAGAATCGGTGAGTGTGACGATTGAAAAACTCGACATAGTATGAAACACTTCTGTAGATATTGTACGAGATAGAAATCTATCTATTAGTGAAACCATTTTTAACACAGGACCCGTTATAATTACAAGAAATGCTGACCTAGTAGATTTTGATGTAGTCACAGACGGTACTTATGCTATTACCGTTAGCGGAATAGAACAATATACTCAAAAACTAGCCAGTGAAACATTTGTAGCGTATAGAGATACCACTCCACCAGTCGTAACTGACATAGATATCACTACATGAAATCCTGAGAACCTATCAGCTGACAATGCTTACGAATATAATATATCTGTTTCAACAAGCTGAGGTTCTGCCATTGTGAGTATTGCATGAACCAAAGAAAATTCAGCCAATCAATCAAGTACTGCCTTTAATGATACCACTCCAGGATCTTTTAACCAAAGCTGGAATATTAGCGAAGTAGATAATTTTAGAAACGCAAATCCAGCTACTGGTGATATCACAGCCCGAGACTATAGTTTTACTATCACAGATGCATGTGATCAAGCAGAAAACTGTGGAAGTGCTGGAGTAGGTTGGTCTGTACTATCAAGAACTCATCATGTATATGCTAATTCTGATTCTGCTGAGCTCACTGTTGCTGGATGATCAAATAATCTCAACAGTGGAGCGATAGCTCAGGGTACAAATAGTACACTGAATCTTGTTTTAGAAGATGAGTATGACAATGCTATACTTCCATCCACTAGTATTGGAAGAGAAATAGAATTTATAGTAGACGCTAACAATGAACTCGCTCTCAATCAATACGATTATGAAAAAAACTTGAGTCCAAATGCTAGTGCTGTATTTGTAAATACCATTGCTCTTCCTCTCTCATATGGATTATGAAGCAATGCTACATCACTCGGAAATCTAGCCAATAGTGCCGATCAATATGAACTTGATTTTCAAGTCTATTCACCAACCAGTAATTCACTAGGTAATGAAATCACAGAGAAAAATAGAGGAAGCTTTAGCCTAGATACTATTCATACGAATATTTCTGGACTTGGTAACGAGTCAACTTCGCTGGATACAGATATAGATTTTGTATTTACTCCACTCTTTACCACTTCGTTTGAAGAAGATAAAGGTATTAAAGAATTTGGACTACGAATCGACGGGGGTATTCAAGAATCTAAACTCAACTTTAGCGAAAGAGCTTCAGGTTCAGCTGCTATAGATAGAAGAATCTATTTTAGATATGGTACCTCAGACACACTCAATAGTGCTATATTAGACAAGCTTGAAATGCAATTTAGCTCTGTAGGTGATTTTACAACAGCCACAGAAGAGCCAGAACTCGACATAGCTTCATCAATGGACCCATCAAGCATGAGTACGAGTGATGATATCAATTTTAGAACGATTTTAACGTCATCAGATACTATTGCACAAGCTAATTCTACCTACCTATCAACCCATATCTGGTATAGTATTGATGGACTCGATGTTGTATACAACGGAGAGTACATTGGTTCTGACGATACTCTAGAATTTAACACCGTGAATTCAGGACTACGAGTAGAATGAAAAATTCACTCTCAACAACAACGAGATATTACTACCGAGCAAGCAGGAACACTGATATCTTTTGGAAATATATCGAAATCAATTCTGAGAGAAAGTATGAGTAAAAATGTTTACGAAATTGTAAAAAATCTCCCAGATATGCCACAAAATGCACCAGTTGTTGACTTAACTGTAACCAACCTAGCGAGCACAGATTGGGAATGAAATAGCAGCAGTGGATCGATCGCAGGAGCAAAGAAAAATATTTTATACTTTGGATGACTCTCTGGTCGAAATGTAGTGATTGATAATGGTGTAGAAACCAATGAGGTCTCTGGTAATAAAACCATTGTCGCGGTTGGATGAAACATATATATCAAGGACTCACTCTATTACCAAGGCAGCGATGACATGCTCTGACTTATAGCTATCAAAGATGCCAACGGAAACGGTTGAAATGTATATATAGATACCCAGATTACTAATATAGTCGGAAGTATATATGCACAATGATCACTGATCAGTTATGATGGTGTCAATGAAATTTCCGAAGATGTTACTCAAGAAGAACTCAAAAATCAACTCCATATCCTAGGGTCAGTATTTAGTGAAAACACTATCTGAGGTTCCGTAAAAGAGACGATACCATGATCTGGAGAGTATATATGTCCATTTAATGTAGATGAGTTTTGTAGCAAGAGTGTGGCTCAGCGATATGACCTGAACTACCTACGACGTTATCAACTCTACACCGTTGACCTGGATGAAGATGAAACTACTCTGAATGATAATTTTAAAATACCAGTCAATGATGCGAAAGTAATAGGGAACTCTACTTGTAATTACAATACAACAACACTCGAATATGATTGTTCTACTTCACCGAGTTTCTCAGGGTATCAAGTACGTAACATATATTCGCAGCAGTATTATCTAGATAATACTGCTATTGAACTAGCGAGTATCCATAGAAAATACCCAGTTATTATTCAATACAATCCTCAAATCAGTCTTACTCCACCACCGTTGTTTAGTGAATAAATAAGATCTAAAATTAAAGACATAATAAAATCCCACTGTTTAGTCTGTGGGATTTTATTATGTCTTTAATTTTAGAATTAAAAGAATTTAATTTTATCAGCATTTGGATGTTCTTTGAGTTTTTCGAGAGTTTTAGCTTCGATTTGTCGAATACGTTCTCGGGTAACACCAAACTCTTTCCCAACTTCTTCGAGAGTATGAACGTCTCAACCATCTAAGCCAAATCGCATAATGATAATTTTTCTTTCTCTTGGAGAGAGGAAATCAAGCATTTCATAGAGGTTATCTTTTAGCAGGTTCATATTTGTTTTTACATCTGGAGTTGGATTTTTATCATCTTCGATAAAATCACCCAGCGAAGTATCTTCTTCTGAACCAACTGGTGCATCGAGACTGAGAATATCTTGAGAGATTCTCATAATCTGTCGAACTTTTCTGATATCCATGTCGAGCTCAGTGGCGAGTTCTTCCATAAGAGGTTCTCGTGTAAGCTCCTGAGTAAGTCTTCGGTAGGTATGTGTAAACTTGTTAATCGTTTCGATCATATGAACCGGTACTCGGATTGTTCTTGCTTGGTCAGCAATCGCTCGAGTCACTCATTGTCGTATCCACCATGTAGCATAGGTAGAAAACTTAAACCCTTTATATGGATCAAACTTATCTACGGCTCTAAAGAGACCCACATTACCTTCTTGAATCAGGTCAAGCAGACCAAGTCCTCGACCCATATATTTCTTCGCGATCGAAACTACCAATCGTAGGTTAGCAGCAGCGAGTTTTTTTCGTGCTTCTTGGTCTCCGGCTCGAATTCGTTTTCCGAGAGAAACTTCTTCTTCTCAGGTAAGCAGCTCTACTCGACCAATCTCGTTGAGGTACATTCGTATAGAATCATCTGAAATTTCTGAGAGAGAAATAGATTGTTTGGTATCATCTTTTTTCTTTTCTTTTTTGTTGAAGAGTTTTGCCTTATCAAGATTATCGACTATGTCGATACCCAGAGCTAAAAACCGTTTAAAAACATCATCGAGTAGGTCGATATCTTCTTCAGCGTTTGGTATAGCAGCCATGAGTTCATCTTGTACAATTACCCCATCTTTTTTACCTTTTTTCATGAGTTCCTGAACCTCTTCGGTCATGTCCTCTAGGTATTCTTCGGCTACTTCTACGTCGATAAACTTTGTGAGACCTTTTCAGACTCTTCGTTTATCTTCATCCCGATCAACTGGCATTTTTTTCAGACCTTTTTCTTTTTTAAGTCCTTCTATTTCATTAGCTACCTTTTCAAAATCTTCTACTTTGAGAGAATTCAGATCTACTTCTTGAGCTCCCGTATCTTGAGTATCTATTTTAATATCTACTTTTTTGTCATCACCTTGAGTCTTGTCATCTTTTTTTGCTGGCATAGTTTTTAGTAAAAAATCGCTTGTAATACACGATTACGAGCTTAAAGTATGTTTTGCTTTAGTAGTAAAAAACCCTTTTTATGCTAAGGTCTAGAAAAAAACAACTAAAATATTTTTTCATTATTGCCAGCTTTATCTGACACCTTCGCGCTTTATTATATAAAAAATGACCTAAATTGCAAAGAAAATTTTATTAATTGAAAAAAACCAGTTTTTTCATAAAATTAAAAGAAATATAGAGTTAAAAAATACTTATGAAACACAATTTAGAAGCCATACTCCAAGACCAATTTTGACTCGAGACCTTTCGTGATGGTCAAAAAGAAGTCATCGAAAACACGATTGCTGGGAAAAATACCTTGGTATTTATGCCAACTGGTTGAGGTAAATCACTCACATATCAACTTCCAGGTCTGATCTTAGAAGGACTCACTATCGTTATCTCTCCTTTAATTTCACTGATGAAAGATCAGGTTGATGCACTGACTCACAAAGGCATAAAAGCAAGACTTATCAATTCAACACTCGATGCGTCTGAAGTAACAGCGGTGCTCGAAGAGTTGAAAAATCCATCAAGCAATCCAGTAAAATTTCTCTATATTGCTCCTGAACGACTCAATTCACCCAGGTTTACAGCCGCAGCTAAGACCATGAATATATCTCTGGTAGTTATCGATGAAGCCCATTGTATCAGCCAGTGGGGGCATGATTTCAGACCGAGTTATATGAAAATTAAGACCTTTCTTGATTCTCTAGAAATAACGCAGAAAAATATTCCTGTTTCTGCACTTACCGCAACAGCCACACAAAAAGTACGAGTTGATATAGTAGAGCGACTTGGTTTACAAGAGTTTGAGAGTTTTATCACGGGTTTTGATCGAAAAAATATCACTATAGTGGTTCGAGAAATTAGTCAAAAAACTGAAAAAATGGAGAAAGTACTCGAGATTTTAGATAAAACTCCATGAAGTGGAATTATCTATTGTTCGAGTCGAAAGGCTGTGAAAGAAGTCTATGACATGCTGCTGGAATACAAAATAAAAGCAGGTATGTACATGGGAAACCTACCACCAGAGCAACGAGAAGCGATGCAAGATAAATTTATGAACAATGATTACAAGGTTATGGTTGCAACCAATGCCTTTGGTATGGGTATCGATAAAAAAGATATCAGATTTGTTATTCACTATAATCTCCCAGGAAGTATAGAAAATTATTATCAAGAAGTTGGTCGAGCTGGTCGTGATGGAAAACAGAGTTTTTGAGTCGTGTTAGCCTCATATGGGGATACTAAAATACAAGAATTTTTTATAGATAATACTTATCCTGAAAAATCAGAAATATTTGAGATATACGATTATCTCTATAAAGATTTTAAGTCTTGAGAATGAGTTGATAATACCATTTCAAAGACCTATAAAGAACTCGCGGCTCATACTAGTATAGAAACTGACATGAAGGTGGGTAATATCATAAAGATACTCGAAAAATATAATATTGTCCGAAGAGGATGATGAGACGAAGTAGAAGGGTTTCGAGGTCGATGAATCACACTCATCAAAAACAAACGACCACACGCACACGTGATGGTAGATTGGGCTCGACAACAGGCACTCAAAGATGAATGATACTTTAAGCTAGAACAGATTAAACGTTTGCTATTTTACCCAAGTTGTCGAAAACGATTTATCTTAAATTATTTTGGTGATAAAGAAGATCTCGCCACGCTGTGAGACAATTGTGCGGCCTGTGATTTTTGTCTCGATCGAAAGAAATTTGCATGAACCGATGTAAAAAAACTCATTCCTCATTCGAGTTACGCTCTTATCTTGGAAACGGTAAAAAAATACTCAGAAAAATTCGGAGCAAAAATAATCGGATGAGTATTGGTGTGAAGCGAAGAAAAAAAGATTCTTGAATGGCATCTCGATGACTACGAGCATTACAGCTCGCTCTCAGATCTCGATAAAAAAGCGGTAGCTGCGATGATAGACGCTCTTATTTTTGAGAACTATCTCTACAAAAGCTCATGAGCCTATCCTATGATGGGTATTACAGAGCTAGGACTCGCCGTACTCTACCGAGATGGACCACTCAAAGACAGCTTGGCTGAGCTGAATACATTTGTTATGTGAAAGGTGGGAACAAGTGTGGTAAAATCTTCTAAAAAATGATCATCTCGTGTATCTCGCTCAACATGATCGTCAGCAGATACTTACAAAGCAACACTCGCACTTTTCAAAGAAAAAAAGACGATTGCTGAAATAGTGGAATTACGAGATATGTGATTACAAACGATTGAATGACACGTCGTAAAACTCTACGAGTCATGAGACATTACATTACTCGATATCCTCAATCTCGTGAATCTTGATGAGGTCAAGATAGTCAAAACAGCCATCAAAGACGCACTTTTCTGAGCCACAGAGGCACTCAAACCCATCAAAGAGTATCTCGAACAAGCCTGAGACAAAAAGATCTCATACTTCACCATAAAAATAGCCATAGCTATGATGTGAAAGGGAGATCTATAGTAAGATTTTTCTAAGCCCTTTGTTAAAGGGAAGTAAATTTGATTTTATGTACAAAAATATGATATACTAGAAGTATTAATTTCTAGTATATTTTTTTATGTCAAAAAAAGATAAATCTGCAGAAACAAAAATATTAAAAAACTCAGAACTCTTACATAATATTTTTCCTTTTTTGGAATGGATTTGAGAACTGAAAGATATGGCTGTATTACGATCAGACATTATTGCTGGTATCACTATTGCATTTATATTAGTACCTCAATCTATGGCATATGCTCAGTTAGCATGACTGCCTATTGAAGTTGGTTTATTTACTGCTTTTATTCCTGTGTTACTAGCCGGATTGTTTGGGAGTAGTCGACAAATGTCTACTGGACCCATTACTATTGTTTCACTTATGACAGGTACTGCATTGGCTCCTTATGTGATTACCAATCCAGAGGCAGCTGTTGTATATGCATCTCTATTAGCATTTTTTATCTGAATATTCTACATACTTCTATGACTGCTACGTTGAGGTGTTTTGGTTGATTTTCTTTCTTATCCAGTAATTATTGGTTTTACGAATGCATTGGCTCTCGTGACTATGACATCACAAGCAGGGAAGATATTTGGTGTTTCATATGATAAATGAGATCATTTTTTTGAATGACTTTTCAATTTAGGAGTATCTATATCACAAAATACAGATTTCTATACTCTTATTTTTGGTATAGTATCGATAGCTTTCCTCATTTTAATCTCTTATTTTAGACAATACCTACCTAAAATAATTGTTTTATCTCGTGTACTTATACTACTTATTATTTCAATAATTATTTCAAAATATATTGGTTTTGATGAAAAACTCTGATGAACTATTGTTGGTACTCTTCCTTCTAGTATACCAGGAATAAGTCTTCCATTCTTAGATCCACAGGTTACGTCTCTACATTTTTCTGACATAGTAAACCTCTTTATCTCTGCTATTATTATTGCACTTATTTGATTCTCACAATCTATTTCAGTAGCAAAATTTATTGGTACTAAAACAAAGCAAAAAGTATCTGCTAATCGGGAACTTTTTGGACAAGGTATTGCTAATATAGGTTCTTCACTCTTTGGTGGACTCTGAGTAGCTGGTTCGTTTAGTAAAACAGCTGTAAGTATGCGAGCAGGTGCGAAAACTGGATTTGCTTCAGTAGTAACTGGTTTAGTAGTTGGTATAACATTACTATTTTTGACTCCATATCTCTATCATCTACCAATGGTGGTATTGGCTGCAATTATTATGGTGGCAGTTTCAGATTTGATAAAAATCAAGCCTATTATTAAATCATGGAAAACTGAACGACATGATGGTTGGGTAGGAGTACTTACATTTGCCATCACACTCATAGTAACTCCAAGTGTAGAGATAGGTATACTCTTTGGTATTATGGCATCCCTAGTGCTGTTTATTGTACGTACTATGCGACCAAAAATAGTTGAATTGTCACTCTATAAAGATGACCATTATAGAGATGCTTACAAGTTTGGATTAAAAACAAGTGACCATGTCACAGCTTTTCGATTTGATGGATCACTCTATTTTGCTAATGCATGATACTTTGAAGATAAGATAGTAGAATATGTAGCTACAAAACCAAACTTGAAGTATGTCATCGTAGATTTTGAATGGATGACAGATATTGATTCCACATGAACTGAAGTACTTGAAAATATTGCCCATAGATTAGAAGAAGAAGGGATTAAGTTTTATCTTGCATCACTTCGAGTACGAGTACTGACTAAGTTTATAAAATCATGATTTCTGGCTCGTTTTAAAAAACGAAATATATTTGTTCATATCTCTGATGCTGTAGATTATATTGAAGACAAAAAAGAAAAACTTGATCTCGAGCCACTGCTAGAATATGATCCAGACAAAAAAAAGAAAAAACATCATAAACTAGGGAAGAAGCTGGTTAAAAAGTATGTATGAAATAATTAAAAAAAGAAGCCGTTAGGCTTCTTTTTTATTTCTTTCCATTTAAAATGGAATATCTTCTACAGAAATCTCTTCTTCTGCTTTTGGTCTAGATTTTGAAACTGCTGGAGTAGCGTTTTTAGGAGCAGACCCTGCTGGAGATTCTCAACCAGCTCTATCGAGCATGATCATGTTTTCTCCTACTATTTCTGTTCGGTATCTCTTTGATCCGTCCTGTGCTTCCCAGTTTCGGGTTTGGAGTCGTCCTTCTACGTAGACTTTTTTACCTTTTGAGAGGTATTGTCCACATATCTCAGCGAGTTTCCCCCACATAACAATGTTATGAAATTCTGCTTGTTCTTGTTTTACACCGCTGGCGTCGGTCCAGTTTCTGTTAGTAGCTATTGAAAAACTACATACGTTTTGACCGTTTGGAGTTTGTTTCAACTCTATATCTTGGGTAATGTTCCCAATGATTTGTACTTTATTTAAATCCATAGTTTAAAAAAGTTAAAAAAATAATGTATCGAGATAAATCCTATGTATCGGTAGTATGTATTGTGTCGTCTCCGTATTCGTGTGTATAACTACGAGATTTTGTATGTATCTCACCCTCATTATATACATTTTCATAATAATGCAAATATTTGTATATGTTTTGTGTATAAAATTATATAAATTCGAATCCATCCCCCTTTCACTTCGTTACAGGGTACTTCCTTTGAAAAAGGAAGAAATTTATATATGTGATTTTATTCATTGTATTACTGTATTGATATCTGTCCTGATATCTTCATTTTTTATTCTGATGATTGTAAATCATCTATTTTTCATAAGTTTTTCTTTGTAACAATCTAGTTCATATACTTCTTTTAAATTATGAATACTGCCATCAATTTCTAAAATAATTCTTTTTTTATGGCAGTAAAAATCAGGTATGATATATCTATCTAATCAGCTATTTTCAGTAAACACATATATAGGTTTTTGTCTTAAAAATTGAATTCATAATTTTTCTCATTGAATAAAATTCCATAAAATAATTTCAGCATCCGTCATATTTTTTCTTAAATTTCTTGCTGCTTGTTTAATGATATCAGGAGTTTTCATAAAAGATATTTAGCAAACTAATTTCTTCCTTTTTCAAAGGAAGTCCCCGCAGGGGGATGGATTCGCACCCAAGTACACTCGAGATTCGAATTATAATACACATTTTCATATAAATATAAACAAATTAACATAATTTTAATACAAATAAGCTAAATATAAATAAAGTCAATATGAAATAGGGTTTTTAGAGGGGTGGAGATTTTTCTGAGGGGGGATTGTATGATATCCTGATAGGGAATAGAAATATTAGCTAAGACAACTCTATGAACAAAATATTGATTTTACTGCTGACTGTATTTGCAGTCTTCTTTGCAGGATCACCTTCAGCGTACGCCGCAGAAGATACGTCAAGTTATTTAGAACTGCGAAATATCGATGCGGGGACTTTTAATGAATACCGATATTTACTCTGACAAAAGTATCTTGAACTCAAAAAAGGCTTCACTATCAACAACACGATGGAAAAAGAAGTTCTAGAAGACGTAGCTGTTGTGGCTACCACAGCTAAAAACTACCTTCCTGAGAATCTCATAAATGAAAATTTGTATAATGATTTGATTATTTCATTAGCTAAGTGAGCCAAACAACCCAGCAATGCCAATAACTTTACGGCTATCTCAGATGCTCTTCAAGGATACCTAGAGAGTACAGACATCCCAGTGATAGGCTGAGATATTAGCATTACACCAAACAGCTGAAATGCACCTCTTAATACTTCTCTGCGAGCACAAGTCTCAGATCCAACAGGGTCACGACTCGACGTGTATAATTACACATGGTGGATAGATAAAGTAGGGAAACCAACTATTATCTGAAATGGACCATCGTTGAACTATACTTTTTCAGACGAAGGTATATTTGGAGTGTTCTTAGACGTGACTTCAAACCATAAAAATAAAGGATGATATACAGACGTATTACCCCTACGAAAACAAGTTATTGTAACCGTAAACGAAAAAATAGCATCAGTAATACTCAATGTAAATAACAATAGAGTGGTGAACAATGATCTTATTAAAGTATCACCAAGTGAAGCAGAATATGGTATTATCTTTGACGCAACCAGCTCAACTCCATCAAATGGCTCACAATTTGCTCGAACTATTTGGGATTTTTGAAACGGAGTAGAGCGAGAATATGCTGGTGGACCAAGGGTGGAGCGAGTAAAATATGACTCTAATAAACCACAAACAGTAATCCTTACCCTCGTAACTAACGAAGGTATAGCTATATCAAGACAATTCAACATTATTATAACGCAGCCAATTGCTGAAATAAAGGCATCTGCAAGCGAAGGATTTTTAGGAGATAAATTTAATTTTAATGCCAAAGGCTCAGATAAATTTGAAGGACTCAATTACAACTGGGAGATTGTAGATATTGAACGAGAACAAATTATCTATAAAAAATCAGGAACTTCATTTAGCTATATTTTTCCAAATAAAGGAAGATATAATATAAAACTCAAAGTAGGGAATGGTAAAAATACAGACAATGATAGCAAAACAGTCTATATTAATTCACGACCTCCTATTGCAGACTTTACGGCAACTATGCCAAACACAAATCAACCAAACCGAGTACTGCTAGATGGAACCAGAAGTTACGATCCAGATTTTTCAGATGATGGAAGACTTGAATACGCTTGGATTATCGATGGTGAACGAGCGCTATTAGAATGAGGAAATGACAATAACTCACTCGGGTACTATACTTTTGACTCTATCGGGAGTCATAGTGTGGTGCTAGCTGTAGTCGATCCAGACAATATCTCAAACCAAAAACAATCAAAAGTACAAATCAGCTCGACACTCTCGCTTGATTTTACTATCAATCCTCTCGTTATTCAACGAAATAGCTCTGCTACTTTTAGTGCATCATCTGACAAAGCCGTAAGTTTTGCCTGGGAATTTGGTGATGGCGTGAGTAAAAACTCAGCTTCAAGCGTTATCAAACACACCTATAAAAAATCAGGAATCTATAATGTAAAACTATCCGTACGAGACAATGATAATAACATAAATACGCAGATAAAAAACATCTATGTTTGAGATGCAAATTCTCCATATGCAAAAGCAGTAGTAAAAAATAAAAATAATTCTAGTATTGAATATAGAGCGAATAGCTGTTCATGAGAATCGGCCTATATTGTAAACAAAGTAGACCCTGTTCAATTTTCATGAGTACAGAGTATAGATATAGACGGACTCAGTTCAGGTCTCGAATATTCTTGGAAACTAGGAAGTGATAACTATTTTGATACCAAAGACGTATCCTATGGTTTTGATGAAGTAGGTTGTGTTCCTGTGAAACTCACAGTAAAATCAAGCAATAATGGTTCATCAGATTCAGAAACTATCTATGTAAAAGTAGAAAACCTCAAACCAACACTCGATTCGCTTAATATTCAAATTGTAGATGAATCAACTGATCCAGTTATTGTAAATGTAGCCGCAAGAGGGGCACAAGACAAAGATGGTATTATTCAATCATACCTTTGGTATTATTATACAGACAGTGACAGCGAACCACAAGATTTTAAATCTACCATCGCTTCGCAAACTACCTTTGTACTCCCAAAAATTACCGGGAACTATTATTTTGTAGTAGTTATGAAAGATAGTAACGAACAACGAGTTAACTCAGAAGAAGCGACCGGAGAAAAGTTCTATATTACCCTCGCATGAGACAATACTAATACGCCACTTATTAAGCTTCAAGTTAGTGATAGCTCAGTAGCACTATGAGAAGAAGTTATCTATACAGCCGCGGTTGAAAATATTCTTGGACAAGATATTAGTGGCGATGTAGAATACGCTTGGGACTTTGACGGAGATGGTTTTTATGAAAAACAAAGCACTACTCCAGTTATGTCCTATAGTTTCACACAAAGTGGTGAATTTCATTCAAAAGTAAAAGTAAAAAACAAAGGATTTTCTAATGTACGAACCGTTACTATTAATGTAGCCAATAAAATACAAGCAGATTTTGACTACATCTCAATAGGAGAAAAAATAATCTTTATCAATACCTCAAAAGGTGAGATCGATAGCGCAAAATGGGACATGTGAGATGGGGTAAGCGCAGATGCTAAATCAACCTTTACACATGTTTATGCAGATGGTGAAAAAAGCCATGATGTAACCCTACAAGTGACGGAATGAGATCAAGTCAAAGAAGTGACTAAATCAGTTAAATGGAATCCTAAAAATATTCTTGCAGCGAGAAAACCAGGACTGAATGTATTTACGCATCCAAGCGTTTCAGCATCAAAAATGCAACTTACCAGCCCGGCTGATAATGTATATGTATATTTAGCAGAGAGTGAAGATACTATTAAGTACTTTGCTATTGATTATGATGTCGAATATGATAGTGATCTCAATGGAGGAAAAGCAGACGATGAAGATAATAAAGCATTTGGTTCATACAACACTGGTGCTCCCGCGCGAGTAGAGCTTAATGATGCACGAGTTCAAAACATCGCTATTATCTGAAAAGATGAAAATGGTGAAACGCTGGAAATCTACAATCTTGAAATTGTTAAACTCTACATTCCAGAATTTAGCGATAGCGATACTCCAGATGATGCCAACGATATTGTATTTGAGTGAGTCAGCGATGATGAAAAAATAAAAATAGAAAAACTCAAATCTCATCTTATACAGCTTCCGCAGGATCAACGAGTCAAAGCAATGCGTTATTTATCAAAACTTCAAGAAGAGTATTTTGATCATACAGAAAAAACACGAGTTATTATTGAATTTGAACAATATATTGATAGCACTGGTTACAAAAACTCAGCCGAAGTTATAGATATACTCGAATCACTGCTTGTGCAATGACAAGAACAAAAAGACGATGCTGCCATAACCTATAATGCACTCAACAACCTTATCCCAGATGATATTGTTTGTGAAACAGGAAGTGAACAAAGCTGTAAAGAATTCTTAGTAGCCAAACTAGACGCTATACCAAATGCAAGCTCAGAGCAACAAAAAACTCAGCTAGGATCAGAGATTTGGAATGTGATCAAAGCAGAACCAAACATGACCGATCAGCAAAAACTAGATTTTGGAGCGATCCTAAAAACCTATACCTATGGAAGTGTGGAAAATATTCCAGAAGGAGGTGGTTGAATTACAGATGGTGATGATGACGAGATCTCTTGATGAGACGATCAAGCATCAGGATGATTTATGAGTGCTCTCTCGACACTCTTTAAATGGATCGCTATCATTGTGCTGACTATTATAGTGGTTATTACACTCTTCTGGATTTTCTATAAAATTAGAAACAAAGACGACAACGTAGGGTTTCAAGACTATATTATAGATAAAACAAAAAACGATGAACCAGATCCTCTCAGCGTCGTAGAAGCTCCAAAAAAAGACGCACCAAGCAAAAACCCTCTCTGAGATAATAAAAATACAAAAATAACTCCTGTATCAAAAAGCAGTGAGATTAAAAAAGAAGAAAAAATAGCGAGCGTAGTTCCAGACACGGGTGACGCAGCGGTGCCAAGTTGGTTAGCTGGTGCATCAGCGGTATCAGATAGTTCTAGCACACCGCCAGAAAAAGAAGATAAATCAGCTGTAGTGAAAGACAAGCCAGTTGAAAAAAAGCCAGAGACGAAAAAGCAACCACATAGTGAGAAAAAATCAGATCACTCTGTAAAAAAAGCTGACCCAAAGCCATCTCCTAAAAAACAAGAACCTGAGCTTAGCAATGATGCCAAAGATCTTGATGCACTCACGCAAATAGAGCCAGACAAAAAATCAGATGATAGTAATATTCCTGATTGGCTTAAGTGAAGCGTCGATGCAGCTCCAGCTAGTAAAGATAAAGAAGATAAAAAACCCGAAGCGAAAAAACCAGATAGCTCTACAAAAAAGCCAGATAAAAAATCTAAAGACCAAAATATTCCAGATTGGTTAAAAGGAGCGGTAGACGAAGGTTCTGAAAAAAAATCAGATAAAGAACCCGAAGCGAAAAAATCTGAGCAAAAAGCACTCAGTGATAATACATCAAAAGATGAACCGCAAAAAAAAGATGAAGAAAAACCGAAAAAAGCTTCTGAAAAAACTGACACTAAAACAATAAAAAAAGAAGAGTCAGATAGTGTAGAGGCTAAAACTGTAGCAAAAGAAAAAGATCTTGAAAAAATTAGTAAACCCAATAAGGACGCTGATGCTGATCTACCAGATTGGCTCAAATGATCTATGGATGAAGCTCCAAGTAAGGATGAAAAATCTGATGATACTGTAAAAAAATCAGAGAGTGATGAAAACAAACCAGAACCAAGTTCTGATAAACCATCAACGGAAAAAGATAAAAAGTCAGATGATTCAAAAGAGAAAAAAGAGAAAAAAAGTGAACTTTGGGATGACGGTATGGATGTACCAGATTGGCTCAAGTGATCTGACGATAAATAAAAACAAAGCCACGGTAAGTACTGTGGCTTTGTTTTTATTTGCTATATTTTTTTGTTTCATATAATAGGTACATTATATTTCTAAGATATTTTATGGCACAAGAATCAGCTGTGAGCCTGAAAGATGAAGTAAAAGATTTCCTCAAAGATGTCGCTATTATTGTTATTGTGGTAGTTATTATTCGAACCGTTCTATTCGTTCCTTTTCAGATTAATGGAGCCTCTATGAGCGAATCTTACTACAATAAGCAATTTATTATTGTCGATAAGCTCTCATACAAAGTTTCAGATGTAGCTAGGTGAGACGTGGTTGTTTTTAAGCCACACGTCAGTAACGATAAAGAGTTTTTTATTAAACGTGTGATAGGTATTGCGGGTGATAGTGTAAAAGTAGAATCATGAAAGGTATATCTCAAAAAACCATCAGATCCCGATTATATTGAACTTGATGAATGATACCTGAGTGAAGAAAATAAAGGTTCTACCTTTGTTCGAGCTAAATCAAGCAAGCATGTGTACGACGTACCAGCAGGGAAATACTTTGTTATGTGAGATAACAGAAACTCTTCTACTGATTCACGAACCTGTTTTAAAAGCTGTTCATATCCAGGAGCCACAAACTTTATTAAGAACTCTGATTTAAGTGGGAAAGTTTGGATAGACCTTGGGTACTTTGATTGGATTAGAATAGAGTCATGATTTAATATATCTTTTTGAGAATTCAAGTTTATACAACCAGAGCTGTGAATAGATTCTTCTCCAAAATGGTTCAGTTCACCAGATAGTTGGGAGTATTAAAAGATTCCCCCAATCCCTTTATTAAAGGGAAGTAATATAGTAGTATAAAATTTTTATGAATTGATTTTATCTTATAGATAAGCCATTGAACATATCGAGTTTTGATGTGATTCGAAACATGCGAAAAACCCTCAATATTAAAAAAATGGGGCACACTGGTACGCTTGATCCACTCGCGACTGGTTGTATGCTGGTAGCAGTAGGGAATTATACCAAACTTATACCTTATTTTGAGAAAGATACTAAGACGTACGAGTTTGATATTATGATTGACTGAGTAACTGACTCTTTTGATCTCGCGGAAGAAGTTCAATATATCTCTGACGAGAAGAAACAAGAGTTGAAATCTAGTTTAGATCAGTCAAAAATTCAAGCAATTATAGATCAAAACTTTACTGGAAAAATAACACAGGTTCCACCAAAATATTCCGCACTAAAAATAGATGGAAAACGAGCCTATGAACTCGCAAGAGCCTGAGCAGAGGTGGAAATGAAGACCAGAGAGGTAGAGATAAAAAGTATAGAGATATTATATTTTGATTATCCAAAATTAACTCTCTCAGCAACAGTAAGTGCCGGTACATATATCCGTTCTATAGCAGCAGATTTAGGTGATATTATTTGATCAGGATGATATATATCTCGACTTCGTCGAACACAGATATGAGAGTTAACCTCACCCCCAATCCCTCTCCTCACAGGAGAGGGGAGTTATATATCTTTAGCCATAAAAGATATTTTCTCAAATATTGCTACTATCACTCTTCCAGATGATATCCTTACAGATATAAATCATGGAAAGTTGGTGTATGGTGATTTTGACTATCCTAGGGACCAAGATTTGTTTGTTATTATAGATGCTCAGGTCAGCAATATAGTCTCCTACAACGGTGAATACATAAAACCGATTAGAAAAATATAAAATTCTTTTGACAAGCGACCTCTTTTTCATAAAATAACCGAGCTTTAAGCATGATTATGGGATATTAGCTCAGTTGGTAGAGCAGCCCCCTTTTAAGGGGAAGGTCCTGGGTTCGAGCCCCGGATATCCCACCAAATTAGAAAAACCACTTTCTCAATGCGAGAAAGACTGATAAATAAGAGAAAGAGTAGGTGTTCAAACCTGCTTTTTTTTGTTGATAGGAATTCACTCTGGAAATATATTTTTTAGGAGTGCTTTTTTATTCTCTAAATCCCCGTCCTTCCATATTCTAAGGCTATCTCGTACCATGCGAGTTTTTCGATTTAAAGGTGTTCGAACATTTTTAACCTCTGTCTCAATTTTCTGTGAAATTTGTGTTTTTTCCTTCTCTAAGGTTTCAATTTCTTGTTCGTATTTATTAATAACTACATCACTACTAGATACTCATATTCTTTCAATAAACTTATCTATTTTTGTATCGATTGATTGAAGTTTTGATTTGAGTATCTTTTTATGCTCTCATTTGTCTTGAATATGCATTTCACTTACTAGTTCAATAGCTTTTTCAAGTGCTTGTATAAGCTCTTCTTTTGGTTGTATATCTTGTAAAATATTTTCAAATTGATTATGAAAAGTATTTCTATTGAGTGATTTTCCATGTAGAGAAGATTTCCGAGGAAATGTATAATATGGGAATTGTTTATTCTTTCATTTACTCCATGCTCAACTCAGGAATTGTTTTGATTCTTCACAGTAGAGAAAACCACGTAGGGGAAAGTCATTATTGAGGTCATTTCGAGATTTATTTTTT
>Ga0075466_1000035_pt1 | contig 38113 bp, 41 predicted proteins | sample DEB08_DNA_16_FD_71486 | JGI IMG/M metagenome (GOLD analysis project Ga0075466, IMG submission 71486) | Aqueous microbial communities from the Delaware River and Bay under freshwater to marine salinity gradient to study organic matter... | ecosystem: Environmental > Aquatic > Marine > Coastal ... | reverse complement strand
TAATAACAAATTATATATTACATAAAAAAAATAGTAAAATATTATCAAGAATAAATCTTGCAATTAATTTTATAAAAAAAATAAACTCTTATAAAATAAATAATTATAAATATTATGCATCTGAGTCCTCAAAAAATTTAAATGAATATATTTTTTTAATTGAAGCTAAGTTGACTCAATTAAAACAAAGTGATTTTTTTAAAGAAAAAAAAAATCTTTATATAAAAATAGAAAAAACTTGGAAGAATAATGTAAAGATAAATTTAAAAAAAAATTATTCAAATATTTTAAAAAGAAATTTTTTAAATTTTAAATGTCTTTCACCATCAGATATAAGTTTTAATAATATGTTAGTTTCACCTAGTAAGGGTTACTTTATAGATTTTGAACATGCTGGCATTGATGATCCAGTGAAACTTATAAATGATTTTCTTTTACATCCAAAAAATAAGATATCGAAGAAGTACGAAACTTATATAATAAGAAAAATGTCTAATATTTTTGATAAAACAGGAAGTTTAGAAAAAAGAGTTATAATTTTTAAAAATTATTTTAGATTAAGATGGATTTTTATAATTCTAAACATATTTATTAAAAAAAATTTGAAAAGAAGAATATTTTCAAATAATAAATTAGAAATTAATATTGAAAAAAATTTAAAAATTAAACTAGTTAATAATTTATTGAAAAAAATTTAATGAAAAAAAAATATTTTGATATGATGTCAAGTCTGCATAAATCAACAAAAAGAGACTATTTGGCAAGAGTGAATGATAAAAAATTTCCCAAATTCAAAGCTGCAACTTTGGCAAAAAAATATGACTTTGATTATTGGGATGGAGATAGAAAAATTAATTATGGTGGTTATTATTATAAACCAGGCTATTGGACTTCAGTTGCAAAAAAAATGATAAAAAAATACAAACTTAATTCAAAAAGCAAAATACTAGATATAGGTTGTGGAAAAGGATTTTTATTGTACGAATTAAAAAAAATTTTAGCCTCAAGAAATATATATGGAGTAGACATATCCAAATATGCAATTAAAAATTCACATCCTGAGGTAAAATCAAATTTAATTTTATCCTCATCAACAAATCTTCCTTTTCCTAAAAGTTATTTTGATTTAGTATTTTCTATTAATACATATCACAATCTATACATTTATGATTTAGAAAATTCAATTAAAGAGATGAATAGAGTGGCAAAGAAAAATAAATATATCTGTGTTGAATCTTATAGAAATGAAAAAGAAAAGGCTAATCTGTTATACTGGCAAGTAACATGTGAAATCTTTTTTACACCTAAGGAATGGTTATGGTTTTTTAAAAAAAATAAATTTAAAGGAAATTACTCATTTATTTATTTTGAGTAAAGGAGGTTTAATATGATAAAAAAAATGAAAGCAGCAATATTAGTAAATTCAAACAAGCCATTAGTAATAGACCAAGTAACTATGCCCCCTAAAATCAAAATGGGACAAGTATTGGTTAAAAATATATATAGTGGTATTTGTGGATCTCAAGTTGGTGAAATTAGAGCATCAAAAGGGCCAGATAAGTATTTACCTCATCTTTTAGGACATGAGGCTGTTGGAAAAGTCATAAAAGTAGGAATGGGAGTATCGAAAGTTAAAGAGAACGACAAAGTCATCCTTCACTGGATGCAATCTTCAGGTATGGATGCCGAACCACCTATTTACAATTGGAATAATAAAAAATTGAACTCTGGAAAAATTACTACATTTTCTGAATATACGATTTGTCCAGAAAATAGATTAACGAAAATACCAAAAAATTTATCAGAATTAGATGCTGTTATGTTTGGTTGTGCAATTCCAACTTCTTTTGGTATATTTGATAATTTAATAAATTTAAAAATTGGACATTCTGTAATTATAACAGGTTGTGGTGGTGTTGGAATTAATATTATTAATGCAGCAAAATTTAATGGCGCATATCCTGTTATAGGAATTGATATTAGTGGAACCAAAATCTCTTTTGCTAAAAAAAATGGAGCAGACCTTACATATAAAATTTCAAGAAAAAATAGTTTAGAAAAAATACTTTTAAAAATAAAAAAAAATTTTCCTATAGACTATTTAATAGATAATACTGGAAATGTTGATGTTATAAATAAATCTTATAGATTAATTGATAAGAGCTCTACCCTAGTACTTGTTGGGGTTCCAAATTATAAAAATAATATAAATATTCACAGCCTAGATATGCACTTTGGAAAAAAAATCATAGGAGTTGAAGGTGGCAATGTGAATCCAGAGTTAGATTTTAAAAGATATGCAAATTATTTTAAAAAAAAAAAATATTATCCTAAAAAGTTTATTACAAAAATATTTTCTCTTGAAGACGTTAATAAAGCAATAAATCATATGGGCTCAAATAAAACTAAAGGTAGATTGATATTAAAATTCTAGCTATAGATTGTTTAAGAGAAAATAAATATATATACCCTAATAAATAATAATTAATGACTAAGAAAATTTTACATACATTTTGGGACTTTAATATTAATCCAATTTCATTTGATATAATTTGGTTTTTATGTGCTGCAGATCATTACTCAAACCAAAATGGCTATGATAGTTTTAAGGTGCATTTTATACCAGAAAAAAATGAGGAACAAAGAGAATATCCAAAGCAATTTAACAAAGTTGTGGACTTAGAATCTAGAAGATTTAGAAAAAGAAATATTTGTTATCAAAGTTTGTCTTTATTTAAAAGATGTAAAGATTTTGTTGTTTATTCTGATTATAAAACAGCTGTTGATGAAAAAAACAAGTTAAGAAATGTATTTCCAAAATCAGATACTTTTTATCTTAACGATAAAAGTGAAACAGGGCATTGGGAATATTATGACTATATAAATAAAAATTTAGATTTTAAAAAAAATTCTAATTGTGGTGTAAATACTTCTGAACAAGGAAATAGATATATTAAGAAATGGTTTTCTTATAAAAAAATTAATTCTGAGAAAGCTGTTACTTTAACATTACGACAATTATCATTTGATGAAGATAGAAATAATAATTTAGAGCTTTGGTTAAGTTTTGCAGATTATTTATCTGAGAATTCCTTTACACCTATAATTGTATTGGATAGTGATAGAATTTTTGAAAAATATGATTTTGAGAAAAAATTTATTTGCAATAGAGATGTTGCTTTTAATGTTGAGCTAAGAGCATCTCTCTATCATAATTGTTCTCAAAACTATTTTGTTTCATCAGGTCCTGCCTCTTTGGCACAATTAAATCCAGTATGTAATCATCTTACTACTAATATTATTAATAAAGTTACCGACGAAAAAAATTTAGAATTCTTTAATAAACTAAAAGGTTTTGATATTCCTAACCAGCCCAAATTCTGTAATAAAAATCAATATTTTCATTGGGATAAAGAAAATTTAGAAATATTAAAAAGTTATTTTGAAAAATTTACAGAAAAAAATAAATAGTAAAATTATTATTACAGGTGGATCTGGGTTTGTAGGTAATCATTTATATCAAAAGCTAAAAAAAAAATTTACGATTAAAAGATTAAGTCATAAAGATATTTTAAAAAAAAAGATAAAATATAATATTAAAGATATTGACTATTTTATACACGCAGCTGCATCTACTAATTACAATTCACCAGGGAAAAATGTTTTAAAAAATAATTTGAATTTAATTAATCAAATATTAAAAAAATTTTCAAATAACAGGACTATTTTTATCAATCTTTCATCAATATCTATGTTTAATAAAACAAAACAAAGAGTTATTTCTTCACAAAGTGTTTACGCACCACAAGATCAATTTTCAAAAAGTAAAGAAGTTATTGAAAAATTACTTAAAAGTAAAAAAATTTTTAAGAAAGTTATTAACTTAAGATTACCAGGAATAATAGGAAGAAATTGCACTCCTAACTTAATCACAAATACAATAAATAATATGAAAATAAATAAAAATATTAAAATTTATAATCCTAATTCAAGTTTTAATAATATTATTCACATTGAAAATTTAATTAGTTGTATTATTAAAATTATTGATAATAAATATTTATTTAAAAATTACTTTAATATACTGACAATGGGATCAAAAGATTGTATCAAAATAAAAGACTTATTTTTTTTTATAAAAAAGAAATTAAATTCAAAATCAAAATTTTATATAATTAAATCAAAAAGAAATTCTTTTATACTTAAAGTTTCAAAAAAAACTATAAATAATTTATTTACAGTTAAAAAAATAATTAGCAAGTACATTCTAAATGATCTCTCGTGAAGGAATAAAAGAATTAATTAAAAACCCGTTGTTTTTTATAAAATCAAGAACTCAAGGAGAGAGTACATTTTATTATTTTATAAAAAAAATAATATCTATAATTTTGGCTATCATATTTTTACCATTATCAATCTTAATTCTTTTTTCTAAGTATAGAATAGCAAACGTATTTGTATTCAGAATAGGTCACTTATTACTTGAAACCTTATCTTTGATTAATGACGATAAATTAAAAAATAAAATACTAATAATTCCTAGTAATAAAAATATAGCTAATAAATTTTTTTTTAACTTCAAAATAAATAGAGTAATTTTTGTAAAATCAAACTTTCTATCTTATTTAATTTTATCAATTTTTTTTTTCTCAACAATTTCACTTAATATTAAAAAATATCTTAGAGACTCAAAAAATATTTATTCTTATAAAATTTTCAAAAAAAAAAATTTAGATTTTTTAACATTAGATAAAAATCAAATTAAACTTAGAGACGAACTGTTTGAAAAAATTGGAATAAATAAAAATGATAAGTTGGTCTGTATATCTAATCGAGAGATTGGTTTTAGTACAATTGACGACAATCAATTTGATTATAGAAATTGTTCTATTCAAAATTATCAGAAGGTTGTTAAATACATGAATGACTTAGGTATGTGGGTGTTTAGAATTGGAAATTCTTTTACGAACTTAGATTATAAAGATCCAAAATATATTGAATTAAATAAATTAGATTATTTTAAAAAATCTTCAGAATTTTTAGTATCTTCTAAATGCGAATTTCATTTAGGTACCACATCTGGAGCCAGTATATTTGCAACAATATTTAACAGACCATCATTAATAACCAACAATGTACCTTTAGCTTCTAATCACTGGCTAGAAAAAGATTTATTAATATTTAAGAAATATAAATTTAAAAATAGCGATCAATACTTGAAGTTCATTAAAATTATTGAAATGCAGCTTGAAAATAATTTTGAAAGTAAGAACTTTTCTAGAGAAGGATTAGATTTAATTGAAAATAATGAAGAAGAACTCTTGAATCTGGTTAAAGAACATATGGGTTTAATATCATTTTCAAAGGAAGAAATAAAAAACATTAATATTGTTAAAAAAATTTTTTTTGAAAACTTAAAAGAAAATAATAGAAATTATAAATATAATGCTAATATTTCAAATCATTATGTGTTACATAATACTGATTTATTTACGTAACTTATTTTATAATCATATGACACATAAATTGAATAATTCAAATTTTAATAAAGATTTTGAAAAATTTAAAAAAAAAAAAATTTCTTTAATACGTGGAAATTTCAATGTTATTCACTCAGGTCATTTGAGAATATTTCAAATGGCAAAAAAAATTTCATCAGTTCTTATAATATTTTTAAATAAGAATAATTCTAGTGTATTTATTGATATCAATAATAGATTAGAAGTGCTTAAAACTATTAAATTAATTGATTTTGTGTATATCGAAGACTGTAATTATTTAACTTTTTTAAATAAAATAAAACCTAAAATAATAATTAAGGGTATCGAATATAAAAAAGAAAATAATATTGAAGAAAAAGTATTAAATAAATACAATGGAAAAATAGTTTTTTCTCCAGGACAAAAACAAATTAAAAAAAGTTTTTTTGAAAAAGAAGTTAATAAGAATCTACTTATAGGAAACGAACAAAAAAAATATTTAAAAACTTTTTGCATTAGAAACAAAATTTCTATTAACAATTTAATTCAAAAATTTAGTAAAATTTCGTCTAAAGTTACTGTGATGGGAGATATTATATTGGACAAATATATCGATTGCGAATTAGTAGGAGCATCAAAAGAGGAGCCATCAATGGTAATTATTCCAAATGGAGCAACTAATTATACTGGTGGTTCTGGTATTGTGGCAAAGCATATAAAAGATGCAGGATGTCAAACAAATTTAATTTCAATTATTGGAAAAGATAGTCATGGTAAAAAAATTAAGTCTGATCTTCATAAAAATAAAATTCACACGAATTTTTTAGAAAATAATTCAAATCCAACAATTGTGAAAAAAAGATTTAAAATAGATGATAGGTCTATAATTAAAATGAATAATATAAGGAGATATGACGTAGATAATGTTTATGAAAGAAAATTATTTAATTTTTTTATAAAAAATTCTAAAAAAATTGACCATCTGGTATTTTCTGACTTTAGTTATGGTGTTTTGAGTGAAGGATTAGTTAGAAAAATAACAGATTTTTGTAAAAGGAAAAAAATAAAATATTCAGCAGATGCTCAATCTTCATCACAAGTTGGCAATATATTAAAATTTAAGAATGCTGAATTGTTAACACCTACAGAATATGAGGCAAGATTATCATTGTCTGATAATATATCTGGTATTGCAAATTTATCTAATAAACTGATGAAGAAAACAAACTGTAAAAATCTAATTTTAAAATTAGGTCCAGAGGGCATATTAATTTTTTCTAGAAAAAAAAATAAAATTCTTAATGATGCAATACCTGCACTAAATACTAAGCCAATTGATACCTCAGGTGCTGGCGATTCATTGTTGGCTTACGCTGTAGTTTCTTTAACTAATAAATTAAATATCTGGGAAGCTTCCTTAATTGGTTCTATAGCAGCAACATTACAAATATCTAGACAAGGAAATAAACCTATAAAAAGTAAGGAAATACTAGAAATTTTATCAAATATCATTTAATGAATGCGTTATTATTATCCTCCGGATTTGGCACTAGATTATCAAGTTTTATTAAAAACAAACCGAAATGTTTGGTAAAGGTAAATAAAAAAACTATTTTAGACTATTGGCTTAAGATATTAGATACAAAATATATTGATAAAATTGTAATTAATACACACTATAAACATAATAAAATTTTTGAGTTTGTTAATAAACATAAATTGAGAAATAAAATAATTGTTAGTCATGAGGAAAAAATATTAGGTTCCATAGGCGCTATCTTGAATAATAAAAAAATTTTATCAGAATACAGCAATTTTTTTGTTGCTCATTCTGATAATTTAACTTCATTTAATTTTTTAAATTTTTACAAATATCATCTAAAACAAAAAAAATTAAATACGGTAATGACATTTGATACAAAAAATTTTAAAGACTCTGGAATATTTGAATTTAAAAATAAAAAAATAAAATATTATCAAAAAAGTCAAATTCCAGTGCAAGGACCTGCTAATGCAGCGATCTATATGTTTAATAAACATATTTTAAAATATTTAGTTACGAATAGAAAAAAAATTTATGATATTTCTACAGATTTAATACCTAGAATTTTAGATCAATTAAATTTTTATCATAACAATGATTTCATGATTGATATAGGAAACAAATCAAATTTATTAAAAGCAAGAAGATTATTTAAAAATGATAATTGATAGCATCTTAAGATTTAGGGTTTGGATTTTTTTGGGCAATAAAGAAATAAAGGCAAGATATAAAAGATCAATAATTGGACCTCTCTGGATAACTCTAGGTACTTTGTTAGTTTTAATGGTCATCGGCCCCGTATATGGAATAATACTTGGTCAAAATTCAGATCAATACATTATTTACTTGTCATGTGGTCTAATTTATTGGATTTTATTTGCCTCGACATTAAATAGCTGTTGTCAATCTTTGATAAACAGCGCCTCTACTATTGCCGCCAGGAAAGTTCCTCCGTTAATATTTGTGCTTAAGGATATTTATAGAGAATTAATTATTTTTTTACACAATTTTCCATTAATAATAATTGTTTATTTTTATAACATTTTTTACTTAGATAATGAGATCATTTATATAAATTTTATATGGATATTTATAGCGTTAGTTTTAACTACACTTTTTTTATTCTTTTTAGGTTCATTAATAGCTATAGTTTGTCTTAGATTTAGAGACCTAATTTCCTTGGTAACAAATTTAGTTACAATACTTTTTTTTGTAACTCCAGTAATTTGGTCTCCAGGACTTATTGGAAAAAATTTTGATTGGTTAGAATTTAACTTTGCAAGCAAGCTACTAGATACTTTCAGAGATCCAATTCTCGGGTACAATATAGATATGAGTCTGTATTTAGAAGTACTATTATATGATGTTTGTCTACTATTGGTATTAATTTTAGTTATTAAAAAAGTAAAAAATAAATTGGTATTTTGGATTTAAATGAAAAATTTTATTAAATTAGAGGATGTTAATTTGAAATATACACTTTTCAGTGAGAATAAAAAAAGTTTGAAATATAATATGTTGACAGTAGGAGGTAGATTGTCAAAAGAAAATAAAAATATATCTGTTCATGCTTTAAAAAATATATTTTTAGATGTTAAAGAGGGAAGTCGAATTGGCCTGTTAGGAGTTAATGGCTCAGGAAAAACAACCTTATTGAAGGTTTTATCTCAAATTTATCAACCCACAACTGGTACCATAAAATGTTCGGGAAAAATTAACTCCATGATTTCTTTAAACGAGGGTTTTGACAATAATTTAACAGGAAAAGAATTAACTGATTATAAATATTTATTGCAATTTAATGAAATACCAGAACAAAAAATTATTGATAAAATTCATGAAATTTCTGAACTTGGAGATTGGTTTAATTTACCAGTCTACAGTTATTCTTCTGGAATGTTAATGAGACTTTTGTTTGCAATACAAATGTCTTTTGATGCAGATATATTAATTTTTGATGAGTGGCTGTCAGTCGGAGATGAACAATTTCAAACTAAGTGTAGAGATATAATACTTGAAAGATTAGATAGAAGTAAAATTTTTATATTAGCTTCACATAACGCTTATTTGGTAAATACAATATGTAATGTAAGAATTTATATTGACAAAGGTAGTATTGTTTCAATAGAAAGAGCTTGATTAATTAAATATTAGATATAAAGACTTTGCTTATGAAATTAGATTTAAATTCTTACTCTTCAAAATATTCACAAAAAATTTTAGATCATTTACAAACTTTAAATTTAAAAGAATTTAAAAAGTTTTTAAATAAATTAATAGAAATTAAAAAAAAAAAGAAAAATAAGATATTACTTCTTGGTAACGGTGGAAGCGCGGCGATGGCAAGTCATGTAAGCGTAGATCTCACTAAGCAATGTGGAATTAGAGCAATAAATTTTAATGAAGCAGATTTAATAACATGTTATGGAAATGACTACGGTTACGAAAATTGGATGAAAGAGGCAATAAAAAAATATTATGATAAAGGAGATATAGTAGTTCTAATTAGTAGCAGTGGTAATTCTAAAAATCATGTTATTGCTGGAAATTATTGTAAAAAAAATAAAATTTCATTAGTTACATTTACTGGCTTTAATGGAAAAAATAAGCTCTCTAAGTTGGGAGGTATAAATTTCTATTTAAATTCTCAAAATTTTAATCAAATAGAAATGGTTCATCATATTTGGCTTTTAATGGCTTGTGACTTTTTAACAAAAGAAAAATTTTAGTTATATTTATTTTTTTAATCTGAATTATTCAGACCAATAAATCTTGATTTTAAAGCAATTTTAATAATGCAGCAGTTATTAACATCATACTACCTTTTTTAGTTTGTCTATAAAATGGGAATCTTAAAATTATAATATCTCTAAATAATAAAAAATAGTTTCTTCTATAGTTTATAAAAGAATTAAGAAGACTTACATTTTCTAAGGTACCTTTATTTTTAATTTTTTTTAATATTTTAATATTACTTTCGTTCCAAAATTTAAATTTTCCTCTAAAAGTTAATAAAAGTCTTTTAATGGTATTTAATAGACCTATGTTTGATCCAATAACATTTTTTTCATGTTGCCTATAATAGATGTACGGAATTTGATCATAAAACACCTTATAACCTTTAAAAGAGGATATAATGTAGGTAGTCCAGTCATGTGAGGGTGAATTAGTTATCTTTATTTTTTTGATAAATTTGAATAATTTTTTTGAAAAAACCATTGTATTTCCTCCAGCAATGTTTTGAACCAATGCATTTTTGAAAGAAGGTTTTTTTGTAAATTTTAATGATAGTTTAGTTTTTTTTCCAAGTTTATTTACCAAATATGTTCTTGAGCCATATAATTCAAATCCTAAACTTAATTTTTTAACAGCTCGTTCTATTTTATTATTCTTCCAAATATCATCTTGGTCACAAAAAGCATAATAATCATATTTTGTGCTTACATTATTTAAAAGAAAATGAAAATTTTTTGAAGCAGAATTAAAATTATTGTAGAATATTTTTTTTATAAATTTTTTATATTTACTTTTTTTAAGAATATTAACGGTAGAATCAGTAGATTTATCATCACTCACAAATATACTGATCTTAAAATTTTTTTGTTTTATTAAACTATCTAATTGTTCAGCTAAATAAACTTCACCATTTTTTGTACACAAAAGTATTGCAATTTTTTTAATTTTATTTTTTCTGCTTAATAAAAGTTCCATTTTTTGTGCATTAGATAAAGTTAATTGTTGATTATGTAAAGTATATCTTGTAATTGATATTGTACCTTAAAAATTTATTAAAAATGAAATACTCTTTAGTTTCAGATACATGGAAAAAAGGTGAAGTTGATGCAATTAAACGAGTAATTAAATCAAACATCTATACATATAAAGGAAAATATGTAATTGAATTTGAAAAAAAATTTGCAAAATATTTTGGAGCAAAATATGCCGTTACTGTAAATTCAGGCTCATCTGCAAATTTGATTTCAGTTGCATCTCTTTTTTTTAAAAAACATCAACCACTTAAAAAAGGGGACGAAGTAATTGTGCCTACACTTTCATGGAGTACTACATATTATCCACTTCAACAATATGGATTAAAATTAAAATTTGTTGATATCGAAATAGATACATTAAATATGAGTATTGAAAAAATAATTCAAGCTTGCACAAAAAAAACAAAATTAATTGTTGCCGTAAATATTTTGGGCAATCCTATGGAGTTATTTAAATTAAGATCATTTTGTAAAAAAAGAAATATTTATCTTATGGAAGATAATTGTGAGTCAATGGGAGCTAAAATAAAAAAAAAGTATTCAGGAACATTTGGAATTGTAAATACATTTAGTACTTTTTTTTCACATCACATATCAACAATTGAAGGTGGAATAGTCGTAACAAATAATTTTGAAATTTATAATTTATTACTATCTTTACGATCACATGGATGGACAAGAGATTTAAATAAAAATTTTTACTTAAAAAGATATCAAAAAAAATACGAAAATTATTGTTTTATACTTCCAGGTTATAACGTGAGATCTACCAATTTAAATGCTGCTATTGGATTGGTTCAATTAAAAAAACTGAAAAAGTTTATTGATATTAGAAGAACAAATCATCAATATTTTTCTAGAATTTTTAAAGATGATAAAAGATTTTTTTTTCAAAAATTTAGCAAGTATCATTCTTGCTTTGCCTTTACTTTAATTATCAAACCAGAATATAAATATTTGAAAAGTAAAATTTTTGAAATATTAAGAAAGAAAAAAATAGAATTTAGGCTTGTAACTGGTGGAAGTTTTTTTAAACACCCTGTTAAAAAATATTTTAGTTTTACAAAATTTAATGGTTCAAAAAATGTAGATTATGTTCATGAAAATGGTTTCTTTGTAGGAAATCATTCATTTGACTTAAAAAAAGAGTTAACATTTTTTAAAAATACATTAGATAAGATAAGATGAAAATTTTAATTACAGGTGGCGCAGGTTATATAGGATCCACACTGTGTGAATATTTATTAAATAATAATCATGAGGTAACAGTTTTAGATACTTTTATGTTTTCAAATGACTCTTTAAATGGGTATATGTCTAATAAAAATTTTTCGGTATATCAAGAAGATGTAAGAAATACGCAATCAATAAAAAAATATATTTCAAAAAATGATGTAATTATTCCTTTAGCTTGTTTGGTGGGTGCACCACTATGTAATTTAAAAGAAATTGAAGCTGAGCAGGTAAATTTTAAAAGTATAAAGGAAATGGTAGATATTTTGTCAAAAGACCAATATGTGATTTATCCCACAACAAACAGTGGCTATGGTATTGGTGAGAAGGATAAATTTTGCACAGAAGAATCACCTTTGAATCCAATTTCTATTTATGGAAAAACAAAGGTAAAAGCTGAAGAATATATTGCTAATAATTTCAGAAATTCAACTAGATTAAGATTGGCAACAGTCTTTGGATGTTCACCAAGAATGAGACTAGATTTGCTAGTAAATGATTTTGTTTATAGAGCCACTAAAGATAGATTCATTGTGTTGTTTGAGTCACATTTTAAAAGGAACTATATTCATATTAGAGATGTTTGTAGGGCAATGTTGATGTCAATTGAGGATCAAAATAATTTTGCTGGTGAAACTTTTAATCTTGGTTTATCAGATGCCAATCTATCAAAAATGGAATTATGTAATGAAATTAAAAAATATAGTCCAAATTTTCAGATATTAGAATCTGATATTGGAAAAGATATAGACAAAAGAGATTATATTGTTTCTAATGAAAAAATAGAGTCTAAAGGTTTTAAACCTTCTTATTCGATAGATGATGGAGTTAAAGAGTTAATGAAACTCTTTAAATATTTAATACCATCTGAGTCAATGAGAAATTTTTAATGAAAAATATAATTATTTTTTCAAGTGATAATTTTTTTAAAAAAAATTTAGTTCAATATGTTAATAATAAAAAATTGAATTATAGATTAATTTTTTTTTCAAATTTCAGTAATAAAAATATTTTATTAATAAAAAAGATAATTAATAAAAATTCATTTGTGATAGTAAACACTGGTTTATCAGGGAGCATACAATATAATATTAAAAATGGCCCAAAGATTTATGAATATAATACAAAATTATATTATAATATTCTCACAAATTTAAGAAAACTTTCTTTCAGAAAAGTATTTTTCGTGTCTGCTTCGTGCGCTTATCCTAGTAATAAAAATATTTTAAAGGAAAAACACTATGGATTTCCACCATTAGAAATTACAAATTATTTCTATTCATTATCTAAAATTTTTGCAACCAACATTTGTAAACAAATAAATCTAAATAAAAATTTTAATTATATAACATTAGTTCCTGCAACACTTTATGGAAAATTTTCAAATTATCATAAAATCAATTCTCACGTATTAACCGCTCTATTAAATAAATTAAAAAGTAAAACTAAAAATTTAGTATTATGGGGTTCTGGAAAACCAAAAAGGGAATTCATATTTATTGAAGATTTTATTGATGCAATTTTTTTTATTTACAGTCACAATTTAAAAAAGGATATAATAAACGTTGGAACTAAAGAGGATGTCTCAATAAAAAGATTAACCAGTATAATTAAAAAATTAGTTAATTTTAAGGGAAAGATAACTTGGGACAAAACAAAAGAAGATGGAATGATGAGAAAATTGTTAGATAGTAGTTATCTTTTTAAAAAGGGTTGGAAACCTCAAAAAAAACTATATCAAAGATTAAAGGAACTTTAAAACAAGGTAATTTATATAAATTATAATAAACTTAAACCTATGAAAAAAAATTTAAGTTTAGTCATTTTATGTGGTGGTAAAGGTAAAAGATTGGGCAATATCACAAAAAAGACTCCCAAACCTTTAATAAAAATAAATAAAAAACCATTTATTGAATATTTAATTAAATTTTATCAGAGATATTATTTTGATAAAATATACCTGATAGGTCATTACAAGTCTGGACAGTTTATCAAATTACTACATAAAAAAGAGTATAATTTTATTAAATGTGAATTTATTAAAGAAAAAAAGCCAATGGATACTGGTGGTGCATTAAACACTTTAAGGAATAAAATTAAAGGAGATATCCTTGTTGTTAATGGAGATAGTTATCTTAATTATGATTTCATTAAATTTCATAAATTCCACAATACTCATAATTCACATAGTATGATTTTGATAAAAAATAAAAATTATAAAAGTAATACTAAATTAAATAATTTAAATTTAGAAAAAAAAATAATTAAGTATGATGATAAAAGTAAATATATGAATTCTGGTATTTATTATTTCAAAAAAAATATATTTAAAGAGATAAAAAAAAATTCCAAAGTCTCATTAGAAAAAGAAATATTACCAAAACTAATCATGAAAAAAAAAATAAAAGGTATTACTGATAATAATTTTTTTATAGATATAGGTTTAAAAAAAAATTTAGAATTTGCAAAAAAAAATTTTAAAAAAATAATCTATAAACCTGCAATTTTTCTAGACAGAGATGGTGTTTTAAATGAAGACTTAGGGTATGTTCATCAATTAAAAAAAATAAAATGGATAAATAAAACAATTAAATTTTTAGCTGGTTTAGATAAAAAAAATTTTTATTTTTTTTTGGTAACCAATCAATCTGGAATTGGGAGAGGTTTTTTTTCTGAAGAATACTTTTTAAGACTACATAAAAAAATTAAAATAATTTTGATAAAAAAAAATGTTTTTATTGATGATATAAAATATTGCCCACATCACCCTACCCATGGTATTGGTAAATATAAAAAAAATTGTTTATGTAGAAAACCAAAAAATAAAATGATTATGGAGCTTATAGAAAAATGGCACATAAATAAAAGTAAGTCAATAATGATAGGTGATCAAAAAACAGATTACATTGCATCAAAAAAAAGTAATATTAAATTTTATTTCATGAGCACTAATACTATTTTAAAATTAAAAAAATTATTTTACTCAAACTAATATTATTTTTAATTGAGCAAATATTTTTATATTTGTAATAAATGTTTTTTATCTAATTCATTGATATATGTTTCTGATTTTTTTAATTGAGATATTTCAGATGAATAATCTATGATTTCTTTTTTAAAGTAGATAAAATTTTTTTTATTATAGAGAATGTATTCGTATTTCACAGTTAAGAAAAAAAATATAAAAATCTGGTTTAAAGGCAACCTTGGTAGTAAACAAATAAATATGTTTAATATCTTAAAAAAATTCCAATTAAAAATATTTTCCTAATTTAAATATGTAAATTACTTTTTTTAATTATTTAATCATTTCTTTTTTATGACTATTTTTAGACCAAATTAATAGTCCTAAAGGTATATAGTAAATTATACTAAGATAGTTATTAAAAAAACTTCCTGATGGAACAATTGGCCAGAGCATCATCACATAAAATGAAAATAAAGAAATTTGAAAATTATTAAATATGAATTTTTTTTTAAAAATTTTGTTAAAAAGATATTTTAAAGATAAAAAAAATAACAAAAATAAAGTTAATAAAATACACAAGAAACCAATTAATCCAACTTCAGTTAATAGTTGTATATAGGTGTTGTGTGGGTGCGAAGAGCATATGAATGGTAATTTTGAATATTTATCATCATTATAACAATAATTTCTAAAATTTTTGGGACCGATACCTATCAATTTGTTATTTCTATTAAAAATATCTAGTGCAGCCAAATAATGACCTGTGTGATCTTTTGAAAAAAAATATACTTTTTCATCACTAACAATTTGATTTTTTGTAAAATCAATCATTCTTTTTTTTACAGATTCATTAAATGTTAAAATTAATCCTATACCAAAAAAAATTATCATGCCAAAAGTGATCAAAAACTTTAAGTTTAACCTTAACATAATCAACAAATACATAATTGAGAGAATTATTAAAAATAAAGAAGCTCTTTCGCCGCTTATGGTTACCGCATACACTGATAAAATTACCACAATTAATGAAAAATTAATTAGTTTTGAATTTTTTTTCCCAAGAAAAAATAGAGAAACAAAGATGGGAAAAAATTTTGAAATATAGCTACCATAAATTAGTTCATCTTTAAAAAAACTGGATATTCTATCTTTACTCATAATAAATCCAAATATATTTTCTTTAAAGATAAATTGATAAAAACCATCAAATATTAAAATCGAAAAACATATAAGTATTGAAATAAAAAGTTTGTTCAAAGTCTCAGGTAATTTGTTAAGGATGCAAACTATAGCTAAAGCTAAAAGTAAGAATCTAATATAAAAAATCGATTTTAATGTTGAGACTAGGGGATAATCTGATAATAATGAACTTAATATACATATGGCGTAAAAAAATAAAAAAAAAATAACGATATAATTTTTTAGATACTCATTGATTTCTTTTTTAAAATTATTCAATAAATATAAAATACATATTAGTACAACTGCTAAATCCGATAAAAAAGGACCTGTGATGAGCAAAAATGGCAAAGATATAAAAAGATATGACATCCATTTAATATGAAGTTCTGGATTATTTTTCATTTTTCAAAATTATAAAATTATTATATTTATTATAAAAATAATTAAGTCTGAGATAAATGGTCCAGTTATTAAGGCAATAGGTATAATGATTATTAAGTAAGATATAATATTTTCTAATAATTTTTTTTTAAGTATCATGCCTACTCTTAATTAATATTTTTAATAAAAATTCTTATATAATTATTATAGAAAATCATATCATTTTATTTTTTATCAATCTTATTAATAAGAAATATATGATAATATAGATAATTAAAAAATTTAAAGTTAAATTTGGAAACAAAACAGTACTTATATTTATAAATAATAGCATTACACAACATATTAAAGTAGTTAAGATATGACTTTTAGTTTTTAAAAAAATAATATGATGAAAATGATTATTATCACCAATAAATGGATTTTTATTATTCATAATTCTTTCAATAAAAACACGTAGCATATCTATGCCAGGCAATATTAGTAATAATAAAATTTGTTCAACATTAAAAGAAATACTATTTTGATATGTACTTAAAATAAAATAGGAAATTAAAAATGCACCTAAATAACTTCCAGAGTCACCTAAAAAAACTAAACCCCTGAAGTTAAAAAACAAAAAAATTATTAAAAATGATATATAAAATAATATAAGAATAATATCTAAATTAAGTGTTTTAATATCTAAATCAATTTCATGTTTATCTTTTAATATAAAAAATATTAAAAAAGATAATATAATTATTTGTATTGATCCACACAAACCATTTTTACCATCTGTCATGTTCAGACTATTAATCAAAAGAAGGCAGCATAATATTGTGAAAGGAATTGCAAAATTATTTAAGTTCAATACATAGCTATATGATGAAAATCTTAATTCATTGACAATTAAATTTTGGTTCTGTGTAAAAAATAATATTAAAATTACTGATAACAATAATAATTTTAAATTTGGGTTTATATTAAATTTATCATCAATTATTCCTAATGAGGTAATGAGAGATAGAGCAATTAATGTGCTCCAATCAAAAATATTTATTTCATATAATTTTAAAACAAAAAAAATTATAGAGAGTAAGGATAAAATTACTGGCCCTCCTAATGTTGGTGTTGGTAATGTATGAAGTTTTCTTGTCTTGTCAGGTCTATCGATCAAATTTAACTTATATCCAATTATCTTTGCTTTTGAAAATAGAGCTATTTCGATTAATGTTGTAAAAAATAATAAAACTATATAAATCATATTCAATAATGCACTGAAATAAAAAACATTATAGATTTTATAACATAAATTAAATATAACATTCATCAATATTATGAACATAAACAATAAAAGTATTTTAGTTACAGGTGGAACAGGATCATTCGGAAAAACATTCATAAAATATTTATTAAAATATTACAAACCTAAAAAAATTATTATCTTTTCAAGAGATGAGCTTAAACAATATGATATGAAGCAAGAATTTAGAGAGTATAAGTCTTTGAGATTTTTTATTGGAGATATAAGAGATGAAGCAAGATTAGACTTAGCTACAAAAGATGTTGATATAATTGTTCATGCCGCAGCACTTAAACAAGTTGATACTGCTGAATATAACCCTTTTGAATTTATCAAAACAAATATAATCGGTGCAGAAAATATTATCAATGTGGCTTTAAGAAATAAAATAAGCAAAGTTATAGCGTTATCAACAGATAAAGCTGTAGATCCAGTAAACTTATATGGTTCAACAAAATTAGCATCAGATAAATTATTTATAGCAGCAAATAATTTAGTGGGAAAAGATAAAATTAGTTTTTCCGTAGTAAGGTATGGAAATGTTATTTCTTCTAGAGGCTCAGTAGTCCCATTATTTAAAAAGATGATTGAAGAGAAAAAAAAATACTTAACAATCACCCACAAAGATATGACTAGATTCTTTATAACATTAGAAGAAAGTGTTAAGTTCGTAATCAATTCACTTAACAATATGATTGGGGGTGAGGTATTTATTCCAAAATTATATTCATGTAGGATTATTGATTTAGCAAATATTATTAAATTGAAAAATCAAAAATTAAAATATATTGGAATAAGACCAGGTGAGAAGCTTCACGAAGTTCTTATATCAGACTCTAGCATGTCAGATATAATCGAGTTTAAAGATTATTACGTATTGGCACCTAGTATAATATTTTATAAAAAAAAAAACTATTTATCAAACTCGAAAAAAGAAAAAGGAAAACTAATTAAGGATAGTTTTAAATTTTCTTCCGACAATAATCCTAGCAAAATATCATCCGTAGAGCTTAAAAAATTTATTAATAAAAATGTATATCCCCTACGCTAAGCAAAGCATTAATAAAGCAGACATAAATAGTGTAAAAAAAGTACTTAAGTCAGACTTTATTACTCAGGGTGAAATAACAAAAAAATTTGAAAAATTAATCTGTAAAACTGTTAATTCTAAATATGTTTGCGTTGTAAATAGCGCGACATCAGGTCTTCACCTGGCTTGTAAATTATTAAACTTAAAAAGTAATGATAGTGTTTGGACAAGTGCAAACACATTTGTGTCAACAGCCAATGTAATTGAGCATTGTGGTGCTAAAGTAGATTTCATTGATATAAATGAAGAAGGCAATATATCCATTGAACACTTAAAAAAAAAACTTGAAAAAACAAACAAAAAAAAATTACCAAAGGCTATAATAGCTGTCCATATAGCAGGATTGTCATGTGAGATGAAAAAGTTATTTAAATTAAAAAAAAAATATAAATTCAAAATAATAGAAGATGCAAGTCATGCATTAGGAGCTACTTTTGAAAATTTACCAGTTGGTTCCTGTAAGTATTCTGATTATTGTGTATTTAGTTTTCATGCGATAAAATCTATTACAACAGGGGAAGGTGGCTGCGTTACATTAAATAATAAAAAAAACCATGAAAGACTATGTCAGCTTAGGTCACATGGAATAGTTAGAGAAAAAAATTTACTAAAAAGAAAAAATTTTGCAAAGTTTCATTGGTATTATGAGGTTAATGAAATTGGATTTAATTATAGATTAACTGATTTTCAATCAGCTCTAGGAATTTCACAAATAAAGAGATTAAAACAGTTTATATGGAAAAGAAGAGGGATAGCTCAAAACTATATTCAAAATATAGATAAAAAAAAATTTACACTACCAAAGTTTCATGTGAAAAGAGAAAGTGCATGGCATTTATTCGTAATTAAAACAAAAATCAAAAATAGATTAAAACTCTATAATTATTTAAAGAAAAAAGGTATTACATCAGTTTTACATTATATACCAGTATATATACATCCATATTATGAAAAAAAAATAAAAAATAAGAAATTATTTGTTAAAGCTAATGATTATTTTCAAAATGCGTTATCAATACCAATATTTCCAAATCTTACAGTAAGAAAACAAAACTATATAATTCAGGTTTTGAACAATTTCTAATGAAACTTATTTTAGGAACAGCAAATTTAAATAATAACTATGGAGTTAATAAAAATAAATTAAGTCTTACAGAGTATAAAAAAATAACAAATCTTTTTAAGAATAATTTTTATATAGATGCAGCACATGAATATAAGAATATAGATTTTATTAAAAAAAATAAAAATAAAATTTTTTATAAATTAAATCTGATCCCTAATAGTAAAAATCTTAAGATCATTGAAAAAATATCTAAAATAAAAAATTTGCACTGTATAATGCTACATAATGCAAAAAATTTAGAACACAAATATTTTAATTTAATTTATGAAAAAATTTTTAAGTTAAAAAAATTGAAGATTATAAATAATTTTGGAATTTCAATCTATGATCTCAAAGATCTAAAAAAACTAAAAAAAAAATATTTTTTTGATTATATTCAAATACCTGTAAATATTTTAAATCAAACTTTTAATGAAAAAAATACATCAATGTTGAGAAGAAGAGGAACTAAATTTATTGCAAGATCTATTTTCTTACAGGGAATTATATTCACCAGTAAATATTTAAAATTGAATAATAAAATTTTAAATAATAAAATTTTATTATGTGAAAATTTTTGTAAAAAAAAGAAAATTAGTAAAAGTAGATTATTTTTAAACTACATTAAGACTAACAAGTGGTTATGGGGGTTAGTTATAGGTGTGGACAAATATTATCAAATAAAGGAAATATCTAACATCCTTAAAAAAAAAGCACTAAATATTAATTATAAAGAATTAAGAATAAAAGATGAAAAAATTATTGACCCAAGAAACTGGTAAAAAAATTCATTTAATATTTGGTGCTAATGGTATGCTGGGGCACAAAATATTACAAATACTTTCTAAAAAAAAAAAATTTACTTATGGCACTATAAGATTAAAAAAAAATAGAAAATTAAACAATTATAAAATAATTTACAATGTAGATGTGAATAATTTTAGAAATATTGAAAAACTAATTCATCAAATTAAACCCAATTATGTAATTAATTGCACCGGGCTTATTAAGCAGAAGTTAGAAGTAAAACGTAATGATAATTTTAAGAAAATTAATTTTCTATTTCCTTTATTTTTAGATCGTTTATCAAAAAAATATTTATTTCGACATATACACTTTAGTACTGATTGTGTCTTTAATGGGAATAAAGGAAATTACACTGAAAGATCAAAAAAAAATGCAATAGATGATTATGGCAAATATAAAATTGCAGCAGAAAATAATATTATCAATAATACACTGAAGATAAGGACATCAATAATTGGACATGAGATCAACAAAAAGAAATATAGTTTATTAGAATGGTTTTTAAGCTCGAAAAATAATGTTCGTGGATTTAAAACTGCATATTTTTCTGGATTAACTACGTTAGAAATATCAAATATTATTTATAAAATTGTAAATAAAAAAAAATTTATTACTGGCCTATACAATATCGCATCTAATAAAATATCAAAATATGAGCTTATTAAAAAAATTAATAAAGTTTATTCTTTGAATAAAGCAGTTATCAGCGATGATACATTTAAAATTGACAGGTCTTTAAATCCAAAAAAATTTAATGATAGGTTTAAAATTAATATAAATACTTGGGATGTGCAAATTAAAAATATGTACAATGACTATATAAAAAATAAAGAAATGTACAAATGATTTTTAAAAAATCTTTTTTTTTTAAAGAATTTAAAGTTGAAATAAACTTATCAAATTTACAATATCAAAATAAAAATATTTTTATTTTTGGTTCAGCAATCTATGATGATTTTTCTAAATTAAACAAAAAAAATATAAAAAACAAAGTCAAAGATCTAACTGGTTATTTTTTTATAATTATTATTAATAAAGACAGCATTGAATGTATTACAGATGTTGCTGCAAACAATAGAGTTTATTGTTGCAAAAAAAATAAAACTTTAAAAATTTTTGATGATCAAACATTTGATTCCTCATTAAAGTATAAAGTAAAAATAGTTGATAAAAATTATTTTAATTTTTTTTTAGAAAAAAATTTTACACCAGGTGATGAAACGTATTTTAAAGATATAAAAAAATTTCAACCATGTACTTACTATAATATCTCCAGCAAACTTAATATTGGTAAAAAAATTTACTTTCCAAATAATATAAATAAACCCAACATAAAGTCCTGTAAGAAAGAAATTAATACTTATTTCAAGAATCAATTTAAAAATATTAGGAATGAAAAAGTTATACTTTTATTTTCAGGTGGTTTGGACTCTTTCTTCCTATTTAAGATGCTCAAATTAAATAATATTGAATTTAGTTGTGCATATTTCTATAGTTTTCCATCTTCGTTTGAAACTGAACACTATAAAAAAAAAGTTAAAGATATTTGTAATGAAGAGGACATTTTTTTAGATTCAATCGAAGTTAATACAAAAAAATTACAACCTATATTAAAATTTATTAAATCTAAAATGCAATTTAATTATCATCTTTCCTTATTATTCTTAAAAGGTGTGGAAAGCTTAAAAAAAAAATATGGTAAAAATATATTTTTAATTTCTGGTCAATCTTGTGATAGCATTCTTTCATTTGGACCTTCACAGTTCACAAAAGCAAACTTTGTTGCAAGGTTTTTAAACATTTATCCATTTAATTTAATTTCAAAATTAATGGCTTCAATTTTAAACATGAAATTCAATAAAAACTTAACGAATCCTCGTACTAATATAAAATTTTATGAGTCTTTTTTTTTTAATTTTTTTTATTATCCACTTATTTATTCTACAAAATTCACAAAAAAAGATATTATTACAAAAATAATTAAAAATATAGGACACATAAAACATAAATATTCAAAAATGTTATTTTTAAAATCTTTTGGTTTTTTACAAGGTCCGGACAATATGGTGCTTATAAAGGCAGCCAATGAATTTGGTATCAATAAGGTCTACCTCCCATTTGCTTCTTATAAATTTATTTCAATTATTTCCAAGAATTATAATTTTAAATTAGATTTGTTTTATCCAAAATATATTTTAAAACTTATTTGTAAAAAATACATTTATTTAAATCCATTTAGGACTACTTTTAATATATATTTGTCTCAAATTGATATTAAATTAAAAAAAAAATATATAAATCACCTAATGAAAAAATATGAAATCAAAAATTAAATATTTAGAAGGAAATAAAATATTCTTAAGACCCCTTGAAAATAAAGATATTAATGAAAATTATTTATTATGGATTAATAACACTAAAGAAAATTTTTATGTCGACAGTACAAAATTTCCAACAAGTAGTTATGCTCTTAATAATTATTATGAAACTAGTCTCAAGTCAAAAAATTCAATTTTATTTGCAATATGCAACAAAAAAGGAGTACATATAGGCAATTGTTCCATTAGCCAGATTGATTGGATACATAGAAAATGTAACTATGGGCGCATGATTGGTGATAAAAAAAATTCCCCAAGGGGAGCAGGAACACAGGCTTTACAATTATTACAAAGATATGCATTTTATCATTTAAACTTAAATTTAATGTGGACTGGTGTTTGTAAAAAAAATATAAAATCGATTAAGAGCAACTTAAGAGCAGGAATGAAAAATGTGGGTAAATTTCCAGAGGCTTTTTTTATTAATAATACTTATGAAGATGTTTTAATATTTTCTATTACAAAAAAACAGTATCATAAAATTAATTCTTGAAAAATAAATACTTAATAATTTCAAATACGTTTTACCCGGATAGGAACTCGGCTACACAATTGTTAGTAGATTTAGCTTCTGAATTATCAAAAAAAAAAAAGGAAGTTATTGTGGTATGTGCCAGGGATCACAATAATTATAAGAAAATTACTAAATTTAATAATATTAAAATTATTAACGTTTATTGCAAAAATACAAAACATAAAAATTTATATAAAAGAGGTGTAGGTGAATTACTTATTTCAAAAAAACTAATTGCTTCATCGAGTAAAATTATAGAACAATATAAACCATCTGATTTAATATGTTATTCACCGCCTATTTTTTTTAATGGCTTTGTTAAGTATTTAATTAAAAATTACAGATGTAATTCTTTTTTGATATTAAGAGATTTATTTCCTTATTGGGCAATTAGCTGCAAAATTATTAAAAATTATTTTATTAAATTATTTTTAATCAAAATGTTTAAATCATTTGTTAAAACATTTGATGTTGTTGGTGTTGAAGCAATTTCAAATATTGAATTTCTTAAAAAAAAAAAAATTGGTATTAAAAAAATAATTTATTTACCTAATTGGATTAATATTTATAAAAAAAAACAAGTTTTATGGAAAAAACAAGAGATAATTTTTTTTGGAGGAAACATAGGTATAGGTCAACACGCTGAGAAGGTGTTTAATTTTTATAATAAAGTATCACTTTTAAAATTAAATATGCAATTTAAAATTATTGGAAAAAATATGTCTAAAGACTATTTAACCTTTAAATTAAGTAGTGATTCAATCAATAAGACTATAGTATATGATTCACTGTCTTCTAAAATGTTTGATAAAGAGTTAGATAAAAGTTCTTATGGAGTTGTTTCACTGGATGATAGAATCGAAAGTGTTAATTTTCCTGGAAGGATGCTAAATTATCTAAAACATGGATTGCCGATAATACTGCTAACCAATAAAAAAAATGAATTATCTAATTTCATACTAGAAAATAAAATTGGTGTAGTCATACATAAAAAAAGTTCTATTGCAGATTCAATTTTAACTCTTAGAAAAATTAAACGAAAATTTATAAAAGATAAATATCATAATAAAGTAATTAATAAATACTTTAACCCTGTATCAATTACAGCTCAAATATCCAATTCTTTTGACAAATAAAAACCTTATATCTTTAAATAATTTTAGTTTATATAAATTTACAATATTTAATTTTATTGAAAAATTTTTAGCATATCTATCACCTCTTTTAGTAATTCAACTTTTGGGTGATAGGATTTTATATAATGAAATTGAGTTGATTTATTCTATTTCATTAATTTTCAATGTCTTTTTTGATTTTGGGATCAGGGGTTATTTTACTTATTCTCTTAGAAAAATTAAAGATAAGAAAAAATATGCAAGTGAAATATTACAATTATTCAATTTGTTATTTCTTTTAATTTCAATCGTATTTTTAATCAGTATTATTTCCATACATAATTTAGATAATTTTTTTAATTTAACAATCTATATGTTGGTATATTTTAGATTTGCGTATTTATTTATTACATCCTTTTATAAAGTTTATTTTAGAATGATCTCAAATCCTTTCTTTATTTTTTATTTTACCATTACAAGTAATATAATGATTTTAATAGTTATTATTTATGGTGTTTTAATAAAAGATTCTAAAATTGATTTGATTATGTTTTTTTTACCGATTATAGGATTTTCACTATTATATTTGTTATATTTATTTGTTTATATAAAAATTAAATTTAACATTTATAAATTAATAAAATTTATAATTAATTCAGCCAAATTTTATTGGCCAATTATACTTACTTCAACAATCAGCTTATTTTTAGGAAATTTTATAAAAATATTTTCATATTACGAACTAAGTTCATACGATATGACAAAATCTTCATTTTTTTTAAGAATTTTGATGATTATTCAATTAACACATGCATCGTTCGCAACTTATTATTTGAAAAAAAATTTTTTAGAAAATATCAAAATAATTGATAAAAAAATATTATTTATGTATTTAAGAAATATGACAATTGTTATGGTTGTTATATTCTTGCTTACCCCAATTTATATCGCCCACCTAAACCTTAACTTAGAATTGGATATTATATTTATCTTTATGAGTTTTTATGTCTATTTGTGGTGTATTGGATCATATTTAGAGCAATTTCTGACTAAGTATAATTATAATATATATATATTAAAGTATTATTCTATATCTGTTATTTTATACGTATCAGTATTAATTTTTATTAATGTATTAAATTTGACTACTATAAGTTTTGCTATGTTTATTTCATCATTGGTTTATTTAATATTTATCATAATTAAATTATTTAAGTTAAAAATTTTAATCTAATGAAAAACATTTGTTTCGTTTCTAATTTTAAAAAAACAGAATTGTTCATTGAAGTTTCAAAGTATTTTAAAAAAGAAAATATTTTTTGGATTTGTGTTAATCTGAAGGAATTAAAGAAGGTTTCTGCAGTTTGTGATGACTCAAATATTTTATTTATAAACAAAAAAAATATTAAAAATGAACAGTTTAATTCTGAACTTAAGATTAATGAAATAATATTTGCTGACAGATCGTTAGATAATAAAAATGATTTAGATAAACAATTTATATTAAATTCTGAGAAAAAAATTTATGAATTTATAAAAAATAAAAATATAGAATACATATTTGGTGAATTTACATGGGCACATGAGGTTATTATAAACTTAGTTTGTAAAAATAATAAAGATTTAAATTGTAAACATCTAAACCCAGGAGCAATTAGAATTATACCAGGCAAATTTCTTTTTTTTGAAAGTTTAGATAATTCAAAATATTTTACTAAAAAGAAATTAAAAGAATCTGAAATATTTAATATTGAAAAAAATAAATATAAAAATTATATAGAAAACTTTACTATAGAAAATAAAATTTTTAATTTTAAATTAATAATTAATAAGATTCTTAAAATAATTTTAAATGATTATTATGATAGGTATGATCCTAGAAAAATTTCTAAAACTCAAAGAATAATAAATTTCATATGTAAATATTTTAATTTTATTACCTTTAAAATGATAAAAAAAATAAGTTTGAATGATGTTAAAAGTAATAAATACATAATTTATTATCTTCAAAAAAAACCCGAAGCAAGTACCGATGTTAAGGGAATATATTATAGTGATCAAATAATAAATATACAAAACATATGGAAAATTTTACCCATCAATACAAAATTATTAATTAAACAACACCCGACTTGCAAAGGTGATAATAATTATTTCTTTTATAAGAAGATAACTTTACTAAATGATACCTATATTTTAGACGACAAAATAAATGATAACTTCTTAAATAGAAAACCACTTGCTACATTTTCAATTAACAGTACGGCAAGTATGGAATCTGCAATCTCCGGAATTCCAAGCTTTACTTTTGTTAATTGTTTTTTTAATGAACTAAAATTTTCTGAAAGGATTAATCTAGAAGACTTAAAAAAATTCAATTTGGATCAATTGATATTAAATATGAATCTACTAAATGAGTCTAAGCATGAGTTAAATGAAATTAAATTCTTAAAATCTAGTTATCAAGGGCATTTTTATGGTGACGAATTAATGACAGTAAACAATATTAAAAATATTTCAGATGCAATTAATGAAATTATTAATTAATTATTTTTTAATCAAGCTACCCATATCTATATTTGGTGAGTTAAAAAATACATCAAATAATTTTGATAAAAGATTAATGAGAATATTTTCTAGAACACCATTGAAATTTTTTATCTATTGGATTTATCTTAATTTGTTTAAAAAAAAAAATATTAAAAAAAAAGAATTATCAGGTCAAGAAATTTTTGTAAAATCTACAAATTATAAAAAAGCCATTAATGATTTAAATAAAAATGGAATACACAAAAAATTTATTTTAAAGAAAAATATTATTAACCAAATTCTATTTGAATCAAATAAATATAAGTTTTTTATAAATCGAGATAAAAACTCTAAAATTTTTTTAAAGCAAAAAAAAAATAATGATAAGATATATGTTTGCAGATTTTTGAACCCCCATAAAAAAATTAAAATTATAAATAAAATTGCAAATAATAAATTTTTCTTAACTGTTGCTAGAGAATATTTACAAACAGAACCATTAATTCAATCAACACAGATATGGTGGACCTTCAGTCATATGGATGAAAATAAAAATTATATAAACCCTCCTGGTAATGAATTTGGTTATCATTATGATGTAGATGACTTTAAGTTTCTCAAGCTTTTTTTTTATCTTTCTGATGTTGGAAAGTATGATGGTCCACATTTTTTTATAAAAAAAAATGGACCAAAAAAAATTAATGAATATTTAAATAGAAGGATTAATGACAAAATTATACAGAATCAATATAAAGACAGAATTATTTCTATTACTGGTGGTAAAGGTACTGGTTTTATTGAAGATACAACTAACTATCATAAAGGTTCAAATCCCAAAGATAAAAATAGTAGAGGTGTGCTCCAAATTATCTATGGTGTTTCTAAATGGTAAAATCAAACTTATTCATCGATATCTCTTGGGTTGAAGATAAACTCTCAGGTGGTGCTAGATATTCTATTGAAAATATACTTAAATCAATAATTCTAAATAAAAAATTTTCTAAATTCAAAATTATATTCATCTTAAATAAAAAAGTGCTAAATAAATATACATTTTTAAAGAAATATAATAAGATTTTTTTAACTAACAATAAAATTATTAATTTTATTATTAGATGGTTCTTATTGTTATATCTTTACAAGCCTAATGTTAAACAGTTATATTTTTGCCCGAACATTTATTGTCCAATTATAAAACTAAACTTTAAAGTAATTAATTTGTTTCATGATACGCAGGTAATAACTTTTCCTAAAAATTTTTTGTATTTAAGAAGAGTATGGATTTATTTTAATATTTTATTGTGTAAAAATAGATCAGATACAATCATTTTTACCTCAAAATTTATAAAACGAGAATTTACTAAAAAATTTTTATTAAAAAAAAAGAAAGTAGTAATTAATATTCCAATTTTTAAGAATAAATTAAATTATCAATCAAAATTAAATATAAAAGCCAAATCTTACATGTTATGCTTATCTTCCAGACTACCGCATAAAAACCTGAAAACTATTGAAAACCTATTTAGGGAGCATGGTTATTTAATTAAACAAAAACTGATTATTGCTGGCTTAGGAACACATTCCAAACCAAGATCAACTAAATATATTAAGTATCTTAATTATATTACTGAAAATGAAAAAAATTGGTTAATTAAAAATTCAAAATTTGTCTTAATGCCTTCACTTTATGAGGGATTTGGCATGGTAGCAATTGAGTCCTTAGTTTATGGTGCTAATGTCATTGCATCTGATTTAATTGTATATAGAGAATTGGTAAATAATAATATTAACTATATTTCTGATCCTTTAAAAACAAAAAATTGGCTTTCTAAAATACTTTATTTAAAAAAAACAAAATTTAACAATTATAAAGATAATACAATAATTAATAAATTTCATCATAAATATATTTCTGATAAATATTATTCATGTTTTCTAAATTAATTACTTCAGATGACTATAAAGTAAAACCAAATTTATTTTTGAATTATTTGTCTGACTCATCTAAGAGTTTTGTTATCTATAAAATGAGAAATAGTAAATTAATGAGAGAAAATTCTTTCAACAAAGAAAAAATTGATTTAAAAAAACATAATATTTGGTTTGATAAATTTACTAAAACTAATAAAATTTATCTTATTAAATATCGTTTAATAGACATAGGATACTTAAGGCTGGAGTTTTTAAATAAAAATAAGATTGAAATTTCAATTTTTATTAAAAAAGCATTTCATAAGAAAGGATTTGCATCGTCCATACTTAATTTTGCTATTTCAATATACAAGCCCTATACATTTATAGCTCGTGTATTGAAAAAAAATTCAATTTCAGAAAATTTTTTTAGAAAAAATAATTTTAGTGAGAAAAGTAATAAAAGAAAACTATTTATTATTAGTTAATTTAAAAAAATATTTTACATAGCCAAAATAGCTTAAAATTATTTTAGGTATTTTTTTTGAAAAATCATCAACGTCATAATCTTCTGGAATTTTTCTTTTATATTTATTTTGCTTAATAACTTTTAAAGACTCTTGAATATTTTTATATTTTAATCCAGAAACGATCAAACTTGTTTTATCCATACCCTCTGGTCTTTCATGTGAGTTTCTAATTAGTATTGAATTTAAATTAAGTAATGCACTCTCCTCCATTAGAGTGCCACTATCAGAGATTATTACAGAAGAGTTCTCCTGCAGTTTGATATAATCTGTAAAACATAATGGTTTAATTGATGTCACTATTTTTTTAAATAAATTTATTTTTTTAATTTTTTTTAATTTTTTAATTAATGCTGGATGTGTGCTAAATATTATTTTATCTGTTCTTTTTGCTATCAATTCTAATGATTTTAATATCTCATTTAAATTATTTTTAATATCTAAGTTCTCATTTCTATGAATACTAACTATTGTATAGCTGTTCTTTTTAACTTTTAATTTATCTAATATTTTGGACTTATCTATTTTATCTCGATAAAAGTTAATTACTTCTTTCATGGGTGAGCCAGTTTTAATAATAGTTTGAGGGTGAATACCTTCTCTTATGAGATTTTGCCTCGCATGTTCTGTATAAACTAAGTTTATTTCACTTGTATGATCTATAATTCTTCTATTAATTTCTTCAGGAACATCTTGATCAAAACATCGATTACCTGCTTCCAGGTGAAAAATAGGTATCTTTAATTTCTTAGCACTTATGGCAGCATACGAGCTGTTAGTGTCACCCAAAATAACAATTAATTGAGGTTTTTCTTTGATCATTAATTTCCCGCACTCATTAATAGTTTTGGCTATGGTACTAAAGTTTATTTTGTCATCAACTTTAAGATTATAATTAGGCTTTCTTATATTTAAATCTTTAAAAAATATTTGTCCAAGCTCATAAGAAAAATTTTGATTTGTATTTACTAAAATATTATCAAATGACTTATCAAGCTCATATATTGCTCTTGATAATTTAATAATTTCAGGCCTTGTCCCGACGATTGTCATAATCTTCATAATTTATTTCCTCACTTGAAAAATATTTTTTATTTCTTTATAATTTATTAACTTTTTATTAGAGTCTATATCATCTTTTATGCAAGTTAATATTTTCTTATAAATTATTATCACTTTGTTAATTTCTTTTAACTTATGTGAATAAGTTAAATTATTTGTTCCAAATGTTAATATTCCATTATTTATTGCTTTTTCTAAAAAATATGTTTTTATTGTTTCTTTGCTATATTTTTTATAATCTTTGAATACAAAAAAAGACCACGACGGATGGCCTTTTAGTTCGACAAAGGTAATATTATTTAATTTTAGATGTTTATTAACCTCGGTAATGATTTTTTTACCAAGAGTGTCTATTTTTTTAATAACTTTATTTTTTTTAATAAAATCAATTACAGCACTCGCTGCTACTAATGACAATGTCTCACCACCAAATGTTGATGAAAAAAATATCTTATCACATTCTTTCATTATTTTTCTTTTACCTACAAGCGCAGAGATAGGATATCCATTGCCCATACCTTTACCCAATGTTGTTAGGTCTGGTGTTACATTAAACAATTTTTGAGCACCTCCCAATGAAAATCTGAATCCAGTACAAATTTCATCAAAAATTAAAATAGTTTTATTTTTTCTGCATTTTTCTTGAATTTTTTTTAAAAAATTTTTACTCGGCCATTCTAAATTCATTGGTTCAAGCATCACAGCTGCAATATCCTTCTTATATTTTTCAAAGACCATATTAAATGAATCTAAATCATTAAATTTAAAGGTTTTTGTACTGTTAAACATTTCAGCTGGAATTCCTGCGTTCATACTAGTAGTACCAATATACCATTCGTGCCAACCATGATAACCGCACACTAATACTATCTTTCTTCCAGTGACCATTCTTGATAATCTTACTGCTGCAGAAGTAACATCAGAACCATTTTTAGCAAACCTTACCATTTCAGCACATGGTACAGCTTTAATAATTTTTTCAGCTAATTTATTTTCTAATAGAGTGGGTAGTGAAAGTGTTACTCCATTTTTTATTTGTTTATGAATTGCTTTATCAATTTCCTTTATATTGTAGCCAATTGATACACTTAGAAGTCCACTAATTAAGTCAATATATTTATTATTATCATAGTCATGAACGTGGCACCCTAAACCTTTTTTTAAAAAAAGAGGAGCTCTTTTATCTGGTAAAAATAACTTACTTTTACTAAAAGTTTGTGAAGCGAGTGGTATATTTTTTTCTATTCTTTTTAATAATAAATTACTTTGTGTAAATTTCTTTTTCATTAAGAGTAATTTGGTCGTTTGTATTTATATTGATCTTTATTTTTATTAATCTCTTTTAAAATCGTTTTTAAATTTGGCTTAAAAATTGACTTTTCTTTTTCAAATATTTTTTTAATTTTTTTAAAATCATCCAAAGTATCGAGTGTAAATCTATAATTCGAAAAGTTTTTATTTAATTTTAAATTGTATTTTTTTAAGCTTTTATTCAGAATCATTTTAGTTGTTACGTGTTCTTTTTCTGCTTTTTTTTTACTATTAATATATGTATTTTTTAAAGTTTCGAAATTAAATATTTCAACATCTAAACCATCAGGAAAGGTAGGTTTAATTACATTAGAGACATAATCAAATTTATTATTTTCAAATTTAATACATAACTGATCTATTATTTTTGAGTCTACCAAAGGACAATCTGAGGTAATTCTTACAATATTTTTTAATTTATGCTTTTCAGAAGCGTCAAAATATCTTTTTAAAACATTTGTATTACTACCTCTGAAATAGGGTATTTTATTTTTTTTACAAATTTTTACAAGAAGATCATCTGCTTTTAGGGTCGTCGTTAATATTATTGCTTTACTTATAAATTTTGATTTTAAAACTCTATTATAAACAATTCTAAAAACCTCTAAATTTAAAATCTTTAATAAAACTTTCCCTCTTAACCTTTTAGACGAAGTTCGAGTTTGAATCAAAGCAGTATACAATTTAATTATTTTTTACCATTTATGTACCACCAACTTTGGAATATTGGTAACTGATCTGTTTCAAAAGTGAACACTTTTTTAGATTTGAAGTCACTAAATAGCTTTAATAAGTGAGCTTTAGATTTAACGTGATAGTGTTCAGAGCCAACAATCCGTTTATTGGGATGTTTGGAGCTCCATTTTATTATATTTTTATCAACATGATCAATGTAGTTCATGTATCCATGTTTATTAGAAAAAAATGAAAAAATAAAATTTCCATCTTTCTTTAAAATTCTTTTAACCTCTTGAATGACATATTTGAGATCTGTATTGTAGTAAATACACTGCAAACCAACAACTAAATCAAAAGTATTATCTTTAAATGAAATTCTGCTATTTTTATTCCATTTTAAAGTTTTTATTTTTTTTATTTTTTTTTTTTTAATATAAGTATTTGATCTTTTTACTGAATTTTCAGACACTTCAATTCCAGTAGAATCAAAACCCTTTGCACTTAGCATTAAAAGATTTGCCAGGCCACCAAAACCAATTTCCAAAGCTTTACCCTTAAAATTTTTTTTTAATTTTATTTCCTTACCTTTGTCATTAAAATAATTTTTAATATCATTTTTTTTTCTTAAGTTTGAAACATACCTAATTAGAAATTCATTAGGGTATTGATTACCCAACCAGTCTCCATCTTCAAAGTCCTGATAATACTTATTCCATATTAAGCTAGTATCTTTTTTATTAAATTTCATATTTATTTAATTTTTTTGAATAATATAACCCAGATGTTTCTATACTATTTAAAATTATTGATCCAGCGCCAATAACTATATTGTTATTTATGTAGATCCCTGATTTGATAATACTGTTTGATCCAATAAAAATATTTTTTCCTAAATTTGTTTTTTCTTTACATTTTTCATCCGTCAGTATTTTGCAGTTCATTCCTCCAAAAACTACATTTTCACCAAACATTGTTATTTTCGATAAATTAAAAAAACTATTAAATGATATTTGCGATTTGTTCAAAGACATGTAAGATTCATTTACTTTTGAAAAAATCTCATTTCTAGATCCAATAATTGAATGATTTTTACAATCGATACTCTCTACTAAAAAGAAATTGAAATTTCCGATTTTTGAATTATTTATTTTAATTGTTTTTGAAAAAAAAAAATTAAAGTTTCCTACCTTACTTTTTTTGATCTTAAATCCTGGGATTAAATTTAAAAAGAAAACTCTTAGAAAATTAAATGGAAGTAGAGTTGCTATAAAGCTGACAGCTCCTTTAAAAAGTATTAATATACTAATGTTTTTGTAATTCGTGATAATAGAAGCTATTTTCATCTAAATCCCTAGTAATAACTGAGCCAATTTCTGCAATTGCATTTTCACCAATTGTAACACCCATTGATATTAAGCATGCATCTTTAATTACACATCCCTTTTTTAAAAATACATTTTTAGTTTTTATTTCTCTTTTTTCATTAAAACCATGGGTCCATATCTGAATATGTGAACCTAAATAACAATTTTCATAAATTTCAATGTCCCGAGTTAAGTCAAAATAATTGTTATCACAGATTTTAGATTTAAGTCCTAAATAAAATTTTGTCTCTGACGAAATTTTTGGTTCCCCAACAAATTTGTTTTTATCCCCAATTTTGGATTGATTTATATTTATTGTGTTTATACCAAAAAACTTGTTCATTTTATTAATACTTGAATTTTTTCCATCAAAATTATTGACAAAAATAAAATTGAATTTATCTATTTTACAATTAGATACTTTAAAATTTTCACAAATTATCAAACTAAGCCAACCAATATAGCTCTCTTTATCAATCTTGTAGCATATAAAGAGGTTATAAAAAAAAATTCTTATATAATTAAATGGGAGTATTGAAATACATAGAATAATAAAAAATTTTATTATTCTCATATAATTTTTATATTAATTTGTTTTAAGATTTTTTTAGTAATTGGTGTCTCCTTAGAAATATTAATTGGTGACTTTTTACCTAGTAGTTTAAAATAATATTTGGGCTCAACACCATTGCTTGGTCTTATCCTTCTAATATTTTGACTAGTAAATATCTGATTTTTTTTTATATCATTAACTGCAAATATAGATCTTCTAAATATTTTACTTTTATCCTCTGATTTATTTCTTAAAAAGTTATCTTTTTGAAATAATTTACTAGCAAATAAAATATCATCTTTAAATTTTTTTATCACCTTTCCTTTTATTGAAAACTTAATGTCATGTCCTTTTATTTGATTGTCTAGAGCTATATGTTTTTCAACCATTACTGCTCCTGTTGCAACTGCTGATATAGCTATTCTATTATCTAATGAATGATCAGAGAAACCAATTTTACATTTAAATTTTTTTCTTAGTATAGATATATTATGCATATTATAATCTTCAGCTTTTGATGGATAATTACTTACACAATAAAGAAGAGTAATATCTTTTGCACCATACTTGTTTGCTGTATTGAAACTCTCTTCAATTTCTTTTAAAGAACCCATTCCTGTAGAAATTATAATTGGTTTTTTTGTTTGAGCTACTTTTTTAATCAATGGAAGATCTGTCATTTCAAATGAAGCTATTTTATACCTAGGACAATTTAATTCTTCTAAAAAATCTACGGCTGTTTCATCAAAGGGAGTGCTAAATATTTGGATACCAATTTTTTTTGAATATTCAAATAATTCCTTGTGCCACTCAAATGGAGTGTATGCTTCATTGTATAGATCCCAAAGCCTATAACCTTTCCAAATACCATTTTTTATTCTAAAATTTTTTTTGTCTGACTTAATAGTCATTGTATCTGCTGTATAAGTTTGAATTTTAACTGCATCAGCATTATTTTTTTTTGCACACCTAATTAGTCTTTTTGCTAGATTTAAACTTCCACAATGATTGGCAGAAATCTCTGCAATTAATTCTGCGCCTTTATTTTTCATCAGATTTATTTATTATATTCGTAAAGCTTTTTAACTAAGGCACTAATTTTTTTATCATCTTGATATATATTTTTCATAATTGTAGAAGCTTTTTTTGGATCATGTTTAAATCCTAATCGAAGAATATCCATCCAATTGTTATTATTTTTAGACCTAATACTTTGTATTTTATTTATTAATTGATCTGATTTGTTTTTTTTCATAGTAATACGAACAATATAATTCATATAATGAAAAATAAAAATATATTAATTACTGTAGCACATACAGATGACGAAACCTTAGGATGTGGAGGAACTATCTGTAAACATGTAGAGGAAGGTTACAAAGTGTTTGTTATTTCTTTTACAGATGGAGTATCTTCAAGATCTTTAAAAAATAATAAAAAGATAAAAGAAAGACACGAGGCTGCCAAAAAAGTATCTAAATATTTAGGATTTAAGTGGATTAAAAATTTAAATTATCCAGATAATCAACTTGATAAAGTACCATTGTTAAAAATTATTAAAGAAATAGAAAAAGTTAAAAATAAGATAAATCCCTCGATAGTTTATACCCATAATTTTAATGATTTAAATATTGATCATAGAATAATTGCAGATGCAACTTTGACTTCTTTTAGACCTTTACCAAATTCTCATACAACAGAACTAAGAACATTTGAAGTGCCTTCTGCAACTGACTTTGGACAAATTAAAGGTCGAAAAAATTTTCTACCAAATTTATTTATTGATATAAAAAAATATTGGAACAAAAAATTGAAAGCTTTGGAAATGTATAAGTCCGAAATAAAAAGAAAGCCTCACTCTAGATCTTTAGAAGGAATTAAAAATTTAGCAAAAATTAGAGGAAATCAGTCAGGAATTAATATGGCAGAATCTTTTGAGATCATAAGAAAAATTATACGATGAAATATGCAATTGCTTGCTCAAAAAACTGGTTTATCAAATCTCAAAAGAACAATATAAAAAAATTTATTAAAATCACAAAAAAAAATCAATTAAGTTTTGAAAAATTAAAAAAAAAAAAGATTGAATATATTTTTTTCCCTCATTGGAGTTATAAAATACCAAAAAAAATTTATGAAAATTTTAATTGTGTGGTTTTCCATACAGGTAATTTACCCAAACATCGAGGGGGGAGCCCAATACAGAATTTAATTATAAGAGGAATTTACAAAACCTACGTGAATGCTATTCAAGTTACTGATTTAATTGATAGTGGACCAATTTATTGTAAAAAAAATATTATCCTTAAAGGAAATTTACAAGAAATTTTTTTTGATATTTCAAAAAAGATTTTGACAATGATTAAGTTAATAATTAATGAAGATTTAATACCAAAAAAACAAGTTGGAAAAAAAAGTATCTTTAAAAGACTTAAACCTGAAAATTCAAGAATTACAAAAAAGATAAAAAATTTAGATAAGTTATATGACCAAATAAGAATGCTTGATCACGAGGATTATTCTAGAGCAAATATTAAGTTTGGAAATTTTCTTCTCACTTTTAGTGAACCATTAATAAAAAATAATTTAATTAAGACAATTTGCACAATAAAAAAAGAACATAAAGCTTTATAGTTTAAGTATATTAATCTTTAGTTAAATTATTTAAGATTTATCTTTTTTTATACTTTTTAGAAATATTAGACATCCATTGATTACCATAAAAACTGTAGTGATCATCATATTTCAATAAAATTTTTTCATAATCATTTGGCAAGTAATTAATTAGGTTGATTATATTGAGATTGTTATAGGTCTCTGAATCAAATTTAGCCATTAACTCTTTAGCAATATTATTCTGATTTTTGTATTTATTATGAGTTTTCATATCATTTTTACTTGGCAGAATAATTAAATAGTTTTCTAAGTTTGTAGAGTTTTTAAAAATAGACTTCATCCAGTAGATATTTTCGTCAAGTAAATTTTTACTGAAATCATAAAATGAACTATAATTAGTATCTTTATAAATATTGCCGTTTTGGTTTTTCCTACCGAAAGATCTATATAAATATAATAAAGTACAATGTAGTTCCAAAGTTTTTATTTGAGGGCATATTTAATCACTTTACATAGTATTGTAGTGTTTTTCAAACCATCCTATATATTTTTATTTGTTGCTTTTAAAAAAAATTTTCAATATAAGACTTTGCCTGGTGATTATTGCGAAGGGGCAATACCCGATCCCATTCCGAACTCGGAAGTCAAGCCCTTCAGCGCCAATGGTACTTTGTCTTAAGACACGGAAGAGTAGGACATTGCCAGGCTACA
>Ga0075466_1000024_pt1 | contig 42589 bp, 41 predicted proteins | sample DEB08_DNA_16_FD_71486 | JGI IMG/M metagenome (GOLD analysis project Ga0075466, IMG submission 71486) | Aqueous microbial communities from the Delaware River and Bay under freshwater to marine salinity gradient to study organic matter... | ecosystem: Environmental > Aquatic > Marine > Coastal ... | reverse complement strand
TTTTCTTTTTGATTTTTATATTAACTTTTTTACAAGGATAATTTATAACATAAATTTTTTTCTTGAAAAAAGTAGACAAATTTTCTTTATGGATTTTTGAATGTACTATTAATTTAACTTTAAAAAAATTTAATAGAATTATTGTGATAAAAAATATGAATCTTTGTACATAAACTAATATATTTTTGAAAAAAGATTTATATATAGATGGTTTTACAGAATGAATAGTTATTAAAATTTGGGGTAAATTAAATAAATTTATTAAAATAAATATTAATATTGAAATAGGTTCAAATTCTAAAAAATGAACGGTATCATGCTTCAATTTTATTTCTTTTTTTACATTAAAAGTAATATAAAAAATCGTTTTCAAAAAGTTTAATAATCGTGCAAAAAAAAATAATAAAATATTTTTTGAATAATTAATTTTAAAACATTTAATAAAAATAGAATTTTTAATATTTTTATTTTTTTCATCACAATAAATTTTATAATTATTTTTTGAGTCAATATTTCTCAGGTATTCAAAATAATGGCCTTTCCAAAAGGAATATGGTTGAATAATTAAAGTCAATTAATTAAAACTTTCTTTTTAAGAATTTTTTCTAAATAGAAATAACATATATGGTTCATTTTTTTTTTATCAATTAACAATTCATCCTTACTTATATTTCTAGTTTGGTCGTTATCAAGATTAACTAAAGATGTATTAAGTTGATAGGTTGTCGGATTGTAAAAGTTAGTTAATAACATATTTATAATTATTGATAAAAAAACAAGATTTTTTATTAAACGTTTATTTTGAAAAAAACAATCAATAAACTTTAAAGAAGTTAACAAAACTATTGTTAAAAATAATAACATCATAAAATTATGGGGAATAATTTGTTTAGCAAAGAATATATAAAAAAGAATTGTGGAAATATTTATTATCAATATGTCTGGATTTTTTTTTATAAAATATATTATTGAATAAAGATACAAAGGTATAATGATTAACCCTAAATTATCTCTGATTTCAGCATAAAATAAATATACCATCCTTATAATACTATCTTGCTTTATATTTCCAAATATAAAACTTTTATCAAATATCCAAAATTTTTCATTTACTCTCATTAAAATTTTTTCAAAATCATAATTATAAAAATAATTAAATAATAAAATTATTAATATTGAAAGAAATAATAGGTAACAAAAATGAATTAAAAATTTTTTTTTATCTAAATCTTTTAATAACTTTTCTGTTAAAAAATAAAAAAAATAGAATATTAAAGAGTAATGAATTGTTACAGCAGAAATTAAAATAAATAAAAATATTTTAAATTGATTAGCATCATTTTTTTTTAGTATTAAAAAAATACCTATTAATAACAAAAATAAAGAATCATGAAAATTAAAAGCCAACCCATCTTTAAAAGATGAACAAAATATTAAAAATGATGAGAATATTATTATAGAAAACTTTTGTGATTGACTTCTAATTATCAAATATAAACCAATTAAATTTAAGATAATTGGAAATAATCTTCCAGGTAAGTAATTCGTTCCAAATATTTTGACTAAAGGAGTAAATAATAAATAATATATGTTTGTCCAAGATGAGTCAGATTTTACAATTTCCAAATTGCAATTAAGATATTTAGGGATAATAAAAAATAGATCTTCTCTAAATATATTCCCATACGAATAAAGATAAGTTGCCATAGAGGGTAAGCTCTCTTGATAATTCTTTATAAATGGAATCAAGTAATAATCACGATTAATTAAAATAAATATTAAAGATAGAATAAAAAATATTATTATTTTTTTAATCTCGGTAGATTTAATCATTTAATCAAAAGAATATTAAAATTACATTAATCTTTAATATATATGTTTATTAATTAATAGTTTATTTCTTATTTTTTTATAAAAAAAGTTAAAGAAGATTAAGATCAAGTATTTGTTTTTTTTCTGGTTTATGATAATTTTTAATTATGATTGGTAATAAATAAAATCCACAAATTCTATTATCCGATTTATAATTTTTTACATCAAAGCTGTTAGCACTCATATCAACTTTTGTAGTTATTAAAGCTTTTAATTTGATTGAGTCTGAAATAACAGGTTTCCATTTTTCATATATTAAATTTTTGTCTATCATATTTATATTTAATAGAAGTAAAAAAATTAAAAATATTGGACTATATTTTTTTGCATTAATTGTTTTCAAAACTAAGTTAACTCCAATAATCATTATTATTGAGCTAAAAAAAACAAAGATTAAGTTTGAATAATAGTGAACTATAAAATATTGTAAAAATAAGTAATTTATTGCTATCGTAGTTATAAACATAAAAATTAATAGAGATTTTTTCTTAATTTCATTAAGTACACCGAAAAATATAAATGGAAATGCAATTAAACTTAAATTATCCCTTATCAGCGAATAGAATAGATAGGTTCTATGAAAAAAATTAACATTTTCACCAATTTCATGTTGCACAGAACTGAAATCAGTTATATTTGGGAAAAAACTACGTACTAAAAATTTTTCAAATAATTTATTATATTTAAAACCATCATCATTTACAGACAAAACATAAAATAAATAAAATAAAGAAATAATCCTATCAAAAATTACATTAGAGAGTCATGAAAATTGAAAGCAAAACTATCTTTAAAAGTAGAGCAAAAAAGTAATATTGAAGAAGATAAAATTAGCAATTTATTATTAGTGTTTGCTCTAAAAATTAAAAATAACCCAACAGTATTTAAAAAAATTGGAAATAATCTACCTATTATATAATCTGTCCCAAAAATTTTAACTAATGGAGTAAATAACAAATAATATGTGTTAAACCAAAATGCATCAGATGCTATTATATCAAGATTGCAGTTTAAATATCTTGGAATTAAAAAATTCAAATCATCTCTATAAATATTACCGTAAGCAAATAAATAAGAAGCCATTGAGGGATTGCTTTCTTGAATATTTTTTATGAATGGAATTAGATAAAATTCTTTATTCATTAAAATTATTAATGAAGAAATTGAACAAAAAACAAAAAATAAGTAAAATTTTTTTAAAAATTTCATCTAAAAAAATATTTAAAACAAGAATACACACATTTTAAAGCATCAATAAATCGTATCTTTTTTCCCTCTTCAATTGTTCTGCCGTAATAGGAAATTCCAACTTCATAAAATATAGACTGTAATTTTGATAATTTCATTGTAATTTCTATTTCAATTGCAAATCCATTTTCCTCCAAACTTAATTTTTTTAGCAAATCAGTTTTTATTAATTTATATCCACACATCACATCTGAAAAATTTTTATCAACTAGAAAATTTACTAAAAAAGAAAGGGCTTTATTTGCTATAAAATTTTTAAAATATACAATTCTTCTTGGTTTTGAAGAAATAAACCTAGAGCCATATACAACATCAACATTTGAATTAATAAAAGGTTGATATAAATCCTTTATATCTGAAGGATTATATTCTTGGTCTGCATCCTGAATTAAAACCAAAGGAGATTTACAAACATTTAGTCCCGCTTTAATTGCACTTCCTTTTCCCTTATTTTTTTTACTAAATATAATTTTAACTTTTGAATGATTAAAAGTTTTCAATATTTCTGTACTTCCATCATTTGATGCATCATCAACAATAATTATTTCATCAATTAGATTTTCTTCTAATACAGCGTTAATTGTTTTTAATATGTAATTTTTTTCGTTATAAACAGGTATAATGGCTGATATCATTTCTAAAAAATATAAACTTATATCAAATAATATAAATTTATATTTTTTTTTTACATTATTAATTTTAGAAATCTACATTTTTTACTCTTTTAAGCCAGATCTGGGAGGGGATACTAAGCACTATCTTTTTTTATCAGAAAATTTTTCGAATTACCTTTATGAATTATTGAGCGGAAATATTGATTTAAAAAGATTCCCTGGATATCCTTTATTCATTAAATCTATAATTTATTTTAATGAAAATTTAAATTTAGTTTTTTTCACCCAATTGCTTATATTTAATTTAAGTATTTATTTTTTAATTAATTCAATTAATATAAAAAAACATTTATTCCTATATCTAATATTACTTTCACCGATAACGATTTACTCGCAAAAACTTATTTATCCGGATGGTTTAATATTTTCTTTACTAATAATTATTTATGTTAATTTTCTTAGAAATAATAAAAAGCTGTATATATTATTTTCAATCATATTGTTTTTAATCAAAGCAGTTTTTTGGTTTTTAATACCATTAATTTTGTTCAAATTTGAAAAAAAAATTTATAATTTTCTTTTTACATTAGCTCTATGTTTGACTAGTTTTTTATTAATATATTTTTTAAGCCCAGGAAAACTTGTTGACATCACAGTTGAACGTCCAGGTTATATTAAAGAAATTTATAATAATGAATATAATAGGGAATTATATCTAGATATAACAGTCAACATGGAAAATTTTTGTAATTTAAAAAATAGTTATAAATTTATAGATAAAAACAATAAAAGAATTAATTTTTTTAAATCAGATTATAAAAATAAAAACGGATATTCTTTGAGTTCAGAAGAAATTGATTTTGTTGACCCGGTAATTAAACAATGTTTAAATAATAATAAAAAAAAATTTCAAAGAAAAATTTTTATATTTTTATTAAAAGAAAATTTATACTTTCAGAGTAAAATATTAATCAAGACCTTTTTTCATACATTCTCTGGTTGGAATTTAAATGACCATTTATCATATCAAATGCAAAATAATATTAATGAATTTGAGAAATTTAACAAATTTTTTAGTAAAGAATTTACAAACAAATATAGTAAAATTTTGCCTTTATTAATATTATTTTTTCTAATTTATTTAATGTTTCAAAAAAAAGTAAATTACACAAATTTATTTTCTTATGAATTTCTGTTTCTATTTAATTACTCTGTAATAATCATGTTATCAGCTCAACATCCACAAGATAGATATATGTTATTTAATGTAATAATGTTTTATTTTTTTATTAAAAAAATACAGATTAGTACAAATTAAGATCTATATATTGTATTTTCTTTTTTTGTTTATAATTCTGTATGATAGTTGGAAGTAAATAAAAACCACAAATTCTATCATCTGATTCATAATTTTTTACCCCAAAACTATTAGCACTCATGTCAACTTGAGAAGATATAAAGTTCTTAAATTTTTTTGAGTCTTCCATAATAGGATTCCATTTTTCATATATTAAATTTTTATCTAATGAAAATATGTTAAACAAAAGTAAAAAGATTAGTAATATCAAACTATATTTATTAAAATTAATATTTTTCAAAATAACATTTACTCCTATGATCATTAATATTGTACTTAGAAAAACAAAGACCAAATTTGAATAATAGTGGACTATAAAATATTGTAGAAATATATAATTTACTAATATCGTAGAAATAAATATGAAAAATAATAATGTTTTTTTCTTCATCTCATTAAGTAAACCAAAGAATAAGAATGGAAATGCAATTATGCTTAGATTATCCCTTATCAGTGCATAAAATAAATAGGTTCTGTGAAAAAAATTAACATTTTCACCAATTTCATGCTGCTCAGAACTAAATTCAGTAACATTTGGAAAAAAACTACGTACTAAAAATTTTTCATATAATTTTTTAAATTCAAAACCATTTTCATTTACAGCCAAAACATAAATTAAGTAAAATGAAGAAAAAAGTAAAATAACAGAGATAAAAATAAATTTTCTATAATCTATTAACTGATTTATTTTTAGATAAATAATGTGGGTGAAATTATAAATCAAAACAATATGATAGAATAATGGTGTTAAGAACAGAACAATTAAATATAAGATAAAATAACTGCTAAAAATATTTAATATTGAAATTAGCAAAATTAAAATTGAGTCAGGATAAACTACATTTAAAGACGATAGTCCTATTGGTGAGGCAATTACAATTGGTATAGAAAAAAACAAATTATTATTAAAATTTCTATTACAAGAGTATTTTAAAAATAAATACATACCAGACAAATTTAAAAATAAAGCGAAAACTCTTCCCACTATTTCATAATTTCCAAAAATTTTTATAATAAACGAAAATAAATAAAAAAAACCATTAGGCCAATTAGATACCTCATTGAAATATACTAGTTCTCCTTTGCAATTAAGAATTTTTGCGACAAAAATATTAAAATCGTCTCTAACCCAGTTTGACATTGCTGCCTGGTGAGCAAAAAATGATATTAAACTTTCTTGCCCAGGAGTATCATATGGTCTAAACAAATATTTATTAAATAAAAATAGTTCAAAAATAATTACTATGAAAATAAAAATATTTAATTTATTTGAAGTCATGGGTATCTAAAATAAGTATATTGAATATTTTATCCATAAAATAATTTATGAAAAAAAAAATTGCTATAGTACTTGATGTAAAAAAATATGACTGGAATGGAGGAATAAATTATTATAATAATTTAATCAATTTCTTTGATATTAAAAAATATCAACTATTTGTAATTATAGGAAAAAAAACAATAATTGATAAAAAACAATTTAACAAGAAATTTAAATTTATTAAATTAGGTATTTGTGATCCTTTTACAATTAATTGGCTTATTAGAAAAATAATATATAAAATATTTAATAAAGATTTTTTGTTATTAAATTTTTTCACAAAAGAAAAATTTGATTTTTTAACACACTCAGTTTCTCTTGGAGATCAAAAGGAAATTAAAGTAGTAAATTGGATACCAGACCTCCAACCTTTTTTACTTAAAAAAAATTTTTTAAAAAGTGAAATTTCAAAACATTATAACCAATTCTATAATTATTATAAGTTTTCATATAAATTAATTTTTTCAAGTAAAACAGAATCAAAAAAATTTTTTAAAATATTCAAAGTGAAAGATAAATCAAAAATATACATATTTAACAATTTACCCAATATTATAAAAAAAAAAAATATTAATTCTTTAGATAATATTACGAGCAAATTTAAATTAAAAAAAAATTATTTTTTTGTACCAAATCAATTTTGGAAACATAAAAATCATATCTGCTTATTAAAAGCGATTAAACTTTTGAAAAAAAAAAAAATTCAATTTGTTTTTGCTGGAAATTTATCAGATTATAGGAATATAGATCATTTAAATTTTCTCAAAAAATTTATTTATAATAATAATATTGAAAAATATGTAAAGATTCTTGGTAATATAGCTTATCATGATGTTGTGAATTTAATTATTCATAGCAAAGGTCTTATTAATCCCTCAAATTATGAAGGGTGGAGTACTAGTGTAGAAGAGGCAAAATTGTATGATATACCAATTATATTGAGCGGTATAGACACACACAAAGAACAAATAAAGACATCAAATTTATTTTTTAAAAAGAATAACCATAATGATTTAAAAAATAAAATTTTAAGATGTATGAAATTAAGAAAAAAAAAATTTAATTATTTAAAAATTAAAAAATATCATATTACAAGATCTAAAATTATGAAAAGTAAAGTTAATGAAATATATAAGTAATTTTTTTTCAGCTACATATTTGATTGGGATAGTTTATTTTTTTTCTCTTACATTCATTTATTTATCAAATTTAAATACATTTAATTTTATAAAAATTTTTTGCCTGATTTTAGTCTTTGTTGCATTTCTAATATTTTTTATAAAATTAATTAAAAAAAAAAAGAATATATTTAAAATAATAAAAGAAATTAAATTCGAATTATCAATTTTTTTTTTATTTTTTTTACTTTATTTTATCTATGCAAATATTAATATTTTTGAGCTTAATAAACAAAGTTGTCAAAATTTACCTGTCTTCATTTGTAAAAATTGGTCAACAATTTATTTTATTTATTTTTTTTCACTTTTTTTAATATTTAAAGAATTCAAAGACATAAATTTTTCAAAGATTATAATTAATACTGGTGTAATTTTTAGTATCATAGGTTTAATTTATTTTTTTTATTTAATTTCATATTCTCAGTTTAATATCAAAGGATATTATGATTTTACTGATAAAGTTGGAGTTGGTCCTGAAATGATAAGAATATTCCCTCATTTTTCAGTTACATATACAGCCAGTTCAAGAAATTATGAAGTTTTTCCAATCTTAATTGCTAAGTTGTTTGTTATTTATGAAATAATTAAATCTGAAAATAAAGAAATTAATTTAAAAAATCTATTAATTTTTTCTTTATTTAGTTTATTTATTTTTTTTTCTTATTCTAGATTGATTTGGGTTATGGATGGTGCAATATTTCTCTCAATAATTATTTTGTATAATAATAAATTTAAAATTTTAAAACTCTGTATATTAAATATCTCAGTTATTTTGATATTTATTTCCTTATTTACATATATTTATAATTTTTCTAAAATTTTAGATTGGAAAACTAACCAAAATATTAGAACTAATATTGCATATTATACTCTAGCAAGAGTTTCGACATTATTTTCTAATAATCTTACTAACTATTTTCATAAAAAAAATGAAAAGGCTTGGTTTTATTATGCGCCTACAAAATATAAATTAGACGTAGTAAATAATACCTTTGACACTGAAGAAGAAAAAATTGAATTTTTTGAAAATCATGTCAAAAATTACATGGGTTATAATTTTAATAGTAATGAACAAAGAAAATCAATTTATACGGAAGGTATTATTAAATTTATTAAAAAACCTTTTGGATATGGAGTAATGTCAGCTCCAGTTAGAGGATCTAATGCGGAAAGTGGAATTTTACAAGTTGCGTTAGAAGTGGGTATTATTGGTTTATTTTTATTTTTGGTAATTCTATTTTATCCAATAAAGTTAATTTTAAAGTCAAAAAATACACTTAATATAACTTTATTTACATTTTGTGTAGTTATAATTATATCACAAATTTTTACAGTCTACTTATGGTACAATTTTTTATGGTTTTATTTAAGCCTAATTTTTGGTCTTACAAGCAGATTTGAAACTAAAAAAGAAACAAACATATAAATTGTTATAATAAAACTCACGTTAACACCAATATCAAAAAGCGTTTGGGACGATATAAGAAAAAATGAAGAGAAGTTTATAAATAGAATTTCCCTAACTCCAATGCCATTAAATGTGAAAAAAGACATAGAAATTAAGAAATTAGTTATAGGTATAACAAAAAATAAATGTTTAATATCAATTTCACCAAATTGCATGAAAAAAAGATAATATATATAAATAGATAATAACTGAGAAATAATTGATAAAATTATAGCTCCAAAAAAATAATAAAATTTTCTAAAAATATTTTTTTTAAATAAATAAAATTCATAATTTAAATAATTAATGTATGGAAAATGAGTTAGTTTTAAATAAAAATAGAAACATATAAAACAAATAAATAAAAATAGAAAAATAAAATAATAAGTTTTTTCTCCAAAATTTAAAACAATTCCAATCATTAAAATTGATAAAAGTGAAATTGATGACAGAAATTTTTCTGTAAGGATTAATATACTCATTTGCGACAATTTTAAGTTTGACGTTTTCAAGTTCAAAATTCTAAAAATTTCTGAACCACCTGAAAAAGAAATATTTGCAAAAGAGGTAAATTTAAAACTAAAATTTAATGATTGAAGAAAATTAATTTTAATGTTTAAACTTTTTACTAAAATAAACCATCTTAAAGATAAAATAATTTGACTCATAAACAGCAGACTAAAAATTAATATATAAAAATCATAATTAAAGATTTTGATAAATTCTGTAGATAATTTTTCATTAATAAAATATAAAGAAGTCATTAATAATAAAGTTGCAAAAAATAGTTTAAAAAAAATAAACATATGAAAATCTTAATTTGTGTTGAATTTTATGACCCTCATGTTGGTGGAGCTGAAAAACATTGTAAACTTATAGCAGAATATTTAAAAAAAAATAATCATAAAGTTGAAATAGCAACAACATTTTTAAATGAAAGAAAGAAAAAAATTATTAATGGGATTAAAATAAATACTTTTAATATAAAAGGAAATTTTATAAGAGGTTATTATGGTGAAATAACAAATTATCAAAATTTTTTGATAAATTCTAATTTTGATAAAATAATTTTTTATGCTGCTCAACAATGGAGTTTTGATTTATCTTTAGAGATAATAAATAAAATCAATTCAGAACTAACACTTGTTCCTTGTGGTTTTTCAAAGTTAAAAAATATTTTTTATAAACCCTATTTTTTATTACTACAAAATAAAATAAATAAATTAAATAAAGTAATTTGTCTTTCAAAAAATTATCAAGATTATTTTTTTTGTAAAAAATTTTTTAAAAAAAAAACTAACGTAATTTATAACGGATCAGAAAATTTTTTTTTTGGCAAAAAAGGTTTTAGAAAAAAATTTAAAATTTTAGACGATGAAATTATGCTTTTATACTTATCGAATATTAAATATATGAAAGGTCAAGATAGATTAATTAATATTGTTAGAAAAATTAGAAATAAACAAAAAATTACTTTAATATTTATACATGCAAATAATGTTTCTTTACTGTATTTAATTTTTTTAAAAATATTAATTTTAATATCTACTTTTAATAATAATATACGAATAAAAATTCTTAAAAACTTAAACGAGAAAGATAAAATCTCAGCAGTATCCGAATGTGATTATTTTGTCAGTACTTCTCGTCTAGAGTGTTCTCCTCTAACTATGTTTGAAGCAATGGCAGCTGGAAAAATTTACTTGGGCACAAATGTAGGTAATTGTATGGAAATCCAAAAAAAAATTAAAACTGGCTTTATTTCAAACAACACGAATTTAATTTTAAAAAAAATTGAACTTATGATTGGTAAGAAAATTCATAACGAAAAAAAAACGTCTAACAAAATTTACTCTTATTTTAAAAAAAATCATGATTGGAAAATCTTACTAAAAAAATACGAAAAATTAATTATTCAAACCTAATTTTTTAAGCTCTTCTATCATCATTTCTTTTATAAGTTGTTCTATTGTATATGATGATTTCCATTTTAATAATTTCCTTGCTTTAGAAGCGTCACCTTTTAAGTGATGAAGTTCATTTGGTCTAAAAAATTTTTTGTTTACTTTTACTAAAACTTTATTGGTTTTTTTATCTAATCCAACTTCTTTAATACCCTTACCTTTCCAAATAATATTAATATTAATATGTTTAAAACATTTTTCTATAAAAAATCTGACTGAATAACTTTTTCCAGTTGCTAATACGAAATCTTCTGCATTCCTATATGTTGAAATTAAGTACATGCCTTCTGCGTAATCTTTTGCATGACCCCAGTCTCTTTTTGCATCTAAATTTCCAACAGTAAAATATTTTAATTTATTAAAATAGATTTGTGAAATTGCTATTGTGATTTTTCTTGTCACAAAAGTTTCACCTCTTAAAGGGCTTTCGTGATTGAATAATATGCCATTTGAAGCATGAATTTTAAAAGCATCTCTGTAATTTTTTGTTATCCAATATGAGTATAACTTTGCAGTTCCATATGGACTTACTGGTTTTAAAAATGATTTTTCATTTAAAATTTTATTTCCATGGTTTCCATACATTTCAGATGTTGATGCTTGATAAAATTTGGTTTTTTTTTCTAAATTTAATATTCTTATTGCCTCAAGTAATCTAAGCGTTCCTAATGCGTCTGCATTTGCAGTATATTCTGGTGTTTCAAAACTAACTTTAACATGAGATTGTGCTGCAAGATTATAAATTATATTTGGTTGAATTTTCTTAATGATTGATAATAAACTACTACCATCTGTCATGTCTCCATAATGAAGAAAAAATTTATTTTTAAATTTTTTATTGTTGTAAATATGATCTATTCTGTCTGTTTTTATTAAAGAACTTCTTCTTATAAGGCCATGTACAACAAATTTTTTTTTTAATAATATTTCTGCCAAGTAAGCTCCGTCCTGACCGGTAATTCCTGTTATAAAAGCTGTTTTTTTCATTTAAGTGTTAATTAATCTAAACATTTTGTAAAAAATTTTTAATAGAGAGTATTTATACTTCTTTTTATCAAAAACAATCAAATTTTCTTTAAATGATATGTGGTGAATACCATCACAGTATTTATCAATATCTTTAGGCTTAATTGTAAAAAGTAATTTCTCTTTATAATCAAATTTATTTAAATTTTTTATTAAATTAATTCTTAACTCCCTTCCATACGATTTTTCACAATTTTGTGCTGGTCTAAAAAATTTTTTTCTAAATGAAATAATTGATCCTGCAGATCTACAATTATTTTCTTTATTTTTTATAATTGGATTTTGTTTATGTTTTTTCCAATTTTTTAGATCCCTAGAGTAGTAAAGATACAAATCTTTATTTTCTTTAGGTCCTTTTTTACCAGCAAAAATCCAAAACAAATTCTTAATTTTAAAAAGTGTTGGGTCTATCACGTTAAAATTTTCAAAATATTCAGTTTTATTTATTAATTTTTTACTTTTTAATTCATAAAAAAAATTTTTATAATGTGCACTCATTTCTGGAAAGATATATTTTTTTTTATTAAAAGAATTCAATGATGGATAAGAGTAATGTTTTCCTTTTAATAAATTAGTCACAACATATCTATTATTTTTAATATTATAATTAATTAATGAAATTTTTCCTCCCTTAAAAAAAGAGTATTCTTCTAAAATAATTAGAATTCTTTTTTTTTCTACCTTAACAATAAATGGATCTGCAAAAAAACCAAATTTAGGGTTTTTAATTTCAAAATAATTTTTGAGTACTTTTCCCTTTGAATTTAAAAATTTCTGAAAATTTGTATTGCAGATTGCAATATACCAAATCTCAATCCTAAATAATTTATTAAATATAAGTTTTATCATTTATAAAAAATTTTTAAGTTTAAAAAAAAATTCCAAGTATTTATCATTTGTTAATAAGTAGATTTTTTCATCATCAACATTAAAATTTTTTTTATATTTTTCTTTACCAGCACCAAGTATAAATGAGCTAATGCCAAGTTTTTTTTTATCCAAAATTAATCTAATAAGATGATTGTTTCCAAATGAGTATTTGTGAAACAAATTATTAAAACATGGCATAAAATAGTAGTATTTATTCTTATTAGTTATGCCTAGTACAATTGACAATAATACATTTCTATATGTTAATTGAGATATCTCAACATTGCTATTTTTTTCGTATAATGATGAAAAAATCTTTATATTTTCATTTAAAATTTTTTTATATTTAAAATTAACTTTTTTATTTTTTAATATAAAATCTTTTAAATCATCTAAGTTAATTTTATTAGAATCTAATTTTATATCATCTTGATTTAAGTTTTTTTGATTAAAAAATTTTCTTACCTTAAAATCTGAATTTTTTATAATTTTATTTTTTATATTCTCAGACTTCCATAAAGTATCTTTTTTTAAGTTAATAGAATTTGTTTTAAAACAACTAACTTCAATTAATTTTATCATTTTAAAAATAGCATGAGTTTCATAATCTAAATTATTAAAATATAAGGATAATTTATTGATTTTTGTTTCAGCAAAAATATATTTAAGATCACTGATTAAAACAGCTTGATCTTTGTATGTGTGGCATAAGGAATTCTCTTCATTAAAATGAGGCGAGCCAACAAACCCATAGAATTCTTTCATATAATATTTAAATGAGTATAAAGGTAAAAAAATATTATTATTTTTATTTGTAAAAAAAATAATTTTAAATTTTTTTTTTGGATATATTTTCATAAAACATTCAATAAAATCATAAGATTGATAAAAAAAATTTTGATTAATTTTTGATACAATTTCTTCCTTGGCATTTTGTAGATTTATCAAATTAGAAATTACTTTAATTTTCATTAGCTTTCACAATTGTTAAAATTTTTTTTATTAAATTTTTTTTCTTTAATTACTATAGTTGGTGTTTCCATCTTAATTGTTTGAAGTTTAAAATTAAGATTGTCTTTTTTTTTAGAAATAAATTTTTTAAAGTTACTTTTTTTACTGTATATACTGATGTTTTCACCTTTTATTATAATACATCTTTCATTCAGGTTATAAATATAAACATTTTCTAAATTTAAATTATGTAGTTGATTTATATATGAAGATAGATTTATTTCATAAAAAGATGTTTTTAAATCAGTAAACAAAAAAATATTTTTTGTACTTCTATTCAAGCTTATAAATTTACTTATTTTATCAAAACTCTTTTTTTGATTTTTTGATAATTCGTAAAAATAATATGATGAGTTTAAATAGCCAAATAGAATAAATGTGTATAATAAAAATTTAAAATTTTTTCTGTTCTTTAAATTTAAAAAATTAAGGATAAAATAAAATATAAACACGAAATAAAGTGCTGGTATTAAAAAAACTCTACCGTTCAATCCTGAAAAAGATATTGGATATCCACCTAAATTATAAATGGCGATAGTAATAATTATAGATAAAAAATAAAATATAAAATATTTTTTTTTGAGAATTGGTATAATTGATTTGAATTTTGTAATTAAAAAAAGTGATAATAATAAAATAATTATTGAAAAATAGTTAAAGGTTAAAATAAAGGAATTTATTAAGTAGTAAATATCTAAGAGTAAAATTTTATATATATTTTCATAATTAAAAACAAATTCAATGTTTTTATTTGATACATTTAATATAATTAAAAAAACTAAAAAAAAAATTATCAATTTTGTAATAATTATTTTTTGAAAATTTTTTTTTAATAATAATTTTTTTTTATATAAAAAATAAAATATAAAAATATTTGTTAAAATTAATCCAGCATAAATTTCATATTGCAATGCAAGAACAGTTTGGATTATAAAATAAATAATTGTATCTCTTGAATTTATATTAAATATTAAATTTGTAGAAAAAATATATAAACAAAAAAATGAAATCGGAACGATTGAACTTCCCCAAGCTGTAATAGAAGGCATTCCTGGAAAAATTAAAAATAAACTGATGATAAAAATATCTAAATTTTTATCACTTTTTTTATTAAGAAATAATATATTAAAATTTCGAATTAATTTAAGTATCAAAAAACAAGAAATAATAAGTAAAATAATTATGAATATTCTGTACAAGAATATTTTATAATTAAGTTTATTAAATAATAGACATATTAAGCTATCATAAATAATTCTATTGTCGGTAAAATCAGTAGTATTAAAACTTTTTGAACAATAATCTAACCACCAAAAATCATCATTATAAATAGAAAAATTTAAATTAAAGATAACTATAGATATTGATGAAATGATTAAATATATATAATTCTTATTTATGGTTTTATATTTGTTCATTTAAAAAATAATAATTAATACATTGAGTAATATCTTTTTAAAAAAATTTTCACACTTAGCAACCCTTGTAATTGTTTTTACTTTGATAATATATCTACCATATATTATATATGGAGGCATAATCTATGATGATTGGGCAATATTTGAGTTATTTTTTTTAAATTTAAATTATTCTGATGTTTTAAGGGATTGGTTTTTTGGAAGTCATTATACAAGACCTATAGGATCTTTGTATCTTTCCTCAATAGGCTTTATTTTTAAAGATAAAATTTACTTATATCTAATTAACAATACTATAATCATAGTTTTAACAGCAATATTATTTTCAAAATCAATATCATATAAATATTCATTAAAAACTGCATTTATATTTTCAATTTTATTTTTATCTCCAAATCTTTCTAGCACTAATATCTTTAGTCCTATTGAACAATCTCAGGGAAATTTAGCTAATTTAATTTTTTCACTCGGAATTTATTTTTTGATAAAATCAAGAGAAAACAATCAAAACAAAAAATATAAAATTTATTCTTACTTATTTATAATGTTATCACTTTTAACTTATGAAACTACAATAGTATTAATTCCATTTTTCATACTTTTGAATAATGGATTTATAATTAACTTTAAAAACAAATTACAATTATCAAATTTTAAGATTTTATTTCCGATTATAATTTTCTGTATAATTGTATTTCTATACCAAACTATTTCAACACAAATTTTATCACATTTAAACTTACTTGGAGGGCATGACGTCTATAAATTTGGTTTTTTGGAAAATGAATTTTTGTCAGATATATTTAAATACAGTTATAAGCCAATCACCATAATGCTAATTGATATACCTAGTTTATATTTATCATCAATTTTAAATTCATTTGATTTTAAAATTTTATTAAATAGCATTTTGATTTCTATCTTAATTATCTTTATTTGTTCTCTTAATATTAACAATAATTTTAAAAATAATATTGAAAGTAGATTTAATATTTTTCTTTTAGCATTCTTGTCTTATGGCCTATTAATAATGATACATATTGTGGGAACATCTGTACCAGACATAAGAGGATATAATAATAGATACTTTGTGAGCTTTAACGTTATATTTTCATTATGTATTTCTTTATTAATTTTTAATCTATTAAAATTTAAAAAGTATAAAATAACGATTATTATTTCAATTTTTATTTTCTTAATATTACATTTTAACACATTCATCACTCAAAGAGATAATTTTATAAAAGTTCATAAAGTTCAAAATGAAATTAAAAAAGAAATAATGAAGATAGATCTAAGTGAAAAATCAATTGTGTTTGCAAATATACCAACTTATTTAGTTAATAATTTTAATAATGAGACAATTTTTTCTAATGAGGTTAATGACTGGCCAAGAGCTGTAAGGTATTGGACTAATAAAAAAATTTTTAGCGAAAGAATTTATGTAGATGAAAAATGTGAAAATATTTTAAATTATAAAGATAACTATTTTTTTTCAATGCGCTCAAGTAGATCAAAAAGAATTAAAAATAAAACTTCGCAGAAATTATTTGAAAAATACCCTGAAATCATAAACTTAGATAATTTTAATAATTTTTATTTGTTTAGATTTATTGAAAAAGAAGGATCTAAAATTGAAAAAATTCAATTCGAAAACATTAATAATCAGTTAAAAAACATGTTTAATTGTCGTCATTAGTTTTTAAGCAATCAAAATTTCTATACCTTAGAATGTAGTTAATATAAGCAATAATTGATAAATTATATTTTTTTTGTATTGTTAAAAACTCACGACTAGAAATTTTTTTGTCAGATGAAATTCCATTAATCCTGAAATTTGAAAAAGTAAAATTTGTTTTTTTAAAAATTTTATTAAATTTTTTTAATTTTAAAAACAAATCATAATCTGCTGAGATTTTATATTTTTCATCATAAGATATAATTTCATATAGTTCTTTTTTTACATAGGCACTTTGATGAGGTATCGACATAAAATAATCTAAAAGTTTATGATTAGCCTTACTTTTGTACAATTTTTTATTTTCATCAAAGATATTTTGGTCTCCATAAAAAACATCAAATTTTTTAAAATTTTCGTAATTTTCAATAATTTTTTTTACTGTAAATTCTTCTAACCAATCGTCGGAATTAATAAAACAAATATAATTACCTTTTGCATGTTTAATGGAGTCATTCATGGCAAAGTATACGCCTTTATCACTTTGGGATCTAAAAAAATCTATGCTATTTTTATACTCCTTAATAATATCGACAGTATTATCTCTGGAACCACCATCTAAAACAATATATTCTATCTCAGAAGTTTTTTGTGATATTATGCTCTCTAAACATTGCCTAATATATTTTTCGGAGTTTAAACAAACTGTTACATAAGTGATTAATTTCTCCATAAATAACTTAAAAATCTAATTCTCTTGGAACTAATCTTTTTTGATAAATGTAACCAAAAATTTGAAGTTGCATAATTAAAGTTTTGTTAAATTTTTCTGGTGGAAAACGTTCAAACTTGGCATGATGACCAATATATAATGACTCAAAATTATAAATACCTGATATTAATAACCAAGATATATTTTTATTAATAGTAATTTTTTTATTAGGTGACAATCTTTTGTTTGTTGAAACAGCTCCATCTTTAAAATCTAAAAATACTGAATTTAAATTTTCTATTTTTATTTCTAAAATATGATCTTGAATTTCAAGTATATTTTTAGACTTAACCAAAAAATTATGAAATTCTTTTAAGTATTGCTTTATATAATTAATTAGATCTTTATCATCATAAATTTCAAATTTTTTTAATTGATCATCTTTTTCTTTTTTAAAATTTTTGATCGAGTTTAATCTTAATTTCTCTAGTTCACTTATCATATTTTCAAAACCGTTATTATTCCAAAAAGGTTTGAAGATATTATCATTTGTTAAGTCAAGAATATCCCCAGGCACATAATCTAATAAATTTATCTTACCCCAATCTAATGGTAGCTTTTTAAGATTTGCTGGTGAAGGGAAAAATAAAATTGGGAGAATCTCCTTACCAAATTTTTCTAATAAAGTTAAAGATATTGTATAAGCAGCATAACTCAAAAAATGTTTCGCTTTAACTAAATTTGCATTATCAACTGCTATTTGAATTGTATTGCAAATTTTTTCTTGTGAAATTTTTTTAATTCTATCGAGATCCTGATCAGCTCCAAATTGTGGATAACAATATGGAAAACCATTAGCTATACCAGTTTGTGATGCAAAAAAAGTTTTTTTAATTCCTTGATTATTTAATTTTAAAATAAGATCAATTAATTCATTTGGAAATTTTACTGAATTATCATTTGCGTGAACTAACAAATAATCATCCGTATCTATTATTATAACTGCATCATCTTCACTATGTTGAGAAATTATAAAGCTGTAAATTTCGAATGGTCCAAATTTTCTTTTTTTTAATGAATTTAAGAGTAAAATATTGTTTAGATTATTTGCTTTTAAACGGTTTAACGATCCTTTTGATCTGTAATCAGGAAAAAAAGTGGGAGTTGTAGGCTTTATTTTTTTTAAAAAACTATCATCACAATGATCATCATGACCATGAGATATAATTATTCCAGATTTATCATCAGATGAATTAACAAATGAGGCAAGTATGTTACTATCTATAAAACACGGTGGGTGTGTCTTCCAACTATCAAATGATAAACTCTCTGTAGGCCAAGGATCTAATAACAAATAATATGAGTCGTATTCAATTAAAAAAGAAGTATGATTAAGAAAGTGAAATTTTTTATTCATGAAATTCAATGATTAATTTAAACTTATGACATATACAAATTTTAATAAAATATCAAATAACATTTCTGATAAGATAATTTTTTAATAAATAACAATATTTAATGAAAAATTTAAAAACTTTCAAAAAATTTTATTCCTTTAAAAAAATTAATTTAGAAAAATTATCTCTAAGACATTTAAATGATATTCATGAGTATTCAACTGATGAAAGATTTTTTAAATATTTTGAATATAGAAAATTTGTAAAAAAAATCCAAACAAGAAAATATATTATTAAAAAACTAAAAGATGTTAAGAATTCAAAATCAATTTGGTGGTCTATTAAATTAAAAAATAATGAAAAAGTCATAGGTACAATTTGTGTTTACAATATTAATTTTTTAAGAAAAACTTGTGAAATTGGTTATGGAATTAATCCAAATTATTGGAAAAAAGGATATTTCACAGAAACCTTGAATGGCTTATTAAAAATAATATTAAACAAAAAAAAATTTATAAGATGCCAAGCTATAACAGCTAAAAATAATAAATCATCAATAAATGGGTTAATTAATTGTGGATTTAAAAAAGAGGGAATATTAAGAAAATTTTATAGTAGCTATAATAAAAATAAAAATTGTGATGCTGTTTTACTTGCAAAAATAATTTAATATCAATTCAATTATTTTTGCATTGATAATTTATTCATAATTTAAGTTATTAAGTTTTTTTAATATATTTTGAAAACTTATTCTTTTATGCTTTGAAGAAGTTAAAATTTTTTTTTTATTAGTAAAAAAATTTATCTTTTTTAAGTTATTAAAATTAAGCTGGTTTTTTTTATAACTTAAATTAATTGATTTTATGTAAAAAAAGTTAGAATAGAGTTTATTTCTAAAATTAAAGTATTTACCCAAATAATTAGATTCAACAGAAACTATATTTTTTTTTAAATAAATTGCATCCAATACAGAGCTTGACTCATGAAATATAACTAATTTTGATTTTGTTAAATAATATCTAGTTTTAAATTTTACAACAAAAATTTTTTTTAAAAACTTTTTTATTTCATAAATATCAGAATTTGGATGTACTAAAAAAACAAAATTTTTTACTGTTTTAAAAGTATTATAAATTTCAGAATAATATTGCTGTTTATCTACATCATTAGGTTTAGAATCATATTCTCTTCTATCTGAGTGATCAAAACACGAGTCTAAAAAAACTATATATTTATTCTGTATAAGATTTTTAGATAATTCGTTAAAAGTTTTTGAATTTATTAAATATGTTTTTTTAAAAAAAATATTTTTTTTTAAAAATTTTTTTTTAAATATACTTATTAAACTATATTTATATGAGTCTGAAAAAGCATACCCTATTTGATCGTCTATACTATCATTAAAGTGAAATAAATAATCTACTTTTGGCAAAATATTAAAATAATAAAAAGTTGAGTATAAAATAAAATTGAAATTAATTATAAAAATTTTTTTAAATTTTTGTAGATTCCTTAAAAAATTTCTATCAAAAAAATATTTAGTATCTCTAAATTCTTCACTTCTGTTTATTTCAGTTAAGATAATATTAAATTTTTTTATATTAATAAAGATATTAATATTTTCTAATTTTCTTTTAATAAATGAAATACATACGCGAGTTTTATATTTATTTAAAAACAATTTAAATTCGTTAATGTTTTTTATATCATAGAAGTATTTTTTAAATTTTTTCGGGACTCTTTTATTTTTATTTAGATTTAGATTTAGATTTAAAAATTTAATATTTTCAAATTTTTTTATTAGTTCCAAACAAAAATATTCATTTCGATAAAAAAATTCAAAATCTGTATGACCTTGAAATAATACAATAATTTTTTTGTTCAAAATTTAATTTCTAGATGTTGATAGATTTTTTATTAACTAAAATTAACTTATTTCAAAGCTACCATCAAATCAAAAAAATTTATAAATTTATTTAAATTTTTTATAAAATGATTTCAACTGTGCAACTTCTAAATCCCATGGTTGATTTATGTCCCATCCATCCTTTTCACTCATTACATACATCAGTGGTTTTTTTCCCCAAAATCTTCCATCTTTTTTCATATCTTTATGATACCTTAAAAATATAGACCCATTATCAACATATAAAGGTTTTATTTTGCCTGAGGAAAGAATTGAGTGGGTCTTTTCTTGAGGGTTGTTATTGATTGGTTTTTTATCAAGTCCCCAAAAATAATTTAAAGTCTCAGAAGTAGAAAATAAACTATCATATCTATTTATATTTTTTTTATAAACTTTAATTGCCTCATTATAATGTTTTTCATTTGTCAATGGGTTTGTTAAATGCGCCCATAAAACTACATCTGTATTAAAAAAACTAAGCATATTTTTAATTGCATCATTAATGGAACATTTTTCAATACAATATTTTTTTTTTCTTAAATAAAATTTGATAGTTTTATTTTCTTTTTTTACATAATTGTTAACTATTTTTTCAACTTTCAAATCGTCACTTCCAACTATTATCTCGTCAACATTAGTCTTGAATAATTGCTCTATTTTAGTTTCTATTAACGACTTACCAAAAAATTTCTGATGCATTTTATTTTTAACTCTTTTACTGCCCTTTCTTGCAAATATGACTGCACTTATTTTCATAAAAACTTTTTTAAACCTTCTTTAAATTTTTTAACAATATATGTGTAGTTTTTTTTTGTTGTTGAAAAAGAAAAAAATAAAATTCCATTTTTTGGATAATAAATCCCACTTTTAATTAAAAATGATTTAAATTTTTGAATTTTTTTATCATTTTTTTTCTCAAAAAAATCCCTCGACGACCTATCTTTAAGATATTTGGAAGAATAAACCAATCTCATCATTGAAAAATATCGATAAACCCTAGTATCTATTTTATTTTTTATACAGAAAGAATTAATTTCATTTTCAAAATTTTTAGAAATATTATTAAGATATTTAAATATTTTTTTTCTATTTTTTTTCAGATAAATTAAATATTCTCTTGCAAAGTAAGTAGTCATTGAATTCCCAGAAAAAGTTCCACCAAAATATATATTGGATTTTTTATTTTTTATCATTTTTTCAATTTTTTTTGATAAGGCAATAAAGCCGATTGGCATACCATTTGCAAAAGCTTTACCAAATGTCGAGATATCAGTTTTTATATTAAAAAAATTTTGTGCAGAGCCCATATCAGTCCTGATTCCTGTAATCATTTCATCAAATATAAGTATAATATTATTAGCCCTACAATATTTCGATATAAATTTTAAATATTTCTTAATTTTGATATTTGGCAGGCAGCCTTGTATTGGTTCTATAAAAATACAACTAATTTCATTTTTGTTTTTATCCAAAATTTTTTTTGAAACAGCTATGTTATTATATGGTATATAAACTAGGTTCTTTTTTTGATCCATGCTAATACCATCTGATAAATTTATATTTTGCAATTTTTTATTTGGTTTAAACAAAAATTGATCGACAGATCCATGCCAACTTCCAGTTGTTGCAACAACTTTTGTTTTATTTGTGATAGCTCTTGCTATTCTTAATGCCTTAATATTTGCCTCACTACCTGAATTACAAAAAATAAATTTAGAAAAACTGGGTAATATTTTTTTCAACTCCTTTGATAAATTTAACGCATGAACATTAGGTGTTGAAAAATTACTTATTTTTTTATCAATATAATTTCTTAAAATATCATTTTGAAATTTAAGATTATGACCAAGTAAATTAGCTCCTGAACAAAAACCTAAATCTATAAATTTCTTCTTATCTGTAAAAATTATATCTTTAAAACCACTCTCAAATAATAATGGTTTTTTTGAATCATAACCCTCATTCAGAATGTTATTTGACATGCTTAATAGTATTAGAACTTTTTAGAATTTTTAAATGCATTAAAATGTTTAATACCATGAACTTTTCCATTACAATTGCAATCTAAACAAGGTTTTTTATCTCTTTTCCCAGAAAATAACATTTTTCTATAACTATTTAATATTTTTCCACTCCAGATTTCAAAAAAATCTTTTTGCATTAAGTTTCCTACAGGATTTCTTCTTTGCCAATCATGTGGACAAACATACATATCCCCATTCCAATCAATCTGAGCATGATACGCTGGATAATAACATTTTTTATCATCTAAATCTTTTTGATGAGTTTGATTTCCTGATAGAACTGTACCAGCTCTATTAGTTATGTAATCAGAGAACTCTTCACCCTTATACCACCTATCTCTTAAAATTAGGAACTCTTCTGGCACTTTTGCTTTCTTAACCATATCATTAAAATGTAAAATTTGTTCAGGACCATCATACATACTTATAATTAGATGATTTACACCCATACTATATAACTGCTTAAGTTTAATTTCATTCAATGGATCTCCATTTGTAACAATTTCTATATGTCCAAGTCTTGATAATGATTTAACTAAATATTCTAGATCATTGTATAATAATGGTTCACCATATCCACACAGTGTAAACGCACCTTTATAATTTATTTTATTTAAATTCTCGTACAACTTATCTATTAAAACTCTTTCAGTTTTTTGATAAGTATCTGGTGCAATAGTATCATCTGATTTAGGACAAAATGAACATGATCTATTACAAACATCAATTACACTTAATTCAACCCAACTTGGCAAGGGGAAATCTTTATAAAACTGCGGATCACGGTCTAGAAGAGGAATTTTTCTTTTAATGTTCTTCTTAATTTGTATTTCTGGGTCTTTTGGTAAATTATTACCTATCAATGACATGATTATTATTTTAAATTTTATTAAACTATTTATGTATCTTATTTACAAAATAAATCAAATTTTAATTAAATCTTTTTCCTAATAGAAATTCTTTATTTTTAATTTGTAATTTTATCTGCTTTGTGGGTATTTTAATATAGTAATTGCAAGCAGCAACATAAATATTTTTTTGACTTAACCTAAATATAATTCCATTTTGGAATGGATGAAATTTTATTTTTGATACATGAAAAGATGCATCAAAAAATTTTACTTTTAATTTTCCAATACGTGAAAACGCACCATTAAATGGATTAGAAAATCCTTTTATAAAAGAAACTATATATCTTGCCTCCCAATTCCAATTTATTAAGCCATCTATGTCTGAATTTAGTCTTGGCCAATAATAGCTATTATCATTTTTTTGAATTTTTCCTTTTAATTTTATGTTTTTACTAGAAATTAACTTTTTCAAAAATTTTTCTAGAAATGATTTTTCCAGTTTTGATTGATAATCATAAATTTCTTTTGGTAAATTATTTTTAAAATTTCTATTTATTCTTTTATTAAAAACAATTTCACCTGTATCAAATCCTTTCTCTATTCTATGAATATTTAAACTAAAGTTTTTTTTCTCTAATAAAATTCTCCAGGTAATACAGCCTGCTCCTCTTTATGTTGGAAGATCTGCAGGATGATAATTATACAAACTACCATTAAAACATTTAATTATTTCTTCATCAAATTTCCAAATAGAATTTAAAGAAAACCCTTTTGAGTTAATGTTTATATATTTCTTGATATTTTTTAATTTTAATTTATTGAGGTTTAAATGTGGGATCTTTTTATTTTTAAGAACATCTCCAAATGTTTTTGACTTAGAAACTAATTTTCTCATATGACCTTGATCAGTAACAACAAGAAATTTAATTTTTTTTTTACTTAAAAAATTAAATACAGTTGTCATAGGTGTATTTTCTTTTAACCTATTTCCACCAAACAATATAAAATCTTATTTTCTCATATATGAATTTTCTTATTATTTAAATCTAAAAAATTTTTTAAATAATCTATTAGAATGATTTTTTTTAATATTAAAAGAAATTTATAGTTTTTCATTATAATGTTTTATAATTTCTTTTGAAAAAATTTCAAAATTATTAGTGTTAGAGTTTAAATTGTTCTTAATTTTTATATTATTTAAATTTTTTTTGATAACATCTTTTATTTTAATTTTTGATATTTCTTCTAAATATATTCTATCTAATTTTAATTTTTTTAAGAAAAAATTATCATAATTCTTTATAAAATCATTAAACTTTTTCGAAGAAATTTGAATAATTGGTTTATTAAAATTTATTGCCTTATAGACAGCTGATGAATGATGAAACAAAACAAATTTACAATTTGATAAAAAAACTTTTTTTTCTAAAAAATTATCAGTAACAATAAAATCTTTATAGTCTAATTTCCATTTATTTTTAGGATATTTTGGATGAATTATGACATGCGCTTCAAGTTTAAACAAACTTTTAATTATTTCAAAAAGTTTGAACAAATTTTTGAAATAATTTTTTTTATCCATTGGTTTATATCCAAAACGAATCTGGTCTTGATGATATGGTAATGCTTGATCTATAAATGTAAAATACTTAGCGTAATTTCTATTTTTTTTTTTATAAACCTCATCAAAGTGTTTATCTTTGATTTTTATAAACTTATTAAATTTTTTTAACCCTATTTTAAAACCAAAAAATGATTTGTTCTTCTTTCTCCAGTATAAAATTTCTTCATTGTTAGATGAAAATAAAACATCTATTTTTTTATAAATTTTTAATAAAATAAATATATTATAAATTCTTCTATCCAAGTTTATAAAAAAAAAATAAACTTTTTTAATAATATTTAAATTTTTGTTATTTATAGATTTAGTAAAATTTTGATGTGCATGTAAATATAAAACTGGTATTTTGTAAAATTTAATCAATATTAAATATACAAAGTACCTATTAGATTCAGTCAAATTTAATATAATAGGATTTTTATTTTTTTTAAAATAATTAAAAAAAAAATTTAATTTTTTTTTATAAATAAATTTTTTTTTTGAATTTATGTTTATAAAATCTAATTTAAATTTAGTAGATAATTTTTCATACAAATAGGGATAATAATCAATTGTTTTGCTTTTTTCATTTTCAGATATTATAGTAATTTTCATAAAATACTGTTATTAAAAATTCTCATAAAATGAAAATAATATTTATATTCCTTCAAACATTAAAATCTCTAGTTTCCGAAATTATATATAACATAAAATCAAATAAATACTTTAATTCTAAAGAATTTCAAAATTATTTAAAAAATAATTCAAAAATTTGGAAAAAAACAGATGAAAAACTAGATGCAAAAGAATTGATTGCAGTAGATTGCACCAACTATCATCCTATGAATCTAGTTCAAAACTTAATATTAGCTAAGTATTTACAGAATATTTATAAAAAAGAAATTATAATAATTGATAGAATAAAAAATAAAAGAAGATTAAAGCTATATAAAAGCTTTAACATTAAAAAAGTAATTTATTTAATCAACATAAGTTCCATCTTTAATTTATTCAAAGATTATAAGAAATTTTTTCACTCTTTAAAAAATATCAATAGTATTAATCAACTTATTAACTTTAAGCATGAACAAATAGAGATTGGAAAAATTAGTTATGATGATTATCTAAGAAATTCATTTGCTGGTACTTCAAATGAGTTAAATTTTAAATTATATTTTTATTTGTTTAAATGTTTTTCGTTTTACAGAATTTTTAAATCAAAAATTAATAAATTTGATGTAAAATATTACGTAACTCATGAAATTCAATTTAATCCTGAGGCAATTATTTTTCAATTTTTTTTGAGAAATAATACTAATGTGTTCTGCAAAGGCATTGGTCAAACAAAGATTGGATTACGTCTTTTTAAAAAATATTCACAAAGAAGATATAATAGGGGTAGTTTGAATAAACATACATTCTTTAAATTATTAAATAGTAGCAAAATTAATACTTTTATAGATTCAGGTTATAAGCATATTGAAAGCCGATTTTCAAATAAAAGAGATGTTAATGATATTGCAGATTTGACGTTTACTTTTAATCCAAAGAAAAAAATTGTTGAAAAAGAGTATTTTACATCCTTATTTAATTGGAAATCTGAAACCCCAATAGTTTTTGTTCTAGCTCACAATGTTTTCGATGGAGTCTTTGAAAAAAGAATGTCGATGTTTCAAGATAATTATGTATGGCTTGACGAAACTCTTAGGATGCTTTGTAAAAACAAAAATATTAATATAATTGTTAAAAAACATCCAACAGAATATGAGGAAAACAAAATCGCAGACGTTACTGAAAAAATTGTTAAAAAATATAAAATAAATAATAAAAATATTAATTTATTTCCTGATAATATTCATCCTGCCTCAATATTAAATTTTGCAAAATGTATTTTTACGGAGCACGGAACTGCTGGCTTAGAGTATTCTTGCTATGGCATTCCTGTTGTTATCACTGGTGATGCTCCATACTATAGGGCTGGTTTTGCACTAGAACCAAAAAATATTCAAGAATATGAAATTATTATAAACAATATCCATGAAACTCAAAAATTAACAGATATGCAGATAAAAAAAGCTAAATTGTTTGCTTTCTATGAAATTAACTTGAGTAGAGTTGAAACAAAACTAAATTCATATACAAACAGTACAAAATTAGAAAAAGATGATAACTATTGGAAAAATTTATCTAATAATTTAACTAATTTTAGTTTTGAAGAATGTAGGTTTTATAAAATGTTAAACATTATGATCAAAAATAAAAATTATAATATTTTAAACTTTGATAAATTTTAATTTTGATGTTTCCTTTCTTAAATAATAAATCTATATTAATTACTGGTGGAACAGGTTCATTTGGGAAAAAAGCAGTTCATTTTCTTCTAAAAAATACAAATATAAAAAAAATAATAATATTATCTCGAGATGAACAAAAACATCATAGATTTAATATTGAACTTAATAAAAACCAAAGATCAAAAGTTAGATTTTTTATTGGAGATATAAGAGATTATGGCAGGGTACAAATGGCTTCTAAAGATGTCGATTATATTATTCATGCTGCTGCAATGAAACATGTCTATCTTTCTGAATATAATCCTAATGAAGCAATTAGTTCAAATATTATCGGCACTCAAAATTTAATCAGGGCATCAATTGAGAATAATTGCAAAAAGATGATTCTTCTTTCAACTGACAAAGCTGTGGAACCTATTAACTTATATGGTGCCACAAAACTTTGTGCAGAAAAAATAGTGATTGCTAGCAACTCATATAGCTCAAGACAAACAACAAGATTTGCAGTTGTAAGATATGGAAATGTAATAGCTTCAGAAGGAAGTGTTATTCAAAAATTTTTACTAGATAAAAAAAATAATAAAAAATATTTTAACGTTACTTCGAGAGAGATGACAAGATTTTGGATAAATTTTGATAAAGCAGTAAATTTTGTATTTAGTTCTTTAAATGCTAGCAAAGGGGGGGAAATATTTATTCCTAAAATGGTAAACTTCAAGATTACAGATATAGCTAGATCTATTGACATTAAGAAAAAAGTCAAATTTACTGGAAGTATAATTGGTGAAAAAGATTATGAAAAATTAATTACAGAGTATGAGTCTTTAAGATGTATAATATTGAAAGATAGATATATCATATACCCTGATAAAGAATTTATATTTTGGGATCAAAAAAATAAAGATTACCAAAAAAAATTTAATAAGAAAAAGTTTTCTTATCAAAGTAATCATAATTTGATTACCAATATAAATAAAATAAAAAAGATACTCGGATTAAACTAGGCTAATATTTTTTTTTAAATTAGAAAATTTTTTACTTTTTTTAAAGCTTCAAAATCTTCATTATTATCAATATCCAAACCACATTTTGAATCAACTGTAATAGGCAATGGTTTTTTACACAGCCTATTTTTTTGATTTAAGTAAATACTTTTTTCTGCAATTATTGCTGCACTATTCATAATATACAAAGGATCTAAATCTTGGGTACGTGGCCATTTTAAAACTTTTTCATTATGTGATAACCACTTTTTATTTTTTGAATAAACAAATTTATTGATTGTTTCTGCACTAAAACCACTTTTTGATCTATTTATTTTTGAATATTTAAAATATATTTTTAAAAAATTTATATAAGAAGAAGATGAAAAGAATGGACTAGTTACGTGTGTCCATAAAATATAGTTGCCATTACAAATACTTGGAACTAAATTGATTAATCTTTGAAGTGAGTTATCTGTTGAATCTCTTAAATTTCGTTTATGTATTTTTATCCAATTAAATTTTTTACAGAAGTCTATTACGCTTAGAATGTCTGTCGATACTATAAATTCAAAGTCATGCTTAAAAATTTTTTTACGTATTATTTTTTCTCTTAATCTTTTAAGTTGTAGAATTTTTAATTCGGTTAATCCCAATTTATATTTATTAAATTTTTTTATATTTTTATTCTTTACTCTTTTACTACCTTTTCTAATAGGAACAAAAATACTAATCATATATCCATGGATTAACTGTTTTAATTTTTAAATAAGTTTTAGTTAAAGATTTAATTTTGAATTTCAGTTTTGTGAGTATTTTTAAGCACTTAGATGTCTCTTCCATTACAACTTTATCTTTATCATGACTAAAATTTCCATCAAAAAAAGCTAAATCCATATTTTTTATGCCTATTTCATTTAAAAAAATTCCAAATAATAACAATGGGTTTTCCGCATTAGTATTTGATATTATAGTTTTTTTAACTTTAAAAACTTGATTATTGTTTAAAAAAAAGTTTTTCTCAACTATGAAGAAGTCTATTGACAAATCTTTTATAATTTTTTCTATTGTGGCTTTCTCATACTTTTTAATCTCATTACCAGATATAATTAAAAGTTTTTTATTTGGTATTTCTAAATTAATTTTAAAAAAATTTATCATTGTCCTAATGCTACTGAACACGATTAAGGTATCTGGAGAAACCTTATTATAAAGAAATTTTCCATAGTCAATTTGACTATTACCTCCACCGATTAAAATAGGTGATTTATTTATTTTTTTTAAAAAATTTTTTAAGATCATAAATTTTTTAAAAACAATTTTATGTTCTTTTGATCGTGATATCTGCTCTAGAGCTGATGTGGGGTCCAATCTCTTTTTTTGAAGTAAATCCATCATTTCAGCCTGGGAATATCCATTTTTAGATGCAAATGCATAAGCAAAAGAACTCCCCCAATTTAATTTTTTTTTCAAACTATTTATATCTTCTAGAAAATAGTTTAAATCATATCCTCTAACCTTATTTCTTGTTTCATCGTTAATTGCAATAAACAGTTCTGTTTCAGCATTACCTGCACCTCTACCCATTCCACTAAAAGTTGTGTCTATAATTTCACAATTATTTTTTTTGGCAATTAATGAATTTGCTAATGCTAAACCGCAATTATTATGAAAATGGCAACCAAAATTAATTTTATTTTTAAATTGATTTATTTCTCTGAAAAAAATATCAACTTGATCGGATGTAATTGAACCATGGCTGTCAACAAATGCCAAAGTTTTGAGTTCTTTTGGTACAGTTTTAAATATCTCTCCAATAAGTCTTTTATTATTAATCCACTGACTTAAGTACATTAAATTTATGTTTAAGCTTAATTTTTTTTTGAAATAAGGCACATCCTTAACTATTTTATTTAATGAGTTAATTTTATTTGGTGGGATAGCAAACCGAATTCCATCAAGGTATTTTTTTTTTTTTTTTATTAGTTTAATCAAATGATTAGCATTTTTTATTTCCTTAAAGTTTATCATAGCAAAAACCTTTTGATCTTTGCGAATTTTAGATTTTATGAAGCTCAACGTGTTTGTATCTAGATGATAAAACGGACCTAAGTTATCATTTTGATCGGATAAATAACCAACTTCTATTATATTTATAGGCAATGATTTAATTGTTTTTAAATAATCCTCTAGAAATTTAGCCGAAAAGTGCCAATCAGTATAATATCCTCCATCTCTTAGGGTACAATCGAGTACTTTGTTATTCATTATAGTTCAATTTTTTTTTGTCGTAATTATTGTTTTATACATCATGTATTTACACTTTAAAACTAAAGATGAGAAAATTGGAATTATTCCCAAATTTTTGTAGCTATAATTATTCTCTATAATATTTAATGTTTTTATTTGCGAAGTAGTTAAATATTTTTCTTTATAAAAAATTTTTTTACCTAAATTTTTTTTCTTATCAGATCTTTTTGTTACTTTTCCAAAATGAGTATTTTTAATTAATATTTTTGTGTATTTAATTTTTAAAAAATTACAGATTTTTTTCATTTCGTTTTCAGTATTAAAGATTAAATTTTCAAAATTACAAATATACACTCTATTTGGAAATTTTGATTTTAGGAAATTTGATATTTTTTTATTTTCTTCATTTTTAAAACACAAAAGTTTTTTGTTTATCAAATAATCATAATTATTTATTTTATTGAAATTATCTGTATGGATAATTTTGTTATTTTTTCTTCTATTAATCATTGACGCTATTACATCACCAAAATCTCTATTTAATAATATTAATTTTGAATTCTTAAAATTGTTTAGATAAAAAAAATGACTATCATAATTATTATCTTCCATGAAAACTTTGATAACTTTTTTTGCTTTTGAATAATTAATATTGTAATAACTTTTAATAAGCGATGTATGTATTATTCTTATGATGTCTGTAACTTTCCATCTTTTTAAATCGTTAATTTTTTTTGTCCAAAATAACTCAAATTTATAGAAATCTAAATTTACTTTAAAACCCCAATCTACAGTCAAATGTTTTCCTGAATTATACTTTTCTAAATCATAATAATAACTTTCTGAGAGAATTTTTCTAATAACTGACAAATCTTTATATGAAAGCTTTTTAAAATTTTTTCTATTTCTATAAAAGGAAGAAAATATTGCTTCCTGACCAGGAGATACATTCAAATCAGGGTGTCCATCTAAGAGTGATTTCAAAACCGACTTGCCTGAAGCCCAAAAACCATCAATAAGTAAAAACATGATTTCTTTTTTTTTTAATAAACATTAATTTTATCTAATAATTTTCTAAATAATCTTTTTTAAAAGCCTTAAGTGTTTTTTTTAAACCTTTATTTAATAACGTTTTAGGTTTCCATCCCAAACTATTTATAATTTTTGAATTTAAAAGTTTTCTTGGTGTTCCATTCGGCTTACTTTGATTAAAAACAAATTTTCCTTTGTAATTTACTATTTTAGAAATTTTTTTTGCTAAGCCTATAATCGAAACTTCTTCTCCAGACCCAATATTTATAACTTCATAATTTGTTCGCTTTATTAGTAATAAATAAATTGCCTTTGAAAGATCATCAACATACAAAAATTCGCGTTTTGGTTTTCCGTTTCCAAAAATTTCAACACTTTTCTCACCATATTTTTTTGCTAGATAAATTTTCTTAATTAATGCTGCTAATACATGGCTACTAAATTCCTCATAATTATCAAAAGGTCCATATAAATTAGTAGGCATTATTGAGATAAAATTCTTTTTATTTTTTACATTGTATTCTTTACAAAGTTGAACAACTAGAATTTTTGCTAATGCATAACATTTATTGGTCTCCTCTAATTTACCACTGAGTAAATAATTCTCTTTTATTGGTTGCTTGGAAAGTTTTGGATAAATACACGACGATCCTATATTAATAAATTTTTTAACTCCATAGTTGTTTGCGGCATTTAATAAATTTAATCCAATTTCAACATTATCATTTAAAAAATCTATTGTATTTGTAGAGTTTGCAATTATTCCCCCTACTTTCCCAGCAGCATTAATTACTATTCCAGGCTTATTTTTTTTAAACCATGAGTAAACCAATTTTTTATTTCTTAAATCTAAATTTTTTTTATTCACTTTTATTATTTTATATTTTTTCTTTTTATTAAAAAATCTAACTAAAGATCTTCCAACCATACCATTGTGACCTGCAATGAATAAGATTTCTTTCTTTTTTTTCATAAAATATATAATCTATAAATTAATTTGAATCACAATTTAACTAATTAGTTTTTTTAAACCAAATTACGTATTTTTTTATTCCTTCTTCTAAACCCATTTTTGCTTTCCAGCCCCATTTTTCTAGTTTTTTACATCTTGAAAATTGAATCTTTGGAGAATGGGAAATTTTTTTTTTATTGAATATAACTTTGTTATTAGGTTTAAAATATTTTGAAATTTTATTTATGATTTCACTATTTTTAAAAACATTATTACAATGACCATCCAAAACCAAAATTCTTGATTTTTTTTTTTTAATTGAAGTAAAAATTATGTTAATGGCGTCACTTATATGTATCCAGCTTCTTTTTTCTTCACCTGTTCCAAAAAAATTGAGATTTAGATCTGAATTCATTTTATTACAGGTATCCCAAATCAATTGTTTTTTTAAACCCTCTCCATAAATTGAAAAGAATCTTATTATTATTAAATTAATTTTTTTGCTTAAATTTTTTTTTAAATATTTTTCAGCTTTTAATTTGTTTTTGCCGTATATAGAAATAGGTTTTAACAAATTAGAATTACTTTTATATACAGCTGCTGATGAAATATAAACAATTGTTAAATTACTATTTAATAACAAACAATAATTAAGTAAATTTTTTGTTGAAATAAAATCATCTTCGTAAGATTTAATTTTATTATCTTGAGCTTCTCCAATAGTTCCACTCCCAGCACAATGAAATACAATATCTGGAGCAAAATTCGTTTTAATTAGATTTTCTACATTTACTTTATTTTTTTTGTGATAATTATTTTTTTTATTTCCTAAAAGAAAGATTTTGTTTCTCTTGTTTAATTTGTTATAAATATTTGATCCTATAAAACCATATGCACCAGTTATTAATATTTTTTTATTGATCATGTTCATTATAAAGTATATAAAATTTAGAAATATTCCACTATATGTATCCTATAAAACAACTGAAAAAAACTTTTAATAAACTTTTTCAAAAAGATGAACTAAATCAAAAATTAGAAGAATTAAAAATTTTAAATAGTAAAATTTTAATAAACCAGAATAAACAAAAAAAAAGTAAAAATATTAATGATCATGAGTTCAGTGTTTTCTCCCAGTTTGGAGAGGATGGTATCATTCAATTTTTAATAAATTCCTTAGAAAATGTTCCAAAAACATTTGTCGAATTTGGTGTTGAAAATTATATTGAGTCAAATACTAGATTCTTACTTACAAACAATAATTGGAAAGGTTTAGTTTTAGATGCAGATCAAGAAAATATAAACCAGATTAAAGAAAGTTATTATTTTTGGAAGTACGGGTTAACTGCTGAAAATAAATTTATAAATATAGAAAATATAAATGAAATTCTGTATAATTATCTTAAAAATGATGATTTAGGAATCTTGTCTATAGATATTGATGGAAATGATTATTGGATTTTAGAAAAAATTAATTTAGCTAAATTTAAGCCTGTATTTATAATATGTGAGTATAACAGCTTACTTGGAAAAGAAAACTCAATAACAATACCATATAATAAAAATTTTATTAGAAAGCTTAGTTCTCATGAAAAATTTTATTATGGTGCATCAATTAAAGCAATTTGTAATCTAGCAGACAAAAAAGGGTATTCTTTATTGGGCTCTAATTCAAATGGTAATAATCTATTTTTTGTAAACAAAAATTATTCAGAATATTTTGATATAAAAACTTTTGATGAAGCATATGTCCAAAATAGCTTTAAAGAATATTTGAATCTTGATTTCAATGAAGCACAAAAATTATTGAAAGATAAGGTTTTTTTTGATGTGAAGGCACAAAAACTAATTAATTTTTAAAGTTAGGTATGATTAAATCAATTATATCTGGTTTTAATTTAATTCCTACAGCTACACACAAAAATTTATTTTATCTTCAAATTTTTTTTTTAGTCACTGCTTTTTTTGAGATAATTACAATATATTCAATTGGTCCTGCGGTAGCAATTTTTCTTAATAACGATGTTTTAAGTAATGAAAAACTACTTAAAATTTTAATTTTTTTTAATTTAGATGAATTGATAGAAAACAATTTAATCTTAAAAATTTTTTTACCACTTTTTTTTCTAATTATTTTTATAATTAGTCAATTACTTATTTTTCTTTCAGTAAGATTAAGTCTAAAAGTAAGTTACAATATTGCTAAACTTTTATCTAATAACTTGTACTTTAATGGTTTACAAAAAAATATTAGTGAGTTATCAGGATTAAATACTAATAGGCTTATCATTTTATTAACAGATGAGACAGATAGATTTATTTATAGTGGTGTTATGTTTATTTTAAGAATTTTTTCTAGAATAATAGTAATGATAGTTTTTTTAATTTCATTTCTATTTATCAATTTTTATTTATCAATATTTTTAACTATTTTTATAATAACTTATTATTTTCTTTTTTATAAAAGAATAGAACAAAAACTTTTTGATAATGGAAAAAATATTACTGAAGAATCTTTTAAAAAAGTAAAAATGATAAATGAAACTTTCACCAACTTTAGAGAAATAAGTATATTTAATTTAAAAAATGATTTCCTTAAGGATATGATTGAAATTAATAATAATCTTAATAATTCCAAATTTATAAATTCCTCAATAACATTACTTCCAAAGTTTGTTTTGGAAACCATCTTATTAACATCTGTAATTTCACTAGGAATTATAAGCACTTTATACTTTAAAAATAATAATATCAGTGAATACTTTATGATGATTATAATACTTATATTTGCAGGTTATAAACTTATACCAACGTTTCAAGAAATATTTGTTGGAACAAGCATAATCAAAAGTTTAAATCATACTATAGATCAATTAAAAAAACATAATATAGAAGAAATAAATACCACCGAAATATTAACCCAAAAATCAAATGCTGATTTAATATTTAAAAATTTAAAATTAAAAAACATAAAATTTTTTTATAATGAAAGTGAAATATTAATAAAAAATTTTAATCTGGAGATACTAAAAGGTGATAAAATTTGTTTAGTTGGCGAGAGTGGTTCTGGAAAATCAACAATTTTAGATTTAGTATTAGGTTTTAGAAAACCCGTGGAAGGAAAAATTTATTTGAATAATGAAATAATTTCAAACTCATTAAATAACAATGCTTTAAAATCAATCGTAAGCTATGTTCCTCAAAAAGTATTACTACTAGATAAAACTATCTTAGAAAACATAGTTCTTAATGATCAAAACTATGATGAAGATAAACTTAATGATGCATTGAAACTATCGTCACTTGATAATTTTGTTAATCAACTAAAAGATGGTTTAGATACAAGTGTAGGAGAACTTGGAAAAAATGTTAGTGGTGGACAAGCACAAAGAATTGCAATTGCGAGGTCAATTTATAGAGAAGCACCGATAATAATTCTAGATGAGCCTACTAGTTCACTCGATAAGAAAACATCAACAGAAATCTTAGAAAACTTGTCTAATATTGAAAATAAAACAATCATTATGTCATCACATAAAATTGATGAAATAAAAGAATTAAAATTTAAAATGATTAATTTATAAAATTATAGCTAACAAATATTATTTGACTTAAAATATAATAAACTCCAAAATTTAAATTTAAAAATATTTTTATTATTTAATTAAAATATTTTTTTATTATGTTTATTATTCTTTTTTGCTCAATGCTTTTTAAGGATACAAAAATAGGAATGCTTAATACATTTCTATAATATTTTTCAGACCCATTTAATTTAATTCTTTTTCCCTTATAAATACTAAAATTATATATAGGAATATAATGAAATTGACTAATAATTTTGTATTTTTTCAAATATTCAAAGAAGTGATCTTTATTTTTTTTTAATTTTTTAAAATTAATATTTATTAAAAATAAATGAAATGAAGGTTTAATATTTTTTGAATATTTGTGAATTTTTAAATTTGAGTCAAAATTATTAAGTTTTTCATAATATTTATTATAAATTTTTTTTCTCTCCTTTAAAAAAAAATTTATTTTATTTAGTTGAGATAATCCCAGGGCACAATTTATATCTGAAAGACGATAATTAAATCCTATATTCAAAATATCATATTTCCAATGTTGTTTATTATTTCTATTTATTCCATGATTTCTTAATAATTTAACTTTCTTTGAAATTTTTAAATTATTTGTAGTTACAATGCCTCCTTCACCTGAAGTTATAGTCTTAACTGGATGCATCGAAAAAGTACAAATATCTGAATGCTTACATGAGCCGATCTTTACAAATTTATTCTTATATTTATATTCAGCACCTAGAGCATGACAGGCATCCTCTATGATTGAAAAATTATATTTTTTTTTTAAATTATAAAAACTTGCTGTATGCTCAGGGTAACCCCCGTTATGCATAATAATTAATGCTTTAATTTTTTTTAATCTATTTTTTTTAATACATTCTAAAACTTTTTCAGGTGTTATTTGCCCAGTGTAATTATCTACATCAACAAGATATACTTTTAAATTCATAGCTTTAGCCATGTTGTACGAAGCAATAAAATTTACTGAAGGCATTAAAATTATATCATTTTTTTTTAGGTCTAAGGAAAGCATTGCTAAATGCAAGGCAGCTGTACCACTACTACATACATGACTAAATTTACATTTTAAATATTTTTTTAATTTATCTTCTAATTTTTCTACATATGGACCTGTAGTTATAAAATTATTTTGCAATGAATCTAATACAAATTTCTTGTCATGTTTATCAATACATTGTTTGCCGTAAGGGATATTTTTCATATCTTAATTAATTCGATTAATTGGCTTATAACAAATTTTTGATCTAAGATTTTTTTTTAAATTTTTATTGTTTCCGATATTAAAAAAAATTTTGTTAAGAACGCTTTTGTATTTTTTAACAATTTCTTTTTTATGAAGAATATTTATATAAATTGTATTTGTAGCTAAGATGCTGTTTTTTAACATTTCTTGAGTTAAATAAGTTTTATTTAAAGAATGATTTTTTAAAAATTCAAATGATGGTATGGCGTTAGTGCCCATAACTTTTATCGGTACTTTATGTTTTTTTGATAAACTTAACCATATAGCTTTAATCATTTTTCCATTTGCTTTTATTTTTTTAAAAGCATTTAATCTTTTTAACTCTTTTATAGTGGCAATTGCAGCTGTGTATCCAACTCTTTCACCCCAAAAAGTGCTACTAATAAAAGTATTTTCAGCCTTTTTCATCAGTTTTTTTTTGCCAATTATTGCGTTTATAGCAAAACCATTTCCTAAAGCTTTTCCAAAAATAGCCATATCAGGATTTACTTTAAAATTAAGATGTATACCTCCCATGTTCTCTCTATAACCAGTAGTGCACTCATCAAAAATCAAAATCATTTTTTTTTTATTACATAAAGTTCTTACTTTTTTTAAAAAATTATTTTTTGGTTCCATGTTTCTCATTACTTCCATCTTAATAATTCCAATTTTTTTTTTGTTAACTAATTTATTTAGATATTCAATATCGTTATATGGAAAAGGAAAAGAGGTATTTTTTAAATTATCTGGTATGCCATCATAATTTAAACCAGACATTAAATGATTATCCAAGTTTTTTTTTGAATTTATATTTGCTGAAAGATACCAATCATGCCATCCATGATATCCACAAAAAGCAATATTCTTTTTTTTTGTATTCGATCTTGCTATTCTAATGGCTACAGCATTTGCCTCACCACCTCCTCTAGTAAATTTAGCCATAGATGCCCAGGGATGATGACTAATAATATTATTTGCTAGATATACTTCTTCAGGGCAGTTTAAAGTAGTCATATTACTCTTGTTAATTTTATTTAATACAGATTTATTAACCGCATTGTTGGCATAACCCAGAACGTTCGTTCCTACGGCACAAAACATATCTAAATATTTTTTTCCTTTTAAATCCCATACAAATGTTCCCTTACCTTTGCTAAAATAAGCTGGCCAATTATCTGGTAGATGCAACTCTGATCTTTTGGAAAACAATGTTGTTCCACCAGGAATTATTTTTTTTGCAAATTTGTATAAATTTTTTCCACTTGTAATTTTCATTTTACTTCCAACATCTTGGATCTATTAATCTTAAATCCTTTGATGTAAAATTAATAAACTTTTTTTTATCACTTAATAATTTAAAATTAAGTATCTCCCTTAAATTATCACTGTTATTTACTCCAATTATAATTTGATCAAAATCATAGTTTAACAAGTCATTCAAACAATAGTTAATAGGAGAAATTCCATTCTTCTGCAAATGATTAAACCATTTTAAAATTTTAGTTCTCCATTTTTTAAAGTAATTTTTTTTATAAATCATCTTGTTTACTAACAATCCTTGTAAAAAAACAGATCTTACATGAACCTCGATACCCTTGTTCTTTAATTTCTTTAACCATCCAGAATACACGATTCTCTTGTCTAATATATTGAAGGGACACTGTACTACATCAATATTATATTTAGATATAAGATATTTTAAACAATCTGTGTCATAAATAGAAATTCCAATTTTTTTAAAATAGCCTTTATCTTTTAGTTTTTCTAAATTATTAAATATTTTAGGTCCTATTTTATCAAATAATACTTCAACATCATGGAATAATAAAATTTTTATTTTATTTTTTTTAAAAATTTTTATTTGTTTTTTTAATTCTTCTTCACAAAAACTTAAGGATGTCCATTTATAATCTGGTTTAATTTTAGTAACCAATTTAAATCTTTTTCTTAGGTATTTAAAAAAAATTGAGTCATTTAAATAATTTTCTGCAGTATCTATTTTGTTAATTTTATTGCTTCTAGCTAAATTAAGTATTTTTTTAATTTCACTTATATTTATTTTAACTGAGTCTGCTCCATACTTTTGAGTAAAATTAGCAGATCCTAAAATTAATTGTTTTTTAAAATTAGTTTTATTCATTTATCTTCTTTTAATGTTCATTAAGTATTTATTTTTTTTTTCAGCATAAATTAAATCTTTCCAAGAAAAATGGATATTTGGTTTAAAAAATGTTAAAACTTTTTTTAAAAAAAAATAATCTTTTTCATAATCCAAAGTCCATCTTCTATTAGAATAATTAACATTATTTTTTAAATTATATTTTTTAAATAATTTAGATGAACGAATAAAGCTAGTAACGTGCTCTAAATTTTTTTTACTTTTTGAAATTTTAAAGGATTTAATTAACGAACTTAATCTAATCACCTCCACGTCTAATCCATTTGGAAAAGAGAGTTTCAATGTATTTGTTGTATAATCACAGTTATTTTTAAAGTGAAGTTCAACACACTTATCTATCAATTTGGGATCTATAATTGGACAATCAGCTGTGATCCTAACTATTGTTTCAATTGAGTTTTCATAAGCACAATCAATATATCTTTTTAAAACATTGTTTGTGCTTCCCCTAAATAAATTTATTTTATGAAGTTTTGTTATTTTTTTAAACTTATCATCTAATTTTTTTTTTGTAGTACATAAAAAAATTTTTTTAACTAATTTTGTTTTTTTTAATCTTTTAATGCATAAATCTATTACATAAAGTTTGGTGTTTATTTTTAAAAAATGTTTATTTGGTAATCTTTTAGAACCCGATCTTGCTGCAAGGAAAATTGCAATTTTATTTTTTTTTAACATTTATATTATTAAAACTTAATACTAGTATATTTTCTTTATAAAATTTTATTTATAACAGGATTAAAATAATATCTTATATTAGTCACCTAGTTTTGATAGCAAATTAGAAATTTTCTTATCATCATAATTAATTTTCTTCATAATTTTTTTGGCTGAATTTGGATCAAGCTTAAATGCTAGTTTAAGAATATTCATCCAGTTTACGTTATTTTTAGATCGAATTTTTTGAATTTGATTGATTATTTTATTATAATTTTTTTTCATATATAAAGTAATAACATCTGAATAGATTAAATAGAATCACATAATATGAAATTATTTAAAAAAAAAATTGAATTTTCTTACAAGAAATCTCCAATTATAATTGCTGAAATTTCAGGAAATCACAATGGAAATAAATCTAGATTTCTTAAACTTGTAGAAAGCGCATGTAAAAATGGTGCTGACCTTATTAAAATTCAGAGTTATGAGCCTAAAGACATTACGCTGAAAAAAAAAACAAATTCATATTTGATAAAAAGAGGAATTTGGAAAGGAAAATATTTAAGTGATCTTTATAAAAGTGCATGCACTCCATTCAGTTGGCATTCTGATGCATTTAAAATTGCAAAAAGATATAATAAAATTATTTTTAGCAGTCCCTTTAGCATAAGAGCTGTAGATTTTTTAGAAAAATTAAAAGTTCCATTATATAAAATAGCTTCCTTTGAAATTACCGACTATAATTTAATTCGATATATTGCATCAAAAAATAAACCTGTGATCATTTCAACAGGTATGGCAACAATAAAAGAAATTAAGAATGCTATAAAAATTATTAATAAATTTCACAAAAAAATTGTCATACTTCATTGTGTTTCAAATTATCCTACAAAAGTATGTGAAACCAATCTTAGAAGAGTCAATTTATTAAAAAAAGAGTTTAAAAATTATCCAATAGGAATATCTGATCATACTAATAGTATTTATAGCTCAGTTGCTTCCATACCATTGGGAATTGTAGCGATCGAAAAACATTTTAATATTGATGATAAAAGAACACCTGACTCAGATTTTTCAATTAATCCTGAAAACTTAAAAAATTTAAAAAAAATTACTTTAGATATATTTAAAAGTCTTAATGATAATAAAAAAATTAAAAATTCAAAAAAAAATATTAAGCTTAGAAGATCAATTTTTTCAAAAAAAGATATAAAAAAGAACGAAAAAATTTCAACTAATAACATCGTTTCTTTAAGGCCATCAATTGGAATTAAATCTGAAAATTTTTTTAAAATTATTGGAAAAAAAGTAAAAAAAAATATTTTAAAAAATAATCCAATATTTTTTAATGATTTAAAGAATTAATGAAGATAAAAAAAATAGACAAAATAGATAATAAAATATCAAATTTCATTTTTAGTTTAAGAAATAAATATTATGTGAGAAAAAATTCTTTAACAAAATCTAAAATCACCTTAAAAAATCACAAAACCTGGATTAAAAATTTTTTTAAAAGAAAAAATATACTTTATATAATTATGAAAAAAGAAGTTTTAATCGGATATGTAAGATTAGAACTTGATAGAAAAATATATAATGTCTCTTGGGCTTTAACTAAGAATTTTCACGGTAAAGGTTATGCTAAAAAAAGTTTACATTTCGCAACGAAAAATAAACTCTATAAATACAAAGCATTAATTAAAAATAAAAATGTAATATCACTTAAGGTTGCAAGTCATTCAAAATTTAAGTCTAAAATGACTAAACATAACTTGGTTTATCTATATAAAAATTAAATTTTTTCTAGGTTAATTTAATTTTTTTAAAAAATTTTTTTCAGTGCATAAATCAAGCCAATTGAGCTATTAGTACTGGTCAGCTACACGCATTACTGCGCTTCCACATCCAGCCTATC